>Ga0315539_1000664_pt1 | contig 25756 bp, 20 predicted proteins | sample SalMarSW160150MG_FD_203097 | JGI IMG/M metagenome (GOLD analysis project Ga0315539, IMG submission 203097) | Salt marsh sediment microbial communities from the Plum Island Ecosystem LTER, Massachusetts, United States - Salt Marsh Sediment SW1601-150 ...
TATTGGGTTTGAATCCCGCGGGGATTCGGTTATCGGTTGCATTGACACCCCGGGTGGAACCGGGGCTATTGGGTTTGAATCCCGCCGGGATTCGGTTATCGGTTGCATTGATACCCCCGGGTGAAAACACGGCTATTGGGTTTGAACCCTGCCGGGGTTCGGTTTTCGGTTGCATTGACACACCGGGTGGAACCGGGGCTATTGGGTTTGAATCCCGCGGGGATTCGGTTATCGTGTGCAATGAAAGCCCCGGCGGGGCTGAAGCCCAATAGCCATGGTCTTACCCATGGTAACGGATCAAAACAATCAACCCCGGCGGGGTTGAAGAAATAAAACAGAAGCAAACAGACATACACATTCATGGCACTCATTGAAGGTTTTCTTGAAGTTCAAAAGTACGATTTCAGCGACACCTCCTTTAATCTGCTGATGCAGACACGGATTCACAAGGTATTGCTGGTGTCCAGCAATTACGATGCCTACATGCTGGAAGAGGATGGCAGGATCGATGAACAGATATTCAACGAATATGTCTCCCTCAACCTCCGCTATCCCCCCATCTTTATCCAGGTTGACACCGCCGGAAAAGCCTTCCGGACACTGGAAGATGAAAACATCGACCTGATCATACTGATGATGCGTGTCGGCACTGTCGATACGTTTGAACTGGCGAAGCAGCTGAAAGAGAAGTATCCTGATATCCCCATTGTTGTGCTGACCTATTTCTCTAGGGAGGTGTCAATGAGGCTGGAAAAGGAAGACCTCAGCGGGATCGACTACGTATTCTGCTGGCTGGGAAATGCAGACCTGCTGCTGGCAATCATCAAACTGATCGAGGATAAGATGAATGCCGAGTACGACATTGAAAAGATTGGTGTTCAGGCCATCCTGCTGGTGGAAGATTCCATCCGTTATGTTTCAACCTACCTGCCCAACCTCTACAAGATCGTTCTTCAACAATCCCGTGAATTTCAACACGAAGCTTTGAATGAGCACCAGCAGATGCTCCGGTTAAGGGGACGGCCCAAGATCCTGCTGGCAACCACGTATGAGGAAGCAATCGCTCTTTATGAAAAATACAAGTACAACCTGCTGGGTGTGATCTCTGATATCAACTACAAGAGGGAGGGAGTGAAAGACCCGAAAGCAGGAATCAGCCTGTGTGAGAAAGTAAAGATCGAGGATCCCAATGTTCCTTTTCTCCTGCAATCATCCAACCTCAGGTTCAAGGAGGTTGCAGACACCCTGAATGCCGGGTTCATTCATAAATACTCAAAATCGTTATCCATTGAACTGCGCAACTTCATCATTAAAAACCTTGCATTCGGACCCTTTATTTTCAGGGATCCTGACTCTTTGAAGGAGATCGACCGGGCAAATGACCTGCAGGAATTTCAGCAAAAATTACTGACTCTGCCGGATAATTCGCTGGAATACCATACCAGCAGGAATGACTTCTCGAAATGGTTGAATGCCCGTGCACTCTTTCCGATTGCCCAGATGTTTAAATACCTGCAACGTGAGGATTTTGATACGCTGGATGAAATCAGGCGGTTCGTCTATGTGGCAATCTCCAGTTTCCGGTTCGGTAAGGGGAGAGGGATCATCGCCAAATTCGACAAGAGCAGTTTCGATGAATACCTGATCTTTTCAAGGATCGGTGACGGGTCGATCGGTGGCAAGGCCAGGGGACTGGCATTCATCAATACCATGATTAAAAAGCACGGGCTCTTCAATCGATTCCAGGATGTGATCATTACCATTCCAAGAACGGTGGTCCTGAGTACGGATGTGTTTGATGAGTTTATGGAGAAGAATGATCTGTACAAAATAGGTCTTTCCGACATGGATGATAAACAGATCCTCGACCATTTTGTGAAAGCCGAGTTGCCGGCCTGGGTCTGCAAGGATGTCCTCGCTTTCCTCAAGGTTTCCCGGTACAATCCCATTGCCGTAAGGTCCTCCAGCAAGCTGGAGGATTCCCACTATCAACCCTTTGCAGGGATCTATTCCACCTATATGATACCCCGGACTCCGGACAACAAGGTGATGGTGAGTCACATCTCTTCAGCAATCAAGGAGGTGTATGCATCGGTATACTACAAGAGCAGCAAAGCCTATATGACTGCCACTTCCAACGTGATCGATGAGGAAAAGATGGGGATCATCCTTCAGGAAGTCTGCGGGAATAAACACGAGCATACATTCTATCCGACCTTTTCCGGGGTTGCCCGCTCCATCAACTTCTATCCGATCGGCAAGGAGAAACCACAGGATGGCATTGTATCGATTGCCCTGGGTCTTGGGAAATACATTGTCGACGGGGGAATTACACTCCGGTTTTCACCCAGGTATCCGAAAAAAATTCTTCAACTATCCTCCCCGAAAATGGCACTGCGGGATACACAGAAGAGCTTCTATGCGCTCGACCTGGACCTCACCCACTTTGTCCCGTCAACGGATGACGGTGTCAATATCCTGAAGCTGAAACTACCGGATGCCGAAAAAGACAACGTCCTGCGTCATGTTGCGTCAACCTACGATCTGCATAACAACATCATCCGGGACGGCATTCATGGATCGGGAAAACGAATCGTTACCTTTACCAACATTCTGACCCATAACGTTTTTCCACTTGCTGAAATTCTCCAGAACTTGCTTGAGATGGGACAGCAGGAGATGAATAATCCCATAGAGATCGAGTTTGCAGTGAACCTGGGAACGTCCCCCGGAACACCTAAGATATTTAACTTTCTGCAGATAAGGCCCATTGTTGATACCGATCAGAAAAGCAACATCAAACTGGATGATGTGAAGCAGGATGATGCATTGATCATCTCTTTTTCAGCCCTTGGAAACGGGATATTCAAGGATATTTCCGATTTTGTTTATGTGAAGCCCGAATCGTTTTCCGCCTCGCACAACAAAAAAATTGCTGTGAACATTGAAAAAATAAATGAACAGTTTGCCCGGGAGAAAAAGAACTATATACTGGTCGGGCCCGGTCGCTGGGGATCCACCGATCCATGGCTGGGTATCCCGACAAACTGGCCTCAGATATCCCAGGCTCGTGTGATTGTGGAAGCAGGATTGAAGAATTACCGGATTGATCCCAGCCAGGGAACCCATTTTTTTCAAAACCTGACCTCGTTCCGTGTGGGCTATTTCACCATCAATCCCTTCATGAACGACGGGTATTATGATCTTGACTTTCTGAGCAGACAGGAAGCACTTTTTGAAGATGAATTCATCCGTCATATCCGCTTTCACGAGCCGCTGAGAATACTGGTTGACGGAAAAACGACCAAAGGGGTGATTTTTAAACCGTGCCCTCCTCAGGCGAATTAGTTTACGGTCCCGAGAAATTCCGTCCGCCGTTGGCGGATCGGTTAGTTTCTCGAGGATCCCAGCCAGGGCGGCCTCGAATTTCTACAGAATCAAAGATTCTAAGAAATTCGGGATTTACGGTTCCCGGTTCTCGGTTTTTGTTTTATTTTGCGTTTGGAGTTATGCGGTCCAAGGGAGGTTTTCCCGTTGAATGGCAGCGTAGTTGGACCGATGGTTAAGGTGTGTGTTGATATTTCGTCAACAGCCATTAAAATGGCTGCCTATTACCTTACAGTCCCTCCGGGACGTTTCTATAACCTCCTCAAATGATACTGTGGATACACCTTCGTAATACTTCGGTGGACAAAGCTGGAGACTGTGGACTCATTCCTGTCTGCCCTCTTCATAATTCGTTAATCCCTGCCAGCCGGCAGGCTGGAATATTCATTATTCGGTATTCTCCATGCTCCATGCAAATCATCAATCACCTCTCATCTCTTACCCAGAACCGAGCACCCCCGCCCGGATGACCTCCGGTCGGACGGGCAGGACCCAGGACCTGTTTCTCTCATCACTCATCACTCTCCGAAGGAGTCCTTCGGACAAAACTCATCATTCCAATACTCGCACCGCGAACTGCCATCAACACATTTCCTGCCCACAGTCGCTGTACGAGGGAATTCTTCCTTAGCCTACGTCTCACACCTCATCCTTTCCATACATCCACCTTCTGCAAATGGATGCTTTGTTCGAAAAAGACGCTGGATACTTTCTCGAAATAGGGGGTGTAGTCGGAGACAAAAAAGCGGTCTTCCCCGCCGGGGGTTGTTCGCTGAAGGGTATGGTTCTCCAGCAGCTCGTTCAGTTTTTGTGCTACAATCCGTGCTGAATCGAACACTTCAATGTTGAAATTGTAAAATTTGCTGATCTGGTTTCTGATGATGGGGTAGTGTGTACAACCGAGGATCAGTGCCTCAATCCCGTTAAGTATCGGGTTTGACAGGTATGCCCGAATAATGGCGTTGCTGATGTCATCAAAAATAAATCCCTCCTCGATCATGGGGACAAACAGGGGTGTTGCCAGGGAGACAACCTCTGTCTCCGGAACGCTCCGATTCAGTTTTTTTTCATAGGTCCCGGAATTGATGGTACCTTTTGTCCCGATCACCCCGATCTTTTTGTATTTGTTGTTCTGCTGAACATAGTCTACAACCGGATCGATCACATTGATCAACAGTGCTTTGCTGCCAAGGTGCCGGGTAAGCGCATCAAATGCAATTGCCGAAGCGGTGTTGCAGGCGACGAGTATAACCTTACACTGCTGTTCCATCAGGAAATCGGATATCCGCAGGGAGTAGTGTGTAACCGATTCAGCTGATTTATCACCGTAGGGCAGATGAGCAGTATCACCAAAATAGACGATGTTTTCTGCAGGTAGTATTTGCTTGATGGCATGTGCAACGGTCAGTCCCCCGACTCCGGAATCGAACATGCCGATGGGTTGATTATTCTGCATCAGTTTTTAAAAGATTTGGTGATGAAAAGAACATCCTGTTTCATGTAAGCATCCGTAAAAGTAAACAATTTTGGAAGAATTTCCCGTTGGGAAATTCGTTATACGGTGTCCGGTAACGAAACCCGCCCTGTGAAATAGAGGTCTTCAAGGATGAGCTGCTACAGCGAAACATTATTTCCCTTTCCGGACGTAGTTTTCAAGCGAAGTGTTATTTCACAGGGTTACCTTGAGGGGACTGTAGGGGTGATCGGCTCGACAGCAGGTTACTGTAGAACAATTAACAAAAAAAACCACCCCGGAACCCGGGATGGTTTAGCGTGTCGGTTTTCTATGTTTTATTGAATGTTCAGTTTCACCTTAACCAGGGGAAGGATATCCTGGCTTGCATCGGAAAAATAGAGGATGGAACCCCTTGCCAGGTCAAAAATGTAGGTAAATCCCTGCTCTTCTGCCACCTCTTTGATCGCTTTTTCCGCTTTATCGATAATCGGCTGGATCAGTTGCGCCTCCTTCTGCTGGATAGTCTGCTGTGCCGTGTTCTGGAATCCCTGGATTCTTTCCTGCATATCAGTCAGTTCCTGTTCTTTTGTTTGCTTGATCAGGTCGGTATAGTTTTCCTGGTTTGCAAGGTATTGCTGGACTTTGTTGTTGTATTCCACCTGCATGGTTTCCAGTTGGTCTTCCAGCTGCTGGGCATAATTCTCCAGCACCAGCTGGGCACTGTCCCTTTCCGGCATCAACGAAAGCAACTCCTGGCTGTTAATGTGCCCGAATTTCAGATTCTGGGCAAACGAGGTGGTTCCGATCAGTAAAAACACAACTATTATACTGATTCTCAAATAGTTTTTCATGCTTCTATTCTTAAATGGTTAATTTGCTACAAATGTATACAATTAATTCTTATAACCTAACTTTTCCAGGACATCGTCACTGAGGTCATACCGTGGGTTTGTATAGAGGAGGCTGGGTCCGCTGGAGGTGTCGAATATCACGGCATAGTTCCCTTCCACGGCGATCTCTTTCACGGCGTTATACACCTCATCCTGGATCGGTTTTATCAGTTCCTGCCGTTTCTGGAACAGGTCCCCTTCCCTGCCAAAATATTTATTTTGCAGGTCCTTCACTTCCTTCTCCTTAGTGATGATTTCATCTTCCCGTTTTCTCTTCATCTCCTGGGTCAGCAGCACCTCTTCCGACTGGTAGTCCCTGTACATTTTTTCCACCTCGGCATACATAACTGAGATCTCCTCTTCCCACTCTTTCGATAGCTGGTCAAGCTGATCCTGTGCAGCCTTATAGGTCGGGATGTTGCTCAGGATATATTCCGTATCAACGAACGCATATTTCTGCGATAAACCAACCCCCATCGACAGGATGAGAGCTGACAAAGTAAGTACGATTTTTTTCATGATGGTTTCTGTTTAAATGTTGATTAAAATTGTTGGCCTATAACAAAATGGAAATGACTTCCATTGGCTTCCGGGTTACCCGGTATGTCATCGAACCCGTATCCCCAGTCAATCCCGAGCAATCCAAACATGGGCAGGTTGGCACGGAGGCCGATTCCGGCCGACCGTCTAATGCCGAACGGATTAAAATCCTCGAACCTGTACCATGCATTTCCCGCCTCGAAAAACACCAGGGCAAAGATGGTTGCCTGCGGATTCATTGATATGGGATACCTCAGTTCCATGGTTATTTTGGTATATAAATTACCCGCTTTTTTCCCACCGACAATGGGTGTCAGCGAGAAATTTTCATATCCGCGCAGGGCGATGGTTTCCCGTCCATACAGGCTGTAACCGGTCATCCCGTCGCCTCCGAGATCGAATCCCTCGAACGGTGACGGACCGATATCGTCGTTGAAATGGCCAAGGTAACCAAACCCTGCTTTGGTATTTAACACCAAATTCTTTGCCAATTCGTAATAATAATCTGCTTTAAAGCTCCATTTGTGGTATTCTATCCACTTATACTTCTCACTATCAAGCATTTCCGGATCGGAATAATCCTTATCGTTCAGCAATGAATAGGGCGGTGTGATCTGCAATGAGAGGGAGAAGGTTGATCCCCGGACAGGGAATATGGGATTTGTACCGGCAGAATGCCTTGTGAGTGATGTGGTGAAGCTGAAGTTATTGGAAGCGCCCTCAGAAAACAGGAAATAGCTGCCCCAGTTATTCAGGTCATACAACTGGTAACTGATCTGGTTATAGAGTGTAAAATAGTCATCGGGCCAGCTGAGTCTTCTGCCGGAACCGATCGAAGCTCCGGTAATGGTGAGTGATTTTCTTCCAGCCTCTCCCTTTTTCTGGCCATTGGACTGGATGGAGCGGAATCCCGATACAGAGAATGAGTTTGGTTTCTTTCCGCCAAACCAGGGTTCCACGAACGTAACGTTATAGGCCTGATAATAGCGGCCATTGGACTGTGCTCTCAGGCTCAGTGTTTGCCCGTCGCCGGATGGTATGGGTCGCCACTGCTTCAGTTTGAAAATATTCCGTGCTGAGAAGTTGTTGAACCGCAGCCCGACCGTTCCGATGAGCATACCGGCTCCCCATCCCCCGGAAATTTCAAACTGGTCGTTTGCCCTCTCTTCGAGGCTGTATTCCAGGTCGACGGTGTTGTTTGCCGGGTTGGGTATGGGATTAGGGCTGATTTTTTCCGGATCGAAGTGGCCAAGCTGTGCTACCTCCTGGACGGAACGGATGATATCGGTCTTGCTGAACAGTTCGCCCGGCAGGGTTCGTATCTCGCGCCGTACCACGTGTTCGTTGGTTTTGGTATTACCGGTGATGATCACCTTATCGATGGTTGCCTGTTCCCCTTCATACACCCTCATCTCCAGGTCGATGGAATCGCCTTCGACCAGCACCTCAACGGGTGTGATGTTCGAGAAGAGGTATCCGTCATCCATATAGATTGAGTTTACGGCATTCTGATCGAGGTACAACCGTTCCTCAAGCGTTTTCTGGTCATACGGATCTCCCTTTTTTATCCCGAGCACCATGTCAAGCAGTTCGGAGGGAAATTTGGTGTTTCCCACCCACGTGATATTCCTGTGGTAGTATTTCTGTCCCTCCTCCAGCGTGATAACCAGTTTCAGCCGGTCTTCCTTCACCGGGAAAAGCGAATCACCAAGGATCTTGAAATCCCGGTATCCGTTCTCATTGTAAAAATCGTGAAGGCTCACCTTATCCTCTGCATAATCATCTTCAATGAATTTCGAGGCTTTGAAGAAGTTGATGTTTCTCTCTTTGGTGTTTTTCATAACACGCTGCAGCCGTGAATCACGAAAAACCTCGTTCCCTAGAAATTCAATATCACGTATCCTGACCTTTTTGCTTTTATCGACATTCACGTTGAGAACAACAGTGTTGGGTAGTTTTGGGTCCACGCGCTGGGTGATATCCACCTCCACGTTGTAGAAGCTCTTTTCAATAAAATGGTCTTTAACGATCTTTGTAGCATTGTTCAACAGGTTTTCTGTCACCTGGCTGCCGGTGAAAATCTGGATCTTTTCCTGAAGGTCCTGTGTTTCATTCCGGTTTACCCCGGAGAAGCTAAACCGCGATAACCTGGGACGCTCTCCGAGGTAGATATCGAGAAAGATATTGTTTCCCTCGATGGATGTTTTGGTGATCTTTACATCGGAAAAAAGTCCCTGTGACCACAATTTCTCGATTGCCGCGGTGATCATTTCTCCCGGGACAAGGATGGTTTCGCCCACCTGCAGTCCGGAAAGTTGTACCAGGATGTTCTTATCCAGGAATTGGACTCCGGAAACGGTTATTCCACCGATCTCATACTCTTTCGGAAACGAATAATCCATCACCGGCGTCTCCTGGGGGTTTGCAACCTGTGCATAAATAACAACGCTTCCCTGGAAAAATATTGTAACTATTATATATATCAACTTTCTTATCATTCTTCTTCACTCATTTTCAGGATTCAATTCGTCGGTCGACCATTTTTTTGGATTGTCACAAATATAATACCTGATCTTAATAAACGATTCATTATTTCTGATCACATGGTCGTAAAACCGGGATTGCCATGCAAAATCGGGATGGATTTGCCGAGCATATATTTCGAAATTTGGTTGTCAAATTTTACCTGGTTAACCTATATTACTCACAACTCATCATTCATAATTCATCATCCATGAATCTGTTCGCTAATCTTTCCAAACCGTCTTTCCCGTCGCTGGTAATCGAGTATTGCCGTGTAGAGATCCTCTTTTGTATAGTCGGGCCAGAGTTTTTCGGTGAAATAGAGTTCCGCATAAGCAATTTGCCACAGGAGGAAATTACTGATCCGGTACTCGCCGCTGGTACGGATCAGCAGTTCCGGATCCGGTATATCCTTTGTTGTAAGGTAATTGCTGAACAGCGTACTGTTCAGCTCATCCGGATTCAGGATCCCTGCGTGAACCTCACCGGCAATTCTCCTCACCGCATTGAGGATCTCCCACCGGGAGCTGTAGCTCAATGCAAGGATCAGTGACATACCGGTATTGCCGGCTGTCCGGTTAATGATCTCTTTCAGTTTTTTACAGACGTTTTCCGGCATTCTCTCGAAATCGCCGATAGCTAATAAACGGATGTTGTTTTCCGTTAGTGTTTTGGTTTCCGAATTAATGGTGGAAACCAGCAGGGACATGAGGGCACTGATCTCATCCTTTGGCCTTTCCCAGTTCTCGGTTGAAAAGGCATAGAGGGTGAGGTATTTGATCCCCAGTTCGGCTGCTGCTTCGGTCGTTTGTCTCACAGCCGTCACGGCGTGTTTATGTCCATAGATCCGTTTCTTCCCTTGCTGCTTAGCCCACCGTCCGTTACCATCCATGATGATTGCGATGTGACCTGGAAGCTTATCGGTATCTATTTTTTCTTTCAGCGACATGTTCTTATCTCCTTCTTCTTCTCTTTTTATGTGCCTTTACCGGATCAATGTCCCAGTATGTGGGGCAATCCTCCCTGTATTCGAAGATCTTGTACGTGACGAACAGTCCCGCAACGGAGTACCAGTCGTAATTATGAAAGATCCCCTTGAGTTCAGGATCGCTCCAGTTCTCCAGTCCGTCGATGTTGTCATAAAATGTTTTCCTGAATCCCCATTCCAACCCCGCGCTGAGCCGTTTTGCCAGGTTGACCTTAAATCCCACGCCAAAGGGGATGGTCAGTTCATAGGTAAAGGCTGTTGAGGTACTGATAAAGCCAACGCCGATACCGCCGGCGACGTAGGTTGAGTATTCAAACCGTTTACCGATGGTGCTGTATGGCAGGAAATTGAACTCGAACTGTAGTGCTGCATCCAGGACCGAGGCGGAGAAATTTGCCGCCCTCCGGCTTTGAAAAAGGTTATCGAAATCGCGGTCATCCCCTTTCAGTCCACCGTAATAAAAGCTCCCCCGGATCGAGTAGCGGGGGTTCAGGTTATAGCGTAACAATCCCCCAAGGGCAAGGGAGGGTGAATAGAACTGTTTTGCCGGGTTGATATCACCCAGGTAGTAGGTGGTGCCGGCAAACGCCCCAATATCCGCCTTTCTCTGTGCTTGTCCCGCTACACAAATGAACATGGAACAGACAAAAATAACAACTTGTTTCATTCCGTTACGACAATGCGAGGAGATCCTTATCTGAAAACAGGCCATCCTGTCATGGATGTTCTCATCTTATACACTAAATTGATTACAGCGAAGTAGTAAACATCGTTTGACTCGGAATAAGATGATGTATAACCGTCCAGATAATCGGTTGTGGTCAGCCTGCCTCCCAGTTCGAACCCGATGGACCAGTTTGTGTTCAGTCCATATTTCATTCCAACGCCCATCGGTATGACGAGAGTGGCTTTATTGTAATCGAGATCAAAGTTTTCTAAATTTTCCTTGGCTTTCGGCCAGAAAAATCCTCCCCCGATACCCAAAAACACGTAGGCTGAGATGCTCGCCTTGAACTCATTCACCCCTTTTCCCTTCATCATGAGATAACTCTGTGCCTCTTTCTCCTTCAGGAAAGCATATTCGACCTGCAGGGATGGTTCAAAGATGGTGGTAGAAAATTTCAAATTCCTGGCATCGTTCTGTTTCCCTTCATCCGATCCGGATAGAAAACCCACGATAAAATTCAGCTTGACAGCCATTACTTCAAACACTTTGTACCGGGCTCCCAGGTAAATGCTGGGCCGGGTAGATTTGATGCTGAAATCTTTAAGACCCAGCGCATTTTCACCCTTTGAATAACCACCGATATCCCCGAAATAATTGGATGTACCAATCCCCACTATCGCTTCATACCGCTTCATCTTCCAGACCTGAGCCCGGGAGGTTGCCGGATAAAGCAGTGAAATGACCAGTATAAGATATGCTATCCGTTTCATGAGTTAAGGCTGTTGTTTACTACAAATGTAATAAATTCTCAAATATAACTCCACTGGTTTACATATTAACTGATTCATTGATAAAATATTGTTAAAAAAACTTAAAAAGGGAAGTGAGTTCAGGGTACAGAATTCAGTGTACAGAGTTTAGGGTATAGAGTAGTGAGAAGTGAGTTGTGAGGAAGGATGAAGGATGATGGATTAAGGATGAAGAGAAAACAGCATAGGGCAAAGGGCATAGAGCAGATAAAGAAAGTAGATAAGTTGATAAGTAAATGAGACTATAATTTCAGGAGCAGTTAAGCGATCTGAAATTATTTAGTCGAATTTATCCCGCTGTAAGCGGGGTTAATTGTGCCCTGCCCTTGGGGCTGGTAAAATCAAATCCCTGAAATTTCGGTTTCCATATTGGTATCTGCCATAACGTATAGGGTGATATCAACGTAGAGACGTTGCATGCAACGTCTCTACATCGATATAATTACGAGGCATATCGGGTAATTAAAATTGGAAAATCCTGATGTTTCCTGTGATCCGGATGCAAAGACGCCCAGGTTGGGCGTCTCTACATGCGTGAATTTCTGATGAATTCTTCCTTCGCCTTCTTGTCCTCCGTAGCCTTCTTTGACCACCATAGTCTTGACGAAGGTGGTGGCGAAGGAGGAAGCCTTATTTTACAGTTGCCTATTTAATCTCAAATGTTGTTCCGCTGTTAAACAGGTCTTCCATCGTTTTGATATTCGATATAGCCTGGACTTTTTTGATCTGTTCAGCGACACTTGTTTCGTAGGTAGGGGCCTGCACATTTCGGATAACACCCAGGGCAACCGGGTAGTTGGGGTGTCTCATGTTGGCAAGCATCATGTGGATACCGGGATTGTTTTCGTTGGAACGGTGTACCAGGATATCTTCTTCCTTCACGCCATTTTGGCCGATATTAACTATTTTCAGTTTTACTCCATCCAGAATGATCCCCTTATCCCTGTTCTTACCAAAAATCATCGGTTCTCCGTGTTTCAGGATCAACTGACGATCATCCTTAAACTCCTTATCGGTTATCTCTGCATGGGTTTTGTCGTTATAGATAACGCAGTTCTGAAGGATCTCAACCACGGATGTCCCGTCATGCTTACCGGCTTGAATCAATATTTCCGTGGTAAGTTTCACGTTGTTATCCACCGAGCGGGCAAAGAACTTTCCCTGGGAACCAATCACCAGTTCTCCCGGATGGAAGGGTGATTCCACTGTACCATACGGAGATGTATAGGTATGGGCTCCTTTTTTGGAGGTGGGGGAATACTGCCCTTTGGTCAGGCCGTATATCTCATTGTTGAAGATGATGATGTTGAGGCCCATATTTCTTCTGATGGTATGGATAAAATGATTCCCTCCAATGGCAAGGGCATCTCCATCTCCCGTCATGATCCAGACGCTGAGGTTTGGATTGGTTACCTTGGTGCCGGATGATATGGCTGCAGCTCGTCCATGGATGCTATGGATGCCATAGGTATCCATATAATAGGGGAACCTGGAGGAGCAACCGATGCCTGATATAAAGACAAAGTCCTCTTTCTTTATTCCCAGTTCAGGCAGTGCTTTCTGGACAGCAGCCAGTATCGCGTGATTGCCGCATCCGGCACACCACCGTATCTGCTGGTCACTTTTCAGATCCTGTGCTGTGAGTTTTGCTTGGTTTTCAGCCATGGCTATTTCTCCTCTATAACGTTTATGTCTATGACATTTATGAACTTTTCTTTTAATTCTTCTACCGTAAAGGGCATTCCCTGTATTTTATTGAACTGCAGGTACCGGAAATCCTGGTAATTAAACCGCAGGTAGTTGGCAAATTGTCCCAGGTTGTTTTCACACACGATAATTTTTTTGAATTTGCCAAACACGTCAGCCACGTTTTTCGGAAGGGGTCTGATGTAGGAAAACTGTGCAAGGCCGATTTTGTATTTTTCCTGCAGCACTTCCCTGACAGCTGTAAGCAGGTGTCCGTATGTTCCACCCCAGCCAACGACCAGGAGATCTCCGGTTTGTTCCCCGAAAACCTCAAGGTCCGGGACATCTTTCACGATGCGGTTAATTTTTTCTTCCCTCATTTCAACCATTTTCTGGTGGTTGAGCGGATCATGAGAGACGCTGCCTGTTATGGCATCCTTCTCCAATCCGCCAATCCGGTGTTCCAGTCCTTTTGTACCGGGTATTGCCCATGGTCGCACCAGTGTTTCAGGGTCACGTTCAAAGGGTTTCCAGTCTTTCACCGCTTTGAACACCCGGGGAGGATGAATTTCCGGAAGATCCTCCATGCTGATGATTTTCCAGGGTTCGGATCCATTACCCAGGTATCCTTCGGTAAGGAGGATTACGGGGGTCATGTGTTCAAGTGCGATCTTCGCAGCATAAAAAGCATAATAAAAGCAATTCGACGGCGTGGTTGCTGCCAGCACGGGCAGCGGGCATTCACCATTCCGTCCATAGAGTGCCTGCCAGAGATCAGATTGTTCCGATTTGGTTGGAAGACCCGTTGACGGACCGCCTCGCTGAACATCCACGATCACAAGGGGTATTTCGATCATAACAGCGAGTCCGAGTGCTTCCGATTTCAGTGCCAATCCCGGGCCGGAGGTGTTGCAAACTCCCAGGGCACCGGCAAAACTGGCACCAATGGATGCACATACAGCGGCTATTTCATCTTCAGCCTGAAAAGATTTCACACCGAGATCCTTTCGCGCGGAGAGCTCTTCCAGGACATGGGTAGCCGGTGTGATGGGGTACGATCCGATGAACAGATCCAGATTCGCTTTTTTTGCCGCTGCAAGCAACCCCCATGCAGAAGCCTTGTTCCCATTCAGATTGGTGTACCGTCCCTTTTGGATCTCAGCCGGAGGTACCTTATACACATTGGTAAGCACCTCGGTCGTCTCGGCATAATAATACCCGGCATGCAAAACCCTGGTATTTGCTTCCACGACCAGTGGATTTTTTTTGAACTTCTCCTTGAAAAAATTCTCCGTATATTCCAATGATTGATCGAGTATCCAGTAGACCATACCCAGAGCGAACATGTTTCTGGTCCTGAGTATACTTTTTGTATCCAATCCCACTTCCTTCAGTGTTTCCCTGACCAGGGAGGCGATGGGTGGATCCACTACCGTAAAACCGTTCAGATCATTGTTATTCAACGGGTTCTCCGTGTAACCGGCTTTTTCCAGCGATTTCTCATCGAAATTATCCCTGTCAACAATGATGATCGCTCCAGGTTTGACCCACTTCAGGTTTGCCTTCAGAGCAGCAGGGTTCATAGCAACAAGTATGTCGGCATAATCGCCGGGGGTGTTCACCAGAGCATGGCCAATGTTCGCGTTAAATCCGGAAATACCACCAAGGGTACCGGCGGGGGCCCTCACCTCTGCCGGGTAGTCGGGAAAGGTTGAAAGGTCATTTCCAAACAATGCTGCCGTATCGGAAAAGAGGGTGCCGGATAACTGCATGCCATCGCCGGAATCACCCGAAAAGCGAATTGCAATTCGCTCACGTTCAATAACCTGTGGATTTTTACTCATGATTTTTTTTGAGTCTGTCAGTTACTTACAGAAAAAAAAGTAAGGATAAAGCGAATGCATACAAAAACCATCTCGTTTCTATATGCATTAAATATTCTATCAGAGCTAACGATCAGTGGTTCGATAACAAATGTATGATATTACAAAATTAGTATTTTAATTGTTGAGCAAACCATATAAAAACATATTTTTCAACACACGGTTGTTAGAAAAGGAGGAAGTTCAACGTCCAACGTACAATATTTGAAATTATTCATACCCTAAAGACAATCGTACCTTCCGTAAGCATTATTAATAAAGAAAGTTATTGTGTTAGTAGGTTATTAAGTTATTGAGTACATTGATGTTAGTCTTTAGCTTTACGGTATTTTAGGCAATTCAGACATTCAAGACATTTTGCCGTAGGTTACAAAGAACGCGAGCCCCTGGGATTAGGTAATGCAGTTGGACCGTCTAATTGGATGGATTAACATTCCGTTCTGGTATTCAAATACCGTGCGTATTCATCCCCCTACCACCCTGTGAAATAATTCAAATTATTGTTTCCTCGTTAAGGACTATTCACTATTTCACAGGGCAAGCTCACATGCTTCCGTACCCCCCGTCTCACTACTCACTTCTCACCACTCCCAACCCACGTCGGGCGATCAGGGTTTGGGTAACTCCCCTGCTGATCATGAACAGGATCAATGCCAGCCAGAGTCCATGATTAAACAGAAAGGGTCTGGTTACAAAATAAACGGGTATGAACACCAGCAAGGTGGAGATTAACATGCTGTTCCTCATTCCTTTGGATGCGGTGGCACCGATGAAGATCCCATCCCATAAAAATGCAGATAGGAAAAAGGGAGTTATAGGTTATGCCATAGGCCCCAAAGGGATGCCTTTGGCACATCCCTTTGGGATAAGTTGAATGGTTAAATGTTAATTGGAGTTCATTCGTGATCCATTCGGGCATTGGTGGCAAAATAATATCCACTGGTCGTGCACGTCTGGCCGACCGCCACTAATTGAAGCTCCTCGCCGCAAGCAGCGAGGAATCTTCGATCCTGTTGTTGTTAATTTTTTTGCGCTCGCTAACCCCGCCGCAAGCAGCGGGGAATGCGCTCGCAGGATTTACGAATAAAAAACAGGAATAAGTGATTTAAAAATAATGATGTGGAAGGAGATAATTTTTCACGTAGTCATGGATTCCCTGTTCAAGGGGAGTAACTTTTTTTGTATACCCGATGCTCCGTAGTTTATCCATTTTTGCCTCGGTGAAATACTGGTATTTATCCCGGATGTCTTCGGGTGTATCGATGTATTCTATCTTTTGCTGCAGGTTCATTGCATCGAAGGTATACCGGACCAGGTCGTTGAAGGTGCGGGCATGTCCTGTTCCCAGGTTATAGATCCCGGAGTTTTTCCGATGGTTCATAAGAAACGTCATGGCATCTGTAACATCGTGAACAGATATAAAATCCCTGAGCTGTTCACCATCTTTATAGTCGGGGTTGTGTGACCGGAAGAGTTTCATCCTGCCGGTATCCCGTATCTGGTTGAATGCATGAAAAATGACGGAAGCCATTCTCCCTTTATGAAATTCGTTGGGGCCGTATACATTGAAGAGTTTTAATCCCGCCCAGAAATAGGGTTTTCTCTCCTGTGAAAGCGCCCACCGGTCAAAGTCGTTTTTAGATTCTCCGTATGGATTGAGGGGTTTCAGCAGGCCGATCCGTTCATGGTCATCATCATATCCATGCTCTCCTATCCCGTAGGTGGCCGCTGATGATGCATAGATCAGGGGTATGCCAAATTCCACACACCGGTTCCATACCTGTTTTGAATACCCAAGATTCAGCTCATCAAAGACCGTAACATCAAATTCAGTGGTATCTGTGCGTGCTCCAAGGTGGAATATAAACTGGATAAACCGGTGATTTTCCGGGATCCATTGAATAAAGCCCGACCGGTCAACCGTTGCTGTAAAGGTTTTGTTGTTGTAATTGTTTTCCTTTCCCGGTTTGCTGAAATCATCAACCAGGACAATGTCTTTGAATCCAAGCCGGTTCAGTTGTCCGACCAGACAACTGCCAATAAATCCTGCTGCACCGGTAACGATTATCATCGATTTTTTTTCTGTACGTGTCGCCAGTATAGATAGAAATGTTGATCCATAGGATCACACGTCATTTCAATAACTGCCCGAATATACAAAATGATTTGTTTTTCAGAAAGAAACGTTATTAGGTTAGTAGGTAAGTGAGTTAGTGAGTACATAGATGTTTAACCTTATAGTTCTCGGTATTTATTGATACATCCATGAAAATAAATTATTAGGTTATGCCATAGGCCCCAAAGGGATGCCTTTGGGATAAGTTATTAGTTATTAGTTGATAAGTTAATACGTTTGGAGTTATACGGTCCAGGAGAGACTTTCCCGTGGGAAATTCGTTATTCGTTGCTCGGTAACGAAACCCGCCCTGTGAAATAATGTTTAGTATTTGTACTCCGTTAGTGGATACCGCTATTTCACAGGGCCCGCCCTGTGAAATAGAGGCAAAGCCGCCCCTGCTGTGCAGGATTTCCGATGCATTATCGGAATTGTTGTTTGACGTCTACTTTGTTCCGGTCCATGGAACCATACCGATATGCAAACAATATCATATTGCTTTTCAATGATTTATGCTATAAATTTATGTTTTGAATGAGGTAACCAGAATGTATTAAAACAGACCGCATATGGAAAAAAAGAAAAACAACGAACAACTTTCCCGACGGAATTTCATCAGGAATGTGGCATTTGGAACGGGAGCAACGTTACTGCTCACCAATTTTTCCCTCATCAGGTGGCACGTGGATGAGAAAGGTATATTGAGAGGGATCGTGGTGGATTATGATAAGTGTACCGGTTGCCGCACCTGTGAAACAGCCTGTTCTGCTTCGAACCACAGGGTGTGGATTAATGGGGAAGAAATGGAAGGTTTGGGGAATCCGTGGCTGGCGAATATCCGGGTTCATCGTTTCAACCCGGATGTCGATGTCCCCAATGTCTGTCAGATCTGTCCGGATGCTCCCTGTATCGCAGCCTGTCCGGTAGAACCCGACCCGGATACGGGAAGAAGGGCACTTTACCGTGATGAAGAACATCTGACCATCAAATGCGATACGGACCGGTGTATCGGATGTGGCAACTGTGCCATCACTTGCGCAACGGAACGTTCCGGTGTAATCATACCCAATCCGGAAACGGGAAGTCCGGAACGGATGTGTACCCTCTGTTCAGGTGATCCGCACTGCGTGAAGGCCTGTCCCTATGGAGCCCTCTCACTGGTTGAAGTGGATACAAACCGTGAGTTTTTCGGTATGTCACCAAAGGAGATCGCCAGAGAACTGATGAAGAAGTATTATAAAACCGGTAAAGAGGAGGTGAGCCATGGATAAGTTATACGGATACAGCGGTTCAATCCTGGAAGTGAATCTCACTTCCGGAACGATCGAAAAAGTGCAGGTATCTCCATCCGACGCAAAAAATTTTGTCGGTGGCCGTGGACTGGGAATGAAGATCTTATGGGATAAGGTGAAAGAACCGGGAATGGACCCATTCGCCCCTGAGAATCCGATCATGTTCATGCCCGGTCCGATGACCGGCTATCCCTTTGCCTCCTCCTCCCGTACCTGTGTGGTAACGAAATCACCCCGTACATCACCTGTTCATTCAACCTATAAGCATGCCTCAACGATTAGTTATTCCAACATGGGTGGTTTTATCGGACCGGAGATCCGTTTTGCCGGCTATGACGGGATTGTGGTAACAGGAAAAGCTTCGAAACCGGTATATATAAAGATCGAAAATGAAAATGTGGAAATTTGTGATGCCTCAGAATTCTGGGGTATGGGAACCGATGCGTTTGATATCAAATTTAATGAATCGCTCGGCGACAACCGGTTTCAATCCTGCTATATCGGACCGGCCGGGGAGAATATGGTTCCGATGGCATGTGTCTTGAATACGGCTGCAAGAGCTGCAGGAAGAGGCGGAACAGGCGCCGTGATGGGATCAAAAAACCTGAAGGCGATTGCCGTGAAGGGTACCGGATTTCCAGAGGTGGCTGACCATAAAAAATACCTGGAATTACTGGATAAGACAAGGACCAAATTCAGGGATGATCCGATGACCGCCTGGTGGCGCGCAAATGGAACTGCCGGAGCATTGACCATGATGAGTGAGGCAAGCCGTGAGGCGGTTAAGAACTTCAGGGAAGGAACCTTTACCGACGTCAGCCTGATCGGGGCGGAAGCAGCCCGGGCAAAAGCATGGCAGCGTGATTTTGCCTGCTATGCCTGCCCACTGGCCTGCAAAAAAAGCGGGATTGTCCAAAAAGGCCTGTTTGCCGGCCTGGTTCACGATGGACCGGAATACGAGACGGGAACCATGTATGGTTCCAACCTGCTGGTGAATAACCTGGAAGGCTTGTTAAAGGAGATCTATGCCGGGGATGATTATGGACTGGATATTATCTCCACCGGGAATGCCATTGGATTCCTGATGGAAGCCTTTGAAAAAGGGTATATCGATAAAGATTTCGTGGATGGTATTGATCTTACCTGGGGAAATGTCCGTGCAGTCCTGGATATGCTTCAAAAGATTACCTACCGGGAAGGAATAGGGGATCTGGCCGGGCACGGTGTTAAGAAGCTGGCGGAAAAGGTCGGCAGGGATTCACACAAGTTTGCCATTCACGTGAAGGGACACGAGCTGGCTGCCCACAATGTTCATGTCAATCCGGGCATGGGTATTTCCTATGTATCGTCCAACCGGGGAGCATGCCATTTAAACGGTGCAAATCCTCAGGAACAGAACAGCACGGCAATGGTTGATTCACTGGGCGTATGCCTCTTTGCAGCAGGCAGTTACGGAGAGAATGGGCTGGAGGATATCATCACGATGATCACAGGACATTCCTATCCTACAGAGGAATACATGAAAACCGGCGAACGGGTCTTTAACCTGGAGAAGATGTTCAACTACCGCGAAGGATTCACCCGGGAGGATGATGTGCTGCCCGACCGGTTTTTTGAAGAGCCCTTAACTATGGGGACAGGGAAAGGAGCTGTGCTCGACCGGAAAGAATTTGAGGAGTTACTGACAACATACTATACCGACCGCGGCTGGGACCCCGTTACCTCCAGACCGACAGATGAGAAACTGGAGAGTTTGGGATTGGAGTTTACGATGGAGTGAAAGTTATAAGTTGATAAGAGGATAGGAAGATAGGAAGTTAAAAGTTATTTGTTAAAAGTTAATAGGGGTACAGTTCTCGGTTCTCCTTCGTCCGCCGAAGTCTTGACGAAGGCGGAAGTTTCCGGTTTTTGTTCTATTGGGCGTATGGCGAGCAACGGTCCATGTTTGGATTTTACGGCAAATATCTTTGTAGTTGGACCGGGAATTAACGGGTAACGTAAATCCCGGCTTGAAAGCCGGGGCTATTACCATTCTGTCCCTCCGGGACGTTTCATCTAGAAACTATATTCTATTTACTTCTTTTACCCAGAACCGAGTACCGAGGACCCAGGACCTGTTTCTCTCACCCACAGTGAAATATGCTCCTACCCTGGTGAAATGGTTTCGTACCTCAAATTTCACAGGACAAGCGTCGCATTTCACCCTGATGAAATATAAAGAATTTCATGGGGTTCACCCCGTGAAACCCACGCATAGCGGGAAGCAACGAAGTTGCTGTTTCACAGGGTAAACGTGGCAGGCACTCATCACTCATCACTCTCCGAAGGAGTCCTTCGGACAAAACTCATCATTCCAATACTCGTACCGCGAACTGCCATTAACACATTTCCTGCCCACAGTCGCTGTACGAGGGAATTCTTCCTTAGCTTTCGTCACCCTCTCCTTAATCCTTAATCAATTGCCGTAGGCACGCCTATGGCGCATCCTTCATCCTTCCTTCCTCTCCCTATTCCCCTAACACAAACCACACCACTTTTTCTATCAGCAGTTCAGGCTGCTCGGCATGGAGCCAGTGTCCTGCGTTGGGAATGGTAGTAACCTCGGCATAGGGAAAAATCTTCTGGATGAATGGAATGTCGGAATCCAGGATGTAGGTGGAGTTGGCACCACGAATAAACAGGACCGGGAAACCGGTGATCTGATTTCCCCGCTCAAATTCCGACGCATTGAGCCCCTCCAGAATACGAACCAGGTCTTTCCGGATCACCTCAATATTAAGCTTCCAGTGGAATGTCCCATTTTTTGATCGTGAAAGATTTTTGAGCAGGAATTGCCTTACACGCCCGGATTTGATCCGTGAACTCATCTCACGATCTGCCTCATCACGGTATCGGATCTTCGACAGATCCATATTTTCCATAGCCCGGATAATAAAGAGATGGTCGGCAGCTTGAATCGATTCTCCGGAATAGCTGAAATAGGATTTTGGTGCGATATCGACAACGATCAGTCCATTGACGCGTTCAGGAAAAGAAGTGGCGAAGAACATGATCGTTTTACCACCCATGCTGTGCCCGAGAAGGATGGCTTTTCCAATGGAGTGTTTATCCATAAACTCCAGCAGATCATCCCTCATCAGTTCATAGCTATGATGGTCACTGTGCTGGGATCTCCCATGGTTTCGCTGATCCGGGATAAATACTTCAAACCGTCTCCCGAGTGCCTTGCCAATCGTGACCCAATTGTCGGAGGAGCCATAGAGCCCGTGCACAATAATCAGCGGTGGTCCGGAACCATATTTTCGGAAGAAAAGATCCATGCCAGATGCAAAAAGTTAAAAATAGATAAAATATTTTTAGTATTCAATTACCCGGTGTGTTCATCCCCTCAACTCATGCAAATACATCTGGATGGTATTTTCCAGTCCGAAATAGAGGGCGTCGGAGATGAGGGCATGGCCGATGGATACCTCTTTGATATGGGGTACATTCTGTACAAAGTACCGGAGGTTATCGAGGTTGAGGTCGTGCCCTGCATTCAGCTCCAGTCCGATATCATGTGCCAGCCTGGCAGCATCGGTAAAGGGTTTGACGGCTTTCTCCCTGCCGGCTAGGTATTCGGCAGCGTATGGCTCGGTATACAACTCAACCCGGTCGGTACCGGTCTCCGCAGCATGCCTGATGAATTCGGGAGAGGTGTCGATGAAGAGGGAGGTACGGATATCGTGAGCTTTGAACTCATCGATCACCTCTTTCAGGAAGGACAGGTTATTGACAGTATCCCACCCGGCATTTGAGGTCAGGACATCGGGCGGATCAGGCACCAGCGTGACCTGGTGAGGCAGTACCTCCAGCACCAGGTCAATGAATTTTTTTGTGGGATATCCTTCGATGTTGAATTCAGTGGTGATCACCGGTTTAATATCGCGCACATCCTGGTACCGGATGTGCCTTTCGTCCGGTCTTGGGTGTACCGTTATGCCCTGTGCACCATAGTCCTGGCAGTTGACAGCCGCTTCCACAACATTTGGAATATCACCTCCCCGGGCATTGCGGAGTGTGGCAATCTTGTTGATGTTGACACTGAGTCGGGTGGTATTCATTACTGCTAGTGTTTATCGAAATAGTTATGAATTATATGTTTCCTTTCCCTGGTTCTTCAAATTATTGAAAGTTGTGAGTAGTGAGCCCCGCCTTCGCCACCACCTTCGTCAAGACTACGGCGGTCAAAGAAGGCTTCGGCGGGCGAAGAGTGAGCTGTGAGATGTGGACCACGGCCCGTATGCTACTAACCGTGCGTCACTAAATCTCCAGGTCATACCACAAATATTATTTACTAAGTTTTCAAATAATTCTTATAATGTATTGGTTTCAATTTTTTGTACTTTTATGCAAAATTAACCTAATTTTTCAAGAAGGCTTATACAGATGCTGGCAAAAGATCTATTATCCGATGTTGTCCCTTCGCTGAAAACCTCCGATACCGGGTTGCAGGCATTGAGTTGGATGGAGATCTTCCGGATCTCACACCTGCCCATCGTGAACAACAAGGAGTTTCTGGGACTCATCTCTGATACCGATATTTATGATCTGAATATGGCAGATGAACCGATCGGCAACCATAACCTCTCACTCTTCAGCCCCTATGTGACAAGTGATCAGCACATTTTCGAGGTGATTGAACTGGTTTCACGCCTGAAACTGACGATCGTACCTGTTCTGAACCAGAAAAAGCATTACCTGGGATTGATCACCATGAATGATCTGATACAACGTTTTGCCAACCTTGCCGGGCTAAAAGATCCCGGGGGGATCATCGTGCTTGAACTGCATCAAAAAGACTATGCCCTTTCACAGATTGCCCAGATTGTGGAGGGGAATGATGCCAAGATACTGGGACTTTACCTCAGCTCATCCGACGAATCGATGAAGATGGAGCTGACCCTAAAAATCAACCGGACCGATCTGTCAGCCATTATCCAGACCTTCAACCGGTTTAACTATACCATTAAAGCATCATACCATGAGGATGAGGATATGGACAGTTTTTATTCGAGCCGGTATGAATCGTTTATGCGGTATCTGAATATGTAATTATGAGAATTGTCATCTACGGAAAAACCTTTGAGGAAAATTTTTATGCCTGCAGCAAGGACCTGTTCAGGAAACTGCAGGAATACAACGCTGACCTCTATCTTTACCATTCCTTTTACGATTTCCTCAGGGATGAGGTGAACCAGAAACCCGAGGTTGCCGGGCTGTTTACCGAATATTCGGAACTCCCTGACGGCATTGACTATTTTTTCAGTATCGGCGGGGATGGCACCTTCCTGGAGACCATCACCTACGTAAGGGATTCAAAAGTCCCGGTTGTCGGCATCAATAGCGGAAGGCTGGGGTTTCTGGCAAACATCTCGAAGGAGGAGCTCTCCGAATCGCTGGATGATATATTTGCCGGCAATTACAGCCTGGAGGAGCGGGCACTGCTGGAATTTGAATCGCCAAGTAAACCGTTTGGTGATTTCAATTTTGCGCTGAATGAAGTAACGATCCAAAAGATCGATGCGACGATGATCACCATTCATACCTTTGTGAATGATGAGCTGCTGAACGCTTACTGGGCTGACGGTCTGATCATATCCACCCCCACGGGTTCAACTGCCTACTCCATGAGTGTTGGTGGTCCGATCGTGATCCCGGATTCCCACAACTTTATCATCTCACCCATTGCTCCGCACAATTTGACCGTAAGACCGGTGGTCATTCCCGACAAACATGTGCTCCGGTTGAAAGTTAACGGGCGGACCATGAAATTTCTTGCCACCCTTGATTTTCGTACAGTCGAACTGGAAAGTTCTACAGAGATTGTGGTGAGACGTGGCGGTTTCAAGATTTCGGTTTTGAAACTCAAACATCATAACTACTACTCCACCCTCCGCTCGAAGCTGATGTGGGGAGCGGATAAGAGGAATTAGTGCATTTCGGATTTGTTTGTCGTTAAATGGTTACGAAACCCGCCCCGTGAAATAGCGACGTAGAGACGCCATGCAGGGCGTCTCTACATGCGTGAATTTCCGATGCATTATTGGAATTTGTTTGTTTAACGCCTGTCCCGTTCCGGTCCATACGGCGTTTTCCCACTGAATAGCAATGCAGTTGGACCGTCTAATTGGATGGATTAACATTCCGTTTACAGCCACTAAAGTGACTGCCTATTGTCATTTAGTCTACCATAGGTATGCCTATGGCACCTCCGGGACATTTCTATAACTTCCTCAAATGATACTGTGGATCCACCTTCGTAATACTTCGGTGGACAAAGCTGGAGACTGCAGACTGCGGACTCATTCCTGTCGGCCTTCTTCCTAATTCGTTAATCCCTGCCAGCCGGCAGGCTGGAATATTCATTATTCGATATTCCCCATCCCCCATGCTCCATGCAAATTACAATCATCAATCTCCATCGGAGTCCTTTGGACATCATTCATCACTCATCATTCCAACATCCCGCAACCCATAACCCGTATCGCTGACACTCTCTTCAGTCGGTCAGGACCTTCGGCCCGTAACTCACCACTCACCCCTTGCCCGCCGTATTCGCCAACTGGCCATGTGAAATAGTGGTAACTCTGGACGGAGTGCTAATGCATGGCATTATTTCACATGGCTGGCGAAGAAGGCGGGACTCCCCATCCCTCTTTCCCCGTAACTCGTATCACCAAACCCCCATTTCCTCAAAATAAATCATACTTTGGCTTGTTATTTGATATCAATCATTATCTTTACGCAATTTTTATCATCTCATTACACCATTTGGTCAATATTGAGTGGTTGGAAGACGGAATTAATTAGTAAAAGTTAGGAAATATGGATTTAAGTTTATTGATGAAGGGGATATTGATCGGTGTTATCGTTTCTATCCCGTTAGGACCAATGGGGCTTTTAGCTGTTCAACGTACATTAAACAAAGGCAGGGCATCAGGATTTTTCTCGGGTATGGGAATTGTTACTGCCGACACAATATTTGCTCTGGTTGCAGCAATTGGATTAACCTTTATCATTAATTTTTTAAATGAACAAAAACTCTATTTCCAGATTTTAGGTGGGATGGTCGTACTGCTTGTCGGTGTAAAAATTTTTGCTGCAAATCCAATCAAACAACTGAGAGCTTTCCGGCTCAAACGAGTCAACCCGCTTGAAGATTTTCTTTCCATTCTCCTACTGGCGCTGTCCAATCCACTGACTGTCCTGATGTTTGTTGCTGTATTTGCCGGATTGAAGCTGGGAGGTGATTTGACCAGCTTTGGAGGGGCATTCTTCGTTGTCTCTGGAATATTTATGGGTGCAACATTCTCCTGGTTCTTTGTTAGTTCAATCCTTACTCACTATAGAAGAAAATTCCGGTTAAGGTCCATTCTCTGGTTCAATAAACTGGCTGGTGGAGCGATCTTCATCGTTGGACTTGCTACCATTTTTAGCCTTTTCCTCACATAGTATTAATAGCAGGTACTGCTTTTGA
>Ga0315539_1000665_pt1 | contig 25736 bp, 19 predicted proteins | sample SalMarSW160150MG_FD_203097 | JGI IMG/M metagenome (GOLD analysis project Ga0315539, IMG submission 203097) | Salt marsh sediment microbial communities from the Plum Island Ecosystem LTER, Massachusetts, United States - Salt Marsh Sediment SW1601-150 ...
TCAACCTCCATTCCAGAGGGGGCCGAACGCCTTCTGCATCGCTTTCACTACCGGCTCAGAAGGCTCCTTCCCGGCTATTTCCCAGTTGTAGATCGCCTGGATTGAGTAACCAGTGCGCTCCTTAAGCTCCTCGCGTGACCATCCCAGCATCGTTCGTAGCCTGAAAATCTTCTCGCCTATGTTTTCGCTCATGTGTCCTCCTTCCTTTCATTCATAGGTTTCACATGCTTCAACAGCCTGCCAACCACCTTTTCCCTTATGCTTGCCAGTCCTTCCTAGCCAACACGGGTCACAATAGACACCGGCAAAGAAGTGCCCAGCGATCTCTGAGCGATCAATGATCCGCCCGCAATCTGCACACGTGATCTTCCCTTGCGAGTAGAGCTCCATCGTAGCCTCTACGTCGTGGACTATCGTGGGGGGGATTGGCTTCTTGTAGTCTTCGATAACAAAGTCGCTTGAATATAAGCCCTCCGTGCCGCGGTAATCCCACAGGGTTATGTCGTAGACCTTGTTTAGATCGACGTGTGCACCGAATGCCTTCTGCAACTCCTTGTGTCTGATGCTTCCGTATCCGATACCACTCTCGCGGTGTACAAAGAGAGAGAACCAATCTCTCCCCGATGAGATAAGTAGTTTTGTGTTGTCGAATTGGTAGCCCGTGATCACCTTGAGCGCGATAAACTTTTCCTTCATCGGCTTCTCAAACTCCCAAACGGGTAACGTCTCTAGTTCCCTACTTGAAATAATAATCATCCCTTCCATTAATCCTCCTGCTCCTAATTCTATGGAAGCGGCTTCGCTACCGTCTCAGGCTTTCGCAGAACACCAACCCAATGGTCCTGCCATAACCGTCGAGCAGTTGCTTCCAAACGGGATGACGCCCCCAATGTCCATCCATCATCTCTAATGAATATAACATCAGGATTGATTCCGAATCGCTCACGCGCCGCTCTAGACGTGGTTGCATCTCCGTACACGTTGGTCACAACTCGATCAGGGCCAGCTTTCATCACTTCCCTTGCCACCTTCTGAATATCAATTTCAGCCATTCCCCACACTCCCTTTTTCAGTTTCAGGCAGCTGGCCGGGCTCCCATCCGGCTCCCGTACTCGTGACTTGCGCTCCCATGAACCGAGAATGCCGACCTCCAAGGTCTCGAAACTCCCGTTCTGGAATGAGTGATCCACCCAACGTTTTCACGTCACAGCCGCCTTTCGCTTGCTACTCATACACATATTCCAGCATCCGGTCGTATCCTGCACAGAATTCGTACTCACGAACGGTGCGACCTGATTTTGTGATGCGAAGGGCTTCAATATTGTGATGGAACTTTTCGCCTTCGTGTAGGACAATCTCCTCATCCCGGTCCAGTCCGGTGGGATGGTTCATAAGATGCACCACTACCTTCTTTAACTTGCGTCGCTTGAACATTCGCCTCATCCTCCTCCTGTTTCCGAGGAACCTTCGCTATCTGCCTCCTTTGCAACCTCACCGTCCTTCATCAAAAACGTCACTTCGGACCCTTTGCTGGTGCGCCCCACAAGAATGTATTTTTGATACTTCTCGCCCAACTCTGCGAGAACTTCCAGCGACTCCGCACTCAAGCCGGTCCCTTCGTCAATGATGATCGCCGGTGCTTTCGGATTGAGGGCGAGCACGAGAGCAACGCCCATCCTTATCTTCTCATTCCGGGCCGCCTGCCTTATGTCGATACCGTTGAAGAGTACACGCTCCTCATCGAATGCAAGCCCTTCAACGGAGAACTGCGCACTGGCTAACGCCGCCGCTTTCTTTCCGTCAATCGCCTCGATCTGTTTGGACAGGAGTGCGGCTTCCTTGAGCCTGACCTCGTTCTGTTCCATCAAGGTTGCTCTCCCCTGGTTCATGCGGAGCTTCGCGTTCTGCTCCTCGGCGGATGCAAGTTGGTCGTCGATCTCTTGTAGGTCGGCGTCGACAAGCGCTTCCACACTCGCTCTCAGCTGCTTGCCCTTGGCGATAAGGGCCTCATACGCTTCCTTTTGTACGATCAACTTTGCGCGTTGGGTGGCCAGTGCTTGCTCCAAGTCTGTGATCGTGCTTTCGGTATTCTGGATTGTGAGCTCGGCGGATGGGACTTCTTTGCGAAGCTGGTAGAGATCCCCCTTCAAGCTCTCATTCACGCGGTTGATTTCCTCGCGCCGCGCGCGCTCCTCCAGCAATTCCGCGATCACAATCACGTGATCCGGTGCATCTGATTGAAACTCGATTGCCTCCACGCGTTCCGAGAGATTCCGAATTATCTGATTGAGATCGTGCCGTAAATCGTAGAGATCCCGGCGTTTCTCATCCAGCTCCGCGAAGTCCAAACCGACCGCTTTTTGTAGCTTGTCGATCAACTGTTTCTGGGGCAGGTCAAACAAGTCCAAGGGATTAACCGACAGGGCTTTGGCCTTGTCGATCCCGAAGAGCTTGGTCAACCACTCCTGCGGTGGGAGATCGCGCTTCGCCTTGACATCCAGGCGGGTTCCCTTCGCGGTGAATACCCGGCGTGCGATGAGATCGTTGAAGCGGGTCTCCGTCCACGCCTCCTTCTCGCCTTTCCGTATCGGTTGTGTCGGGCAGTTCTCTTTGCCGTACAACGTGGCTTTGAGAATCTCCATCGCCGTGCTCTTGCCTGCGCTCTCATCACCGCCGAAGATGATGAGGTGCCCGTGGTGCCGGAAGTCGAGATCGACCTCCTTCAGCCCTTTGAAGTTCTTCGCCGCCACTCCTTCGAGTGTAGTCTTTTCCGCCATTACTACCTCCTTATCCATTTGTTTTTCTTCCGGCCATTTCGTACACTTGTAGTATACGCTTTTTTTAGTATCCTGTCAAGGGGTATCGGGCTTGGCTTTTGATGGTCAAAAAAAGCCGCTCGCAACCCGCTTTTCGCGCTCCTCCTCGTAACCTCGCTCCAGAACCGCACAAGATCAAAACCCGTATTCCTCTTATAAAGATATTATAGCCGATCGGAAACAACCCGTCAAGTCGAACTACAAAAGTTTCTTGGGGAAGGCAATCGAACGAGAGGGCTTTTAACAGCCTGAATAGCGAACGGGCGTCATAAAGGCAGCGGGCGAGGTGAAAAGGAAAGGCGAACGCCTCGTTTGATCTCAGGCGCTCATTTGAAGCTTAAGGAGGGGGGAGCCGGGAATTGTCGAGACCCCGACCCCCCAGATGAAAAAGCGTGTAGCGGTCATTCCAGTATAGTTGTATAGGCTGCTATCTAATCCGCCCCACAGATTTCGTAGGGCATCGTTGGGATCTCCCAGGATTCTTCGGTCTCTGCCCCGTCTTGATCCTGGAATGTTGCAGTGATTTTCGTCGTTTGGGTAGGCATGTCGTGGTGAGGCCAGCCATCAATACCGCAATTCGTCCCAGCCCCAGGATACCCAGCTTCCGGATATCCCGGCGGTGCGAAGGGCAGGTTGGTCCCGTATCCCACCGGGCCGCGATCTATCCAGACTCCTTTCCATCCGGGACTTACTCCGGGTTCGAATCCAACGGTATTGTTGTCTCTCTTGCACTCGTATGCCTTATCGTTCCAGTTTACGTAATCGCCCTGTTTATAGTACCGGGTTGCTTTCCAGAACGGATGGACGTTGAATGCAGTATCAAGAGGTCCGGTCCACAAACTGTGAATCACAAAGGCATTTTCGATTAAGTGCCCAGTACGATCGCGGGCATGATAAACTCCCGACCCCGCATATGGTGGACAGAACACCGTGTCTTCCACCAGTTTCAGCGATGCTTGAACATGTACGTCAACGAGAGTCACTGGACCTCCATCTGGATCACGCGCATCCGGAAAGCTGATGAGATATCGGACACCGGACTGCAACGTCCAGAGATCTCTTATTCCATTGATGACAGGTTGCCCAGGGTCAGGCCCTTCATTATCCAGAGTCACGTTGAATGTCACTTTCTGTATGACATATCCAGGCCGCTCCCAAACCACCTCCCCCTCACATGGGAGGAGGTGGAGGGTCACTCGCTTGATATTGGAGCCTTGGGTGTAGGTGCGACCCTCCACGATGAAAGTGTATTGCCCCTCGGTAACGCCGCTGGCTGTTATGGTAACGTCCAGCGGGGGATACCCAGAGGATGGATTTACGGTTACGCTCAGTAGATTGCCCGGCCCCGGCGAACCCCCGCCGAGACCAAGATCGCAACCATTCAGACATATGAGGGCCAGCACAATGCTCAACCCGAAGAGAGCTACCTTAATCAGAATCTCTGTTCGTTTCATTGTTCATTCCTCCATTCTAAAAGCAAGGGACGAAGGGCGCTTGCATCTCACGCTCATTCATCCCTTGCCGAGGGGGTACAACACTCGAAATGAGCGCCGTACTTTGATTTATCTTACCAGTGGGCTTCAAAACCGAACACCGGTTCAAATAGCCACTTGTTGCTCGTTTTGTAAGCTAATTCCAAGCCGCCCCAGATTTCGACTGGATAACCTGGATAACCTGTAAGGATGAGCGAGAGTTCCGACCCCTCGACTATCTCGATATCGTTGGGATAGTTAGCGGGGTTAAACATGATGTAGGTTTCAAAGTCGCAGTCCATGTACCCTAGAGAGAGCCCCAATGCCGCACCCAATGCCCAAGCCGTGGTTACATTTGGTGCCGCAAAGATATCCGGCGCCATAGTATAGAAGTCACCTGTCAGTATGATCGGTGGGGTCTGACTATCTAACATCACGCCGAAATCAACTCCCAATGTTAGTTCTGGCGAGAGATTGAATCCCGCATTCTCGATTGAGAAGTAAAATCCAGCGAAGGCCGCCACGCTTAAACCGACCGCAAAAACTAACGCTAAAACGATTATTCTTTTCATTGTTCTGTACCTCCGTTCTCCTTTTTAAACTCAACACTGAGAAGACCCGGAAGCTCATATGGTATCTTTTTTAGGAGATCAACAATCAGTCCCAGGATGGTTTTCCTCTTCAGCGCTAGATCAGTTTCCTTCTGGGCTCGTGCAAGGCGCTTGCGGAAGATGATCAGCGCCCCAATGAAAGCTGCCATCTTCCCTACTATCTGCGCCCTGCGCCACAAAGTTTTCACTTCGTCTTAGACCCCGTTTTACGATCCTTGGTAACCGAGAACCACATTTCCGCTGTTGCGACGATTGTTGCCCAAGCCGCGGTTAGGGCTGCAAGGCTACTGGAGATATCAGATGGATCGAAGTTCATGCCCGCGAAGCCTCCTGTCCATAAATTCCAGAAGAAGGAAATCACGAGGGCAATCCCCAGGAAGAACCACGCTGCCGATGCATCCGACAAATGAAGAGCGTTCTTGATCCAATCGAAAACCCAGCGATAGACGGTGCCTATCATCGCGCCGATTCCTATGTCCATGTCTCACCTCCTCATATCATTATAGCAGATTCGGAAAATGATACAAACGACCCGCCCGAAAAGTCAAGCCTTTTTGGATTTGGCGAATGCATCCGCTATAATACACGGCAGGAGGAGGATCACTATGTACAAGCTCAGAGTAGACACGGTTATAAACGAGTTGAACGGAACGCCCATTCTGGATGATGATTGCGAACTCACGGTCCGTCGCGCCTTGACACAATTCATTAGGAACCTCAAAGAGGACCGCGCGTCGATGTCGAAAACCTTAGTCGAGGTGGGAAAGAAGATCCATGAGGCGACTGGCGAGTGGGCCAAGCTTGAGAACGCGGAATACAACCTGCTCAAGGAAAAGGTGGATACACAACTGCGGTCATTCTACGTGGTTATCGTCTCAGTCCCCATCCAAGAGGCGTTCGACGAGGCGGATCGCTTATACCGCGAGGGATCGTCCAAAGCAAAGTCCGGCTAGCTTGCCGGATCCTTCCAATCATCCCCGACGTTGATCTTAGTTTCAGAGACGTAGCGCCAGGTATCGCCGATGTTGATCAACACCAGACCCACCTCCTTCCAAGTATCTCCGATGTTGATCGGAGAATAATCCGGAACAGAAGCCGGGATATAATAAGTCACATCGAGCTTCGGTGGGTACGTCTCATGGTTGCCGGAATAGAAATTAAGATAGTGGCCATAGCCGCTCGGCCCACACTCCGTGTCAAGACGTAAGCAGAGCTTGGTGAGGCTTGTTTTTGTCACGCTGCTCGTTGGTAGTGCGATTGAGTTGTACGCATCTACGTTTACATCTCCTTGCGCAAGGGAGGCGATACTAGAATAAAGAGATTCGTCAAAATCACCGACCACCAATCCTGGAGTTGTCCCAGCGGACGAAGGATAATTTGGCTGACCATCTCTTACATGGATTCCAGGGTCAGTGGTTCCTGGCGACGATCCGTGAGAACTAACATAAATTCTCAGCGTGACGGATTCGATGACGGCACCGGAGCCGATTGCCGATGTATCAAAGTACAGATATCCTCGCCCTGCCAAAAAGCTGTAAATGGCAATAGTGTCCCTGGTAATCTGGGTGGACAGCACTATTGTATCACTGGCTGTGTCTATAGTGCCAGCTGAAGCTGTTGCTTTAACATCAGCGCACGATTCTCCAGGCTCAGTCCACTCTATATCTAAAAAGAGTCGACCATCACCGGCCAAACCATCGAATGTTGTTTCCGTCACTTCAATTGTCCTAATGACGACCAGTTCTCCATAGGCTATGTGTCCTCCATCATCCGTCGTCTGCGCATAAGCGCGGCACAAGTAGATCGACACACCGTCAAGCCCTGATATGTCCGATGTGAACGCACCTTCGGCCCCCGCTCCTTCCTCCGTATATCCTTCGGCAGTTGTGGGATCAGCAGGGGTCCCAGGATCGCCGTCTTTCTTGTAAACCACACCGTGTTCCGTGATGGAATAACCAGCGTCTTCCACAATCGTACCATGACAGGTTGCACTGGTATCGACTATAGCCGTGGCGTCCTGGGTGGTGACAGTGAAGCCTACTGCCGCCGCTGTTGTATCGAATTGAGTACCACCCCGTGTGTTTATTATTTCATCTAGAGTGTATGAAGAATTCAGGTGTACAGAAGTAGTGCTCGGGGGTCCTTCAGTCCAAAACGCCTTTTTAAGGAGGCCCCCATTTTCTATGATGACATTTGCAACGTAGGTATGATACGCCCCTGAAACGTCATCCTCCAGCGCGATGTCGACATAATCGGTGGTTTTTCCGGCCAAGGTGGAAAGGTCTATCTCTCGGTGATACCATTTACCTTCGGCCCAGCTACTTAAATCTGTGCCGGGGTGAGCGGAGACGCCATTCTGATCGCTTAATCCAGCATTCCTCAAAGCCGTAGTATCTACAAATGTTATATCCATTCCCGAAAGAAAGGCTGGTGATGACGGGCTTATAAATATGTCATATGACAGAATATCGCCAGAAACCAATAGATACTGCTCTCTGCTGATGGTAACATAGAGATAGGCATTCCCGTTTGCCGTAGCGGTTCCCTTTAATCTTAGAGCTTCGCCTCCTGGGTCAGGAACATCAACATCTCCATACGTTGTTCCCGCACTATTTGTAGCGTAGGCCCGATAATAATAAGAGGTCTCGGGAGATAGCCCGGTAATCGATGCCGTGAAGACCCCGCCGGCTAGGTCGGAACCCGTGCTCTTATGATCCGCACTGGCTATGTCGACAGGATTCGAGCCGTCGTCGTTCCAAATAACCCCGTACTCGGTAATCGCGGTGTCACCGGCATCATTAAGCGTTCCATTTCCAGTTGCGTAGGTCGGGCCGAGTCCCGAAGCGGCATCAGTAGTGACGATGGGTTTCGTTCCGTAGGTGATTTCTAGTTTGGGGCGGCGTTCCCCAACCTCGCTTTCTTCCGAGGAGTAGAAATCAGCGAGCATATAGAAGTGGGGCAAAGTAGCCGCGATATCGAGGGAGGTCCGTACGCAGAATTTCGACATGCCCCCTTTATTGATCCAGCTTGCCAAACCTACTGCGGTGAAAGTCATGGCCTTGTAACCGGAAGCACCATCTATGATTGCAGCCGGATTCGCCCCACCACCGGGATAGAAGATCCTGTTGAAGTCTGCCAAGGAGAGGGATGCGCTCGGGTATGTCGGTTGGCCACTCATAAGATAGATATCGAATCCCACTGGGATGATTGTCAACAAACCGTCAAGATACAAGGAGACGGAAGCGGAGATGATAGTGGCGTTCGCCGGGATGGAGGACGTGTCAAAATACAGGTACGCTCGGTAAAATCGATATTTGTCCCCAGGACCAGGGGTTACGTACGCCAATCCCACGCGCAGCTTTTCTTCCGTGGTTTCCTTCACAGAAGCGCTGGCCGCATCCCGGGCATTAGAGTAATGATCGGCGGTTTTAGCATACATGTACCCGTCGCCAGCACTCGCGTAGATCGTCACTGATGTTGACATAGAGATCCTTTTAAGCCACGTATTTCACCCACAAACTCCCGATGGGTGTGCTGCTTGCCGCGGGTGGCGACCCTGTTCCATAGACGATCCCGACCACGCGAGCGCTCGTAGGGGTACTGTGGTCCCCAACCTCAATGTACCCGTCCACGTTCAAGTCCGTGTCCACATCCAGAGACCCCGTCAACCTCTGGCTGCCAACAACGTACAAGGCTTCGGATGGATTATCAATAGCCGCCGATCCCACAACGAGCTTGTTGTCGATGCTGACTTGGTTGTGTACGAAGTAAGGGTTGGTGTCATGCGTGACACCTGTCGTCGTGGGGATGTACGCAATGAGGGTGGGGGTCGCGTCGAATAAAGTAATGTCATCGGAATGGATATCCACCCGCGTGTTGGAGGCGTCCATCGCCTCTAGGTGAGCCACCGTATCGTTAATGGTTATCCGTGCCGACCCCGCCGCTGCCGAGGCATAGGTTGCTGTTACGACCAGCGCCGCCGGCGAAGGGCTCCATTGGAGGTTCCCAGCGACTCCCCCGAGATAAAAAGATCCGTCCTTTTGCACGGAGAACGGCGCGCTTGCGTAGACCGCATTGCCTATCACTAGTCTGTAATCGGCGTCGGCGGCGTCTATCACTATGATGTCATTTCCAGTCCCCGCAGTGATCTTCGTGTTTCCCGCATCCAGCGTTAGGTCTCCGCCCGTCAACGTGGTGGCGCCAAGCGCCCATCCGCCTATTGCGCCGCTAGTAGATGTCAGCGCACCCGCGTTTGTAACCTTGAAGGGGGCATCACCAATGGTTGTGGCACCTGCCCAGAAACCCGCTCCAGGCTTCATCTGCACGCGTGTGGCGCCGGTACCCGCATAAAGTCCGTCGGTGCTGTCAACCGTGAATCCACCGATAGTACCGGAGGATGCCGTTATCGCACCGGCAATTGTGACCCCCGTCGCTGTCAAGGCGCCCGCATTGGTAACCCTGAACGGGGCGTCCCCGATAGCAGTAGCGCCACACCAGATTCCCACCCCGGGCTTCATTTGGACCCGGGTGGCACCTGTACCCACATAGATCCCTTCCACGGCGTCCGGTGTGAACCCACCAATAGTGCCGCCCGTGATGGTGATGTTTGAACAAGTCACCACACCCGCTTGTGTTGCCCTGAAAGGGGCGTCACCAATGGCTGTTGCCCCCGCCCAGAAGCCAAAACCGGCTTTCATCTGCACGCGGGTAATGCCGGTGCCTGCGTATAATCCTTCAGTCGAATCGACCGTGAATCCCGCGATAGTTCCGGCAGTCGCCGTGATGCTTCCTGCAATAGTCGCGCTCGTGGCAACCAACGCCCCCGCTGGACTCACCCTGAAAGGCGCACTACCATATGCTGTCGCGCCAAGCCACAGCCCGGTTCCAACCTTCAGCTGAATCCGGGTCGCGCCCGAGCCAGCGTAGAGACCTTCGGTCGAATCAACGGTGAATCCGCCTATGGTACCAGCAGTCGCAGTAATCGTGCCCGTTATGGTCGCGCTTGACGCCACAAGAGCCCCCGCGTTCGAGACGCGGAAAGGTGCGCTGGCAGGAGTAGCGTTGCCTGCAAAGAAAGGATAAGAGCCGGGGAGGAGGCCAACCGCCGTCCCACCACTTCCCGCGGTTAACGAGGTAGCGCTCAGCGTGAACCCTCCGATAACACCACTTTTTGCCGTGAGCGCACCCGCAACACTGACATAGAAAGGCGCGCTCCCATAGGCGGTTGCTCCGGTCCAAATACCCACCCCGGCTTTCATCTGCACGCGCGTCGCGTCACTACCCGCGTAGAGCCCCTCGGACGAACTAACTGTAAAACCCCCGATGGTGCCAGCATTTGCGGTGATGGTCCCCGTGATGGTCGCGTTCGTGGCTACCAATACCCCCGCTTGGCTTACTCGGAATGGCGCGCTGCCAAAAGCAGTGGCACCCGCCCAGAAGCCAGCTCCCGGCTTCATCTGTACGCGGGTAGCAGCCGATCCCGCATATAAGCCTTCGGCGTCATCTATCGTGAACCCCGCGATGGTTCCGCTTTTCGAGATTAGGTTACCCGACGCGTCCACCGAGAAATGGGGATCGGAGGATCCGCCCAGCTTGACAGTCCCGGCATCGAGATCAAACTGGGAGCCAGCGTCAGAAGCCCAATTCGAGGATTGGAGATTGCCAGCACGCACATAGTCGGCCATGATGGTCGGCGCGTAGACCATGAGTTTCCAGGTGCCGTTGTCATTGTAGCCCACAATAACGTCCGCCTGTTCAAGCGTCGGTAAAGAGTCCGTGACCTGGAAGGTTGTTGTACTTAGAGAATAGTCCCACCAGATGTATTTCTTGTCCGTATCACCCGCTGTGATCGTATATTTGGTGTCCTTCCAGTACAAGATCACGTTCGACCAAGCAGCCTCACCCGCGCCCGGCGAATTGTCGGTAAACACGGATGCGCTTCCCAGTCGATGTGCCCATAGGCCAGCGGTCTCAGGCGACGGCGCGATGGCGGCGCCCGATAACTCGTTGGAGAGCGCAGACCAGTTACCATGCGTATCCCTGACCCGTACTTTCACATACCACGTACTGAGATCGCCCGGGAGCCAAGGGAGGGTCTCCCGCGTAGAGAAAATCACGAAAGGATCGGCAGTCGTGACACCGGCGGAGATTTTATAATGCAAGGCTATGTCTTCGATTTCCGCCCTTACAAGTGCTGATCCATCTGTATTGGTGGTTGGAAGGGTTGCCGTTGCCTGGAGGACTCCCGAACTGTCCCCAGGCGCGGCTAATGAATCTAGGGTGGGCGCAGAGGGTATACTGATCTTGGTGGGTACTCGAATGATACCAAGCTCGGAGAACAAGGATGCCCCGGTCTTGAACCCAACATGGTTGAAGAAGTCATCGGTATGTACCCCAATCGTTTTATCCGCCACTTGTCCCACCTCCCCTTACAATGGTATCACGCTGCGATCGCTAGGAAAACCAATTCTTGATAAGTCCGGCCTACCGGGACGCCTTGTGTACCAACCCTTACCATAGAGATCAAGCAACTGTTGGAAATATTCCTCGTAGCGGGGCGCGGTTGCCTCCAAGCTAAAGTTCTCCCCCCAGCTCCTACAATCCCATGGCTTGATCCGGTCTATGTGGCGAGCGGCATAGATGAACTGCTCGAACGTCCGACAGCGAAAACCGGTAACGCCATGCCGAACGATCTCGCTAAATGATCCGAAGTCGGTTGTAATGACCGGGGTGCCGCAGTTAGCGGCCTCGATCACAACGTACCCGAATGGCTCCAGGTACTGTGTGGGAGCAAAGACAGCCTTCGCCTTACTAAGGAGCTTCCTCTTCTCCTCCATACCAACGACGCCCAGGTATTCGACGACAGGGCTACTGAGGTCAACAGGTTCCGAGAGCGGCCCGATCAGTTTCAGTCTCCCTCCAATTGCCTCCACTGTATCAATCGCTATCTTAACGCCCTTGCGATGGACGATTCTGCCAAGATACAGATAGTAATCCTCCTTATCGTCGCTGTAAGTAAAATCGTTTGGATCGAAGAAGGCGGGTATCACACAGTCGGAAAAACGCCCATTGTCCATTCCTTGCTTGCCGTGGGTGTAGTGCATCCAGGCATAGCTCTCATAGACACGATACGGGGCGAAGCTGCCAACGTAGCCTATGCCTATCTCCACTGCCAGAGGAACTTCCGATCTTTCCGCAATCCTTTGGTGGTTCACGCCCGCGGAGAGTAAGAGAAGATCGGCTTTCCTCCGGCGCTTCAGGATCTCCCGCGTCGCGTTCTCATTGAAGAGATCATGGGTTCCATCATAGCGCTTCATTTTGTGACCCGCTCTCCAACCGTCTCCATAGGCCTCTTGGAGATCCTCGGAGGAGAGTATTTGAATGAATTCATCGCACGGCACCTTCGATCCCTCTACGCCGTAGAAAAAGACGCGATGCCCCATATCCTTGAGCATCCGCCCGAAGTAGGCTATCTTCGTTCCGAAGGCGTCGATTCCTCCTCCGATCGTCGGGATATCGATGTTTCCCACGAGGTGGCAGGCGAGTTTTTCCTTATGGCGAACGATCTGCGGCGCGTTTTTGACCACCGCTATCGTCCCATCCGCATGACTACGCATGACCTCGCGGAAGCCGTATTCCTTCGTCAGCCACTCAGCTATCCCTCCCGCCCCTCCCCAGTCCTCGAATATAACAGTGAGCGGTCTAGCCGTTCCTAGGATGTCTGCCATGCCCTCCAGAACTTGACGCTCAGATCCTTCAACATCAATCTTAATCATGTCGGGTATGACGCCTATCACCCCATCCCCTCTCTCGGTTCTGACAGACTCGGTCCCAACATGCTCGCCTTTCATCAGGCTGTGCATACCCGCGTCTTCGTTCAGATAAAGAGTGGTTTCGCCCTTCTTGTTAGAGAGGGCGGATTTGGAAACTTCGACATTGGTGCAAGCGTTCAAAAGCAGATTGCCCACAAGTAGTTCACGGTTCTCCGCCGCGGGCTCGAAGGCGAACACCCGGCCCTTGGCACCAACAAGCTTCGATGCGAGTATTGTGAAATAGCCAACATTTGCCCCCACGTCGACGAAAGTTTGCCCCGGTTTTAGATGCTTCTGGATGAAGAGCGTCGTGTTCTCTTCCCAGAGGCCATGCTGCTCCAGACAAGGTGCAATGAAACGATCGCTCGCCATAAAACGAAGACTGTACTTACCGAGAACGTTCTCAACCAGAACGGTCCGCTTTATGGGGGCGACCGGGTGCACCTTAGCGGAGGAGCTAAATAGATACAACGGGCGACCGCCCTCGTAATGCTCTATCATGCCCATACCGAGAGCAGTTTCGAGACGCGGAATGATCTCGGCTGGTGTGAATACGTGGTTCCAGTCTGGTTGAACCTCAACGCTTGGCACCTCAATGAAAAGTCTGTTCGCCTTACCCCGTAGCAATTGCAGTGACGAAAACGCTTTCCCTTCACCTACCGCGTTGATCTCGTTATGCAGTACTGACAGGTATAGGATGTTGTTGAATCCACCGCTGCCCTTGATGAGGTTTTGCCACATATCATTGTGATAGTCGCCTTTCAGGTTTGCGGTCGTGGTCAGATAACGCGCCACGGCTATGAGCTTGGGGTCGGTGTCGATAGAGACAACTTTGTAACCATCTTGCAGTAGAGCGCGAGAAAAGAAACCCTCTGAGCAGCCGATGTCAAGCACGGTTTTCCCCTCAAGGCGCTTCATGATCCACGCCAATCTCACGTGGGAGTCCTTGCGTTCGACGGGGATGTCCTTAACCCGCTCATCATCTATCGGCTGATATACGCGGACGCGCCCATTAGGTAGAGTCAACATCTCTCTCAGCGGAAAGTCATCGCTTGTCTCGCCGTTCAATCCCGTCCAGGTTGTTTCCACAGCAAGGTCGGTTTCAATCTTCAGGTAATTCAAGATAGCATGTCGGTGGTAGCCGTCGTAAAGGCTTATCCGGCCCTCGCCGTCGAACCTGCATAGGAACTCCGAACCATTGTACCCGTCTTTCTTGATCGACTCGTATAACTGGATGAAGTCCTGTTGAACCTCTCGCCAGCATTCCTCCAGGTCGGTCCTACCAACACACTTGATGCGTGGCCAGCGGTCATTTACACGTCTGTAGTAGTCGATCAGGGGCGTGTTTAAATTGTCTTTGCCGGCTTCGTAGAGATCAAGCGTGGCAAAGATTTCATCTTGGAAGTGGCCTTCTGGAATCAGGGTGTTGCTAATCTTGTACCGCAATTCAGAGCACCCCCGGATCTTGGAAATTAACGAAGCCGTGGCGTGGCTGGCGAAGCGTCGTGAAACTTTGGGCTGCACCGTAGCTTGTGTCTGCGGAGTTGGTCGCGTAGGCGCGATAATAATAGAGGGTCTGCCCCAGCAAAGGCGTTATGGTAGATGTGAATGCACCCTCTAATCCCGCTCCTTCTTCGGTATACCCATCCGAGCCTGCGATGTTTACTGGGTCAGATCCAGCTTTCCAGCAGACTCCATGCTCGGTGATGGCTGCACCGCCGTCGTCGGTGATGTTCCCGTTCCCTGTTGCGGTGGTTTTCTGGATATTCGTCGCATCCTGAGTTGTGACGGTGGGGGCTACCGTGGGGGCTACACTCGTCCCGTACAAACTTATCGGATACGCGCCAACTAAGGGGTATGTTTGTTCTCCGGCCCCCCATTGATCGCCTACTAGATAATAGAGACCTAACCCTCCACTAGTGTCTAGATCTATAGAGCCGGCAGAGCAGTAGAAGCCGATGTAATCGCCGGTATTGACAGTGCAGTCCAACCCCGAGAATACTTGCTTGCTGCCAGTGGCCACGGTGCCTATTGTCTCAAAATCACGAGGAGTGAAATCTGGGGCAGTGCCGCTAAACGTTCCCGCTTTTACGTTCGACAAGTTAAGGATTGAACACCATATCTCCATAGATACGAGAGTGCCTGTATCATTTGCGGGATTATCTAAGGTTAGCGCCGTGTAGCCGCCACCCAATGTGCTTCCGCGATCTGTTGCTGCGCTGCCTACATCAATAGCCATACCCTACTCCGTCACACTCAGATTGGTGCCCGCCAGCCGCGCGTTGAGTTCTTCCCTCTCGCTCGACCCTTCACGATACGTTCCCACTTCCACCGGGCGGCCACTGCCCGTCTTGCCTCGCATGATCTGGTCAACCCCGTCTAGGTTGTCCTCACTCAGAGCATTGTCTAGCCCCTGGACCGTCGCACCATCAAAGGTCTCCCGGATCAAGGCTTCCAGCTCTGTGGGCGTGATGTCTTCGTCCACCGTCACGAAATGGCATAGGCACGGATTGAGTTCTTTCTTCGTAGGGACCAACTTCCGCTTATCCTTATTAGCAAGCTCCTCTTCGGTGTACGGCCTAATCGGTTTGTCTACCCAGTGGATCTTGTGAGTCTTGTCAGTAACGTCCGGGTACAGATCGAGACGAATCTTGAGAAAGCCCTTACGTTCATGCGTTCCTGTTGGATTCACTTTGACATACATGCCTACTCCTTCTTACTCTCTGCTAGGATCGCGTATAGTTGATCATTACGCCAAGCAGCCTCGCATCAATCGCCATCGTATCCGATTCGTCGGTCGGATCGCGATACACCCTGAACTGTACGAATTCCGATGCAGTCGCACCCGCTATCGTAATTGCTTCGGTAGCCGCTGAAATATAGAGGTCGTCTGTGGTCCCGCCGGTATCCGCCACTTCAACGGCATCTCCAAAGGCTTGATCCAGTGCCTCGTCATTGGCATAGCTCCTTCCCTGGCAACCCCAGACTACTCCGAAGTTCGTGTCCGTCGCTGCGTGTGTCCAGTAGAATACCGCGGTGACCGTGCCGCCGTCCCAGTCCGACGGCATGGCGATGGAACCCTGCGCATATTCTGCCGATGTGGGGTCGAAAGCCAACACAAAAATATCAACATCGTTCGTTCCTAATTCTACCTTCTTATTGGCTGCGCATCCATTTGTAGTTGAGGGCCATATGCCAGCGGCGGAGAGAAAGAGTTGGCCGGACACCGTCGAGGCTGCTCCCGTGGGGCCAGACGGCCCACTTGGGCCTGAGACTGTTGAAGCTGCCCCTGTCGCGCCACTAGGCCCGCTTGGGCCAGACGGCCCACTTACGGTAGATGCCGCCCCTGTTGGTCCACTTGGCCCACTCGGACCTGAAACAGTCGATGCTGCTCCAGTTGGACCACTAGGGCCTGAAGGCCCACTTACAGTCGAAGCTGCTCCTGTAGGTCCAGAAGGACCGCTGGGGCCTGACACTGTGGATGCCGCACCTGTGGCTCCTGAAGGACCACTCGGACCAGATGGGCCTGAAACTGTAGATGCAGCCCCAGTTGGTCCACTAGGTCCAGTTGGACCTGATACCGTAGATGCCGCTCCAGTCGGTCCACTAGGTCCAGTTGGGCCTGATACCGTAGATGCCGCTCCAGTCGGTCCACTAGGTCCAGTTGGTCCCGATACCGTAGATGCGGCCCCAGTTGGCCCACTAGGACCAGTTGGGCCTGATACTGTAGATGCAGCCCCAGTCGGTCCCGAAGGCCCGCTAGGCCCCGAAGGGCCAGTCGGCCCCGATACCGTAGATGCCGCCCCAGTCGGTCCACTAGGCCCGGATGGACCTGATACCGTAGACGCGGCTCCAGTTGGTCCGCTTGGCCCTGAAGGTCCACTCGGCCCTGAGACCGTGGATGCAGCTCCCGTGGGACCGGAAGGTCCGCTTGGTCCAGAAGGCCCACTTACCGTAGACGCGGCTCCAGTTGGTCCGCTTGGCCCTGAGGGTCCGCTCGGACCCGAGATAGTAGACGTTGCTCCTGTTGGTCCTGTTGGTCCTGAAGGCCCGCTGGGTCCGCTCACGGTCGAAGCAGTTCCGGTCGCACCCGATGGTCCGCTGGGACCGCTAGGGCCGCTAGGACCTGAAACCGTAGAGGCCGAGCCAGTCGGACCGCAGGGCCCAGATGGACCGCTAGGGCCGCTCACAGTCGAGGCAGCGCCGGTCGGGCCGGATGGGCCAGAAACCGTAGATTCCGCACCTGTAGGACCTGATGGACCCGAAGGGCCGCTCACCGTTGAAGCTGCGCCCGTGGGTCCACTGGGTCCCGAAGGGCCGCTTGGACCACTTACAGTGGATGCGGCTCCGGTTGCACCACTAGGCCCGGACGGACCGCTTGGCCCTGAGACTGTCGATGCGGCTCCCGTAGCGCCAGATGGCCCGCTAGGACCGGACGGACCCGATGGTCCTGACACGGTCGATGCTGCTCCCGTTGCTCCACTCGGACCTGAGGGTCCAGTAGGACCCGAGACGGTGGACGCGGTGCCCGTGGGACCACTCGGGCCGCTAGGACCTGATGGCCCGCTTACAGTAGACGCTGCACCCGTAGGACCCGAAGGACCGCTAGGACCTGAAACTGTTGAGGCAGCACCGGTCGGGCCAGATGGTCCGCTCGGACCCGACACCGTAGAGCCCGCACCCGTGGGACCCGAAGGACCACTGGGACCAGAAACAGTAGAGGCTGCACCCGTAGGACCGCTGGGCCCGCTAGGACCACTTACGGTAGACGCAGCGCCAGTAGGTCCCGACGGACCGGAAGGGCCTGAGACGGTTGAGGCAGATCCAGTCGGTCCGGAAGGTCCGGAAGGACCACTGACTGTAGACGCTGCTCCAGTCGGGCCGCTAGGACCTGATGGGCCGCTTACCGTAGAGGCCACACCGGTGGGACCACTCGGCCCCGACGGACCACTGGGTCCGCTCACAGTCGAGGCGGCTCCCGTAGGTCCGCTGGGGCCAGAAGGCCCGCTGGGTCCGCTTACGGTAGACGCGGCACCCGTCGGACCACTAGGGCCGCTAGGACCTGAGACTGTGGACGCTGCCCCGGTTGGGCCGCTGGGGCCCGAAGATCCCACAGCGGGAAGCGAGATCCCATCCAGGTCCGCATTCGCCTCATCGAAGTTATAGCCCTCTGCCGCCGTGGAGGGATCGAGGTAGATCTTGAATTGAGGATAAGTTCCGACATCGAGATAGAAAGCATAGCGCCCCGCAGAGTCAGTGAGAATAGGATCGGTCGTCTGATCAATCTCGGTAACACCCTCATCTGAATAGATGGTAGCGTAGTTGGCGGGATCAACAGCGGCCCCCTTCGTGTAGACTCCCACCGTGACGTTAGCAATAGGCACACCATTACTCGTTACAACTCCAGTGGCTTTCCTCCACGTCGAAATGTTAGGTCACCTCCTCTCTGAAACTACGCGGCTTAGTTTACTAAGTCAACGAATTCTCCTTGTGGCTCCACGGTTACTTAACTTATTCCAAGCGCCTAACGCCCCACCGGACTCAATGACACCTTCACCCCCACATACCGGCCTTCTTGCCAACCAGTCAACCGGTGATACGGTCCCACATCCGAGTACTCTTCCGTCGGGTTGCGGTCCTGCCGTAAGATCACGTAAGTTGATGTACCATCAGGGTTCGTGTTCCAGTCCGACTGCACTGTTATGCGCGTTGCCGTGTTCTCTTTGATTTTTCTTTCTTGGCCTATGCCTGTGCCGCCCGTGATGAGCATCCAATCGCGCGAGCCGCCTGAGAAATTCCCGGGTGTCCAGGCCTTGCTTGAATCGTCGAGGTATGCGTCACCACCGCCGCTGGCGGTCCCTGAATCCTGTACGGTGAATGTGGTCACGGACACTATCCTCTCTTTCACCCACCATGGAATCGCACCGTGATACCGCAGATCCAATACGGGCTGGGGCGTGCCATCCTCGCCTATGTACCACGAGCCATCAAGTTGAGGCACGCTGGGTTGAGGGGGGATGCGCGGAGAGAGATCATCAACCCTATCCTCTACGTCAACCCCGGGGCGTTTTACATCCCTATCGAGCCACAAGTTTCTCGCGCCTATGATCCTACCCGCTGTCCCGGTGAGTTCTGTTTCACCAAGCGGGTTGTCAAAACTCCATGACCACCGAATCTCCATGATCCCCAGATCTGTGTCGTATGTCTCGCCCTCAGCCCTGAACAGATCGAACGGCTCGAAGCGGGGATCCCAAAAAGGAATATGGATTCCACAATCTGGAGTTGGTTCCTGCACATCCCAGAGTATATACGATACCAGCGCCCGCGCCTCCGACTCGCTGTCAACCAAGGATCGCTCCTGGGTGCGATAGACCATCTTTTTGTGTATTCTCCCGCCCGCACCGTCTGGAATGCCGAACTTTGCCTTTATCTCATCGCTCGCTTCATCGTAGACGTAGTTCTCCTCGTCGGTACCGGCTACGCAGTATATCACGCCAACGTAGGTGCGGACATCCGACTCACTCCCCGAGATCCTGCGCTTGTCGAAATCACCTGAATAGGTAATATCAGGTACGGTTTTAGTCCGGTCGGGGTCCATCACACAAGGGAAAAAGGCGCCACTGCCCGCGTGCCATCTCTCGATCAGGCGATACCCTGTGGGGGCAAGGGCGTTCTCAAGCGCCTTCCAAACGCTAACGTTCGACACCACGTATTCGGATACCGACTTGTCGGGGTTGTCGATATACTTGACTGCAAAACTCGTGCCAGCTCCGAACTGGTCTTGAATGATTTGATTGAGCAGGCAGGGATCGCCGATGGAGGAGATCACGGCGTTGGTGTACTTAAGCGCCAGGCGCTTCTCAATCATCGCGTCCTTCAAGGGCTGCGAGCATCCGACGCAGGTGATCGTTACTTCATCCGCCTGCCCCCAGTCCTCGGGTTCTTCCCGCGGCCCAGGCCCTACCCAACCCTCGAATAGCGTCGTCCAAGCCTCGACACCGGTTTTTCTTATCTTGAAGGTCACGGCGTGGTAGGCTCCGAGCAAAGGCGCGGCGGCATTGTAAGTTGAATTTGGATCGTTCGGCCCCAAACCAAGGTTGTTGTCGACCCACTCCGTGCGGTTGTTGTCGAACGCCAGATCGAGAGACCACGCCCCTGAATCGAAATGGAATGAGAGATCGAGCCTCCTGACCCGCCCCGACAGATCCACCCCGTTTACATCCACGTTGATCTCAAGATCAATGAGCTCCGTGGCTGATGTGACCGCGCGCATTCTAGTATCTGCCCCCTATGATCGCAGCCTTCTCTCGCTGCCTGCCTACCGCCGCTGCTATCTCGCGCCCGTCGCTGACCAGCGTGCTTTTCACGGTGATGTTGAGGGTGATGTCCGTGGACTGCAATCCGCCGAAGATATCATCGAGCCCTCGGAAGGCCCCCAGCGGAATGACCGCTTCCGGTCCGCCCTCACCCACCATGGCGAGCGTCGGCGAGGTTACGATGCCCCCTTTTTCCAAATAAGGGATGTGTGGAATGTTCACGAAAGGAATGAGATTAATCAACGAAATTATCGCGTTGATAACCCCTATTATCATATTCCCGATCAGCTCAAAGACGAAAACAAGAGGCGCAGCGGCGGCTTCAAGGATCGAGCCAAGGGGAGTCAGGATATTCGCCCAGACCCATTGCGCAGGCCCTACGATGACATTCTCCCAGACCCAGCTGCCTAGTGGCTCGATGAAGCTTTCCCAGAGGAAGCCGACGATGAAGTTGTTCCAAATCAAATCAACAATCACTGTATCCCAGAGGAAACCCTTGATCACCGTGTCCCAGACGAAGCCGACGATGAAGTTGCTCCAAATCAGATCAACAATCACTGTATCCCAGAGGAAACCAACGATGAAATCTTCCCAAACCAAAGCAACGATCACCGTGTCCCAGACGAAGCCGACGATGAAATCTTCCCAAACTACCGTGCCCAGGAATCCGATGATCGCCCCCACGATCGCACCCCAGAAGGTGCCTCCCGGGAAGCCTCCTATTAGCGTTCCTATCACCGCGCCCCAGAACGTGCCGGCTCCAATCCCCCCCGTGAGATCTGGGATCTTAGCCAAAACTTTGTCCCAGAATCCAACTTCCTCCAACGCTCCGACCATGGCTGCTGCTATCTCCTCCCAGAATGTCTTGGCGTCCTCTTCTCCATCCACAGCCGGGGCTCCTGAGAGGAACGCCTTGACAGCTTCCAGAAAATCATCGAGCCCTTGCTCCATATCCCCGAGCCACTCCTCCACCAGCCAATTCAGGAAGGGCTCAATAGTGGATTCCCAGTTCGCGTCCACCCATATCCCGAACGCCTCGAACATCCCCAGGATTGTGTCCACGAACGGTTTGAGCCTATCCCAGAAGGGTCCGGTAACCCAATCCCAGACCGGCCCAGCGAAAAAGCCCATGATATCATCAAGCCAGCCGTACATGCGGTCGATCCACGCCGCCACTGTCGGCCCAAAGTCTTCCCTAATAAAGGGATCAACCATGTTTGCCCAGAAGGCGCCGAAACCCTCTAGGAACGTAGCCATATCAGGTGCAAATACGTCCGTGATCCAGGAACTGACTTCCCCTAGAGCCCAACCGAATGTGTCAATCACGGGCTCCAAAGCCATCACCATCGAAGGCATGATGGATTCCCATGCAGTTGCCATGGTATCCATGAAGCCACCAACTATATCTGTGAGCGAATCGATTATCCCGCTGAACAGAGCTAGGCTTTCATTCAGTCCCTCCGGCCACTGGGGTTCGTCCCCAGGTGGTTCAGGCTCAGGAGGCGCGTAAGGTACACCGGGGATGGCAGCTCTCCATTCATAACGAGCACCCTTGAAGCCGGCAGGAACGTTAATCGCCTCGTATAGGCTCTCGCGCGCAGTCGTTTCATCATGGATAGCGGCGGTGCTATCTTCAAGACTTCCTATAACGTATTCTAAAATAGAGGCCAAAGGGCTCAGGAATCCAAATAAGGAATCGATCAATATGTCAAACAGGGACCGCAAGCCTGCTTGGACTTGCCGGAAAGCCTCGGAATGCCTCGCGAGATTATAGAAAGACTCTGCCACCATGTCAGCGGCGTTGACTATTGAATTGAACGTCTCCTCAAGCCAGTTGGCAACGTCCTCGATATGCTCCTGCATTTCCTCGGTTTTCTTCTCGATCATGTCTGACGCGAATTCGATGGCGTTGAGAAATGCCATTATCACACCAGGGATGTTCCCAGTGGCGACCGCTATGGCACCACCTGCAGCGATGCCCACGCCCCGCCCCACGTCGGGGCCAAACGCCATTCCCGCCGCCTTTGTAATTACGTCTCCATAAGTCACCAGCGCGCTTGCAAAGGCCCCCAGTCCATCCGCCGCATCACCTAGTATTACTCGTAGTCGTTCGAGCTGCTCCTCCGCCTTTACAGTCGATAAGCCTTGCGCCCTCAAAGCTGGCACAAGAGCCTCGTAGTAACGTAGTTCCTGCTTCAAAGCACTCTGCAATCCAACTACGAGGCCGAGATACGAGGCCATCGGCGTCTCCATTCCCTCAAGATAGGTCCGCCATTCGGCCATGCCATAGGCACCCCTCGCCATTTCACCTGCCGAGAATCGGAGTGCCTCTGTGACCTCCGCCTCAAATTCAGTCTTCCATAGCTCTGCCGCACGCCTTGCGGCCTCTGCCGCTTCCAGGCGTTGTTGCTCAAGTTCCTCGAAGGTCAAGCCAAGCCCCGAGGTCAGATCCCCCAGACTATCCAGAAGGGCTTCTGCTTGCGTCTTGATGTCTTTGTCAAGATCACCTGTAATAACGCGTTCAAGCTGATCGCGCATCGCCCCCACCGCGGAATCTAGACCCCCCATCTCCCCCAGGAGGCTCGCAAGCTCGCCCCACTTCCCTCCTGCGAGCACCTCTGCCAATCCTGTTGACATTTCGGCTAGGAGACTTGGAAGCGCCGTGCCCACCATCGCTAGTTGTATCTCTGCGAGACGGTCGGCGAACGATTTCAGAGCCGTGGCACCTTCTTCCGTGACGGGCGTTAGATCGTCGAGAGCGTTTATCTGGTCTAGCGTGCTAGTCACAAGATCACCGAATTCACTATCTAGATCCCCCAGCGGCGTGAAGAGTGCATCCAACATCTTAGTGAATTCCACAACATTCTCCCGAGCTTGCCCATGTGCTGCTAGGTAGTTGGTGATGATTTTGAGGAGAGCCGGCATTGACTGATTCAAGGAATCAATGTAGGCTTTGAACTCTTCAGCGGACATGGCAGCGACAGGACCTATGCCCGCGCCCGCCATCTGAGTCGCGAGTCCAGCGGGTCCGCCTGCCTGGAAGCGCGTCCTTTTGGACCAGATGCCGCCGATCAGGGACGCAAGCCAAGGTATCTGCATCATCCAGTTTGGCACGACGAATTCACCCGGCTCCAGCATTGCGGGGATTGTGTCACCGAATCCTGTTCCAGGAATTGGGCCGCCAAGTTGTTTCCCTTCCGGGATAAGCGGGATAAATGGGAGAGTAAAGCCTTCAGGATTGATCTCTAAAGGCTGACCCCAGATCGTGTGTGATTCGACAGAACTTTTGATCTCCTCTTCAATACCGGTAAACATGTCGTCAAGCGCCTTGCGCAGACCAGAAATCCAGTCAACTTCTACGATTACATTGATAAGAACGCCCATGCTGATGCCAGCAAGGGTACCTATAATTGCCCCCACAGCCACCCCGGCAGGGCCACCGGCGGCTCCCAGTATCGCCCCCGCCTGCGCACCCATCCAAGCCCCCCCAAGGGCACCAGCTAGAGCCGAACCAGCAATAGTTAGCGCATCCAGTAGATTTTCCTTTACACCCGCCGACATCACAGAAAAGGAGGGTATTAAGTTAAAAGCGAGCGTAGCGGCTGCCGAGATAGCCAGTATATTCCCTTTCGTTAATACGGCGACAATCCCGCCAGCGGCAAGAGCGCCAGCGGTCTTCAAGGCGATATCTTGCCAAGCAACCCCACCCGCATCCACGGTTGATCCTTGAGAATCTAGCCAGATATTAAGGGCAAGCGTTGCGGCCAAAGCTAAACCAATACCGATTGCGGGCGCTGTAGCGGCAGCTGTGAAGCCAATCCCGACGGCGGCCATCTGAGCACCGATTGCCGCCATAAGCAGTTTCACTCCAGCAAGAGAACCCAACACTATCACCGCATCCAAAGCAATCTTCCCCGCAACTCTGCCCCAGTCTTCTTCTTTTATCCCTTTCCAAATCTCATCAATATTGAATGCCTTCTCAAGCGTATCTCCAACTTTTTCCGCCATCTCCCTGATCCCGTACAGGTTGAAGTACCACGCCCCGTACAGAAGCGCGGCGGCGGCGATAAGGGCGCCCACAGGGGTCATTAGGAAAGTGAACGCCTTTGCAATGCCACCCACCAAAACGATGATCCCCAACATCTTCATGGCGTGCATCACGAAGTAGCGGACCGCATCACCATTTTGTCGGAAGTACTCGGCAAGCTTTTCGACATAAGGAATGATCTTCTCAAGCCCCGCCGTGAACATGGGCAGAAAGGCTTCGCCAAAGAGCCTCTTTGCGCGCCCTAGGGTTTCACTGAAGATGCTCCACTGCATCTCGAAGCTCTGCATCATCTTCTCAACCGCGCCGCTTGTAGCGCCTGCTGAATCATACATTGAGTCCAGAATTCGGGCGTACTCCTCTGACATGGTGGTTGCTAGAGGCATGACACCCATCATAGCCCGGACGTTCGAGAAGAGGACCTCAAGGGGTATGCCTGCGGCCTCAGCAGCATCCTTGACGAAGACAATTGCTCCTGCAAGCCCTTTCTCTTCCACCAATGCGCGCCCGGTCTCATATCCCATCTCTCCCATTAGTTCGTTCAGTTCCTCTTGGGGCTTAAGGAATGACCTTATCGTGGCAACGAGTGCTGTGGCCGCAAGATGTACACCACCAAGCGGTTTGGTGAGGGTTGCTAACGAGGCAAAAGCTTCCTCCATAGAGATCCCAAAAGGACCGGCGATCGCCATCACACGGCCTGCCCCGGCAGCGAGGGAATCCATAGTGACCTTACCTTCCTTGATGGTAGTGAAGATGATGTCCATCACGCGAGCGGATTGAGTGGTCGCCACATTCCAGGCGTTCAAGGCGCCGGTCAGAATATCAGCCGCCGTGAATACGTCCGAGACACCGCCGACTGCGCCTTTTAGGGATTCTTCGAGTACGGTCATGGCTTCCGCCCCTACGAATCCCGCAGAGGTGATCTGATAGAGAGCCTTGAGACCGATCTTCTCTGATTGGCCAAATGCGACCGACATGCGGCTTGTCGCATCCGCCAGAGATTTCATCTGGTCCTCACCGATAGCCATCAAGGTCCAGACTTCACGCCACGCCGTTTCGTAGGAAGCGGCACTCTTGACCCCCATGGCGACAACGCCACCCAGCAAGGCCAAACCGGCCGTGGCGGCCACGAATGACTTTGTGATGGCGGCGCTCGTTGCCGCCGCGCGGGCCTTCATTGAACCCGTGGTTTTCGTGAAAGCGGCTTGCGACCCAGCGAGGCCGGCGAGGAAGGCCTTCTGGTTGAGTTGAACATCCACAAAGGCTTGTGCTATAGGAACAGCCATGTCATCTGGAAACTACGCAGGTCAGTTTGCTAAGTCAATGGATTCTGCTTTAGACTATGCGATTACTTGACTTAGAGGAGTAGAGTTGGTAGGATGACTCACCATGAGACACTTCGAGGCTTTCAAGGGCCGTTATCGGCCGGCGGACAAGACGCTCCCCCGTGCGACGATAAGGCGCGACGGACGCCTGGGATTCAATCAGGCGACCTATACGCTCTTAGGCAGCCCCACCCATATCGTTTTTTACTTCGAGAAGGAGACGGGGACGATAGCCCTCAAACCGTCGGACGGCAACGAGTTGTACGCATTCCCCGTCGCCTGTCATCCGCAATACCCATCCTACTACATCTCGTGCAGGCTGTTCCTACGTGACATCGGC
>Ga0315539_1000666_pt1 | contig 25717 bp, 15 predicted proteins | sample SalMarSW160150MG_FD_203097 | JGI IMG/M metagenome (GOLD analysis project Ga0315539, IMG submission 203097) | Salt marsh sediment microbial communities from the Plum Island Ecosystem LTER, Massachusetts, United States - Salt Marsh Sediment SW1601-150 ...
GCGATAGTAATCGTAACCAGTGACCACGGCGAAAACTTTAACGAACATCAGCAATTCTGGAACCACGGGTTGACGGTTTATGAAACGACTATGAGCGCCGTGTGCATGGTTCGTCTGCCTAAGGGGAACAAGGCAGGAACAAAAGTTAAGCAACTGGTTGCGAGCATAGACTTGATGCCCACTTTGCTGAATTATCTTGGTCTTGCGGCCCCGGACGGTATCGATGGAGAGGCAATTGAGTTGACGGGACGTGAAATATCATTCCCGCCGCGAATGCGCTTCGGCCAGGCGAGTAAGCCATGGGAAAAAGTGGAAACAGACCGGCGCTGGTATAATATCCGCAAGGCACGATGTGTGTATGACGGCAAGCTGAAATATATTCAGACACCTTATGCACAAAGTGAAGAGTTTTACGACCTTTCTACGGACCCGTATGAGCGTAATAATCTTTTGCCGGCCACAAGTAAAGAGCTTGCCGGCAAGGCCGATGAACTTAAACGGAGACTTGAGACGTGGGCGAACTCGGCAGCACCCTTACCAAGCCGGTTCGAGTCGTCTCAGCAAAGGGATACTATTCGAAAGCTTAAATCTCTTGGCTATCTGGAGTGAAACAGGCTTTTTATAAACATTAGGATATAAAATATGTTGGAGATGCGTTCTAAGTCGCTGGCAGCGATTGTGTTAATAATAATTACTCTGGTTGTGGGTGGGCACTACCTGCTGGAGAAAGCATCGCAAAACCTGCCCGACAAAAATGTCATACTGATTGTAATTGACACCGTTCGTGCCGATCGCTTGGGCTGCTATGGCAGTACGGCCGGCATGACACCGGAAATCGACAGGTTTTCGAAAAATGCCGTTCGGTTCGAGCAGGCTTTCTCGCACGCTCCCTGGACGCTTCCCTCCATTGCGTCTTTATTTACGTCGCAATATCCGACTCAGCACGGAGCAGGTGGGCACCTGGGCTCTTTCACGATTTTGCGCGATGATGCTGTCACCATAGCAGAGCTATTCAAACGTGCCGGCTCTGTGACGGGCGCTATAACAAACGTGTTATTTCTGACCGAAAAGTTCGGCATGACTCAGGGTTTTAAGACCGTTGACGCTACCGTGCCGGAGAGTAACATTTTGGCCCGCCGTGCCGGTGCTACTACTGAAGCTGCCTTACGTTGGCTCGACCGACATAGCTCAAAACCATTTTTCCTGTTTGTCCATTACTTTGATCCGCACCTGAGGTATGACCCGCCGCAGCCGTTTCGTAGGCGTTTTGCAGATGCACGGGACGCTGATAGCGACGACTACATTTTTGGTACGGTTAACGATATGATTAATTTACGGCGGGGGCTGGTAATGCTTGACTACAGGAAGGTTGCCCGCCTGGAGAAACTTCACAACGGGGAAGTTGCCTATACCGACGCCGAGGTAGGCAGGCTGCTGGCCGGCGTTTCCGAGCGTAATCTTGAGGCCAATACGGTTATTATTATCACTTCCGACCATGGTGAAGAGTTCTACGACCATAAAGGATTCGAACATGGGCACACACTCTACGATGAGTTATTACACATTCCACTGATTATCCGTGCCCCGGGTGTGGAATTTATGCAGGCGAACACCGATATGACACAGGCACAGGGGCTATCAGTCAGGACTACCGTTCGACAAATAGATATTGCCCCGACACTCTGTGAGCTTGTCGGTATCCAGCCTGCCCCGGCCTTTGTGGGCAAAAGCCTTGTTCCGTTTCTGATGGATCGTAAAGGAGAAAACCGCCCCGTGCTGAGCCAGGGTAATATGTGGGGGCCAAGTGGTAGTTCCTGGCGTAAAGAAGGCTTCAAGTTGATTCAACGTTCTTCTATGGAATCATTGCAGTTGTTCGATATTAACTCTGATGCACGTGAACAAAACAACATTGCGGACAAAATCCCTCAGAAGTGTGATGTGATGATGGCCGATTTGGATTTGATTCTGCAGGCAATTTCCCGCCGGCGTACTCCAAATCAGGCTCCTGAGTTGTCGCAGCGCGAGATTGAACGGTTACGTTCGCTTGGGTATATAAGATAAAATTAATTCAGTGCCATAAATATATGGGTAACCGGCAAGCAGGACCAAAGCATAAAGGGGGAAACAAGCTGCAAGCGGCAGAATTGATTGTCTTGGCAGTTATATTACTGATAGGTTTGTTTCTCAGAGGCTCGTATCTTTTGGAGATTGTCAAAAATCCGGATTTCACTGCTCCGGAGATTGATGCAGCTTTTCATGACTATTGGGCGCGAGGGTTGGCTGACGGCGACTGGTCACCATCGGAGAATATGAGCGATCCGGAGATTCGCAGTACCCCATATTTCAGACCTCCGGGCTATCCCTACTTTCTTACACTGGTGTATTTATTGTCCGGTTCGAGCTTTCTGGCCGCAAGAATCGTCCAGATGTGGCTGGGGCTGGCCAACTGTGTGCTGGCCTACATTCTCGGCAGGTCTTTGTTCGGACGCACCGTGGGCTTAATACTGGCCGGCTTTATGTCTATTTACTGGGTTTTTATTTATTTCGAAGGTGAATTACTTGCCCCTGTCTTCGTTGTTTTCTGCGCTCTTGTACTTATCAACTTGCTGCAGCTCTGGACCGAACGGTTTACATACATGCGAAGTATTATTGCAGGTCTTGTTTTCGGGATACTTGTGATAGTTCGGCCGAATGTATTGCTTTTTGTGCCGTTGGTTTTGGCTTGGGCCTGGTGGCTGGCACGTCGAAGAAATGATGGACGACGTTTTCGTACCGCGGTCGTAGGATTTCTTCTAAGCGGGGCGGCTGTTGTTGCCCCTGTGACCCTGAGAAACTGTCTTGTAGCAAATGATTTTGTGCTTATTAGTTCTAATGCAGGCGTCAATCTTTACATTGGCAACAATGAACAGGCCGACGGTGTTTCACCAATTATTCCAGGCCTGATAGAGTTGGCGGGATTAGACGAGTGGACCTGTTTTTCTTACCCTCAAATCGTTCGAGGTATTGAAAGAACCTTGGCTCGGCCGATGAAGCACTCGGAAGTTTCATCATATTTTATGAAAAAAGCCGGTCGTTATATCTATGGGAATCCGTTGAGGGCTTTAAAGCTGGTCGTTAAGAAAGCTCTGTATTTTTGGGGGCCGGCAGAGGTATCTAACAATAAGGAGATTTTCTGTGCGAAACAGCAGTCCGCAACACTTCGCTATATTCCGGGCTTTCCCATCGTTGTCTCATCCGCTATTGTTGGATTAATGTGGTTTATAATTGGTTTGAAAGCGCGGCTTTTGCGAAAAGAATTACCGGCCCCTCAGACACAAAAGCAGTTCGAAGTATGCGTACTGATAGTACTTTTTATTGGTTCCTATTTCGTTTCATATTTGCCTTTCTTCATTAGCGCCCGCTTCCGAGTCCCGATTATACCATTTCTGTTGCTGTTTGGAGCGTATGCTGTACATCAAACAGGTCTGTATATTGCTGCCCGTGACTTTCGCCGACTTGTCGTCTGGTTGGTTGTTTGGGTGGGTCTTTACGTCCTGATAGGAAGGCCGTTTGTGCCTTACAAACCAAACTGGGCCAGATGGTACTACAATCGCGGCATCGCGTATGAGAGAAATAAACAAATCAATCTCAGTATCCAGGAATACAATAAGGCAATCGAGGCTGATCCATCAGACCCCTGGGCACGGAACTACTTTGCCGGGGCGCTCTTGAAACAGGGTAGACTTGCCGAGGCGGCCGAACATTATCAACAAGCCATACTGATTAAGCCTGACCTGTTGCAAACCCGGCTCAACCTGGGCGTAGCGCTTTACAAACAAGGGAAAATTAATGAAGCCATTTCTCACTGGACGGAAGCTCTGCGACTCAAACCTGATTGGCCCGAGGCACATAATAATCTGGCAGGGGCGTTGTACATGCAGGGCAAAACTGATGAGGCGGCTAAACATTGGGATGAGGCATTGCGACTGAAGTCAGAATAGACCAAGGTGCGCGCAGCAACCTTAATAAACTTGGCCGGCGGAAGGAACGCGACCGGACGGTTATGAAATATTTTATAGTTGATATCGAAAAGAATTTGGGACTTTACAATCGCAGTTACCCTTATCGGTAAAGCGAATAGATATATGGATAGCCAGCAAGCAGAACCAAAAAATAAGGCAGAAAACAAATTGCAAGCAGGCCAATTACTTGCCTTGGCAGTTATACTGCTGATAGGTTTATCTCTCAGAGTTTCATACCTTTATGAGATTGTTAAAAGTCCGGATTTCACTGTTCCAATGGTCAATGCAGCATACCATGACTATTGGGCGCGAGGATTGGCCACTGGTGACTGGTCTGTCCCTGATAATAGAAATGATCCTGAGGTTCGCAGTACTCCCTATTTACGGCCTCCCGGTTACTTTTATTTTTTAGCCTTGGTGTATTTGTTATCCGGTTCGAGCTTTCTGGCAGTAAGGATTGTCCAGATGGGATTGGGACTGGTAAACTGCGTGCTGGCCTATATTCTCGGCAGGTCTTTATTCGGGCGTGCCGTGGGTTTAATTCTGGCCGGCCTGATGTCTGTTTACTGGATTTTCATTTTTTTCGAGGGTGAGCTGCTTGCGCCGGTTCTTGTTATCTTTTGCATTCTTTGCTTTATGAATATTCTTTGCCTGTGGACCGTAAAGTTTACATACCTGCGCGGTATTGCCGCCGGCATATTTTGCGGACTATTTGCACTGCTTCGACCCAATATTCTGCTCTTTGTGCCCGTGGTTTTGCTCTGGGCCTGGTGGTTAGCTTGTAGGAGAAATAATAGAAGGCGTTTTCGCACGGTTGCTATAGGATTTCTTGTAAGTACAGCCGTAATTATTGCTCCGGTAACTTTGCGGAACTATCTCGTGGCCGATGACTTTGTGCTGATTTGCTCTAATGCCGGAGTTACTTTCTATAGTGGCAACAATGAAGAAAGTGACTGCGTGAATTCGAGGATTCCAGGTCTGCAGCAGTTGGCAGGTATGGACAGATGGGGCTGCTTTGATTACCCGAAGATTATTCGTGGTGTTTCAAGAGCTGTGGGCAGACCGATGAAGTACTCTGAGGTTTCTTCGTATTTTGCAAAGAAAGCAGTTCATTTCATTTATGAACATCCGATGAAGGCCTTAAGACTCACTGCGAAGAAAGCCCTGCTTTTCTGGGGTCCTGCGGAGATACCCAATAACAAGGAACTCACCTATGAGAAGCAGCAGTCTGTAACACTCAGATATATCCCGGGATTTCCGGTGTTTGTTTCGGCTGCGTTTGTTGGGTTGCTTCAGTTGATATTTAATCTTAAGATACGGCCAATAAAAAAAGAGCCGTTTTCCATAGAAGTCCGAAGACAATTTGAAATGTCTTTGCTGATAATCCTTTTCATCGGGACCTATTTTATTTCCTCTTTACCATTTGTCATTTCTGCGCGATACCGGGTTCCGATTATTCCATTTCTTCTTCTTTTTGGAGCCTACGGCCTATACGGCATAGGACAGTATCTTTGCAGAAAGGATTTTCGCGGGACCGCCTTTTGGGCAGTCATATGGATTTTCTTGTATGCGCTTGCAACCAGACAGTTTGTGCCTTACGCAGGAAATCCGGCAAGAGGGTATTATTACCGGGCCCGAGCATATTTAGCAAAGGGGCAAATTGACCTTGCCATAAAAGAATACCATAAAGCGCTTCAAGTTGTACCTGCTTCAGCCTGGGTAAATTACTATCTGGCAGGGGCGCTCATGCGAAAAGGTAATCTCAGTGAAGCCGCCGAATATTATTACGGCGCTTTACGGCTTAAACCGGATTTTTTGACTGCGAGGTATAACCTGGGGATTACACTTCACCAGCAAGGAAAGTTTGACGAAGCCATTAGCCAATGGACTGAGGTAATTCGACTTTATCCCTCCCACGCTGATGCACATAATTACTTAGGATTGGCGTTTTATAAGCTGGGTGATATTAACAAGGCCGTTAAACATTGGACTCGGACCCTAGACTTGGAGCCTGACTGGGCTGAGCCGTATAACAACCTGGCCTGGCTCTTGGCTACTGTTGAGGACGAAAAGCTTCGCAACCCGTCCGAAGCGGTCCGGCTGGCTGAGGGGGCCTGTAAACTTACTGATTACACGCAGCCGGGGATGCTGGACACCTTAGCTGCTGCTTATGCCGCCGAGGGCAGATTCCCGGAGGCCGTGAAAACCGCTGAAAGAGCACTCCAGTTGGCTTTGTCCTTGGAACAAAAAGAATTAATCAAGGATATCCGCGCTCATCTTCGAATGTACAGGGCGACTCGGCCTTGCTGTGAGGCGCAACAGCTACAAGAAAGAGTTGATCCCTAAAAAATATAAACGTACGCCGCAAAGTGTGGATAGAAGCATTTTTGGCGGATTCCCGTAAAGTGAGGGAATATGAAAGCAGGGCAGAACGAAAAGAGAGGAGTGTATAGTCATATGGCGGGGGAAGAGCCGGTCACAGAATGCTTATTGAGCAACAAGAAGTTTAGGGGCAACCAAATAGTTTTATTAGGATTTTTCCTGTTTGTGGTGGGAGTTATCGTAGTGATTGTGCATTGGCATTGTCTATCCGCACGTGCCATTTCGTACGATGACACCCACTACCTCAGTAATAATCAACTGGTCCAAAATCCGGGGTGGACATCGGTGCGGCGATTCTTTAGCGAGGTACTAAGGCCCTCGACGGTGAAGGGGTATTATCAACCTCTGGCGATGACGTCTTTGATGCTGGATTACGTGATGGCCGGCGACCCGGAGAATTTGCGTCCCTTTCATAGAACGAGTTTGGCGCTGCATGTAATGAATACGTTGCTGATAATTGTACTTTTGTATTTGCTTCTCGGGCATCTATGGGCTGCAGTGGCCGCAGGATTACTTTTCGGGGTACACCCGATGACTGTGGAGTCGATTACGTGGATAGGAGACCGTAAGACGGTTTTGGCGACATTTTTTGCGTTGTGGTCTTTAGTGCTTTATATTGGTTATGCGCGGCGTGGAAGTTTGAAGCTTTACGTGGTTTGTGCGTTGATGTACGTTTTGGCATTGCTCTCGAAGCCGACGAGTACGCCGTTACCGATGTTGCTTTTGCTTTTCGATTATTGGCCGCTGCGGCGCCTGAAATGGAAAGCGGTATTAGAGAAGATACCGTTATTTTTAATTGGGAGTATTTCAGCGGTAATAACTGTAGCCTCTCAAGGTTCATCAGTCTACCACCCCCCGGACAAGTCTTCTATACTTCAAATCCTACTAACACTTTCTCACAACATCGTCTTCTACCTGTACAAGATATTATGGCCGGCAAACCTCTCGTCGCACTATCCGTTTCCAGAGATATTTTCGATAGCAAATCCTATGGTGCTGATAAGTGTAATCGGCACAATTGTTATTATAACAGCGCTTTTAATTTCGCTGCGTTGGACGCCGGTGTTCTTGGTAGGTTGGCTTTTCTTTTTTTTGGCGATTTTTCCCACGATGCAGATTTTAAGGTTTAGTAATGTTATTGCGGCGGACAAATTTGCTTATCTGCCTTCGATTGGTTTTCTGCTGGCGGTGGCCTGGATTTTGAGGTGGCTTTGGGGCCGCGCCTCTGCCGGGCGGGTCAGGTTGAGGCGGTTGGTAATAGTATTAGTTGTGGTGCTCTTGGCAGGTTTAGAGGCAACGGAAACACGGCGATATCTTGTTTGCTGGCAGGACTCGGAACAGCTTTTTCGGCATATGGTCAGCATAACACCGCACGCGGCTCAGCCGCATTGTGGTCTGGGTACTTTTCTGGTCTCGCAGGGTCGGCGTGACGAGGCAGTCGACGAATTTCGTGAGGCCCTCCGGCTCGATCCAAAAGATTTCCAGGCGCACAACAATTTGGGTGTTATCTGGAGTGCAAAGGGGAAAATCGAGCAAGCTATTGCGCATTACACTGAAGCATTGCGCATAGCTTCCGAAAATGCTGAGATACACAACAATATGGGAAAGGTCCTCTTGAACCAAGGCAAGCTCGAACAGGCGCTCCAATATTTTACCAAGGCGGTGCAAATTGACCCACAATATGTGGATGCACATAACAACCTGGGTGCTGTGTTGCTTAGGAAGAACAGACTTGATGAGGCAATGGCTGAATTTCGTGAGGTATTACGACTGGAACCCGAGCATGACAGAGCGCATAATAACCTTGGTGTTGCGTTGCTTAGAAAGGATAGAATTGATGAGGCAATCGGGCATTTTCGTGAAGTGCTTGAGCTGGAACCAAATGATTATAAGGCCCACAATAACATTGGCAATGCACTGCTCAAAAAAGACAAAACTGAAGAGGCGATTGCCGAATTTAATAAGGCATTACGACTTTATCCGGATTATGTAAACGCGCATAGCAATCTGGCCAGGACATATTTTATGCGGGGGGATATCGACCAAGCGGTTAATCATTGGACCGAGGTACTGCGGATACAGCCCGGTCATCCGGATGCTCTCGATAATCTGGCTTCAACACTTTACCGACAAGGCAGGATTAGGCAAGCCATTGTTCGTTGGACAGAGTTGCTGCAGGCCGATCCTAATTGGTCTGCGGCCCATGACAGCTTGGCTACGGCTCATTACCAGTTGGGCCAAACAACTCAGGCCATTACCCATTGGAGAGAAGCACTTCGGTTTAGGTCGGACTCGCCTGCAATACTCAACAATCTGGCCTGGGTTCTGGCGACAAGTGAAAAGGGAGATTTTTATGAACCGGCCGAGGCTATTCTACTCGCCGAGCGTGCCGCCGAACTTACCGGTTTCGAAAGTCCCGGCACGTTGGACACTTTAAGTGTTGCCTACGCAGCGGCAGGTAGATTCACAAAGGCGGTGCAGACGGCGGAAAAGGCTTTCAATTTGGCCAGGCAAACCGGTAACGAGGATTTGATAAAGCAGATACGTGGTCATCTGGATTTGTTTAAAACCGAGCAGCCTTTCATTGAAACCCGCCGGTTGCCCGATGAGTTGGGTCGATGAATCTGATTGCATTCCGCGACGAGAAATGGTAGAATATTCAATTGAAAGGGACTTGAGGAGTTTAAACCGGTGAAACGAATATTGTTAATTGCGGCGGGAGTGTTCTTTTTTGGATTGTGTGGCTGTCAGCAGACAGAGGAAAGTTCCTCATCCAACCCCGGTTCGCTTCTGTCAGATAAGTCAGGTAATCTGTTCCCTGAATTTCTCGTGGGCACCTGGAAAGCGGATAAGGCCAGATGGATACTGACCTTTGAATCCGACGGTAGTATCTCGTCTTTCAGACACTTTGTCGGTATGGATATAGATGTTGGTGAAGGAGGTCTTAGTGAAGAATGGCGCGATGGAATTGTTGCCACCTATATTCTTGGCCCCTGTCAAGCCGTGTACACGCCGGCAACACGTCAGTTAGACGTGACGATTATCATAGAATATTTTAACATCGATTTCCCTAATGGCCAAATGGGGGGTGATTTTGTTGATTATCTCAAAGGGCCGGTCTCGGAAGACGGCGAACGATGGACGGTTAATTGGCTCAGTTACTGCACAATTGAGGGTGCCGTACCGCCTGATCCCAATAAAATTCAACCAAGACCGCTGATTTTTAAGAAAATCCGGAACGAAGTGCAGGGCGAGAATCAGTAGTCGTAGTACCGGATCCCGTAGCTATCCGTGTCGGGCCAGTTGAACCGGATCTCTCGCGTTGCCGGCTTATATATCCAGCCGGTATTGCCGGGTGCCTCAGCAGGGAAGGCTTCGGCGTTGCCGAGAACGGTTACGGATGTCGATTCATTAAAGGGATTTTCAGGCAAAGCCGGCAAATAGTGTCCATCTCTGACCACCTGCTGCCAGAAGATTATGAATGTGGGAGTTTGCGTCGGATCGTCATTCAGATATCCCGGCGAAATGTCTCCATGTTGGGCGGCATATAACTGGATAGTGCTGCGCAATATACGTAGATTGTCCTTACTTGCTGACTCCTTGGCTTCTGCGGCGTGTGACTGAAAGATGGGCAGGACGATTGCCGCCATTATTCCGAGAATCGCGACGACGATTATCAGCTCTACTAGCGAAAATGCTTCTTTGGCCTTCATTATTTTTACCCCTGCAGGGCATATATTAGCAGTCTGCTTCAATAATTAGCTATCGTCCAATATAAAGGCGGACTTTGCTGAAAGTTTCTTATCGGACCAAATAATATTGAGCGTTAGATGCTAATGGACCTCATTTGGAATGGCAGGTTTAATTGTGACCTGGGATTCAGGAATCAGCTTTTTTTGCCATAAGGCTTTTCGTGGAGCTGTGAGTTTGCCAATTCGGCCTTTATGATAGTCAGGAACGACTTGCAAGGCGGGAATCAATAGTCGTAGTATCTTATTCCATCGCCGTCCGTGCCGGGATAGTTGAGCCGGGCCTCTGGTATTGCCGGCTTATATATCCAGCCGGTACCGCCGGGTGCTTCAGCAGGAAACTCTTCGTCATTGCCGAGAACCGTTATGGTGTTCAATTCATTAAAGGGATTTTTAGGCAGTTTTGCTAAGTAATGTTCATCTTGGACCACCTGTTGCACAAAGATTATAGAGCTGGCAGGTTGCGTCGGGTCGTTATCTGTATAACTTGGTGGGACATCTCCGTTTTTGGCGGAATATAACTGTATAATGCCGCGTAAAATACGCAGATTCTCCTTACTTGTCGTTTCCTTGGTTTCTGTGGCATATGCCTGAATGGTGGTTATGACATTTACTGCTAATATTCCGAGAATCAAGACAACAACCATCACCTCGATAAGCGTAAATGCCTTTTTGTCCGTCATCATTCTTTGTCCCTGAAAGGCATACAAAGCTTCCTGCTTGTATTTGCCGTTTGGCCTTAACTTTATTGGCTACCTTGACATATTCAGCAGGCTGTTATACATAGTATCGTCTAATGTAAAGGTGGACTTTGTTGAAAGTTTCTTATCGGACTAGGTAGTATTGGGCTTGAGATGATGCCGGTGGACTATTTATTTGTGCCATCCGGCTTCCCATAGCCACCGGCATCCCAATTCAGCATAGTCGGCCAGGTCGATGAAGTTATCCTGGTGCAAATCACTTTGCAGCTCGCTGCCGCTGGTTAGCCATTCGCCGAAGAGGACATTCGCATCCAGATAGTTTACGATGCCGTCGGCGTTGAAGTCGGCCGGGTTTGTAAGGACTTCATCAGGGCCTATCTCCACACTCTGGGCGAAAATTCTTGCTTCGCTGTCTATATCTGTAGTTAATATTTCAGGTACTGCATTACTGTCTCCGGCATCAATACAGGCTGAGCCCGGCAGGATATGGTAATTACCATAAACAAAGAAGTCGTCATCCAGGTCCCCTGGAGTATTGACATCGTCCCAGTACCCGGTATTGACGAAATTAGGGTCCTCTGATATATTTCCCTCACCTGTAACCTCGTCGTCGATACATGAATAAGTGGCGGTACAATTGTATATCGCGCTGCCCTGGCCCGAAGTGCTTGTGTTTATGTTACCCCAGACAATGCAATTTTCGATAGCTTCGCCTTCGGCATAGATGCCTATACCTTCCCATTGCGCCCGGTTATACGCAATCGTGTTATTAACTATCGTTGCGACAGAATTCTGTATTCGTATGCCGCCGCCGTATAAGGTACTGTTGCCAACGATAATATTATTGGCGATTATCGCGTTCGGGTCTCCCGGGCAGTCAATAATCATTATTCCACCACCCTGACCGTATGTTGGGCCATAATTATTCACAATCCGGTTGCCCAAAATGCGGGCGAATGAATGATAAAGACAAATACCGGCCCCTTTTTTGGCACTATTGTTTGTGATTAAGTTGTTCCATATTGTCGGGCTCGAATCATTACGTATTCGTATACCGCCGCCATAGTCTGTTGATGCTGCTAATCCGTTTGTAATGGTAAAGCCGCTTAAAACACAATTCACATTTTCACCGGACTCAAACAGCACTGTTGTATCGATATTGTTCCCATCGATAATAGTGTTCTCAATAGTTCGGTGGTCATTTGGGTCGATCGATTGCAGCTTGATGTTATTTCCATTAAAAATCAGATTTTCATAATATCTGCCGGGCGTGACAATAAGACTGTCGCCCTCATTGGCATCGTTGATTGCCTCTTGTATTTGTGTGTATTTATTTCCTGAAGTTGTATTCCACACAAGCCAGGCTTCGTATGCTCCGATATCAACGGATTGTCCCATTTGTCTCGAATTGCCCTCGAAATCCGTTACTTCTTCATCATTAAAATTCGGATCGCCTGCATTTATGCATTTGCTGTTGTAGTTGAGACGAAAGTCGTTGCTGTCCGGCTCGATAAAATATGGCAAGACGGAAATATTTCCATTAATTCCGGTTTGGTCCTCGATACCCGGCCCGTAGTTTCCCGCAGCGTTATTCCACGTGTTATTGTACCTTACAACAGGATAGCTTATATCATCGACATGAATGCCGTAACCATTGCCGCTGTTGGTGATGATGTTATTCTCAATTAGGGGAGCAGCGTTTTCCGTACAGCATATCCCGCCGCTGAAACTCATCGCTGTATTACCGCAGATGGTGTTATGTATGATATGCGGTTCGGAGCCTCCTCTGACCCTTATTCCAGCCCCATTTTTATTTTTGAAAATAAGGTTATTGCGAATCATAGGATTACTTGAATAATACACGGCAATTCCGGCGCCGTTGGGGGAGGTATTGCCCGTGATTATATTTTGCTCTATGGTAGGTTCAGACAGGAAATAAACGTAGATTCCTCCTCCGCCAAAGCTCCCTGCGGTATTCTGCTCAATCCTGTTGGTCCGGATAACGGGGCTTGAGCTGTAAGTTATATGCAGCCCCGCACCGAGACTTGACCAGTTGCCGATTATGTGATTGTTTTCTATCTGCCCATCGGACCATTGCCGCAAATGAACCCCTCCGCCGTACGCTTGGGCATTATTGTTTTGGATAAGATTACCTTTTATAACCGCATCGCAGCCCTGGAAGGCGACAATAGCGCCTCCGTCACCGTGGTCATTGGCCGGATAATCATCGTTGGGCGGAAGGTAGCCGTGTTCTGAGGTAACGTTGTTGTTAATAAAGGTATTGTCGGTGATAAGCGGGCTGACGACAACGACGGGATTGCTGACGGCATTGCCATAGATGTAAATGCCGCCACCCTGGCCGGCCGAATTTTCGACAAAGGTGTTTTTTGTGATTGTAGGCTCAGACATATTGCAGCAAAGAACGCCGCCGCCGCAGCGATTCCAGTATGTGGTGAAATTGCCCCCAACGGGATTCCACCAGCCAACCGCAAGCCACGAGCCCGTACCGCCGGTGATAGTGAAACCACTGAGTACTGAATTTAGGTCTTCTCCGTTCTCAAAGATTACGACCGATGCCTTGTTGGGGTCGGGCGGCTGGTTGCCGTCGATGATTGTGGTCGAGACCACATTGGGATCGTTCGGGTCGGTTGAAGTTACGGTGATTGCCTTGCCGAGGAAATTGATGTTTTCGTAATATCTGCTTGGGCTGACGATGACTGTATCGCCGTCGTTGGCGTCGTTGATTGCCGACTGGATTGTACTGTAAGCCCCGCTCTCGACATACAATGTATCAGCCCGGAGCTGTGGACAAACCAGCAGTAATGTCGCAATCAGCAACCTCTTTTTCACGATACACCCTCCCCGCCAAACTCACTGAATATTATAACAAAAAAACGTGGAAAACTAAAGGATATTTTACGTAACCCATCCTCACATAAATACTTGTTGAATATGAGAATTAAGCGGGGATAGGGGATAACAGAGGCATTTTTACCGGACGAGTTTGTGGTTCCCAATTTTGGGTAGTTGACAAATTAACTCATTCTCTAATTCACTAATGTCCTTGACGGATTAGGGAATTTTGGGTAAAGGTGAGATATGAAAAATAGTGAGAAAGAATACTATCCCTTGATTAAAGATAAATTGGGGGAGCTTCTGAGGGCAAAAACTACGAATTTTTATTTAGAAATCACGGCAAATAAGAAATTCAGTAATAAATTGAAAGCTGAAATTAGACAGGATAGAGACATAATTTTTCATTTTTTGAAAGAAGCTTCTCCAGATATCACGGGATTTATAAAGAATAACTATTCCACGGACTTTATTGTTGTTGAATTTAAAAAAGGGAGGATAAAATTAGACGATATTTACCAAACAAGAAAATATATAGATTTATTCGCTGCTAAATTTGCGTTTTTAATTTCATTAGAAGCAATTCCTGAGGAAATAAAACGACTACAGAAAGTTACATACGAACTCCTATCTACGCGGCACTATTCTTACCCTTTTATCCTCACTCAATTTAGCGAGAAAACGGGAAATTTTATAGAATGGTATCTTAAGGATCCCTTCAAGGAGGATACTTACTGGAAATAGGTCAAGCCTGCAAACACAAAATGAAATGGAGAACAAGGCTGTTGAAAAAGTCGATTGTGGTTGAAAAGGTGGAAGTGTTCTAGTTTGAGAAGTATTGGCGAAGATAGCGGATTATGATTTTCAGATATACTGTGCTGTGCCCTGGTTGTAATGCGAGGATAAGGCTTAGGTTAGGCGTCGGACTAGATAATGAGTAACCTTTTTATTTTGTTTGTAATCGATGCAAAGCAGCCACCAGAGGCAAACTAGTCATCTGGTATGAGCCACGAGTTGGTGGTCGACTCGAACTTGAGGATGGGGATCAGATTGACACAGACGAGAATCCTGATCAAGTTCTGACTATTCATCCAGATCTTCCCTCTAGAGCAGAAGCGGAGGAAATGTGGGATGAAGGTGGGTCCCCATTTATCATGCATCATCAACTCTTAGGTGAACGTTTCTCCGAGTTCTACGAGCGACTCAATACCTTCCGGACAGTGAGTGATAAGGATTGGCTCAAAGTGCGACGCTGGATTGGATATTACGTTAACACTCAGTGGGAAGATTTTGATTCCGAGGGTAAACGGCTATTCGAAGAGAACTGGCCATCACCAATAAAGGAATGGATGCGGCATGATTTCATTCATAAAGCACTCGATGTGCTTTATGTTCCCCTATGGGTCGATTTTTATTACCCTCGTATGAAAGAGGAATGGTGCTATCTGTCCGCATTTGCGGATGGTGTTCCGAAAGAACTTAGGAAGTTTTGCGAAAGCTCCATCAAAAGCAATGAAGTCAGAGAAATTCAAAAGGGAGTTTTTCATTGCCTTGAGCTTTTTATGAATAATCGGAGTGTGCTACTTCCTGCCCTTGCAGTAGAGATGTACATGAAGGACAAAGAAAAGTCTATCCAAGAATTAAGGTTGTTCCGTGACGAGTTTGTTCAATTACGCGATTTATATGTGGCCACCTTTGAGGCTTGCCATCATGTTCTTAAGTATGTGGTTGGTATAAACAATATCAGGAACCGTGGGTTCGCTGATGATTTTGGCCAAAAAGGGCCAAAAAGTATTGAGGCATTTGAAAAACTATCAAACGCGAAAAAGATAGAATTCCTTGTAGATTTGCCAAAATGGCAAAAAGATTGGTTATTGATATTGGATAGGGATCTTCGCAACAAAATATCACATCACTCAGTACGTCACGATTTGTCAACCGGCATGCTGGTGCTTAGAGATGGAAAAGTGATTCCTTATTTAGAGTTTGTTGCGAAATCATTCCGACTGATTCACGCCATTTTGCTTGCGGCAAATGTGCTGAAGACGATGCACATCATCTGTACAATTCAGGAATAAACGTTGGGAACATTTATCTATAACGATGTGATATGAAGTTAAAAAATATACAAAGCCGCAAAAGGATTTTTAAGATTGGTTTGTTTAGGCCCTTATGATACTGATAAATTTCCTTATTTTTACGATTCGGCTGCAATCTTTTCGAATTCTGCCAAGTCTCTGGTTTCCGCCACAATGTTTGAGACAGAAGGCTTGAGCAGAGCGGTTGGTTATGTTAGATTACCTGCTTTCTGCTAATGGATGGTAAGAGACAAGCTGAAAAAGAGGAGAAGCAATGGACGTTTTGCTGATAGGTAGCGGGGGCAGGGAGCACGCCTTGGCCTGGAAGCTGGCCCAGTCTGAGAATCTTGGAAAGCTTTACATTGCTCCGGGCAATCCCGGCACGGCCCAATGTGGAACTAATGTGGATATAGCTGCCGGGCAGACAGACAAATTGGTCGATTTTGCCCGAGAGGAGGGTATTGGGTTGGCGGTGATTGGGCCCGAGGCGCCGCTTGCAGATGGTATTGTTGATGCCTTCGGGTCGGCCGGGGTGATGGCGTTCGGCCCGAGCGCGGGGGCCGCACAGCTTGAGGCGGATAAGGCCTTCGCCAAACAGATTATGCGCGCAAACTCAATACCAACCGCTGAAGCAAGGATTTTTGATAAATTTGAGGATGCAAAATCTTATATCGCCAGCAGAGATGAGGCGGTGGTCATAAAGGCGGCCGGCCTTGCACAGGGTAAAGGCGTTTTCGTTTGCGATGAGCCTTCCGACGGGATTTTGGCTGCCGAGAAGATAATGTCTGCCAGGATATTCGGTCAGGCCGGCGCAAAAGTAATTGTTGAAGATAAGCTGTTGGGTGAAGAGGCCTCGATACTTGCGTTTGTGGACGGACGAAATATCTATGTTATGGAAAGCTCGCAGGACCACAAACCCATAGGTGACGGTGATACCGGCCCCAATACCGGAGGAATGGGAGCCTATAGCCCTGCACCGGTAGTAACCGAAAAGTTGATGAAGCAGATTACGCGTGAGATTCTGGTGCCTGCCGTTGACGGGATGAATCGTAATGATACGACGTACAGGGGCGTGCTGTACGTAGGCATTATGGTTACCGCAGGCGGTCCGAGAGTGCTCGAGTTCAACGTGCGTTTTGGAGATCCTGAAACCCAGCCGGTTTTGGCTCGCCTGAAAAGCGATTTGCTCGAGGTTATGTTGGCCGTTTGTCGCGGCCGGCTGGACAAGGTTACACTACAGTGGGACGAGAGGACGGCCGTTTGTGTGGTAATGGCCTCCGGCGGCTATCCCGGCGATTATCAAAAAGGCAAGGTTATAACCGGACTTGAGGAAGCGGCCCGGATGAAAGATGTTGTGGTGTTCCATGCCGGCACAACTAAAAAGGACGGGGAAATTGTTACGGCAGGAGGCAGGGTTCTTGGGGTAACCGCTCTCGGCGCAACCGTCAAAGAGGCGCAGGCCACGGCCTACGAGGCCGTGGGAAAAATAACATTTGACGGCGCGTATTACCGTCGGGACATTGCCGAGAAGGCGCTGAAGAGATAACACGCAGAACCACCAGTAACCTTGAGACGAGGGGCGGATTCGGGATATGTCTAAATGGCTTAAAAAGATTTCCATTGCCTGGTTGATTTGGGGCTTGGTTGCCGCCGTTGGTCTTTGGTGGCTTTGTTGCTACGCCGGCGATAAGCTGCTGCTTCCAATGGTGGTTAAGCAAATCCAGGAGCTGACCGCTGCGAAAGTTATAATAAAAGGGGTTGATTTTCATCTCAGCGGGGCGGTGAGTATTGACGAGCTGTTGATTGAGCCGCCCAAGACGGAACAGTATGACAACACCATTATTAAGGCGCGGAATGTATATGTCCGTTTTCAGACGGCGAGTCTGCTGGCTTTAAGGCCGCGTCCAAAAGAGATTATTGTTGAGGATTTGTTGCTCAATTTTCAGTATGACGCTGATGCAGGCAGGTGGAATGTCGGATGCCTGAAGATGGGCCGGGCCGGCCAGATCCAAGCCAAGTGGCCTGCGGTAGTTGTTAAAAGGGCGGCAGTTAAGTGCAGTGAGGTCTCAAATGGTAAGGCCGAAAGGATCCTTGAACTGGACGTCAAGGCGGAGTTTTCACAGGCCGATTATGCTGAGCAGGAATATGTCTTTAACGTAGTAACGGCCGATTTGTCTGACGGTCGGCCCAGCAGACTGAAAGGATGCTGGCTGCCCGGTGAGCGTGACAGGTTCGTCCTGCAGGGGGGGATTTCATCACTGCGCCTGCCTGCTTTCAATAACCTCTGGAACCTGAGCAATCTGGACGTGGACCTCGAATGTGACGAGGATAATATCTATGTGAAAAGACTTGATGGTCAATTGGGTCAAAGTACCAGGATTAGTTTATCAGGGGCCGTGCGCGACTGGGCAGCGAAGAGCAGCTTCGAGATGCAGGCAAGAATAAGCGATTTGTTTCATACCCCTGAGCCTGTTGCAGATGCTTTTGTATATACCGGGCCGTTTCTGGAGAAGCTCGGCCAGTTTTTCAAAACCTTCTTCTCTCGATATAATTCGGCCGGCCTGGTTGATATTGAGCTAAAGACAAGCGGCAGGCTCGGCCGGCTCTCGGATGCTGAATGTATCGGCAGGATTATTTGCAAAGATGTTTCTTTCTGCTATGAGAAATTCCCGTATCGGATAGAGCACGTGGCGGGTTCCATAGATTTTACCTCAGACAGTGCGGTACTTAACAATCTTCGCGGTAAACATAACGATGTCGAGATTGCAATTAGCGGCTACTCGAAGAACTTCGGCCAAAACCGGGATTGCCAAATCCGGCTCACCAGTGAAAATATGCTTTTGGACAATGAGCTTTATCAGGCTCTTAACAGCGGGGAAAAGAGGCTTTGGCGTGTTTTTTCTCCGAGCGGTGCCGCGCAGATAGACTATCGTTTTGTCCGCCGGCCCGCCGGCCGAAAGGAATGTACTCTGGCGGTTCAGCTTCTTGGAGGTCAGGCGAGCTATCGGCACTTTCCCTACCCGCTGAAAAATCTGTCCGGAGGGCTTTTTATCGAGGCCGACACGGTTCGGTTTTCCAATGTTACTTCACGCTATGATGCTCGGCAGATTACGGTTAATGGAGATGTTTCAGGGCTGGGGACCGACCGGACGAGGTATAATGTTCAGATTAGTGCCGAGCATATTCCTATTGACTCGACGTTGAAGGCGGCTTTGTCTGAGCACCAGAAGCGATTCTACGAACAATTCGAGGCTGATGGTTTTATCGATGTCCGGGCTGAGGTGTTTGGCTCTGAAGTTAAAACTGGCGCCGTCGATTATCTTGCCGAGGTCGCCCTCGATGCAAAGCGCCTTAGCTGTAACAAATTCCCACTCTCTGTTGCCGATGTATCCGCCAGGGCGATTGTTACCGCTGATGTGCTCCGTATTGAAGAGCTGACCGGCACCTGCGACTCAGGCGGCGTCTCACTGAGCGGTAGTGTCTGGCCTCGCGGTCTGGATGATGAGACAATTGGCTACTGTCTGCTTTTGCGTGCAGAGCGACTGGAAATTAATGATGATTGGGTCAGAATGCTTTCTAAAGGTCCGGCCAAGGCGCTTGCACAACTAAAAGGACGGGGCAGGCTGAATATATCGGCCGAACTGAATCACAATGCCATCGATGATTGTCACCCGTACAGGATTGTTGTTGATTGTCTCGGTAACAGTATCGATTTTGAGAAATTTCCATATCCGCTGAAGGACCTTAGAGGAACTTTGACCATAACGAAGGAAGGCATCTGTTTGAATAATGTTACCGCACTGGCGGCTGAGCAGGCAGAACCGAGGCGTGATACCGGTGCTGTGAAATTAAACGGACAGGTAAAGTTGGACGGTGAAGATTTTCAAACAGGACAGTTTAGTTTCTCTGCTCATAATGTCTTTTTCGACCAGCGGCTTGACGGAGTTCTTGATGCCGTTGTACCAAATGTTTATGAGGATATTTCTCCCTCCGGCCGGTTTGATTTGAATATTGAGGGCCTGGAGATCTTCAAAACCGGTGACGGACGGGATTGTGTTGATTTTGCGGGCAAGGTGATATTAAAAGACTGTGCCTTCGGGCCGGGACAAATCATAAGTCGGCTGGATGGAGTACTGGACACGAGATGGTTGTACGTTGAAGGCCTCGGCCTTTCCAGCGCCGATGTCAGCTTGCGTGCAGAAGGCCTTGAGATTAAGGGCAGGTCACTATCGGGGGTCAAGACCGAGGTTCATTATGTCCCCAGGAAAGGAATCTGGACGGCCAGAGATTTTGTTGCCGGTTGTTACGGCGGTAAAGTGACGGCCGATTTTGAATTGCAGCAGTTGGCCGAGGGAGCCTTGAGTTATAATGCCCGACTTGGCTTCGAGGATATAGAGTTGAAAGAATTCCTGATGCGCCGGCCCGCCGCCTGCCCGCCTGGGCGAGGCGAGGCGGACCGGTCAGGCAGTAAGCACTACAACCATGACTATACCAGCGGCCGGATGAGTGGTTCGCTATCTGTTCGCGGCCTGTCAGAAGACGATTCGGCCCGTACCGGCAGGCTCCAACTAAGTATCTGTAATATGCAGGTCGGCAGGCTCTCTGTTCTGGCTAAAATACTCTCCGTGCTCAAACTGACAGCGCCCGGTGATTTTGCCTTTGAGAATATGTTTATTGATTCTTACATCAGACGGGACCAATTGCTTCTCGAGCAGATTGATATACAGGGCACGGCTTTCTGCTTACGGGGTTCGGGCCGTATGAATTTGCTAAGCAGGCACATTGATTTACATCTTACCGCCAGCGGCCCGCGAGTTACATCCGAGCCGTCGTTGCTTGCCTCGCTTGCGGAAGGTTTGGCGCCTGCGGTAGTCGAAGTGGAGGTTACGGGCCATTTTGACGACCCGGAGATAAAAACTACAACCTTGCCCGTTATCAGACACACCCTCGGGATTCTCGGAAGCAGGTCCGCCGAGGTGGACGAGCATCCCAAGAAGGACTAATGCGGTCTTCAGTCGGCTTTGTCCTTCTTGTCCTTTAGGGTTTCTATCCGCTCGATCTGGTCGAATATTACCAATGGTACATTACTTTGCGAGTCGGTTTCTATCCGTCCGACCAGACCGACCTTACAGCCCATAAGTTCGCTCAAATCGATGGCTTGTATCTCGTCCGCCGGTTGGGCATAGCAGAGCGCCCTTTGTTCTTTATCAAGCAGCAGGTACCGTTTTGGGCCGGTCTGAATAGTATAAATTTGTGAGGGGCGAAGCTGTCCAACCACTGTGAATCTGCCGAGGTCCTGCACCTGTGCCAGCCTGGCCCGGCCGGCCTGTCTAATCTGCTCTCTAATATGAGCCAGTTGCCTGTCCTGCTCCTGAATCTTCTCGCTTGCACGGCGTGCAATCTCAAAACGGCCTATGCGTTCGATCTGGAACTTGGCGTATCGGCCGGCCTTGCCGCTGTCGGGTTGATTGACAATACGGGCAAGAGCCTCCTTTATCCTGCTGTAATCCTGCTCGACAACAGGCTTGGCCTGCTCAGCCTCAATCTGCTTGTCCAGTTTGTAGTATTCCTTAAGCTTTTCATCTTCAAGCTGAGGATCTGTTGAGGGAACGGCTCTTGGCTGTAGTTCAGGTCGGCTGATAAGTTGTGCCTCTGGCTCAATGACGGCTTGCGGTTCTGCAGCCTTGGTTTCATCGAGGGGGTTGAGATATCTTGTGTATTGGGTACTTACCCACAAATGCGCCCCTCTGGGTGGGACAATCTTGTAATAGCCGCTTTTCTCTTCTCCCATCAGCCTGACGATATTACCGATGTTGAGTTTAGTTTGCATGCTTGAAGAGTGTATAGGCTCGACGAATCCGGAGCCGGCCCAGACACGTACCTCGTCGCCGGTAACAACGCCGAGGTCGGGCTTGCTCGGGTCAACCTTTACGTATTGCTTTGATATCCAGGAGAAACTGCCGCGTGGTGGGACAATGCGGGACCAGCCGGATTTGTGTCCTACAACCGTTACTCTGCCGGATTTGTTGAGTTTGCCGCATCGATAGTAGTTCATACCGGGACCCGACCTGATGTTGATGTTTGCGCCTGTTATCTCAGCGATATACGGCACGGCGGGCAGTTTGACTTCGTCGGATTTACTCGGCAATGGTACGGTAGCGGGTCTTTGAGCAAGAGATGCACTTGAGAGCAAAATCGCGATTGTTATGGATAAAAAGATTGTACGAGATTGCATTTCTATCCTCCCGAAAAATCAAATGTCTTTGAAACTTCCATGTCCACGACAACTTGATATGCTGCAAACTAACACGTATTGCCGGGGTTGTCAACTTGTTATCTTTATCTTGTTTTTACTGCTGCAGGCTGGCTGTCTCACCTCCCTGTCCGCCGCGGCGGACGGGCGGCAGGAAGAATTTCGTTTTTTAAGCCTGCAGTCGCCGAAGCTCATCTTTGCACATTTTTCGCTGGCCCGGATCGGTGAGTTTCTCGCTGGCGGCGGTCAGGTACTTTATGGCCGGGCCGCGCTGCTCAAGGTAACGGCAGTACAGAATGCCGAGCATTAGCTGGACCTGTTCGACGTATTCGTAGTTGCCGTAATGAGTTAGGAATTGCTCATAGGCCTTGGCCGAGTCGGCGTGCCTGCCGTTGGTCATAAGTTGATTGGCAATATCCAGTAAGTGCTGCCTGGGCAGAACCTGCCGGCTGTCGATTTGCATAAGCTCCAGATATATCTGTGATGCCGTCGCCAGATTACCCTGTTCTATGTAGCCGGTAATTCGACTGCGAAGCTCCATAATCCTGTTTTCCTGGGCCTGTTGTGCCGGAGTCTTTTTAACCTCCTTAACTTTTATCGGTTTGGCCGTCGTTTGGCTTGTAAACGGATCATAACCGCCGGCCACAGTGTCTCGATACCGGCGGCGCCGGTTCCACCGTTTTATCATAGACCAGAGGTCAAATCCGCTTGTGGTGACCAGGCCTGTTGCCAATAGCAACACGGCAGTACCGATTCCAAACGCATAACCGGCAAGGTGTGCATCGTAGGCAACTGCGTCGATAGAAAACTTGGGTTCGATTATATTGTCCCAGAAAATCAGCTTGAGGAGAATAAAGTACAGCGCTGAAAACTCCATTGTTCCAATAAAGAAGAACCAATACAATACGGTAATGACACTCTGGGGGAACAGCACCACATAGGCACCGGTAACGGCGGCGACCGCGCCGCTTGCCCCCAGGACTGGATTGACGTGTAATATACTGTGTCCAATTGCTGCAAAAACCGCTCCGCCAAGGTAAAGACATAAATAACCGATATGGCCGATCTTATCGTTGACGCTGTTGCCGAATATATACAGGAAATACATATTGCCAATAATGTGTGCCAGACCGCCGTGCAGAAAGGCATAAGTGACAAATTGCCACAGATAAGGCCGGCTTGGATGAAGCATAAATCCCTCGGCCCAGACCCGAAGTGGCTCTTGAACGATGTGTGGGCCTATCCTGACCTGATGGGGCCAGTAGCTTACCAGGAAGATAATTACATTGACTATAATGAGTGCATAATTTGTATATGGTGTCCGGTAGGGCCTTACGCTCGTTCGAATTGGTAGCAACATAGTTTTAATCCCGGCGACAAGAAGATTGTATTGCTTAGAGGTATTGTAATGGCAGCCGGTCGGTTGGACAAGCCATAAAAAGAGCAGGACAGCCTTTCGAAAGGCCGTCCTGTAAAACCCGGGTTCAGAATAACTCCCCCCTTGCAGAAAACACCGGATCAATTGACAACCGACAAGGTTTTTGTTTCGTTCTAAATGAAGGGCCCTGACCGGAAGTCAGGCGAATTGCTCGTTTTGCCCTTGGAGGTTTTCTCTATCGTTGCTTCACTAAATATATAAGAATAAAATGGACCAAAAGCAAATTTAAGGGACAAAATACTTTATTTTTTCACATATTCTGGTTTTAATTCAGTAGAAGGCGAATGAACACAGGAATTATGAAAAAACGCGTGGGTCTGATTCGCGGCTGCCTGAAGGAAAAGCGCCTGCAGGGGCTGGTGGTAACTAAACAGGCTAATGTTACTTATCTGACCGGCTTCCCGGGTGATGATAGCTGGGCCTTGATTACACCGCGAAGTATGTACCTTATTACCGACAGCAGATACACCGAGCAGGCGGCGAAAGAATGTTTCGGGTGTAAAATTATCGAGCGAACCGGACCGATGACCGCTTCGGTTGCAGAGTTGGTAAAAAAGTCCGATGCCATTGGACTGGAGGATTCGACATCCATAGCGACGTTCTATGCTCTTAAACGTATGGTCGTATCGAGTATCAGGAAGACAGCTAATATTGTTGAGGGTATTCGTGAAACCAAGGGTGCTGCTGAGGTTGCGACTATTCGTTCAGCGGCCGCAATGGCCTTCAAGGCCCTGGGCAGGGCGTTAAAACAGGTGCGACGGGGCGTTTCGGAGAATGAACTGGCCGGCATCATAGTTTTCGAGATGGGCAGGTTGGGGGCCGGCAGCAGTTTTCAACCGGTCGTTGCTTTCGGCCCCAGCGCCTCCCGGCCACACCACCGGCCCGGACGAAGCAGGTTAAAAGCGAACCAACCGATACTTATCGATTGGGGAGCGGTTTATAAAGGTTATTGCTGCGATATGACACGTTGTTTCGCGTTCGGTAAAGTGACACGCTCTTATATCAGGGCTTATAAAGCCGTTTGCGAGGCCCAGCAGGCGGCGATAAAGAAATTACGCGCCGGTGTGCTAATAGCTGACGTTGACAAGGCGGCACGAACGGTAATCAACTCTTATGGTTTACCGATATACGGCCACGGCACGGGACACGGCTTAGGGCTCGAGATACACGAAGGACCTGTCATCTCAGGTAAAGTTAAGGGTAGGCTGAAGGTCGGTCAGGTTATTACGATTGAACCGGGTGTTTATATGCCGGGCAGGCTTGGTGTGCGAATCGAAGATGATTTTTTGATTACCGAGCGTGGATGTAAACGACTCAGCGCCGAGAAATTCGTCGGATTTGAAGGACAGAATTTACCGCCGATGATAAGTGCGTAACTCGTTGCTTTACAAAGAGCGCAACGGAAGCATAGATTATGGATAAAACTACGGTAACCGTTCACACTAAGTTTGAAATTGGTCAGGTTGACAGCCGATTGTTTGGCGGCTTTATCGAACATTTAGGCCGAAGTGTGTACCAGGGATTGTACGAGCCTGGCAGCAAATATGCTGATAGCGAGGGCTTCCGAACGGACGTTCTCGAATCGCTGGCCAGGCTGAATATGACTGCAATGCGTTATCCGGGTGGTAACTTTGCGTCAGGCTATCACTGGCTTGATGGTGTTGGGCCACGTGAGAATCGACCGACGGTGCGCGACCCTGCCTGGCAAAGCAATGAGCCGAACCAGTTCGGAACGGACGAATATATAAGGCTTTGCGGAAAGATGGGCTGGAGCCCGATGCTTACGGTCAATCTCGGCTCCGCACCGGCTCTCGAGGCGCGCCAGTGGGTGGAGTATTGTAACCTGTCTGTGGAAACAGAATTTTCAGATATGCGTGCTAAAAATGGCGCGACCGAGCCGTATGGCGTGAAGCTGTGGTGCCTTGGTAATGAGATGGATGGGGACTGGCAGATTGGGCATGCGCCGGCAGATGAGTATGCACTTTGGGCGCAGCAGGCCGCCAAGATGATGAAGGATGCCGACGGGAGTATCGAACTTGTTGTCTGCGGCTCATGTATGGCCGAGAACTTTATTGACTGGGACCGGAAGGTGCTCGAATACGTCGGTGACTATGCGGATTATATCAGCCTGCATCGGTACGTCGGAAACGAGAGAGATGATACCGCCGATTATCTTGCTGTTAGCAATGAAATAGACAGGTATATTGAGCAGATGGATGCGGTTTGCCGAACCGTCCAGGCAAGAAACAAAAGCAAAAAGCG
>Ga0315539_1000669_pt1 | contig 25710 bp, 23 predicted proteins | sample SalMarSW160150MG_FD_203097 | JGI IMG/M metagenome (GOLD analysis project Ga0315539, IMG submission 203097) | Salt marsh sediment microbial communities from the Plum Island Ecosystem LTER, Massachusetts, United States - Salt Marsh Sediment SW1601-150 ...
GCTCAACGGTATATGTTTTTGAGGTAAATCCCCGCGCCAGCCGAACCGTGCCTTTTATCTCCAAGGTAACCGGCGTGCCCATGGTAAGAATTGCCACTAAGGTCATGGCTGGGATTAGCCTCAGGGAGCAAGGCTATGAAGGTGGTCTATGGAGGAGACAAAACTTGGTGGGTATAAAGGCTCCCGTTTTCTCCATGTCCAAATTGATTGGAGTAGATAGCTACCTTGGTCCTGAGATGAAATCCACAGGCGAGGTTATGGGAATTGATTACAGCTTTGAGGCAGCTCTGGTTAAGGCACTTTTGGCTGCTGGATTGATGCTGCCTCAAGGAGGTAGCCTGCTACTTAGCATTGCAGACAAGGATAAAGATGAAATCTCGCCCTTGATCAAACAACTGCATTCCCTTCACCATGAGCTCTACGCCACAGAGGGAACCGCAGAGATGATTGAATCTATGGGACTCCCGGTAAAAATGGTGACCAAGAAGTTAAGCGAGGGGCATCCTAACGTTGTTGATGTTATTCAAGATAATTCTGTGAGCGGAGTGATTAATACTATCACTGGAGGGCGTATTCCACTAAAAGACGGGTTAGATATCAGGCGTGCCGCTGCAGAAAAGAGGATACCATGCTTCACCTCATTAGATACTGCTCGGGTAGCTATAGGAGCGCTGGCAAATAGTGGCCAAATCTTTAACGTTCAACCACTCAGGGAGTACTTAAGAAAATCAAAAGGCAAAAGTTAAAAATCAAATTTGCAATTCAAAATGGAAAAAAGTTTCGTTTTTAATTTTTGCTCTGTCATTTTGCCTTTTTATCTTTGAACTTTGATATTGTTTAGGTTTTAGCATGAAACAAACCTTATGCTCCGTAGCTTCTAATGTGGAGGTCATGCCTGGCATACACCTCATGTGGATTGAGGCACCAAATATAGCTTGTTCAGTTCTGCCGGGGCAATTCATCACAGTGCGGTGTGGAGATTTTACATTACGTCGCCCTCTCAGCGTCCATCAAGTTTCATCCCGAGAGATTGCCCTCCTGTTCAAGGTAACGGGCAAAGGCACCCTCTGGCTGTCACAGCGACAGAAACGTGAAAGGATAGACATTCTAGGCCCTTTGGGCAGGGGTTTTAGTATCGAACCGGGAGCAAGGAACTTACTGCTGGTAGCTGGGGGAATTGGCATTGCTCCGCTCGTTTTCTTGATGCAGTGTTCTTCATCACAGCACCAGATAATTTTAATTCATGGGGCAAGCACTGCTGCTCAGCTCTATCCCTCGGCTATGCCCAAGATAGGCCCTTCTTCTGCGGGCAAGAAGCGAAGCAAACTCTCGCCTTTACCGAACGGAGTCCAATTTGTTCCCGTCACCGAGGATGGTAGCATGGGCAAGAAAGGTATGGCCACGGATATTCTGCCTGATTTCTTAGAATGGGCTGACCAGGTGTATGCCTGTGGTCCAGCAGATATGTATAAGGCGATGGCCCTCACCCTTAATCCCTCTCCCTCGAAGGGAGAGGGAAAAGGTGAGGGTGAGAAGCAAAGTAATCTCAAAATAAGAAAATGTCAGGTTTCACTTGAGGTGAGGATGGGGTGTGGTTTTGGAGTTTGCTACAGCTGCACTATAAATACCAAGAAAGGCTTAAAACAGGTATGCCGCGATGGACCTGTATTTGAACTAAACGATATCATATGGCAGGAGGTAAGAATATGACTGTAGTCACTAAAGACATCGCTCTTCAATCAAAAGGTAATTGCGACATTATCGATATAACCTCTCAGGTGGCAAAGAATTTAGAGGAATCTGGGATTAACAGTGGAATAGTCACTTTGTTTATAGTCGGTTCAACGGCGGGAATAACTACCATAGAGTATGAGCCAAATCTAGTTTCCGATTTTAAGAATATGTGGGATAGGGTAATACCCCAGAATATTCCTTATGAGCATAATAAAACTTGGGGGGACGGGAATGGTCATTCCCATGTGCGTGCTTCCACGCTTGGAGCTTCACTAACAATACCTTTCGTGAATAAAGGCTTAACTCTGGGCACCTGGCAGCAGATAGTTTTCGTTGATTTTGATAATCGTCCAAGGTCCAGAAAGATTGCTATTCAGATATTAGGTGAGTAGGTAAAATACAGGACATTACAGCGAAAAGCCGTCTGAACCTTCCATTCACTTCACCCCCCATTCCAATTTAAAACGGCAAGCAATTCTGCCAGGGGCAAAGTATTTAATATATGCTGCGGCTCACACCAAGCCCGCCGAGCAACACCAACACCGAATCGCATGAAGCCCAGATGAGCAATGCTATGAGCATCGGTTCCGATGGCGAGCTTTACCCCTAAATCTCTGGCACGGAAAGCATGAATGTCTTTTAAATCAAGGCGGTCAGGCATGGCGTTAATCTCCATAATTTTATTATTCTTAGCTGCTGCCCGGAAGACGGCTTCTAAGTCTATGGCTACGGGCTCACGCTCTCCTAAAAGTCGACAAGTGGGGTGGGCAATAATATCAACATCGGGATCTTCTATGGCATTTATTACCCTCCGGGTCATCTTTTCCTCACTTTGGTTCATGGCGGAGTGCACAGCAGCAATCACTATATCCAGTTCAGATAAAACTTCGTGTGGCAGGTCCAAGCTACCATCCGCCCGAATATCAACTTCGATACCGGTAAGCACGTGAATCCCAGCTAAGTGCTCTTTAAGAGCTCTGATTTCAGCAACCTGCTTCCTCAGCCTCTCCACATCAAGACCGTGAGCAATACCACGCCCAGCGGAATGTTCCGTGATTGCGATATATTGATAGCCTAAATCTTTGGCAGCCAGAGCCAGTTCCTCGATGGAATCATGCCCGTCGCTCCATTCGGTATGCGCATGAAGGTTTCCCTTTATATCAGATAACTCTACGAGCTTCGGTATAGCTCCCTGTTCAGCTTTTTCTATTTCACCCTGAGATTCTCTGAGTTCTGGCGTGATATACTGAAGCCCCAGCCGGTGATAGAATGCTTCCTCCGTAGAAAATTTTTCCAGCTTGTCTGTAGCTACAACCGTTATCCCATACTCGCTCAGCTTTAACCCCTGTTTACGTGCTCGTTCTCTCAGGGAAACGTTATGCTGTTTACTTCCCGTAAAATACTGAAGCAAGGAACCAAAGCAATCATGCTCCACCATCCTCAAGTCAACTTGCAACCCGCCGCTGACAATAACACTGGCCTTGGTTGACCCCTGTGCTAGCACCTGCCCTACTTGAGGCAGGGCAACAAAAGCATCTATAACCTCCTTGGGGTTATCGGCAGTGCCCATCAGGTCAATATCACCCAATGTTTCGCGAAAGCGACGTAAACTGCCAGCGGGAGTAAGATTTCTCACGCCGGGGATAGAGTGGAGGGCGCCTAAGATGTCCTCGACAATGGGCAGCGCTTCGCCAATTGGGATGCGCTGGTCTTTGCGACGCAATGCCTGGATTTGGTGAAGGATATTATCAGCAGTCTTTTCACCAAGACGGAAGAGCTTAGCTACTCGCCCCTCACTGATTGCCCGCTCCAATTCATCTACTGAACTTATCCCTAATTCGTTGGAAAGTTTGTTAGCCGTCTTAGGACCAATCCCCGGCATGGTCAGGAGATTAGTTACCCCTGGGGGAAACTCAGCCTTCAGATTCTCATAATAGCCTAGCTTACCAGTTGTTATGAGCTCGGTAGCCTTCTTAGCTATTGCCTCACCTACGCCGGGAATGCTCTGTAAGTCCCCCCCTTCGTCAATAATGATCTTTAATTCCCTGGGATAGTATTCGATAGCCCTGGCCGCTTTCTGATAGGCACGAATCTTAAAGACATTCTCTCCTTTAAGCTCCAAAAAGTCAGCAATGTCCTGAAATACCTTAGCCACCTCACTGTTTTTCATGGCTTTGCTCGCTTCCTTCCCCCTTCTTTGTCTATTATACCCCTGTTTCTCAAGCCTGTGATATAAGCTGCTCGAGGTCATTATCCTGAATAGTAAAGGCCATAAAGCATCTCTTCGTCTTGGTCAAACTTGTTGGGTCGGTGATTACTAGCCTGATAAATCAGACAGCTAGGAAAATTTGGAGGTGGGAGGCTTCTAAAATGCCTAAAATTGAACAACCTTCCCCTTGCAGAGCTCTTCCAGCATTACACCTTGTAGACCTTGCAAAGGAAGCCTCTTAAATTAGCAGAGCCCATCTCTCGGTTAAATGGCGGCTTATCATTTGTCAGAATGTTAACATTTGATTCTGCCCAACCATATAATTCAGATACCCCTTTCTCCGGAAGCCACCAACCATAATCAACACCAACTACTCTAGGATCGATACTGGCTGTCAAAGTAGCTTTCTGCCTCATCCTGCCTCTCTTGGTTTCAATGTATACCCAGTCGCCCTCCTTTATTCCCAGCTTATCTGCCGTTTCGGGGTGAATCATAATAATTGGCTCTGGGTGGCTACCTCGTAAAGAAGCTATTTGCCTACCTCCACTGTGGCGGTAGGGTTTCCGTTTCCAGCTGATAAATATTAACGGATACTCTTTAGCAAGTTCAGGGTCGCTATAAGGTGTCTCAGGCGGCTCATAGTAGGTGGGTAAGGGGTCAAATCCCCATTCTTTCAGCCGGCTTGAGTATAACTCAACCTTGCCTGAAGGTGTTTTAAAGCCGTTTTGTTCATATCTCCGGTACAGGTTGGGCTGTTTCTCTTTACCAGTAAACAGACCTATTTTCTTGAACTCCTTAAAGGTTAAGCCTACCGGCTCCAAAATAGCATCCCAAAAATCGTCAACACTACCCCAAAAGTACTCTTCCAGCCCCAGCTTTTTTGCCAGTCCGTTTATAATCTCATGGTCTGAACGGCACTCACCAATCTGGGCAACCTTTCGCTGAAGCTGAACCGTGCTGCCATTTGGCGGCATCTGAATACCGTCATACTCGAGATAACTGGCTGATGGGAATACCACATCAGCCAAAGCCGCTGTGGGCGTCATAAACATGTCAGATACTGCCAAAAAGTCTAGCTTTTTGAGTGCCTGGTATGCCTCTTGAGCATTAGGCCAGCACGACAGAGGATTAGATGCCTGAATAAAGGCGGCGCGAATACGATAATGGTCCCCACCCAAGACAGATTTTATGAAGGACTGAGGAAGGACATAGCGAAAATCCGGTAACATATCCAAGTCGGCTCCGATTTTGTTTTGTCGCTCCTCCCTCGGTATCTTATCACGGAGCTCCAAGTGCGCTGACCAGCGCCCGAGAACGCCACTCTCTGAGGGCTCAGTGTCCCCGAAACGGAAGCCTGAGCCACGTGACTCTATTTCTCCGCCGGGTACACCAAGGTTGCCGGTTATTGCCATCAGGATTGAGATAGCACGAGACGTCTGAAAGCTAGTCATATTATGATCAAGAGCATTACCCCACTCTATGTGCCCCGGCCTGTTGGTGGCATACAATCTAGCTGTCTTGACAATCAGGTCTGCCGGTATCCAGGTTATTTCGGCCACCTTATCTGCAGGATAGTCCTGAACATGGGTCTTAAGCTTATCAAAGCCAACCGTCCATTCATTAGTGAATTTCCTATCGTAAAGGCCCTCGTTTATTATTACATTTATCATCGCCAGGGCCAGGGCTAGATCTGAGCCTGGTCTGATCCGCAGCCACAGATCGGCCAGCTTGGTGACCTCCGTCTCCCGAGGGTCTATAGCAATCAGTTTCGTTCCTTTATCCACTGCCTGGACAAGGTCTTTGTGCCTGCAAAAATGTGTCTCCGCATCATTAGCACCCCAAGATATGACGCATGCCGGAGGGTATCCATAATCAGCACTGGGAAAGAAGCCAAAGGTTAATTCTGCAGCCAGCATTCTCGGTACGTGACAAACGTAGTCAGAGCATATTACATTTGGCGTGCCAAAGGCATTAGCCAACCGCACAAGATGGGTATCCATCGATCCCTTTGCCGACCCGTGCACCATGACTACTGCCTCTGGCCCATACTCCAGCTTCACTTTATCGATTGACTCAGCTGCCAGGTTAAATGCCTCATCCCACGAGATTTGCTGCCATTTACCTTCACCCCTCCCTCCAGCTCTTATCAATGGGTAGGCTAAGCGATCGGGGTGATAAAGGTATTCTAGGGAAGCCCGACCTATTGGACATAAATCACCTTGATTTGGCAGCCCCTCCGGGTCTCCTTTTATATCAACTGCCTTACCACCCTGCAAAGTGACCAGCACACTACAACCAGATGGGCACAGACCACACACACTCTTTACTACCTGGGTTGTTGCCATTACTCATACCCCTTTCAACATCAGTAACCAATGCTGTTATATCTAACCATCAGATGTAACAGTTTAACATCCTAAAATCTCAGTTTATATTTATTATAGCACCCCCTCGATGCCAAGGGTTTCCCAAGATTTCTGAAGATTTTCGTCGGATTGGTAAGAAAGTCCATAAATCGAGTAATAGGGCCTCAGCTCCGGCTCCCATAATAAGCAGTTCTGACTTTACGCTCAGGATGGGAAGTAGGGGAGCACCTTGGAGGGGTACAGAGCGAAGAGGATGCCGATGACTATCGGCCACTGGGCAAGGTATATCACCAGAGGATGTCTTCCCGGCAAAGTCAGCGCTGAGGTAACAGGGTTGCTGAACTCATGAATATTGAATCTTCTATTTCCCTGCGGGTAGAGAATTTTGCCGAAAAACATGCCCACAAGAAAAAGGCCAAACCAGGGCAGCAGCGGCCAGTAATCCAAGGTACTGAAGCCGTGTTGTATCAGCCCCAGCCAGAGAAGCCAGGGAAAGTCGACAAGTATCCTTTGTTCCAATAGGTAAGTGCCTAGTGCCATCAGAGCAGCACCCAGTATCAAATTCATGTAGCGGAATCTTAAAAAGAAAGGCGCGAATATAAATGCAATACCGAAGAAGTGAAGTATGCCGAATCGCACATATGCATCTGGGGCGATTAGCCATGTAAGCAGGGTAATCCCCATGCCCCATGCGAAGATTTTCAAGCCTCTAAGCAGAAACCCCGACGTTCTCTTTGACCTGTAATATGCAATTGTGAGCGATACTCCGGCGGCGAAGATGAAAGTCCCACCGGTCACTCTGGGAAACCACCACCAGAACCCATAATGCACGCCGGGTACGCCTGTGTTGTCGATATGAAAGTAGTTAAGCAGATAGAGCACATGGAAGGTTATCATCATTACTATGGCGACGGTACGTAAGAGGTCTATCTCCCAGAAACGTTTATGCGTACTGATATAATCAGCAGTTGTGCGTGTCATTCGTCAAGTTGCTGGCACGATTGTATCATGTTTTGAGCAATCACTTAACATCAGCCCTTACGCTAGCTTTCTCTAGGTAATTGAATGACTAATTTCAAATTAGATTGGGGATTGAGGCATATGGTTAAAGCTATCGCCAAGTACTTGAGTTGAAAAAGTAGACTGGCGAATCACTTTTGCAGAGCCTTCTGGCCAATAACCTCATGCCCCACATACCACCTCCGGATAGCCTCAACTACATCATCAGGGCGATCCAGGACTCTCAATAGGTCGAAATCATCCTCAGAGACATACTTCCTGGATAAGACGGAGCTCCGCAGCCAGTCCAGAAATCCCTTCCAAAATTCACTGTTGAACAATACCACGGGAAAAGGTTTTATCTTGTGGGTCTGTATCAAGGTCAGTACCTCTGTCACCTCATCAAGCGTGCCCAAGCCCCCCGGCATTATGACAAAGGCAACGGCATATTTCACCAACATGACTTTACGAGTAAAGAAGTGATTGAACGTTATCGACCTTGTGCTGTAGGCATTACAGACCTGTTCTTCCGGAAGGGAGATATTCAGCCCGACCGATGTAACCCCAGCCCTTTGTGCACCCTTGTTAGCTGCCTCCATTACACCCGGTCCCCCACCAGTTACAATTGAGAAGCCCAACTGTCCAAGTAGATACGCTATTTCTTCCGTCTCTGCATATAGCTTGTCATCCGCTCTCAATCTGGCCGAACCATATATGGTCACTGCTGGCTCAATACCGGAGAGATTATCAAAGCCCTCTACAAATTCGCCTATTATGCGAAACATCCGCCAGGATTCTTCCTTGGCTAGTTCATTTATCTCATATCCGTACGACATATCGCCTCCCTTAAAGAGCACAAATGGCACCTAGCTAAACCAAGTAGACCGGCTTGTGCATCCTTGACCTTGAATTTTATCACCGCTTGCTTTCTGCGGGCAATCTGCGAGTACTTGGCATAGGTGGAGGTGCAAATCTACACATAGGCGCAGATGTACCATAGTCTTATAAATCTCGCCTGCTGAGTTGCTATTGCTAGCCAGCAGTGCGATGCGCAATAATAGTTATTTCTGCCTTGATTTCTCTTGTTGATGCAGGATATAATTCATCATTTGGGAATGAAAATTGCTATTAGTGGTAAAGGGGGGGTAGGCAAAACAATGTTAGCCTCCCTCCTTTCCTCGATACTCACCCAGCTTGGTTACTCCGTCCTAGCCATAGATGCCGATCCCAATGCTACCCTGGCAACTGCTCTCGGCTTTCCCAACCCAGAGAGGATAGCCCCCATATCTGAGATGGGAGATCTGATTGAAGAAAGGACAGGAGTACGCCCTGGGCAGGCAGCACCTTACTTCAAATTAAATCCTAAGGTTGATGATATACCGGAAAAGTATTGGGTGGAGCACAATGGAATCAAATTAATGGTAATGGGCCGGTTAAAGAAGGGTGGCAGTGGTTGTTACTGTCCCGAAAATGCCTTACTGGAAGCTTTAATTGCCCACATACTCCTGCGGCGGGATGAAGTAGTCATAATAGATATGGAGGCCGGGGTTGAGCATCTCGGGCGGGCGACAGCGAGAGCAGTAGACAAGATGATTATTGTGGTGGAGCCGGGTAAAGGAAGTATTGAAACAGCGTACAGGATAAGAGAGTTGGCAAAAGACATAGGTTTGGAAAACATTGCGGTAGTAGGTAACAAGATTCGCGGTGAACAGGACAGGAATTTGCTTACTTCCGCCATGCCAGATTTTGAATTTCTGGGCTTTATCCCCTATGACCAGAGTATAATAGAGGCTGGTCTTGGCAATCTTTCCCTCATCAATTCAAGTCCAGAGGTAATCAGCCGAGTGCAGGATATTGCGGCACGCCTTAGTGCCGTTAAATCGGGAAGTATCAATAAAGCGATAAGTTAAGATTAAGGAAAGGAGGTTTAGATGACGGCAAAGATAATTTCGGGAAACGAAGTGGCCAAGGAGATTAGGGCTGAGTTAAAAGAGCGAGTATCCAAGCTCAAGGAACAGGGCGTAACGCCGGGCCTGGTCATGATTCGCGTGGGAGAGGACCCAGCATCCGTTTCCTACGTCTCGGGCAAGGAAAAGGCGGCCGAAGAGATAGGCGTGTGGTCACAAACCACCGTCCTTCCCGAGGTCGCCCCAGAGGAGGAACTCCTCTCCAAAGTGGAGGAAATGAACAAAGCAGAGCATGTTGATGGCATACTGGTTCAATTGCCCTTGCCAAAACACATTAATGCGGATAAAGTGCTAAATCTCATCGACCCGGTTAAAGACGTGGATGGCTTCCACCCTGTCAATGTGGGCAAGATGCTCATCGGAGACCCCTATTTCATGCCCTGCACACCCCATGGCGCAGTAGAGTTAATGATCAGAAGCGGCAATCCCCCGGAAGGCAAGCATGTGGTCATATGCGGTCGAAGCAACATAGTAGGCAAGCCTCTCATGGCCATGCTGGTGCAAAAAAACAAGCGTGCTAATGCCACCGTGACCGTCGTCCACACGGGGACTAAAAACATGGCCGAAATCACCAGGCAGGCAGATATCCTGGTTGCCGCAATGGGCTCTCCGGAGGTCATTAAACCGGACATGGTCAAAGAGGGGGCAGTTGTTATTGATGTGGGTGTAAACCGGGTGGGATGGAAACCCAGCAAGAAGGACCCCAGCAAGCAGGTCGCTGATCTCAGGGGGGATGTAGAGTTCGAGACGGTCAAGGAGAAAGCCAGCGCTATTACCCCGGTGCCGGGAGGGGTTGGCCCCATGACTATCACTATGCTTATGGTCAACACAGTAGTAGCAGCTGAGCGCAGGGCCGAGCGTACGAGAAAATAATAAATTACTAAATTACAATCAAGGAGGTTATCATGGCTTATGATGCAACAAAACTGAAAGACTGGCAGATTTCGGAAGCGTCCGAAGAAAACATGCCGACGCCTGATGAGTGGCGGGAAAGACTGAACTTACAGAAGGATGAGATTATTCCCTACGGCAGACTGTGCAGGCTGGATTTCATGAAGATTATCGAGCGCCTAAAGGGCAGGCCGGACGGCAAGTATATCGAGGTAACTGCTATAACTCCCACGCCGCTGGGAGAAGGGAAAACAACTACCCTGATGGGTATCTTGGAAGGCATAGGCAAGCGGGGTAAGAATGTGGGCGGTTGTATACGCCAACCCTCAGGCGGTCCCACCATGAATATCAAGGGTACTGCCGCTGGGGGAGGCAATGCCTTGCTTATTCCCATGACCGAATTTTCTATGGGGCTTACCGGTGACATTAACGACATAATGAATGCCCACAATCTAGCTATGGTAGCGCTTACGTCTAGAATGCAGCATGAGCGCAACTACAACGACGAAGAACTGGCCAAGCGCAGCAGAATGCGCCGCCTGAACGTTGACCCTACAAGGGTGGAGATGGGTTGGATCATGGATTTCTGCGCCCAGAGCCTCAGGAACATTGTAATAGGCCTCGGTGGTCGCATGGATGGCTACACAATGCAGTCCAAGTTTGGCATTGCCGTGAGCTCTGAGCTCATGGCTATGCTATCAATTGTCACAGACCTGGCAGATCTGCGTAAAAGAATGGATGAAATCACCGTAGCCTTTGATAGGGAGGGCAATCCTGTTACTACCGCCGATCTGGAGGTGGGAGGCGCCATGACTGCCTGGATGCGCAATACGATCAACCCCACAATGATGTGCACGGTGGAATACCAGCCTTGTATGGTGCATGCCGGTCCCTTTGCTAACATCGCCGTTGGGCAGTCTTCCATCATCGGTGACCGCATCGCGCTGAAGATGTTTGACTATCATGTCACCGAGAGCGGCTTTGCCGCAGACATCGGTTTCGAAAAATTCTGGAATGTCAAGTGTCGCTATAGTGGTCTCAAGCCACACGTGTCGGTGCTCACCACCACCATCAGGGCGCTGAAGATGCATGGTGGCGGACCCAAGGTGGTCGCTGGTCTACCCTTGCCCGAGTCCTACACCAAGCAAGACCTGGGACTTCTGGAGAAGGGCATCTCTAACATGCTGCACCACATCAATACCATCAGGACATCAGGCATCAATCCCGTGGTGTGCATCAACTCCTTCCACACTGACACTAAGGAAGAGATTGCCATGGTACGCAAGGCAGCCGAGGCGGCCGGGGCACGCTGCGCGCTCAGCGAACACTGGCTCAAGGGTGGTGATGGTGCCCTAGAGCTCGCTGATGCAGTTATAGAAGCCTGCGAAGAGAAGAACGATTTCAAATTCCTTTACCCTATGGAAATGAAGCTACGGGAGCGGGTGGACAAGATTGCCAAAGTGGTCTACGGAGCCGATGGAGTGTCATGGACCCCTGATGCCGAGGCCAAGGCCAAGATGTTCGAGGCCGATTCTAAATATAATGAATACGCTACCATGATGGTGAAGACCCATTTGAGCCTGACACACGACCCGTCTGTCAAGGGCACTCCTAAAGGATGGACTCTGCCTATCCGCGATGTGTTGATTTACTCCGGGGCGAAATTCCTCTGCCCCTGCGCCGGGACAATTAGCCTGATGCCAGGGACCAGTTCCGATCCGGCATTCAGAAGGGTAGATGTTGATACGAAGACCGGCAAGGTACAGGGGCTCTTTTAAAGGGGGGTAAGCCAATTTAGGAGGATAACTTCCGCGCTAAGATTTCCTCTCCCTCGGGGAGAGAATAAGGGGAAAAGTACTGGCAAAAGTCAAAAGCGTTTCTTTAACGATTGACGGTAAGAAAATAAGAGCTGCCCCAGGTGAAAAGGTCCTATGGGCAGCTCTGGATAATGATATATACATCGCCAACCTTTGTGCCATTCGAGAAAAGAGTGAGCCTTTTGCTTCTTGCCGCCTCTGCTTTGTGGAGGTCGAAGGTAAGGATAACCCAGTTACAGCCTGTACTACGCCCGTAGCAGAAGGAATGGTGGTTAATACCAAAGGGGCAAAGGCATTGAGGCTAGCCCGCACCGCCTTGGAATTGCTTCTAGCCAGTCTCCCTGTAGATTGCGCCAATTGTCTAAAAAGTGGTTCTTGTGAACTTCAGAGGATAGCCAAGCATCTCGGTGTGAAGCTCAAAACAAAAAGGTTCAGGAAGATTTTACCTGAGCTACCCGTAGATTCTAGTAGTCCCTTGTTCATTTATGACCCTAATAAGTGTGTGCTTTGCGGCAGATGCGTATGGGTATGCCAAGAAAAACTGGGCAAAGGGACCATCGGTTTTGCTTACCGTGGCTTCCGGAGGATGGTCACCACTTTTGGGGATGAGCCTATGGGTAGGTCCAATTGTCAGGATTGTAGCGAATGTGTTGCCGTTTGCCCTGTTGGTGCTCTTGTATTTCGTGAGGGTACATAAAGCTCTTCAACCCTATTAATCTATGTCATCTCGCCCCAGTTTCTACCCTGCTTGATATCTATCTTCACAGGGACACAAAGCTCGAAAGCATGAGGCATAAGCTCGGCGACCAGAGATTTCATTTCCTCCACTTCCTCCTCGGGCACCTCGAAGAGCAATTCGTCGTGTATTTGTAACAGCATCTTGCTCTTAAGTTTCCGCCTCTCCATTTCCCGATGTAGATTTATCATGGCAATTTTAATGATATCGGCGGAGCTGCCCTGCACCGGGGCATTTATAGCCATGCGTTCGGCAGCCTCCCTGACCATTCGGTTAGAGGAATTGATTTCGGGTAGGAACCGCCGCCTCCCCATCACTGTTTGCACATAGCCCAGCTTCCGGGCTCGCTCCTTGGTTGCCTTGAGATATTCCTTTACCCCAGGATATTTCTCGAAATACAGGGCGATGAATTGAGCGGCTTCCTCCCGGCTGAGATTGGTGGCTTGCTCCAATCCATAATCGCTCATGCCATAAACAACTCCGAAATTGACCGTTTTGGCATTCCTGCGCATATCGGGGGTCACTTCATCCCCAGGAATGCCGAAGAGTTTAGAGGCGGTCATGGCATGGATATCCTCGTCCTCGGCAAAGGCGGCAATGAGGCCGGGGTCTTGAGAGAGGTGAGCCAGGGCTCTCAGGTCAATCTGGGAATAATCGGCGCTTAAAAGGTATGCCCCGGGCGGAGCTATAATAGTTCTCCTTATCTTGTTGCCTGTCTCGCCCCTTATAGGTATATTTTGGAGGTTGGGGTCGCTGGAAGAGAGCCGGCCGGTAGCCGTGCCCGTCTGGTTGAAATTGGTATGCACCCTCCCCGTCTTATGGTTAATAAGCGCGGGCAGGGCATCAACATAGGTCGACTTGAGTTTACTAAGCTGGCGATATTTCAATATGAGTTCGATTACAGGATGAACGCCTCTTAATGCTTCCATGACTGAGGCTTCGGTGGAGTAGCCGGTTTTCGTTTTGCGAGACTGGGGTAGCTTGAGCTCCCCAAAAAGCACCTTGCCTAATTGCTGGGGCGAGTTGATATTAAACTGGTGCCCGACACTGCTGTAGATTTCTTTCTCCAGTTTCAGCAGTTGCTGGCCTAGTTCCAGAGACATCTCACGAAGCAGGTTGGTATCCAAAAGAATGCCATTCTTCTCCATAGCCACCAGAACTGGAATCAAAGCCATCTCCACCTCGGTGAAAAGCTGCCACAGTCCCTGCTTTCGCAGCTCGGTTTCCAAACTCTCCTTTAAACTCCAAATGACGTCCACGCTGGCGCAGGCATAACCGGCAACTCGGTTCGCCTCTAGCAGGGCCAAGGAGCTTTGTTTCTTTCCTGTGCCAGTTAATTCAGCGGGGGTCGCTATCTCGACGCCCAGTTTATTGAAGGCCAGCGCTTTAAGCCCCAGGCTTTTTCCGCCAAGGAGATAGGCCGCGAGCATGGGGTCGAAATTCAGATTCTCAAGCTTCAGCCCACAACCAGCTAACACGGCCATAACATGTTTGCCGTTATAGGCAATCTTGCCTATGCTGGCGTTCCCCAGAATTGATTTGAGCCTGGCTGTAACCTGGTTTAGCGGCAATTGCGGCGGCTGATTCAATCCCTGATGCCCTACAGGTATATAAAAGGCCTTGCTCCGCGAAGGTGATACTGCTATGCCTACCAAATCCGCCATCTCAGTTTTTTCGCCGGTAGTTTCAACCTCGATTGCAAGGTCTTGTGCCGTTTCCAGTTCGCCCATAAGCTGTTCCAAAGCTGTCTCAGTGTTCACCATGTGCCACTTGACTGCTGAGGCCTGAGAGCTCTCGTCCTTCATTTGGGGCAGCCTGGGAAGCAAATTGATGAACTCAAGCTCCTGGAAAAGCCTTGCCACCTCGTTCCGATCATAGTGGCTTACCTGGCAGGTTTTCAAGTCCAGCTTGATGGGAACATCTTTGACTATAGTGGACAGCTCTTTATTCTGGAAAGCCTGAGTGCGATATTCGCGTAGCGTGTCCTGCAACTTGCCCAGCGTTATATCTTCAATATGGTTGTAGATTCCCTGGAGGCTGCCATACTGCTGAAGTAATTTAGCGGCTGTTTTCGGACCAACACCTGGCAGGCCAGGTATATTGTCCGAGACATCGCCAGCCAGTGCTTTAAGGTCAGCGAGTTGTTCTGGTTTGATGCCATATTTCTGCTCTACTGCCTCCTCATCGTAAAGGATGGTATCTGTGAAGGTTCGCCTGGGAGCGAGGGCTTTCACTCGAGGTAAAACAGCTTGCAGCATGTCGTTATCCCCAGTAACAATGATGGTCTCAATCCCCTGTTCATCAGCCTGCTTGCTTAATGTACCCAGGACATCGTCGGCTTCAAAGCCATCGATTTCAAAAACGGGAATATGGAAGGTTTCCACCAACTGGTGAACCATTTTTATCTGGCTTTTCAATTCTTCGGGCGCGGCCGGGCGCTGCGCTTTATATTCCTCGAACATTTTATGCCTGAAGGTCGGTGTGGGACGGTCAAAGGCGACAGCCCAGTGGGTGGGCTTAAAATCAGCAAATACTTTGAGCAAGGTACTGGCAAAGCCATATACCGCATTTACCAGCTCTCCGCTTTTGGGTTGTGTTAGCGGGGGCAGGGCGTGAAATGCGCGGTGCACCAGGGCATGGCCGTCAAAAAGCAGTAAAAGCGGCCTCTTCTCTTTTGCCATAGCCTTATTATACTATGGGTCCACCGAAACCCTAAATAAAAGCAATGAGAAATAGGGACACTTATGCCTGCGTGAATGTGTTGGATTAACCGCTTAGATGCTACAATCAGAACAAATATCAGAAGGAGGAAACACGATGTTTACAACACGCATAACCGAGCTTTTCGGTATCAAGTATCCTATCACCCAGGGCGGAATGATGTGGATTTCCCGGGCCGAACTGGTAGCCGCAGTGTCCAACGCCGGGGGGCTCGGCATCCTCACGGCATTTACGTTTCCAACCCCCGAGGAGCTGGACGCTGAAATCAAAAAGACCAGAGCACTTACCGATAAACCCTTCGGAGTAAATGTAACGTTGTTGCCGAGTCTTCGCCCTGTGGATATTGACGGTTATTTAGACACGGTTATCAATTCTGGAATAAAGATTGTGGAAACAGCCGGCAGAAGCCCGGAGCCATATATGGAGCGGCTTAAGGCGGCTGGAGTGAAGGTGATACACAAGTGCACCTCAGTCCGCTTCGCTCGCACCACTCAGCGAATAGGCTGCGATGCCATTAGCATTGATGGTTTTGAGTGCGCCGGACACCCTGGCGAGGAGGATGTTACCTCTCTCGTCCTGATTCCACTGACTGCCGATGCTGTAAAAATTCCTGTTATTGCCTCTGGTGGCTTTGGCGATGGACGTGGTCTTGTTGCCGCCCTTGCGCTGGGGGCAGAAGCAATCAATATGGGTACCCGCTTTCTGGCAACCAAAGAAGCGCCGGGACATCCCAAAGTAAAGGAATTATTAATTGCAGCATCGGAGCGCGACACGGTATTGCTGCTGCGCTCATTTCGTAACACGATGAGGGCATTGAGCAACCCCACAGCTGAAAATGTGCTCGCGCTAGAAAAACAAGGCGCCGATATACACCAACTAGAGCGGCTCATCAGCGGGAGCTCAGGCCTCAAACTTCTTGAATCAGGCGATATTGATAACGGCTTACTTAGCGTGGGGCAGATAGTAGGCCTTGTTCATGACATTCCAACGGTCAAGGAGTTGATAGACAGGATAATCAAGGAAGCTGAGGAGGTTGTCTCCAATATAGCCGCCCGCGGCATTTTCAAGCCACTGCATAAGCCGACCAATATCGCAAATCAGCAGTAAACCCTGACTTGATTTCAACACCTCCCTTATTGGGAGCATAGCCAAAGAAAAGCACGTCCTAGTTCCTCTACCACATCTTCACTCACCACGCCCTGGTCAGCTACGATGATAACGCGCCGTATGGAGCTTGCTTATACCATATAGGGGGATCCACCTTCACCTTAGTCCTCTCCAGCCAAGGGGGGAACCAAAAGAACTTTGCCATGGTCATGTTAACTTCGCCCTCGATTTCGGCAATCCCAACCATCTCGGCGTCTTATCAATATATTCGCGGTAGGCCTCGCCGTACTTCCCAAGGCAATAGCGTTCCTCTTCGATTGCCGAAATTCTTATCGAGACTGACTGTAAAACGAAAACCAACAGAAAGACCCACGAGGCTGAAGCTATGCCAACGCTAAAATATATCAACAATGAGGCTAAATACATGGGGTGTCTCGAATAATGGTATATCCCCTTGGTAATGGGTACATCCATCGCTGTCGTAGCAAAGTTAACTGTAGCAGCCGTAAGCACCGCCAGACCTGTTAAGAAAATGGCAAGACCAGCATAGAACCATATCGTGACTAATTTGAGTGGTAAAAAAATAGAATAGGCGACAGCCATAGTGTCTACCGCCATAGATACATAGCTGACTACCCTGTATCGATGGCTGGTTTTCATTTCAGCAGGTAGCCCTGACGCTCTCCGGTATACATCTAACCCAACAAGCCTTACTGCCAGCATATCTACCCATGGCCAAATCATGAAAATCCAGGCGTTCCAGACACCTATTTCAAAAGCAGGTACAAGCGACATGATGTTTTACTTCCTTTTCTCCATCTTCCGAATAGAAATATGCGCGTTGTAATCTAACGGACTATTGCCGCTAGAAAGACTAGGTTGCGAATGCTTGACCCTCTTTCTGCCCAGCAGCCGGCAAGGAATCATGCCACTGTATGACGAGCCACCTGTCTCCCCGCTGCTCAAGAACAACCGTTAGTCGTATTGGCTCAGTTATTTGCCTGTCACCGGTCTTCACATAGAGGGTAACATCAGCTGCCAGCATTGCCACTGAACCCGCCGTTGAGACTGAATGCCAACCGAACTTAAAAGATGCTTCCTCGAATTGCCCGATAGCACGTCCGAGTATATTCCTAATCTCAGCTAGGCCGACACCTTTCTCATCCCCTCCCGTACCAATGACAATTACGTCAGGGTCTGGCGCGAAGAACGCTAGAACTGCATCCAAGTCTCTTTTTGTGAATGCTTCAAAACCCTGTTTGACAATGTTCACCACTGCGGCTTCTGTCTTGGGATCAGCTCTCATAATTTTCGCAGCCTCCTTTATTTAGGATTTCGGTATTCCTATCCACCGTGGGGTGCTCTTCATATATTCACGGTAGGCGTCTCCGTATAACTTGAGGCAGTGGCGTTCTTCGGCAGCTACCCATAAAAGTGGCATAACTATATATACGACAGAAAGCAATAAGAAAATCCAGGAGGCCGTGGCTATGCCTACTCCTAAATATATTACAACTTGAGAGAGTTGCATGGGATTTCTTGAGTAACTATATATTCCCGTGGTCACAAGCTTGTCCGGTGGCGTAGTGGCAAATCCGATCCAGACCATTACATATGAGACTAAACCCAACAAGTAAATAGGAAGACCTGCATAAAACCATGCTGTACCCAATTTCAACGGTACGAAAATAGAGTATATAATCGAGAGAAGATAGATTATATGCATAGAACGGAGTAGATGCTTCTGTGTTTTGCTGAATTCAGCGGTGAAATCGTTCCCCTCCTCTCGACCTTTAGGAATTATATTCAGAGGTTCCAAGAAAAAAGCTATCACTAGCCAAATCGTGAAAATCCAAGCGTTCCAGACACCTATTTCAAAAGCTGGTATAAGCGACATAATTCACCTCCTTCCGTTCACTTCCCTTCCGATTTCGGTATCCCTATATATTTTGGAGTCCGGTTCATGTATTCACGGTAGGCGTTACCGTACTTTTCGAGGCAGTAGCGTTCTTCGGCCTCTATGAATAAAGGCGGCAAAATTATATCTACAACGAAAAGCAATAGGAGAATCCATGAGGCTGAAGCTATGCCCGCTCCTAATAACATTAGAAACCCAGTGACGTACATGGGATGCCTTGAATAACGATATATTCCCCTAGTGACAGGCTGGTCAAGTGGTGTTGTCACAAAATTCACAGCCAACATTGCATACGGGATTAATCCTACCAGAAAAACAGAAAGGCCAACGTAGAACCACACCGTACCTAATTTTAATGGTACGAAAATGGAATATATAAAAAGTATAAAATAGATTAGTTGATGACTAGAAAATGCATTCTTCTGCATCTTGCTGAAAGAAGCAGTAAAGGCGGTTCCTTCTTTCTGGCCTCTAGAGACTAAAGGCCTAAAAACAAAAATAAGAGGTATTAGACTGCAAACCGTGAAAATCCAAGCGTTCCAGACACCTATTTCAAAAGCTGGTATAAGCGACATTTTTCTCTCCTTATGGTTTGGGTAGTCCCAGATATTTGGGGGTCTTATTCATATATTCGCGGTAGGCATCGCCGTACTTCTCAAGGCAACTTTGTTCTTCAAGGGGAGCAAAGTAAAACGAAGCAGCTATCAGCAAAATGGTGAACAAGAGGAAAACCCAAGAAGCCGTGGCTATGCTCAGCCCCAGGAAAAATACAAAAGCGGTTACATACATGGGGTGCCTTGAATAACGGTAAAGCCCGTTGGTTACGGGCTCACCGCGCGGGCTGGCAGCCCAGTTCAATATGACTATAACGCCGGTAATGAAGCCTATTAAAGTGATAGGAAGGCCTACATAAAACCACACCGTCCCCAGTTTTAGGGGCAGGAATATGGAGTATATAAAAGCCGGAATATATATGGCCTTGGAAGAGTAAAGGGTTATTCTTTCAGTCCTGGACATAGCAGAAACCTGGCTTTTGCCTTCGACTTCTGGAGCCCGTCCTGTAGCGACACGGAAAAACAAGGGAAAAGTTAATACGTCAAGAAGCATGAAAATCCAGGCATTCCACAAACCTATTTCAAAAGCGGGTATAAGCGACATAATTCGCCTCCTCTAACTCGCTTGCCCCTCTTTAAATTTCGACCGCTGGGCATAGCGTTTGTTGATTAGATTGCAGCCACTATAGCCTTCCTGGTTAATTAAACACATCTTGTCAGGGTCCCCTTTGACATAAGTCATGCAGCCCCAGCATTGCAGGCGAGCAAAGCTATACCACTTACCACGATTCTCCTGACGGATTTCAGCACATAGTTGCAGAGCTACTTCTCTAGGTATAGCATCCATCAATGAACTCTCCTATTTAGATTATTCTCGACTTACGCAGTTGTCAATACCCTTCCTCCCCTTGTTATTTAAAAACCTATAGTTTATAGTCTTCATGCGAAGGGTAAGCAAAGCTGAATTGGTTACCAAAGAAAACATGAGTTTGGAGGCAGCAAGATGCAGAAACAAGTACCGACATACGATGAAGCACTGTCACTTTTTAAGGAATTCAACCAAAGTGAGAGCCTATTGAAACACGCCTATTGCGTCGAGGGAGTGATGCGCTACATGGCACGCAAGGCGGGCGAGGATGAGGAGAAATGGGGCATCGTTGGACTAATGCACGACCTGGACTATGAACGTTTCCCGGAGCAGCATTGCAGAAAATCGCAGGAGATACTGGAGGAACGGGGTTGGCCTGAGGAATACATAAGAGCGATTGTGTCTCACGGCTGGGGTATATGCAGTGATGTTGAGCCGCAAAGCAAGATGGAGAAGACATTGTATGCCGTTGACGAGCTAACCGGGCTTATCATAGCAGTAGCCTTAGTCCGGCCGTCAAGGAGTGTGGCAGACCTGGAAGCCAAGTCGGTGATGAAGAAATGGAAGGACAAGGCATTTGCTGCTGGTGTGAACCGCTCCGTGATTGAAAAGGGAACAGCAATGCTCGGGGTGGAGCTAACAGAGCTGGTTACTGACGTCATTATGGGAATGCGACAAGTGGCTGACAGAATAGGACTGTAGTAAGCAAATCCCTATTTATATTGACACTTAGCGTGCAAAAAACACCTGTAGCCAAATTGCAATAAGTGCGCAAATTAAGTCAAGGAAGCCACGGCAAATCGCCCTTATTGAGGTAACCAGGTCTATAGATATTCGCCAAAGACACGGATTGGATCTAGCCAAACTCGCTCCGCCTACCGGGAGCAAGATAGTCCTGAACATACTTCTGGACGAGGAAAACGCCCATGCTTTTTTGGCTATTATCCTAGATTTTATGGAAATGTTTGCAGAATAATGCTGGCAAGAGAAGCTACCTCCGCCCCAGAACGCAACCAATAAAGTCTCTTTTCCCACGGACAAAATCTTCTACCGACATTTCGCGCTTTCCTTCCAACTGAACCTGGTAAAGACCTAAAATACCATCCCCAGTTACCACCCCAACTCCAGGTGACTCCGCCAAGGCGACTACTTCACCCACCTCCCCCTCTGCTACGCCACCACAAGGAATAGCTTTATGGATTTTTAGCCGTTTGCCCTGGCACCATGTATAGCAGCTTGGCCAGGGATTATATGCCCTTACCTTCCGCCAGAGCTCAACCGCTGAAAGGTGCCAATCAATCTCGGCATCTTTACTGGTTATCAACTTGCTATAAGTAGCCTGAGACTCATCTTGAGCCTGCGGTCTGAGTTCGCTCCCAAGCCATTTGGGCAAAGTCTCCAGCAAAAGCTTGGCTCCCACATCAGCCAGCTTGTAGCTAAGCTCACCGGTAGTATTCATAAAGGAAATCCCCACTTTCTCTTGCGCTAAAATCGGCCCGGTATCCATTCCAGCGTCCATTAGCATTATGGTAACACCAGTAAGTTCATCTCCGCAGAGAATGGTATTAGCGACCGGAGACGGACCTCGGTGCCGCGGCAATAATGAAGGATGAACGTTAAGACAGGCAAATTTGGGCAAGGAAAGCACTTCTGGGGGAAGAATAGCGCCGAAGGCTGCCACAATTACTATCTCGGGTTGAAGGCTGATCAGCTTCTCCTCCACCTGGGTTGATTTAAAAGTCTCGGGTTGAATAACTGGTATTTGTCGCTCCAGAGCCAGCTTTTTCACTGGAGGAAAAACAACTGGGCGCCCCCTGCCAGCAGGTTTATCGGGCTGAGTATACACAGCAACCACCTCGCAGGGACTCTGGAGCAAAGATTCCAATACGGTCACAGCAAATTGCGGAGTGCCCATAAAAACGGTGCGCACTTTCATAGCTAGATTATTTTTGATTAAATTTTTAATTATGTCAAACATTGCCTAGCGAAGGTTTGAGAAAACCTGATATTCTATAACTAGTAAGCCCTGAAATTCTTAACCGCACCTTACTATTCTTTTCAGCTATCTTTGTGGTTGAGCACCGTTGGGAATGGGGATAGATTGGAACCAGCTAAAGAGATTTGGGAGAGAGCCCTAGGCAAGCTTCAAATTCAGGTCAGCAAGGCAAATTATACTACCTGGCTCAGCAATAGCCAGGGCCTAAGCTGCCAAGATACTACCTTTGTCGTCAGTGTCCCTAACATTTTTGTCTCTGAATGGCTATCCAGGCGCCTTTATCCTCTGGTAAGGAAGACCTTAGTTGATATTATGGGTAAGGATGTCGACGTCCAATTCGTGGTCCACAATCGCGAACAACTATCAGCTAGCCCTTTGGCCAGGCAAACCGATGGCGGGACAAGCACCAAAGCTACACAGTATAGGTTCAATCCAAGGTATGCCTTTGATAATTTTGTTGTCAGCGATTCTAACCGTTTAGCTTATGCTGCCGCTGTAGAAGTAGCTGAAAATCCAGGAAGCAGTTATAACCCTCTTTTCATTCACAGCAGCACCGGGCAAGGTAAGACTCATTTACTACATGCTATCGGGCAGTTAACGACAAACAATGGGCTGCAAGCAGCCTATATTACCGCGGAACAATTCGCCAATGAATTTGTATTAGCTGTGAGAGAAAAACAAGTTGACAAGTTCCGCAGCAAATTCAGAAGTATCCATATCTTTCTATTCGACGATGTTCACTTCCTGATCAACAAGAAACAAACCTTACAATGTTTCTTCCACACCTTCAACGAGTTGTACAACAACAACCGCCAAATTGTCATCACCGCCGACTGTGCTCCCCAAGACATGAATCCACTTAGCAGCAAGCTAAAATCACGCCTTGAAGGAGGTCTTGTTATTGACATACAACCACCCGACTTTGAAACACGCCTGAATATCTTACGGGCTAAAGCAGACACAACGACGACCGCAGAACTGGAAGGGGCGCTGCACATTATAGCGGAGAAAGTGTGCGAGAATGTCCGCCAGCTTGAAGGTGCTTTGGTATATCTCACTGCCCAGGCGCAATTAAGTGGAACCAAGCTCACTCCCGAAACAATCAACAAGTTATTAACAAGCACGACCCGTAAACAAGACATAAAGTTGCTCTTGCGGATGGTAGCAGACCATTTCAACCTTGCAGCAGAAGAACTAATTGCCAAAAAGAAAGACAGGAAAACCGTTCTGGCACGACACGTGGCCATTTATTTTATGCGCGAAGGCTACAACTATTCTCTAACTGAAATCGGCAAGGAATTGGGTGGCAGAAACCATGCCACAATCCTTCATGGCTACGAAAAAATAGCTAGCGAATTGAGCATTAATCCTAACCTTGCTAATCAAATTGCGGAAATCAAAGAGAAAATTTATTCACAAAAAAGTTATTAAGGGGCATACCACACGGTATAGGGGTATATAGAACTGTGTAGAATTGCTAATAATTTGTGGATAAATTGTTGCTTATCCTACCTATAATGCCCCCTAAACTCCGAGTTCCCTAACTACTCATTCATCTCATGACAACATTAGTTATAATAATAATTATTATTTATTAATTAATATAATTAATGTTATTTTAGGTTAATAATTAATGATATATAAGAGAGAAATTATAGTTGGGGGTGGATGTGGCGGGGACGGCTGTGTCAGCTTTCGGAGGGAGAAGTATGTTCCTTTTGGTGGTCCGGATGGCGGCGATGGTGGTGATGGAGGGAGTGTGGTTGTTATGGCTAGTCCCAACATGATTGATTTAGGCTTGATGAGGCGGAAGAAGGAATTTGTAGCTGGAACCGGTCGTCGAGGAAGCGGTTGGCGGAAGCGCGGCAAGAGAGGGGAGGATTTAGCTATTTCAGTTCCCGTAGGTACAATGGTTTTCACTAAAGCTGATTCGGGGGAAGAGATACTTTTGGCAGACTTGAGTACCCCCGGGAGCAAGGTTTTGGTGGCTAAGGGGGGCCGGGGAGGGCTGGGTAATGCTCGTTTTGCTACAGCGGTAAATCAAGCTCCCGAGATAGCTAGCAAGGGTGCATCAGGAGAAGAGCGGCATATTGTCCTTGAGGTAAAACTCATTACCGATATCTGTATTGTTGGTCATCCAAACTCGGGGAAATCCACTTTATTGTCTGCGATATCGAGAGCCAAACCCGAAATTGCCGATTACCCCTTTACCACCCGCCAGCCGATTTTAGGAGTTATGCCAGACGATAGGAGAGACTTTATTGTTGCCGAGATTCCCGGCCTTGTTGAAGGTGCGCATCTTGGCAAAGGATTGGGCAATGAGTTTTTGCGCCATGCGGAAAGAACCAAGCTGCTGATTTACTTATTGGATGGCAGTTCGCCGACCGTTCTCGATGACCTCAGCACATTGGAGAAAGAGATAGACTTATACAAAGGCTTATCACACAAGCCAAAAATCGTGGCGGTAAATAAGATAGATTTGCCTGAGGTTCAAGCTCGTTTGCCTGAAGTGAAGCAGTGCTTTGCCAAGCTTGGAGCGCCTGTCTTTTACATCTCTGCAGTTAGCGGCCAAGCTGTGTTAGAATTGGTGAAGAAAGCCATGGAAATGGTGGACCAGGCAAGCCAGGATGAGGAAATAATTTCGCAGGCACAAATAACGGTATTCCGTCCCAAACCGAGAAAATAAAGAAGTGAATATAGGCGTTCTTGGTGGTACATTTGACCCTATCCATATAGGCCACCTTGTTGTCGCTGAGGAAGCAAGAATAAAGTTGGGATTTAGGGAGGTCCTTTTCGTGCCTGCTGGGCAGCCCTGGCTTAAGGTGGATCGTCAAATTACCCGGGCAGAGCAGAGGGTAGAGATGGTGCGCCGTGCGATAGCTGGCAACCCTCATTTTAAGCTTTGTACTCTCGAAGTAGAGCGCCCCGGTCCCTCTTACACAGTGGATACCCTGACAATGCTACAAAAGCAGCTAGGCAGTGAGGCAAGCCTTTTCTTTATCCTTGGGCGTGACACCTTAGCCGGGTTGCCTTCGTGGAAGGAACCGGAGAAACTAGTTCAATTATGTAGGCTGGTTGTTGCCCCTAGATTAGGCGCAAAAGATTTGAAGCACTTAGAAACATCGATACCCGGGCTGTTGGACAAAGTTATTCAGCTTGATATGCCTGTAATCGGGATTAGCTCCTCAGGAATTCGCCAGCGTATAGCTCAAGGGCTACCCATTCGTTACTTGGTGCCCGGCGAGGTAGAAAAATATATCACAGAACAGAAGGTATATCCGACATCTGCCGGATAGCGAATGACCAAGTTCGCTCACCACAGGCTATTAGTTCGGATGTGCTATTATCGGGATTCCCTGGCGAATTCTCCCAATATCACACACCCCCTCGGGCCTGGGAAGCCCAACGGCTAAATATCGAGGTTCTTCACACTTTGAGCATGGGCCTGGATGAATCTTTTGCGAGGCGGAACTTCGTCACCCATTAACATATGAAAAGCCTGGTCAGCGGCTATGGCATCCTTTACCTCTACTTTGAGCAGGGTCCTGTTAGCGGGGTTCATGGTTGTCTCCCATAGTTGTACGGGAGTCATCTCCCCTAGCCCTTTATATCTCTGAATATCTATTTTGTCTTCTCTTAGTCCTTTAAGCCTTTCTTCCTTTTCCTGGTCAGAGTAAAGCCAGAACTCCTTTTTACCGGATTTGATGCGGTAAAGGGGTGGTTGAGCAATGTAGAGATAGCCCTGGTTAATTAACTCTGTCATATGGCGGTAAAAGAAGGTGAGGAGCAAAGTACGAATATGTGAGCCGTCAACATCGGCATCGGTC
>Ga0315539_1000671_pt1 | contig 25707 bp, 15 predicted proteins | sample SalMarSW160150MG_FD_203097 | JGI IMG/M metagenome (GOLD analysis project Ga0315539, IMG submission 203097) | Salt marsh sediment microbial communities from the Plum Island Ecosystem LTER, Massachusetts, United States - Salt Marsh Sediment SW1601-150 ...
CAAGAGCGTTGGGATGAGGCTGGCGAGGCTATGCACCGGGCCCTCACTCTTGCTCCTGATCGAGCGGACTGGCACTACGAACTGGGGTCCGTCCTCGAGAGGATCGGGCAAGCCCAATCGGCGCTGGAGGAGTACGAATACGCCGCTCAGGCTGATCCAGGGAACGCCGAGTACCAGCACAAAGCAGGCGCCCTGTGGCTGTACAAGAAGCAGTCCCGACAGGCGGCGGAATACCTAGTCAAGGCCGCGGAGCTCGAATCAGAGCGCGCCGATTGGTGCTACGACCTTGCCTTGGCGCTCGCCAGGGACGGCAGAGACGATGAATCCTGGGTGTGGTGCGAGCGTTGCATGGAGTTGGCCCCGGATGATCCCCAGTATCGTCTGCTGGCGGGTGAAGTCCTGCGTAGTCTGGGGCGGCGCAGCGAAGCAGAGGCACAGCTACGTAGGGCACTGGAACTCGACCCAGATCTGGCAGCCGCTCGATTCCAGTTGGGTCTCCTGCTCCATGGGCACGGGCGGCAGGAAGAGGCGCTGGTAGAGTACGAAGCTGCCATAGCGCTCGAGCCTGGAGTAGCAGAATACCATCACCGGCTGGGCACTCTGCTGCACGACAGGAGGCGCCTCGATTCCGCCGTGTCGTCTCTGATGAGAGCCATCGAGCTGGATCCCTCATTGTCCCAGGCTGTGGCAGACCTGGGCGCGGTATACGAGGAGATGGGCCAAGACACGGACGCGCTACGTATGTATGCGGAAGCGGTGTCCATCGCTCCGGAGAATGCGAGTTACCATCTGCGCGCCGCCGCGGCGAGTCAGAGGGCAGGACGCGTGGAGGAGTCACAGAGCTACGTAGAACAGGCCCTGAAGCTGAACCCGCAGGACGGCGAGGTTCATTTCCTGCTGGGCCAGGTCCGCGAAGCGCAGGCCGCTCTCGAGGAGGCCCTGGAGGAGTATCAGGAGGCGATAGGGCTTTGCCCGCACGAGGCTGGGTACCACGCGCACGCGGCTTCAGTGGCGCAGCGCCTGGGTCGGCTGCACGAGGCCAGAGCGGAGGCCGAGAAGGCCGTGGAACTGGATCCCGAAAACCCGGAGCTGAGCTTTGAGCTGGGCAAGATGCTGCAACAGATGGAACTGCCGAGAGAGGCGGCTGGGTATCTGGAGCGGGCGGCGGAAGCGTCAACCGCGAACCCGGAGGTTCAACTGTACTACGCCAAAGCCCTCCGTGACCTTGATAGGGACCAAGAAGCGATCAGTGTGTTGGAGGGCACAGAGAGGCTCGCCAATGCGCCTTCGTCTGTCCAATCTGAGCTCGCTGAGCTGTATGCTGCGCAGGGGCGGGTCGAGGAAGCCCTACGCCATTTGGATGAAGCAGTGAGTCTAGATCCGAACAGTGCAGACTATCACCTTCAGAAAGGCGCGCTTCTTCGCGACAGCGGTCGAGCCGACCTCAGTGTCGCCACACTGGAGAGGGCATGCGAGTTGAAGCCTCAGGATGCGGAGATCCTGTGGCAGTTGGGGCTGAGCCTGGAGCAAGTGGGGAGGCACGGCGAGGCTTCCAGCCTCTTCGGCGAGGCTGTTGATCTGGCCCCTCATGTGCATAGATACCAGCTTTCCTACGGCATAGCGTGCAGGACCATGGGCGACACGGATGGGGCGGCCAGCGCACTGGGGGCGGCACTGGAGCTGGCTCCAGAAGACCCTGAGACGAACTATCAACTCGGTGATCTCTATCTGGAGCGTGGAGAGGCCGAGAAAGCACTGACCTTGCTCCAGACGGCCTCGACGCTGGACGAGAGCGTAGGCCGGCACCATCGTTCTCTGGGACGGGCGTATCGCATGTTGGGCGATGGAGATGCCGCGATCGGTGCCCTCGAGCGAGCGAGCGAGCTGATGCCAGGCAACCACGAACTGCTCTATGAGTTGGCTGAGGCAGCGGAGGCCCAGGGATATGTACACAAGGCCCTGACTCTGTATCGACAGGCACTGGACATGGGGCCAGAGGAGCCACGCCACGTGGCAGCGGTGGCTCGCGTCCTGCGAGAGATGGGCCGCGAAGACGACGCTATCGCGACGCTGGAACAGGCGTCACGGATCGGCAAGGACGCTCCGGAGGTCCAGGACGTATTGGCTGGTCTGTATCTGACCGATGAGCGACTGGACGATGCGGCACGTGCCGCCGAACGGGCCGTGGAACTCGCCCCATCCGCTCCGCAGTATCGAACCCACTACGCAGGGGTTTTGACCGATCTGGGGCGGCTCGAAGAAGCTGTGGGCCAGGTCCAGGAGGCACTCCGTCTGGCACCGGATGACGCCGGCGCGCATTCAGCTCTCGCACAACTCTACGAGGAGCAGGGAAATCTGGAGCAGGCCGCAGAGGAATACGGGGAGGCGTCGAGGTTGGCTCCCGATAAGGCCCGGTACCACTTCTGCTTCGGGCGCTTGCTTGCCAGACTGGGACGCCAGGACGAGGCTACTGCCGCGCTGGGCAAGGCCGTCGCGCTGGACCCCAGCGACGCGGAGGTTTGCCTGGTCGCTGGCCAGGTGCTGTACGAGCAGGGTTTGTACGAGGAGGCGCTCTCACAGTTCGAGAGGGCCGTGGAACTCGATGGCAGTCTGCCTGCGGCTCACAGGGGAGCCGGTGGCTCTCTGATGGGTCTGGGCCAGCATGATCGAGCGGTAGACGAGCTTGAGAAGGCCGTCGAACTGGATGGGAACGATCCCGGGAACCACTTCGAGCTCGCGAGAGCCCACGAGGCCGCTGGCAGGCTGGAAGATGCTCTGAACTGCTGCCAGAGAGCTACTGACCTCTCGCCTGATGAGCCTAGATACCTTCGGCAGAAGGGTAGTCTACTGCGCAGAATGGGTGAGAGCAAAGCAGCCATCGAGAGCCTGCGAGCCGCCCTGGCGCGCGAAGAACACGACTTCGAGACCTACTACGAACTGTCGTTGGCCTACGAGATGCGGGAGAGATTCGAAGAGGCCGCGGCCGCGTACCAGCGTGCACTTGAACTCTCGGCCGGCGCACCTGAGCTGCGCGATAGGCTCGCGGAAGTGGGCTCTGCGGTGGCCAAGTCGTTGCCATCCTCGGTTGCCTCTCGTTGGCTGGAGGGAATCGAGAGCGAGCTGCACCAGGATCTGGCCAGGAGACCCAAGGACGCTCTCGCCTACAGCCAACTCGCCTTGGTGCATGCCAAGGGCGGGAGGCCCGAGAGGGCTCTTGAGGAAGCCAGGCAGGCCATCCAGCTTGAGCCCCAGAACCCTCTCCACTATCGCAATCTTGGTCTCGTGCTTCGAAGCCTTGCCAGAGAGGAAGAGGCGGTGGAGCAGTTGCTCAGGGCCTGCGACATGAAGCCAGAAGACCCCGTCAATCACTACGAACTGGGGCTCGCGTACCTTGCGGTCGGCAGATTGGGTCCTGCCACGGCAGCCCTGGAGACTGCCACGCAGCTTGCGCCCGCACGCGGGGACTATCACCATGCCTTGGCCACCGCCTACGAGCGAGACGAGCGCTACGAGGAGGCCATGGCGGCTCTTCAGAAGGCGGTGGAGCAGAACCCTGACCTGGCTGAGAGGCGTCACCGGTTGGGCGAGTTGTATCGGAGGCGGGAACGCTACCAGTCTGCCCTGGAGGAGTACCTGGCCGCCATCGAGATGGACCCTGAAGAGGCACGCTATTACCACGATGCGGGAGTCGCGTACCAGCAGATGCGGAGGTACGAGAAGGCTGCGGACTACCTCCAGGAGGCCCTCAGCAGGAAGGAAGACGACCCTCGTTGGTGGAACGAGCTAGGCCATTCACTCGAGTCGCAGAGCCGATTCGAGGACGCGGAGATGGCGCACAAGAAAGCGATCCAGCTTGCGCCGGATGAGCCTCTGTATCTCTTGCACCTGGGTCGATGCTACGAGAACCTGGGCAAGCACGATGAGGCGGCCGCCGAGTATCTGGAGGCGGCTGCCCTGAGACCCGACTGGTCGGCGGTTCACGAACAACTAGCCCGGCTGGCGGAGGCGCGAGGCGACTATCGGGGTGCCATGCTCAGCTACAGCAAGGCGCTCCAGGTCGATCCCGGCAATGCCACGTACCACCTCAAGATGGGGGTGCTCCACAAGCGGCAGGGACAGTCCGACCTGGCGCTGAGGGAGTTCCAGAAGGCTCAGGATCTGGCAGGCGACGTGCCGGAGGTCTATCAGGAGATGGCCGAGATTGAGGAGGAGCAGGGCAACTACGACGAGGCCCTCCGGCTCTACCACCAGGCTCTGAGGGAGAATCCCGATCACGTCTCTTCGCACGTGAAGCTCGGTCGGCTCTGCGACAGACTGGGCCACGTCGACAAGGCTGCGGCTCACCTGAGAAAGGCGGTCGAGTTGGATCCCGGCAACCCTGGTGCACACTCTGATCTGGGTTGGATACTACACACGCAGGGTGAACATGGCGAAGCACTGCATGAGTATGAGGCAGCTCTGCTTCACGATCCAGAGAGCTTCGATGCGTACTTCGGCGCTGGGATGGTGTACAAGCAACTGAAGCAGTACCCCGAGGCGGTCGAGATGTTCCGCCATGCCGTGAAGCTCGAGCCTCACAACAGCGAGGCCTACAAGCAACTGGCGGCTACGAGTGCCCTGGCCTTTTTCGTGGCCCGGGGTGCCCGTCCCTCTGACCGGTTACAGGGGCCGAAGAACATCAGGCGGGAGGCTAGGACAGCGTGAGACTGACAACGTCTAGGGAGCTGTTTGCCGCGGCGAGGCTGAGCCTCGATCTAGGCTACCGCGAATTCGGAAGCGCACTGCTCGAGCACCTGTTGGAGCAACTACCTAGCCATCTGGCTGCGCGTTGCCTACGTGGAGCTACGCTCCTGGATCGTGAACAGTGGGTCGAGGCGCAGGAGCAGTTGGAGTTCGTTCTGAACGCCGACCCTCTGAACTTGGCCGCGCTGAAAGGCATGGCCGAGGCCGACGTGGGCTTGGGCGCCGCGCTTGAGCAAAGCCAGTATCTACAGTGGGGGCTGGCGTTCTATCCCTGCGACAAAGGGATTCGTCAGCTCGCCGGCGAAGCCCTGGAAGACTGCTCTCCGCTAGTCCTGGCTCGCACGTTGACCGTGGCGGGGCGCGGTGAGGAGGCGGTGCCCTACTACGAGGCTGCACGCGACCAAGCGGCTGACAACGGTGAATACCGCTCGGCACTGGAGCTTGTTCTTACAGAGGCCCTGTGGAACACCGGACGCATCGGGAGCGCAAGGCCCTTGGCTGAGGAACTCGCTGACGAGCGACCGATGTGGATTAGGCCCACACTCATCCTAGCAGATATCCTCCTGGAGCAGCGGGACGACGCGCAGGGAACTGCGCTACTCCACGACGCATGGGCCCTCGATCCCAGCCTGCTGGTTGCGCAAGAACTGCTCGGTCAACACGACAGGCATGATTCGTTCCTCTGCGGCACTCTGGAGGTGAACGGGCCCCCAGAGGAGATGGTCTTGGAAGCCCCTCTTGCGTTGAGGTACCTGTTGGGGGTTGAGCCTCTGCCGTCTGTTGCTGCTCAGCGCCAAGAAGATGTCTCACCCGCCCCGGTCCACGTCCAGCAGAGTTGCCAGAAGGGACGAAGCGAGGCCGTGGACCAGCCAGCAGAAGCCGAGGCCGAGGTGCTTGAGATCACCCTGCCGTCCGAGAGCGGTGATGGTCAAGTTCAGGATAGCGGGTCGCATGACACAACCTCCGTACGTCTCATCCTCTCGAGCCGCAGGGCGCTGACGACGCGGTTCGGGGAGGATGGATACAGGGAGCTGGATGGCAGGCTCTCTGCGCTCTGCGGAGCCGTTGCTCGCTCCACAGGTGCAGAAGCCATCAAAGTGTACGTGGACGACGACTCGCACCTCGGCGAGTTCGGTTTGCGGGGTGTGGATCCCGCCGATCCGGAGGAGGTAGCCGGCCTGATCCAGGGGATCGAGGCGAGTCTGGGTCTGGAATCGAAGCAAGTGGTGTCCCTGTTGATCGTCGGTGGTGATTCGATGATTCCGTTCCACAGGGTGGACAACCCTGCTGATGACGAAGATGCTGAGGTGCTATCCGACTGGCCGTACGTTGCTCGAGAGGACAACCATCTGCTCTCCAAGTTCAGCGTGGGCCGTCTTCCCGATGCCGACGACGGAGAACTGGATACCCTCTTGACACTCGTTGACCGTGCAATCGCACACCACGAGAGAAGCTCCTCACACGCCAGCGTATCAGGCTCGTCTTGGCTGAACCCGATCCGCAGGCTCTTGAGCGCCGGTCATTCTGGATGCGCGAGCGTGGGCTACACGGCCGAGATCTGGGCGGAAGCGTCGCGTTCTGTGTTCGAGGTGATAGGAGACCCCGCCAAACTCGAGTTGTCTCCGCCTTCGACAGACTACGACTTCCTCACCGCCCACGAGCAGATGCCGACACTGGCCTATTTCAATCTGCATGGATTCCGGGGAAGTCCGTACTGGTACGGTCACGGAGAGGCGGACTACGGTTCGGCTCTCTTGCCCATCGCGCTGACGCCCCTGTCAGTGTCCTGGGCCAGTGCGGAGGGGGTAGTGGTGTACTCGGAGGCCTGCTATGGAGCCGAGCCTCCCGGCCATCATCCCGATGGCTCAATCGCGTTGAACCTACTCTCCAACGGGGCATTGGCGTTTTGTGGATTCACCGCGATGTCCTATGGAACACTATCACCTCCGTTGTCCGGCGCAGATCTGCTGGGCAAGTACCTGTGGGAGGGCATCGTGGGGGGCCTCTCTGTCGGAGGAGCCTTGCAGAGGGCCAGAGCGGAGTTCATACGGAATGCGGCCACCCAGCAAGGGTATCTGGACGGAGAGGATCAGAAGGCGCTGATGACCCTGGTCCTCTACGGCGATCCTTCGTTGAGTCTACAGACCCAGCGCGAGTTCCCAGAGGTAGATGCGCAACTCGAAGTGACGTGCCCACCGCTAGCTTGCTGCTCGAGGATGATGGATGCGGAATCATTGCCGCTCCCCAAGGACGTTCGCGCCAAAGTGCAGAGGAGTCTGCCTTTCCTCCAGACGAATGGTCTCAGAGCCCACCCGCTCGTCCTGTGCAGGGTCCCTTGTTCCAGTTCGGGATGTGGGACGCGGGCTTGCGGCTGCAATTCCGGTGAAGGGTCCGGACTGCCTGAACTGATCCAGGCTTCTCACCAGAGCATCGTCTCTAAGGGCGGACACGAACAACAACACGTGGTGAAAGTGACGGTCAACGCCGATGGTGACGTGGTCAAGGTCATGGTCTCCAGAGGTGGCACACAGACGCACACAGGAAACGATCAGAGATGACTCTGGAACGGTATTGGCGGCCCAGTAACGACACCGGGTACGGGTTCCACTACTACCCGGATACTGAGCACTACAGTCCTTACGATGCCAACCGGTGGCTGCCCGAACTGAAGAGTATGGGTGCCAGTTGGCTGGTCATGCTCTCCAGGCTGGAGACCAGGGTCCCCGAGTTCTTCGTCAAGAAGCTTGTGGCGAATGAGATCGAGCCTGTTGTGCGCGTCGTGGTGCCTGTGATCCAGTCTCTGGACAGATCTACGCTGGCTGAGATGCTCTCCCTATACGCCAGTTGGGGTGTCCACTACGTGGAGCTGTTCGCTACTCCCAACTGTGCGTCTCGCTGGGGCGTCGAGCAATGGTGTCGAGACTCCCTTGTGGAGAGGTTCGTAGATATCCTCATGCCGTGCCTGGAGGAGATGGCGGACGCAGGCTTGTTCCCCGTGTTCCCCGCCTTGCGGCCTCAGGGCGACTACTGGGACCTGAGCTTCCTCAAGAATGCCCTCGAAGTGCTAGACGCGAAACTGGACGGGTCCATCTTGAAGCGCACAGTGATTGCGATGCAGAATCACGCGTTTGACAGATCGCTATCCTGGGGACAAGGCGGACAGCAGCGCTGGGCAGAGTCTCGACCATACTTCTGCCCGGCAGAGAGCGAGGACCACCTGAGCTTCAACCTGTTCGAGTGGTACGGAGAAATCGTCGAGTCCGTCGTAGGAGAGCCGCTAGGATTGCTATGTTTGGGCAGCGCGGCCTCTGGAGATCCCTATTCCTTCCAGGGAGGCGTGTGGGCGGACGAGGACAGCCACGCCGAGCGCGCGGTAGCCATGGCCAAGATACAGATGGGAGACCTGGTCCCCGACTACGTCATCAACCACGTGTTCTGGCTGCTGGCAGCCAAGGAAGGCGACGAGAACAGGGTTCATGCCTGGTATGGAGCACAAGGGGAGGAGAGCGAGGCCGTCTCGGCTATGAAGGGGTTGCTGAAGTACTCCCGCGCCGGCATAGATGAGTCTCCCTTGTCCGTCGCGTCTGAATCATCTGTGGAGTCGTCGCACGTTGAGTTCGTCGGCCTGTCCCAGCAGATGATTGCCGGGTTGCAGGTGAAGCGGGCCAAGCGGCGTAAGAAGCCATACTGGAAGGTCGTACGGGTCGAAGTGCAGCCAGGCTCGCACAGTATGAGTGCCTATGCCATCGCTGACGCAGATGGGGTGCGCTTCTCGTGGCCCGATGGCGAGTACGTCGTGGCGCCGAAGAACGATCCCTACGCGCCAGCCGGCGCGCGTCGGGGAGCGGCGTCCATGCCCATGTTTGCTGCCTGGGGCGGCTACTGTGTGCAAGTGGTCGGGAATAGCGAGGTTCTGCAAGGCTTCGGGCTGTACGGCGACAACCTGGAATTGACGGTGGCCGGACACCATCCCGTGCTGGTCACGTTCGAGCTGGTAGATCCGGGAGAAGAGGACCCGGACCCTGTAGATCCGGACCCGCCTTCGCCGACACCGGAACCGACGGGGCGCTACGGCGCCTTCGCCAGACCACCTCGTGACACCGGCATGGGGGTTCACTTCGGGCTGGACACGAGGACCGAGGCCATAGAGCTGGATATCAGGAGAGCCAAGGAGATGAGGCTCACCTGGGCCACCTTGTGCTATCAGGGCCAGGAGCAGTTGCTGAGGTGTGCCAGGTTGATCTGGGATGCTGGGATCATGCCCGTATGCAGGCAAGTCCTGTCCATCAATCGGAATCATCCCTTCGGCAGTGACGCTCGGCTCCTCGTGGAGAACGGAATCCCAGCCTACATCCAGATCTTCAATGAGCCCTCCGATGACCGTGAGTGGGAGAATGGACGGCCCAAAAAATACGTGGCGAAATGGTCACGCCTGTGGGCTGAGAAGGCGAAACACGTCTACGACTCGGGCGGATACCCGGGCTTGCAATGCCTCGGCCTGGAGGAGGCCGAGGCAGCCATCGACGCGCTGGGGGCTGATAGTCCCGTCTGGGAGCGCGTCTGGTTCTGTTGCCACAACTATGGCCTGAATCACCCGCCGGAGTGGCAGGAGAATCTCTGGTGCGTCCTGGGTTTCCAGTTCTTTGCGGAGGTCTTCCAGAGACGTCTGGGCTTCGTCCCTCCTATCATCTGCGGCGAGGGCGGCTGGCTATACGGTGCCTACGACGATCATCGCTATCCGAGGGTCGCTGGAGAGCTTCACGCCAAGTACACGAAATGGATGTTCAAGTGGTTCCGCAAGTACCGGCTTTCCAACGGGGAATTGCTGCCCGACTACCTCTTTGCTGTCTGCCCCTGGATACTCAGTGGACATAATGACGAGGCGTGGTACGGGTATACGACCAAGGAACTGACCATGTGGGCGGTGAAGAGCATCAAGGAGTTTGTACGAGTCTCGCAGAGCTGAGCGAGGCGCGCACGGGAGGCACAGATGCGCGGCTGGAACATCCGTAAACGCGTGCGGGGTTCTTCCATCAGAAAGGGAACCGACATCCAGGCTGAAGGATCGTCCCTGATCGGGGAGTTTGAAGACTTGGACGCCGACGGTGGGTATGACGACACGGAAGTCTCTTCTGTCCATGAGATGAGCGTGTTTGTGGATGAGATGGAAGACCTACTGTGCTCGGCCTCCAGAGTGCCCTTGACCTCCAAGGCGCTCGTGGATCAAGAGCAATGCTTGGCTACTCTGGACGTGCTGCGTGCCAATTGGCCGCTCGAGGTCTTACGGGCCCAACGCGTCCTAGCCAACGAAGGCAAGGTACTCGAACAGGCGGAGCTCGAAGCCGAGCAGATCAGGCAACGTGCGGAGAGACAGGCGGCCCTGATCATGGACCAGAACCAACTGGTCAAGATGGCCGAGGTTCGTGCCCAGGAGATCGTCGAGGCAGCAGAGCAAGAGGCGGACCAAACGCGGCGACGTGCAGAGCAGGATGCCCGAGACGTGTACGAGGGGCTTGAACGCGAGCTCGACTTCTTGACACGCGACATCAAGGAGCTGGTGGCGGCTCGGCTAGGAAGACTCAGGCGCTGAGTCGGTAAGGCATGTGGGAGATTGGTTCATGCTACTTGGTACATCTACGGGGGTACATCTGGGGCCAGACGGTCTCGTCTTGCCCAGCCATCTATGGGATGACCTCCAGCAGGGTCTTGTCCTGACTCGAGGCCTGGACAAGTGCGTGGCGGTGTTTCCCCTGGCCGTGTGGGAGGGGCTCATGGAGCGCTTCGAGAGTGAAGCGTCGTTCCTGGGAGGGGCTGCCCGATTGCTGCAGCGCCACCTGTACGGGGGTGCTCGCGTCGAGACGCTGCGACCTGACGGTCTGGCGATCGTTCCGCAGCACTTGCGCAGTTATGCGGAGTTGGAGAACGACGTAGTGCTGGTTGGTGTGGGCAGTCGCCTCGAGATCTGGAATCCTCAGCGATGGAGCCAGGAGGAGTGGAGAATGGGCGAAAGGGTGTCTCAGGTCTCCGAGGAACTCAGCGAACTGGGGATATGATGCGCGAGGCGACGCAGATCGCGGAGGATGAGTTGGAATGCGAAAGACGATAACCGCGCTGGTGCTGTTCTCAGCTACGTTGTTCGTACTGCAGAGCCTACCTCAGCAAGAGCACACTGTGGTCCGGAGAACGGAGGCGAGTGGCGCCACGACGGAGGAGTGGGTGCAGACGAGCGTGGCCGACTTCCAGGCGGGGAGCACCGAATGTGTGGTCCTCGAAGCAACGGAAGATGGGGAGATTGGCCTGGCCCAAGGCGAGGACGGCGAGCTGTGCACGACGGGTGTGTTCACGTCAGAGGTGCATGAAACCCCGGTGCTGTTCAACGTTGTGGGGATGGCCTGGGCCGTGGATAAGCCCATGGGGACCTCCTTCCAGGCGGAGATCCGTGCCAGTCGTGATGGGGATACATGGAGCGAATGGATGATCGTTCCTGCCGATGAGGACGGGCCAACGAGCGAGGAGTTGACCCACAGCAACCTGCTCGAGGTTTCGCCGTCTCGCTACGTTCAGTATCGGGTAACGCTGGGCACTTTCGAGAAGAACGTCTCGCCGCTGCTGAGCCAGGTTGTGCTCACGGTGATGAACACCACCGAAGGGCCAACTACTGAGCAAGCTCGGTCCATGGTTCTCCCTCAGGAGGCGACATCTGGGGTCCCGCAGCCGCGGATCATATCTCGGAAGGGTTGGGGGGCGAATGAGGCCTGGGCGACGCGTCAGGCGGTATATCGTCAGCCAACGCACTTCGTGATCCACCACACGGTGACGAGCAACGACCCGGCGGATCCAGCCTACATCGTGCGGGCCATCTATCAGTATCACGCGCTCTCACGCGGATGGGGCGACATTGGCTACAACTTCCTCATTGATCGCCAGGGCAATATCTACGAGGGCCGCAAGGGTGGAGACGGCGTAGTAGGCGTTCACGCCGGAGATTACAACTACGGCAGCATCGGCATTGCGCTGATGGGCGACTACAGGACGGCCGAAATGACGCCGGCCATGAAAGAAGCCCTCGTGTCATTGATGGCCTGGGAAGCAGATCGCTTCGGGATCAACCCACTGGACTCTTCCTTCTTCGTGCATCGCGATTTCCCCAACGTGGTGGGGCACCGCGACTTGTGGAGCACTGTCTGTCCCGGTGACAAAGTGTACAAGGCCTTGCCGGAACTCAGGAAGCTGGTCTGGCAACGGGTCCTTGACCACGATCCGAGGGTGAAAATCGTCAGCCCAGAGGCAGGCGAGCCCGTGTCGGGGGAGGTAGAAGTGCGGGTCTCCAGTCCGAGCCCGACGACGTCCCTCACGCGCCTTCTGTTGGATGGTTCGGCGGTAGCGGATGGGGAGTCGTCGGTAGAGTGGACCTGGAATACCCGCCAGTCCAGTGAGGGGCGACACACCATCGAGGCTGTGGCGAAGAGCGTCGAGGGCCGACGGTCCCGCACCGCCCTTGAAGTGACGGTGGACAATACCCCACCCGCTGGCTCTATCACTATCAATGCCGGAGCCGGGTATACATCGCAACTGACCGTCACTCTGGGGTTGGAGGCGGACGACGGGCAGGGCGAGATCGCCGGTATGCAGTTCACCCAGGATAGCGCGAGTGAGTTCACGGACATGGAGGAGTATGTGGCTTCTCGCCAGTGGGTCCTGGGTGCTGGGGATGGAGAGAAGGTCGTGGGAGTGCGCTTTGTGGACACGGCCGGCAATGCTTCTTCCACGTACGCTGCCACCATAGTCGTGGATACCGAGCCACCTGGGGACTGGAGTAGGGTGGAGACGAGCGTCGCCCACCAAGTGATGGTCGGAGTTGCGGATCATGCCAGTGGCCTGGACCCTACGAGTGGGCAGTACTCCGTGTCAACGGATGGAGGATTGACCTTCGGAGCGCGGCAGTCTGTTAAGTGTAGCGGTTCCGCCAGCGAGGCACACACGAGCGCCTGCTATCTGACGGCCGAGGTGCCTGCCGGGGCGGTGAGGTTCAAGATCGCGGACCAGGCCGGTAACGAGTCATACAGCCCGACATACGGCGAAGTAGTGGCGTCGCCCACTCCGGTCGACACACCTGGGGTGCCGCCTGCCGCAACCGTGACGCCAGCTGAGGAGTTGCCACCTGCTTCCTTGCCAGACCTCGTCGTGGACAAACTGGTGGTCACTCCTGCTGAGGATCTGGGGTCCGAGCCGGTGACCGTGACTGTGAGCGTGACGGTCCGGAACGACGCCTTGTCCGATGCCACGAATGGATTCTGGGTCGAGCTCTTCGTCGACCCCGAGGTGGTCCCTGCCGTGAACTCGGTTGTTGCCGCACACACCGGGGGAGCTCTCTGGTACGTTCCGGCTTTGCCGGCCGGCAGCGCGGTAAGTCTGTCGCTGGAAGAGGCAGACCAGCGTTACAGCACGTTCTCCGGTTGTCTCTCGACCGGTCGACATGAGTTCTACGTGTACGTCGATGCCTACAACACGGAGGGCGAGGTTGGGCTGGTGGCTGAGGCGGACGAGAGCAACAACCTGCTGGGGCCACTCGTTGTGGAGACTGGCTCTGGCTCCAACGAAAAGACCACCGAGCCCACGCGATCCGGGCCAGGAGAGGTGGTGGCGCGGCTCATCAAGCGGCTCGAGGAGTTTCTGAATCTGCTGCGGGAGCGCCTGTGATTGCAGCAAGGCAAGGGTCTTCGAGGACTCGCAAGTCAGGCGATGGCCTGTCACAGGAGGACGGTATGGCTTCAACTGGATACCAACCGTTGATCAAGGTAATCGGAGTTGGGGGCGGTGGTAGCAATGCCATTGATCGCATGATCCACGTAGGAATTGCGGGTGTGCAGTTCATGGCGGCTAACACGGACGCGCAGGCACTTGCGCTATCGGAGGCACCGCGCAAGATCCAGCTTGGTCCCCAGACGACGAGCGGGCTCGGGGCTGGAGGGGACCCGTCCGTGGGGGCCAAAGCTGCCAGGGAGAGTTCGGAGGAACTCCGCCAAGTGCTCAGAGGGGCTGAGATCGTCTTCGTGGCCTTGGGTCTCGGCGGCGGTACCGGAACCGGCGCGGGGCCCGTGATCGCGGAGCTGGCCCGGGAAGAGGGTGCCTTGAGCATAGCGGTGGCGACGATCCCTTTCAGTTTCGAAGGACACAGGCGGCGCGAGACCGCTGGGGAAGGTCTGGCCGCCCTGTCAGCCAGTGCGGATACAGTTGTTGCCATCTCCAACGACCGTCTGCTCGATTTCATCGACGAGGGGACCTCCCTCGACATCTCCTTTCGCATCGCAGACGAAGTACTCAGGCAGGGGATCCAGGGCGTGGCTGAACTGATCACAAGTACGGGTGTGATCAACCTGAATCTGATGCACGTCAGGACCATATTGCGCAATGGCGGCCCGGCGCTGATGTCCATTGGTCAGGCACGAGGTGAAGATCGTGCCCTCGAGGCCGCGCTGTTGGCCATCGCCAGCCCGCTTACCCAGTTGTCCTCTGTCGCTGGGGCGTCGGCAATCCTTGTCAACATTACGGGTGACAACGACCTGTCGCTGGACGAGGTACAGCGGGCGGTGAGCACGGTGGCCGAGGTGGCCAGCCCTGACGCAGACATCTTCTTCGGGGCTACTGTCGACCCGAACATGGGAGACCGGTGTCAGGTTATGCTTATCGCTGTGGGTATGAATGGACAGTCAGCGATAGCAGTATCGGATGCCGCGCCTACTGGCAGGCTACATCGCCGTGCCACCCCGCGAAGGATGCGGGCGGGGGAGGCGGCGCTACTGCACCTTGACAGGTCCGAGCAGACCATGGACCTCTGTGACTTGGACGTTCCCACCTTCTTGCGACGTCGCAGGTTGGCCAGGATGGGGGAGGGAATAGGATGACCGGTCCGACCAAACAGTGCAAGACTAGCGTAGCAAAGCACATCGCAGGGCAATTCCCCGAGATGGCCGGCGCGAAGCCAAAGGTCACCTCCGCGAAACACGGCGGAGAGACGCGGTACCGTTTCACCTACCGGAAGGCTTTGCGCTCAGCCAACGGAGTGAAGTCCCAGCAGATCGTTCATCTAACCACCGACGAGAATGGAAAGGTGTTGAAGGTTTCAGTCTCCAGGTAGGACTCACCGGGAGGAATAGAGATGGCAGACTTGCATGATAGAGTTGAGGTAAGGCGGACATCACGCTGGCGGATCCTTGCCGGGCTGCTGGTGCTTACTCTCGCATACGCCGGCTTGTGTGGAGCCAGACCGGTGCTCGGCGCCCTGGTCACCACCGATGCTGATACGTACGTGGTAGGATGGGGCGATACCTTGAACAGCATAGCCCAGCGGTACGGGACCAGTGTGTTGGCCATCGTGGAGGCCAACAGGATGTCCAACCCAAATCTCATCTACGTAGGCCAACGCCTTTCCATCCCTCGGACCGGCTTGGTGTCAACCGACGATTCGGGCATCTACGTGGTGCAGAGTGGGGATACGCTGTCGGGCATAGCGGCCAAGCATGGAACGACTGTCAACCAGCTCGTTCAGATGAACGGTCTCAGCAATCCTAACTTCATCTTGGTGGGGCAGAGACTGGCTGTTCCACAGGCGACGGCAGGGGATGACCCGATCTCCCCTCAGGACAGCAGTACCCTGTATCGCGTACAGGCCGGAGACACGCTGATCGGGATAGCTGTGCGATTCGGGGTGAACATGTGGGACATCGTCGTCGCCAACAACATCGCCAATGCATCGTTGATCTATGTCGGTCAGTCGCTCGTCATACCCGGCGCAGAGACCCCTGCGAGCAGCACACCCACTGCCACGCCGACAGTCACGCCGGCCGCGACGCAGCAGGCCAGCACACCGACTCCGAAGCCTGCTACGGCGACACCGACACACTCCAACCCGACGCCAGCGGCATCGTACGCCTTCTACTACGTTCAGGGGAGCATGCAACGGGCACCGAACTGTGGAACGGTATACTTCAAGGGAAAGATCATTGGCGTGGGCGGCGAACCGGTCAACGGCAAGACTGTGCGGCTCCGGTTCGCCGGTAACGTTGTGTACAGGGTGAGTGGAGAAGGGCAAGACCCGGGTGAGTGGAGCTTCGCTCCATTGGCTGCTGAGAACCACCATTCGCCGTTCACCTTTCTCGTGGACGTGGTGGAGGGTCAGGCGAATCCAGTTGCGCAGTCAGATACGGTGGAGATCGCCTACAGCGACTGCGACACCGCCGGGCAGTTCGCCAACATCCTCTTCCAGTACGGGGGGGGTAGCGTAGAGCCCGCCAACAATCCCACGGCGACACCGGCCGCGACGCCTACGGCTACCTATGTGCCGCAGAATGACCTTTCCCCTGTGGAATGGGATTCGCGGTTGGACCAGTTGCCCTGCGTCCGGCTGGTGACGAAGGCAGAGAGAGGAAAACAACTACAGTCCGGGGATCGCTACTGGCGTCTTGTCAAGGCCAGATGGCTCAGCGAGGAGGAGAGCCGAAAGGACATCCAGATCTACGTGGATCTCTTGGATGAGGCAGGTGAACGGGTCTACGGAGTGAGCGTCGCCTTCGAGAACGGGGGACATCAGAGTGTGGTCAGCGAGTATCAGAGCTGCTGCTACCCTTGGGATTACCCGGTCAAGTATCCGATGTTCAACACGGTGTGCTCCTACAACGCCTATGTCGAAGGGCTACCCAGCGACATGGTGGCCGGGATGGGCCTGGGAACACCCGAGCATCCCGATTGGACCATCCATACCGGCTTCGTCCTCACTTTCCAAAGGACAGTGTATAGGTAAGTGCACGTGACATGCTAGCGACCCACCGTCTGGTTGCGGAGGTTTCTGATGGTTCGGTTGATCTTCTGGCGAGCTATGGCGTTGGTGACGGGGAGTCTACTCCAGGTGCGCGTGTTGCTTCTCGTGATTGTCCTCGCCTACGTGGCCGGATGGGTCGTGGGGTCCGTCTATGGACGTGGTTTCTGAGGCTAACAGCCGGGCGTTGCGGCGACGCCCCATGGTCGCCGTAGGTGTGTCCAGCGACATGCTGGTGCGAAGGAGGCAGGGCAATGAACGGTAGAGTGTACCATGCAGTGGTGATGCTCTCTCTGGTTGCGCTTCTGGTGTCCTCGAGCTCTCCCGTGTGGGCGGCCCCGGGATCGGAGAGGCAGGGCACTGGAGCCACAGTACACATCGTGCAGTGGGGGGAGAACCTTAGTCTGATAGCGGCGCGCTATGGGATCACCACTTCGGCCATCGCTGAGGCTAACGGCATATCAAACCCCAACTACATCTACGCGGGGCAGAGCCTGACCATTCCGGGGGGCTCCTCTACGCCTTCTCCGTCTGGCGGGACCACAGCGTATACTGTGCAAGCGGGAGATACACTCTCTGGGGTGGCGTATCGCCTCGGCACGACTGTCAACGAGATCGTGTCTCTGAATGGGATCGTCAATCCCAATCTGATCTACGTGGGTCAGGTGTTGCAGGTCGCGGGTCAGGCCACACCCTCCACGACCAGCAAATCCTGTGTCTACGTGGTGAAGAGCGGCGACTACTTGTCGGCGATCGCCGTCAAGTATGGTACCACGGTATGGGCCATCGCCATTGCCAACAACCTGGCTAACCCCTCCTTCATCTGGGTGGGGCAGCGCTTGACGATACCGGGATGCTCCACGAGCGGCTCGGCCACGCCGACGCCCTCTGCGGCCACCCCGACTCCGCAGGCCAACGCGACGCCCACGGCCACGGTGCAACCGGGGACGGTGACTCGTATGAGTACGCCGGAGTACGCAGTGCACACGTTCCTGTGGTGGAGCGGGGAGAACCGTGCCCGAGATGCCCAACTTGTCAAGGATGCCGGTTTCACCTGGGTCAAGGAGCTGTTCCCGTGGAGGAACATCGAGGGTGCTGGCAAAGGCATCTTCGACTGGAACGTGGCGGATCAGGTTGTGCAGACTCTGAACGACCGTGGTTTGAAGATCATCGCTCGTCTGGACTTCCACCCATCGTGGGCCAGGGCAGATGGGGCGGACAACGGTCCTCCCGACAACTACAGCGACTACGGCGACTTCGTGTATGCGCTGGCGAGCAGGTACAAGGGTCGGATACAGGCCTACGAGATCTGGAACGAGCCCAACCTAGCCCGCGAATGGGGTGCTAGACCCCCCAACGCCGCGGAGTACGTGGCTCTGTTGCGAGTTGCGTACGCTCGGGTCAAAGAGGCAGATCCCAACGCCGTGGTCATGACTGCCGGCCTTGCGCCCACAGGCACGGGGCTACCTGACGCTATCCCAGACGTGCAATACCTCCGGGAGATGTACGCGGCCGGTGCCAAGAATTACTTCGACGTGCTGGGGGTTCACGCACCGGGGTACAAGGCGGCGCCAGAGACCAGTCCCGACGAGGTGCAGAACAACAAGGACTTGGGAGGCAGGCGCTTCTTCTGCTTCCGGCGTGTTGAGGATCTCCGGCAGGTGATGGTGGACAACGGTGATTCGGGCAAGCAGATGGCGGTGCTCGAGTTTGGCTGGACCAGCGATTCAAGATCGGGTTCGCCCTACAAGTGGCATGCAGTATCGGAGGAGACCAAGGCTGCCTACATCGTGCGTGCCTACGAGTGGGCTCGGGATCATTGGTCGCCATGGATGGGCGTGATGAGCGTGCTGTACATCTCCGATCCCGGCTGGACGGAGGACAACGAACAGTACTGGTGGGCCATCACCAATCCCGATGGAAGCACGAGACCGGCGTATGATGCCATCAAAGCAGCCCTCAACTAGAGGCACGAGGAGGTCGTTAGTGGAACGGGTTCATAGTCTGTGGCCTATCGTGGCGTGCGTGGTCGGGGTCCTGGCACTCAGTGGGTGTACCAGGGACAAGCCAGTGGCGACGCCCACGGCCACCACTCAGCCGGAAGTGGTAGTAGACATACCATCTCCGACGCCTTCTCCACAGATCACGCCGACACCTGAGCCGGTCGTCTATCACACCGTACAGTCTGGGGAGACTCTGTGGGACATTGCCGATCAGTATGGCGTGACACTGGAGGCTCTGGCGGCCGCCAACGAGTCGGTGGACCCCGATTGGCTGCAGCCGGGACAGGAGATGGTTATCCCTCTCGACGACGAGGATGGTGTTGACCAGGTAGTGCCGACAGAGACTCCATCCGGAGTGGAGGATGAGCCGACGCCCGGCAGCACATACACCGTGGCGGCCGGGGACACGCTGTGGGATATCGCCAAGGAGCACGGCACGACGGTGGACGAGATCGCGAGACTGAACGATCTGGATCCCGAGGGAATCCTGACCCTGGGGCAGGAACTGCTGCTCCCGTAACCACCGCTGTAGCGAGAGCAAGACCAGAGAGGAGGGTGATGGTGAACCTGCTAGACTATCCCAGACCCAAGAATGATACGGGCGTAGGGTTCCATTGGTTTCCGGACTACTACCACTACGAGCGAGGCTTCTTCGACATCTTTGTGCCCGAGTTGAAGGCCATGGGGGCTAGCTGGCTGCTGGTAATGTCCGATGGACTGAAGATGATCCCCGATTGGTTTCTACGGGGTCTCATCGAACGGAACATCGAGCCCATTGTACGCATCTATACCAGTTACGTTAGCTTCATTGATCAAGCCGATCTCCGTAAGGCATGCAAGCACTACGCGTCCCTGGGCGTGCACTACGTGCACGTGTTCAACGAGCCGAACCTCAAGCTCGAGTGGGCAGAATGGAAGCCTAATGGCCTGCCTGCGCGGTTCATGGATTACCTGATCCCATGTCTGGAAACGATGTACTCGGTAGATGGCATCATCCCGGTGTTCACACCCTTGGCGCCAGCGGGAGACTACTGGGACACCTCTTTCCTGAAGGAGGCTCTCGCCGTCCTCAACCAGAAGGGCAAGAAGTACCTCTACGACAAGATGGCCATAGGCATCCACAACTACGCCTTCAACAAGCCGCTCACCTACGGCAAGGGCGGGAGCTCGCGGTGGACCTGCTCCAAGCCGTTTCAGCGCCCGTCGGGATGCGAGGACCAGACCGGTTTCTACCTGTTCCAGTGGTACGATGAGATCGTGCAACAGCGCACCGGACGACGCCTTCCCCTCATAGGATGCGAGAACGGGGTGCGCTTGGGGGATAACGATCATCCCGGGTCTCCTGCGATTAACGAAACACTCCACGCTGAGCGACACGCCGCCATGTGCCAAATGACAATGAACGGCGAGTTGCCATACTACTTCTTCAATAACGCGTTCTGGATTCTGGCGGCCGAGGACGACAACGCCTTCGTCCGTCATAGCTGGTACAGGCCCAACGGGGAGCCACGCCTTCGCCAGTCGGTGGCGCGCTTGAAGGCCTTGCCCAAGCTGAAACGACCTCTTCGGGTAGATGTCCCTAACGATATCAGGGTCCTGATGTCCGATGGCAGCGTGAAGGTCATGCGGCTCGAGGAGTATCTGCGGGGCGCGGTGCCCAGCGCGATGGACCCCGATGCGCCGGGAGAGGCCCTGAAGGCACAAGCGGTGGCGGCTCGCTGCTACGCGGCTTACGCAGTCGCTCATCCCAGGCACAGTTCGCAGGGCGCCGACGTGTGTACTGAGAGTCATTGCCAGGGCTGGTCAGCGAAGACGTATTCCAGCATAGACGACGCGGTGCAGGAAACGGAGGACGTTGTGGCCCTGCACGGGGATGACGTGATCCAGGCTTTCTACTTCGCTCACTGTGATGGGCATACCCGCAACAGCGAAGACGTGTGGGTGCAGACTCTACCGTACTGTAGGAGCGTCAGTTGCATCAAGCCCTATCCTTCGTTGAGCGGGCACGGGGTTGGCATGTGCCAGCAAGGCGCCATAGCAATGGGGGAGGAGGGCGCCACGTACGTGGACATCCTGAGCCACTACTACACAGACATACAGGTCATCGGCGCTGATCGAATGCCGGTAGACGTGTGGCCCGAGTTGAGCAGTGGCTATGCGGACTGGCCGTGCCCGCCAGGGGACAACGGCCTCGGGATCCACGCGGGGCTGGACTGCTCGGACGCGGCCGTGCGCGCCGACGTTGAGCGAGCGACGGCCATGAATCTGAAGTGGGTGCTCTTGGTGCCTGGAGATAGCGAGGAGCTGAAGAGTGCGGCGCAGGCCTACTGGGAGGCTGGCATCATGCCGGTGGTGCGGCCACGGTGTCTGGTCGATGAGGAACATGACTTTGCCGGCGACGCGCGCTTGCTCCAGCAGATGGGTATCCCGGCCTACGTGCAGGTGTACAACGCCCCCGAGCAGCGCGAGCAGTGGAAGAGTGGCAAGGTGGACATGAATGTGTTCGCCACCCGCTGGCTGGCCCGGGCACGCGAAGTGGTGGAAGTTGATGCCTATCCCGGGTTACAGGTCAACTCGATCGAGGATCTGAGTAAGGTCCTGGCTGCAGCGAAGGCGCAAGGGGTCGAGCATGTCCTCCGCCGCTCATGGTTCTGCTGCCACAACTACGGGCTCAATCGTCCGGCTCGCTATCCCTACGATGACCTCAACCAGAAGGCGCTGCCGGTGCAGCACCCGGATTGGGAGTTTGCAGCCCCGGTGGACCAGGTGAACCGATGGCGCGAGGAGGACAAGAATCCTGGACAGAACGTGTACGACGACTACAATTGCGTGCTGGGGTTCCTCTCCTATGCCAGGGAGTTCGAGGAGCGGTTGGGCTTCGTCCCGCCTATCATCTGCGGCGAGGGTGGATGGGAGTACGGGGACCTTACAGATCGCCGGTACCCCAAAGTGAGCGACTTCCTGCACCAGGCACACCACATGGCTATGTTCGCCTGGTTCCGGGACGGCGTGCTCCCCGATGGGAATGCGCTGCCGGAGTACCTGTTCGCGGTGTGTCCATGGATCCTGTCGGGTAGCGACGAGCCTGCCGCCTGGTACGATGGCTCCGAGGGCACCAGGCAGCAGACGATCGCTGCTGTGACCGCAATGCCCAGGTTCACTCGAGACGGGGCGACCACTCAGCCTTCCACTCCCGAGACGCCTTCTGAAGCGGTCCCAGAGCCGTCAACTGAGCCAGGCGCTGAAACTCCGACTTCAGCGTGGAGCATGAGCGTGCAGCGCCAGCGCAGATCGGACGGAGTGCGGGCCATCGCGGGCAGCCTGCCCCAACCGGGCGTGAGTCTACAGGTGACAGATACATGGGGCAACTCCGTTCGAGTGACCAGCGGATCGAAGGGCGAGTACGGCGCTGGGGGTTTTGAGGTCCCAGTGTGGGCCGATAGCGTCTATACGCTGTGTTTCCTGGACCAGACGTTCGAGGTGGAGGTGGATCACGAGCTTGTGATCGTTACCTTCAGCAAGAACGGTTCCCAGGACGAAGGGAGCGAGGTCGTAGGGACTGAGAGCAGGTTGGTCACCGATTGGATGCAGCTCGAGAAGGTGGAGGGTCTCTTTCGAGATCTGAGTCGTTATGAAGGGGTGTTCAGTGTGGAGACCCAGTAGTGTCGGGCGTGTCTTGACCAGGCGCAACCCTCCCTTCCGCCCGATTGGCCGGCAGCGCACACTAATGGAGGAGGTTCAGAGGCGAGATGGAAGATGGTACAGGAACGAGGAGCAGCAAGTTGTTCATGGTGGTCGCGCTCGTGCTCAGCGGATCCTTGTTACTGGGCTTGCTGGGCATCGGAGGATTGGTGGTCTACAGACTCGTGTTCGAGCCTACCGAGGTCGCTACCGCGCCGGAAAACGTGGTAACGCCGACGGGGGAGCCTGTAGCGCCTAACACGCCGGCAAGCTCACCCCTGCCGAGCATTACTCCGACGACAGCGGTGCCGACCGCAACCCTGGTCGTGGCGGCACTGAGCACCGGGACTCCGGCAGAAGCGTCCAACGACGGTACAGGGCTCAGTAGCCCCAGTCCGGACTCTTCAGAGATGCCTGAGACCGGATTCGGAGCTCTGGGGACGGCCTCACTCGGGTTGATATTGGTGTGCCTGTTCGGTGGCGCTCGAGCGGCGCGACGTCTCAGGGCGCGGGAGTGATGGCACCTGGCTAGCTAGGCTTTGTCAAGCAGCCAACTGAACGTGGGCTGGAAGGAGCGACGAGTGATTGGGCAGCCTGTCAAAGGCCGCACGTCCCTGCTTGCGCGCGTCGATCGCATAGTGAGCTCGATAGTGGCGGTTGCCTTTCTCATCACCGGCTTTCAAACGGGTTACCGTCTGACACACGGGGCTGGGTCTGTGTTCACGTCCATCGAGTGGTCGCTGGTGAGCGATGCGCCTTCGCCAGCAGCCGCGCCGGTGGAAACGCCGGTCCGCGTGCAAGCATCCCTTCCATCGTGGCTGAGCACGGAGCGATTCAATGTATTGCTCATGGGTTTGGACCAGCGTGCGGGCTCGGCCCTCCCGGGGAGGGCCGACGTGATCATGATCGCCAATGTGGACCCAGAGACCCGGAGCGTGAGCTTGCTGTCCATCCCGCGGGATCTGTGGGTTGAGATACCAGGGCATGGCGAGAACCGCATCAACAGCGCCTACTTCTACGGCGAGTTCGACGGCGCTGAGGGCGGCGGATCCGGCCTAATGAAACGCACCGTGGAGCTCAACTTCGGCATCGACATAGACTATTCTGGCACGCTCGACTTCGAGTGCTTCAAACAGATCATAGACATCCTGGGTGGCATGACCGTGGATGTGCCGGAGGAGATCAGAGACGATCAGTACCCGGACGACAGCTATGGGTATACGAGGATCTACATCCCCGCAGGCAGACAGCAGATGGATGGGGAGACAGCACTCCAGTACGTCAGAGCACGGCACCAGAGTAGCGATTTCTCGAGAATGCGCCGGCAGCAGCAAGTGCTCCTGGCGGTGCGCGAGAAGGCTCTGAGACTAGACATCATCTTCTCTCTGCCGGAATTGATACCTTTGTTGGGCAAGGCCTTCTCTACTGACTTGCCGACTGAACGACTGCTTGCCCTCGCCAATCTGGGGGCACAGGTCAAGCTGGAAGATGTGGAACTGAATGTGATCGACGAGTCGCTGACCATCCCCTACGTGGCGCCCGACGGCGCACAGGTGTTGCTCCCCAGGGTGGATCAGATCCAGGCCCTGGTGGGTGGGCTCTTCGAAGATGCTCCCGTCGTTGTCGAATCGTATGAGATCGGCACGCTGGATGCTCAGGTGCTGGTGCGTGCCGACGTCGCGAGGCCTGGGCTGGCCACAGAGGTGGCCGAGCTGTTGCAGCGTCGTGGTTACGTCGCGCGGGCGGCGGACGATGGGGTCCAGATTGAATCTGAGGGCACGTTCATGGCCAGCCGTCGAGACATGGCTGAGACAGCGGTCCTCATCGCGGGGCTGTTGCGAGTAGCGCCGGAGTTCGTGATGCTCGAGCCCAGCGTAGAAGGGGACATGGATATTGTGATCACCTTGGGACGCGATTTCGTGATGCCCGAATAGGGGACTGTGGATAGGATGGGGACCAGCCCGTTGGACTTTACAGAACAACCGCTAAGGGGTATCAGGCTCCGTCATGGGCTCGAGCCACTCGCTGGCGCACCAGCCGACCGCGCCGTCGTGTTCGAGTTGCCACCACACGAAGCCATCGGCGTTCTCGGGGCCACCCACGACTCGCAACTGGTCGCCATCTTGGAGCGTCTCGATGGTCGGGTAGGTGAGGCCTGCGCTGTCCCTCATGCGAAGCCCAGTGCTTTCGGTATCCACCACCCTCACGTAGCCTCCCACGGAGATGAGGGTAGTCGTGGTGGCGGTCGTCACCGATGGCTCTGCCGAGGTGAGCAGGGACAGTTCCAGTCCCCGCGCGAGGAAGTGTTCGTAGCCAAGCGCTCCGATAGTCATAGCTTCGTCGACCGGAGCGTCTACGTGCCATTCTATGCGGGCTCGGCTGAAGTACTGGGAGATCACACCTTGTTCGACAATGAGCTCGCTTATCGGAGGCCCCAGGATCTCGGGACCACCTTGGGCCAGGTAGTAGGTGAGGAAGCTGAAGCAGACGTTGTGTCCAGTCTCAGGGAAGTAGCGGCACAACGCGTCTCGGATCATGGGCTCGGGAACCGAAGCGACCCGGGGCATCTGCCGTCCCAGCAGTTGACCCAACGGGCTGAAACTCGGTTCACAGGTACCCTGGTCCCCAGCGGCACATTCGATACGACCGCGTTCGAAATACTGAACGAGCCGACCGTCGTCTTCGAAGGCCTCAGTGATCGGGGGACCCCAGAGTTGAAGGCCGCCTGTGTCCTGGAAGAGGGTCAGGAATGGCTCATCTACATAGCGCCCACTCTCGGGAAAGTACGTGGCCGCGTCTTGCTGCGCCAGCCCGGGGTGGACAGCCACCAAGAGGAGGATCACCGCCAAACAAGCGATGGTGGCCAGGAGGATCTTCTTCAGCATATCAACCCGTCCAGTGAGCCATTCTCAAGGCAATTGTACCATACCATTCTCACGAACGACAAACAGATTCTGTAATCTATACTGGAGATAGCGCCGCGGTCAGTGAAAGGATCCGCGTACAGGCGGTCAGGAGGCGGACAATGAATGAGCAACTGGAGGTGCAAGCCGCAAGACTGCAGATGGTGGAGGGCAGGCTCTTCGTGAGCGAGCTGCCAGATTCTGGCGCCACCTCGGAGGGTGAGGCTGGCAACTGGGGTACCCTCTATGCGGTCTCCCACGTGGTCACCGAGGGACCAGCAGTGGAGCGTATCCGTGACCGGGTCGAGGGTGTAGCGGAGGAGACATATCGGCGGTCGCCGGGCGGGGTCACGAACCGGCTCCGTCAGGCAGTGAGGAACGCCAACAGGTACATGTACCTGAGGAACCGGGTCCGGGGGCAGCGACAGGCGCTGTTTGCCGCCCTGGGCTGCGCTGCGGTCCGTGGCACTGATGTCTACGCCTGCGGCGTGGGTGCGCACAGCATCTTCGTCTTGAGCCAGGGCAAAGTGCGAGGTTATGTGAATCACATCTCACGCGCAGG
>Ga0315539_1000672_pt1 | contig 25672 bp, 33 predicted proteins | sample SalMarSW160150MG_FD_203097 | JGI IMG/M metagenome (GOLD analysis project Ga0315539, IMG submission 203097) | Salt marsh sediment microbial communities from the Plum Island Ecosystem LTER, Massachusetts, United States - Salt Marsh Sediment SW1601-150 ...
CAGACCATCCCCTTTCCAATCATCCTTCAAGTGAAATCTGCCCTTTGATTGTCCCCAGGTACTCATTGCCTCCCGGAAACCTGCGGTTATGGCCACCACGTTCAAGCCCCCTATTAATGAAACCCTTCTGTAATCGATTCTGCTTTTTTCTATGGAGGAAGAAAAAGTTGTCTGTTTAGAATAATCTTGCTGCAAAAAAGAAAACCTCTGATCAAACCGAAGCCAGTCTTGGGGCTGAAGAATTGGGATGTTGTCGGAGCTGCCCCACCTATCCTCATGCATCAAGAGCCCTGAAGACAAGGGACAGCTTCGTGAAAGGGGCGCCCTTAGGGTGACTGCCGAATCTGATAGCTTATGATTGAAAGCATAACCACGATCTTTGTCGACCCCATACCCAAAAGCAAAGCCAGCCAATACAAAGAAGCCAAATATTGAAGTCAGAAAGAATATGAATGTTCTTTTCAAGCTCACAAATTCATTATAAGCCAATTCACGATTTTGTCAAGGATTTTGGAGGTTCTATCAAAGTCGGGCCAATTCACGAATTGCCCTATCGGCTGTAGCGGTTCCATTTATCGAACGCGCCGGGTGGCATGTCCGCCGAAGGCGCCTGCCTGCCCGCCTGCCAATCCTTAGCGGGCAGGGATCTGCCTATGGCAGAAATGCGACCGCTGCAAACTTCCCCTGTAAGGCGATCACCTGATGCTCAAAATAATGTTGACAAAAGGGGGATGCGCGGATAGTATATAATAAAACAGACACATGGTGCGCTTCTTAGCCAGACTTAGAACGGTTGTCTAAAACACACAGACCAAGAGAAACTAGTCCAGGCACGCAGAAAGGGTCCCTGCAGAGGCGGCTGTTATAACAGAACCTCAGAAAGTCTGAATCAAGTGGATTTGCAGAAAAGGCTTTTTCCATTGAAGCTGCCTCACATGGCACATCACGGAATCTTAGGCTTACTTTTAGCTTCAGATTTCGGGTCCTCCGCCATTTGCATATTTTATCTTCCTAACTCCATATTGAGGAGGTGCGTGATGCACAAGAAAGTCTCAAAGTTTTTGCTCTTTGTGTTCTTTTGTGTCGCTGTTCTGTGCCCAAGCTCGCAGGCAGACAATCTCGGCGGCGCCAATCATGCTCAGAAGCGAGTGATTATGAGCAATTTGAGCAGTATGTCAATGTCGTTTACTGAAAACCAGGGGCAGTGGGATGAAAAAGTTCTGTTTAGATCGGATGCCCGTGGGGCGATCATGTGGTTCACCAAGGACGGAGCTTACTACCAGTTCACACGCTGGATTCCGGCAGATGAAGGGTCTTCCGATAAGCCGATTGACTCGCAACTTGACCGGCTTGATCGGGAGCCGGGCAGATACGAGTCTATCATGGTCAAAGCGTCGTTTGTCGGAGCAAATCCGAACCCGCAGCTGGTTGGTGAAGAGTTGCTCGATGGTAAATGTAACTATTTCATCGGCAATGATCCGGCAAAATGGCGCAGAAATGTGCCGAATTATCGTTCCGTCATTTACAAAGACGTTTATGCCGGCATCGACTTGAAGTATTACGGCGACGGCAACCAGATGGAATATGATTTTGTCGTTTCCCCAGGTGCGGACCCTTCACAGATTCAAGTGCAGTATGAGGGGGTGAAGTCGCTTTATGTGGACGAGTCTGGTGAATTGGTGATTGAGACCCGGTGGGGTTCGGTCGTCGAACACAAACCCGCCGTTTATGAATTACAGGGAAACCTCCGCACGTCGATCGACTGCGAATATGCTCTTCTGGGAGCTAACACCTTTGGCTTCAACCTGAACTCAGACTATGACAGCCGCTTCGCGCTTGTGATCGACCCCAAGATAAGCTACAGCACGTACTTTGGGGGAACACAAGGTGAAGCTACCGGCAAGGGAGGTATCGTACTCGACGACCAAGGTTGCATCTATATGCTCGGAAGTACGCGGTCGGCGGTCGATGATAACTTTCCAATCACCCCGGGGGTTTATGATGATACCCACAACGGTGAAGAAGACGCCTTCGTGGCCAAATTGTGTGGTGCTGGAGATACGTTTACCAACCTCGTTTATTGCACATACATTGGTGGTTCTCAGTTGGACAGCCCAGGCGGTGGCATCGCAATTGATTCTGACGGAAACGCATACGTGGCAGGTCTTACATACTCTGACGATTTCCCGATGGTCAACCCATTTGACGATACATGGGGTTACCCTTACGATGGGTGGGTGGCGAAGCTTTCACCGGTTGGCGACAGTCTGCTGTATAGCACCTACCTCGGTGGGCGTTGCTACGACGTAGCCCACGGTATTGCTGTCAACAGCTCCGGCAATACTTTTGTGACTGGTGAGACTGCGTCGGATGACTTCCCCATAGTAAATTGTTCTATCGACACCTTTTGTGTCAACGGAGACTTTGAAGCCTTTATCAGCAAGTTCTCCCCTGACGGCAGTACACTCGAGTACAGCTGTTACCTTGGAGGTTCAACACACGACGCTGGTAATGACATATCCATAGATGAGGATGGCAACGCGTTCGTTACAGGCAATACTGGCTCTGAAGATTTCCCGATCACCTCCGATGCTTACGATACATCGTACAACGGTGGCGGGGACGTTTTTGTGGCCAAAATCTCTAGTTCAGTGGGTTCTTTGCTGTACAGCACTTACCTTGGGGGCGACAGCACCGATAATCCTGGCGCCATAGTCGTCGATGTAAGTGGCAGTGCTTATGTGGCGGGCGCAACCTCCTCCATTGATTTTCCTACTACCGACGGTGCATATGACACATCTCATAACGGCAACAAGGACATTTTCGTGACCAAACTCCCCCCCACCGGCAGTAGCCTGGTCTACAGCACGTTCCTCGGGGGGTATAGCGCTGAAGATCACTTGGATCTTGGGATTGACGGCATGGGTAACGCGTATGTATCAGGTTTGGCGTATTCTAGCGACTTCCCTTGCACCTGCGGCTTCAGTGAGGCCGGCAATCGCTTCTTGACCAAACTCTCGGCCACTGGGGCTAACTTGGTCTTTAGCACCCGCCTCGGCTTCGACCTTGTTAATACCACCGGCGTGCACGTGACTGCTGACGGTGACATATACATAATCACTGACACCAATCGGCCTGATTTGCCTACAGTCAATTCTTACGACAGCAGTTACAACGGCAACTATGATGTCTACATCATGAAGATCACACCCTGCCCCGAAGGGATAGACTGTGGTGACTGCAACGAGGACGGAGTAACAGATATTGCTGATGTTATTTGGCTGGTTAACTACTTGTTCATAGGCGGCTCTCCCCCTCCACCGTGCACCGGGAATGTGACCTGCGATTGCATGATTGACGTTGCCGATTTGGTCCACCTCATCAACTATCTCTTTATCAGCGGTCCCCCTCCGTGCTGCTGCTCGGAATAACTTGTCTTGAATTCTCACAGGCCCGGCCGAACCTCAATCCAGGGGTTCGGCCTGTTTTATCCCCTGAATCCCACGCCGTTAGAGCGGATGCGGCTTTTACCAGAACTATAATGGTGAAAGGGATAGGGCTACAACCCCTATCCCAACGTAAGTACGCCCCAGGCGACAGAGAATCTCTTCGTCCTTCTTTCCTGTCCTTCAAGGCGAGAGGACCAAGTCGAAGATCCCGCCAAAGGCGGGGGTGAGGACGACATGAAATTCTATTTGTTCCACTCCAGGAAGTGCAAAATCACTACAACCTTGGTGGTGAACCGAATACCTCGCATGTTATTGAGAAAGAACTGTACGAATGAACATGATGTGCATTTTTTAAAGAGGACCTGAGTAGTGAAGATGAAAAAAAGTTTCAAAAACAAACGTCAGAACCATCAGAAAGGTCAGAACCGTCAGAAACATCAGTCAACACCCTTTGTTGTGTAGGGGCTCGATTCATCGAGCCAGAGGCGGGGAATTGCCCCCACCGGCTCAAAACGTCATGGGGAAAACGGTCGTGAGGAACAAAGTAAATTATGGGTGGAAATATTTATAGATGTTGTTTGCCGTCCTTTTGTCGATCCCGTCGGTCTGCAGTAGCTCGTCCAAACTAGCCTGCTTGACTCTTTCCACTGAGCCGAAGTGCTTTAGCAGAATCTTTCTTCTGGCGGGGCCGATTCCGGGGATTTGGTCCAGTTCAGACCTTATGGTTCTTTTCTTCCGCAACTTACGGTGGTATTCGATGGCGAACCGGTGGGCTTCATTCCTTATTCTCTGCAGCAGCTTGAGCGAAGCAGAACCTTTGGGGATCATCAAGGATTCTTTTTCCCCAGGCAAGAATACCTCATCTAATCTCTTGGCCAGGGCGATCACATTTTGATTCTTGATGCCCAATGTGGTCAAGGTCTCAACGGTGGTGGAAAGCTGCCCCTTTCCCCCATCCACCAAAACCAGATCAGGAAATCCCCTTTTCTCCTCGGTCAGTCGGGTGAAGTGTCTTCGTACGACCTCACCCATCATGGCGAAATCGTCCTGCCCGTCGACCGTCCTTATCTTGAATCTCCTGTACTGGCTTTTCCGGGGACGTCCATCCTCAAAGAAGACCAACGAGCCGACCGCGTCCGAAGAACCTAAATTGGAGATGTCAAAGGCGGCGATTTTTCGGGGCGGAATAGAAAGGTACAAATCCTTCTCTAAAGATTTAATGGCCTGTGGGACTTTCTTTTTTGCCTCTAATTTTTGCAGCAGAAGCTCATCCAAAGAGAGCTGAGCATTGTAGTTTGCCATCTCCAAGAGTTTGACCTTTTCTCCTCTTTGGGGGATGAGAAACTTCACCTTTCCTTTTCTCCTGGAAGCAAGCCAGTCCTGGATCATCTGTTGATCATCCATCTCGATTGGAAGAATGATCTCAGACGGAATGACGACTGAATGCATGTAGTATTGCCTAAAAAAGGTTGACAATATCTCTTTGTCTTCCGTTTCCTTAAGCGCGGTGAGATGGAAGTTCTGTCTGCCAATAAGAATCCCCTCTCTGATCTGGAGGGCCACCACGCATACGTCCTTTTTGTAACGTGCGAAAGCGATTATGTCTCTGTCCACCTTCTCGGTATCTGCTACTCTCTGTTTCTCCATCACCGACTCTAGGGCCTTTATTTGATCCCTGATCTGAGCCGCCATCTCGAAGTCTTCCGTCCTGGCATAATGCTCCATTCTCTCTTTCAAATGGGCAAGCAGAGTTTCGTTTTTGCCCGACAAGAAAAGACAAACATTATCGATGATTTCCCGGTACTTTTTCTCATTTATCTTCCCTTCACAGGGACCTAAACATCTTTTTATGTAGAAGTCCAGGCAGAGCTTGACTTTCCTTGGTGAAGGCAAGGTCACATTGCAGCTTCTCACCGGAAAGATTTTTCTCAAGATTCTCAAAGTCTGGCGCATGGCTTTGACATTGGTGTAGGGTCCGAAGTATTTAGCCTTATCTTTCTTCACCCTGCGAACCACCAAAACTCGGGGGAAAACCTCGGAGGTGACCTTTAAATATGGGTATCTTTTATCATCCTTCAAATTGACGTTATATCTGGGTTTGTGTTCCTTAATTAGATTCGATTCCAAAATCAGAGCTTCCATCTCCGAACCGGTGGCCAGCACATCGAAATCCGATATCTTGGAGATTAGAGCAGAGACTTTGGGATGGTACGCGGGCGTATTCTGGAAGTATGCTTTTACCCTGTTCCGCAAGGATTTTGCCTTGCCCACATAGATTATTCTCCCCGCTTTATCCTTCATGAGATATACCCCTGGCTTGGTGGGCAGATTTTGCAGCTTGGCTTTCATGTCGTTGAGCACCATGACAGGGTTTTCGGTGGTAGGTTGTAGATGGTAGGTTTAAGGTTTAAGGAGTAAGGCACAAGGTGTAATGCAGTGTTTTCGGTCTTTGCTAACACCTTCCATCTTTGACCTTTCACCTTTTCTCAAGGCATTACTCTTCTTGCGCCCATAAAGCTCTTTCGATAGCGGGCTTCCTCTAAGGAGGATACGATCACCCCATATCCCTTAGTGGAATGGACGAATCTGCCTTCCCCGATATAGATTCCCACGTGCGAAGGCAAGATTCCCGAGTCCGAGAAGAAGACCAGATCACCATAATCCAACTCCTCCTCAGCGACTTCCTTCACCAGCTTAAAAAGCTTCTTGCTTTCATGGGGAAGATCGAATCCGGCATATTCCTTATATACCGTTATCACCAACCCGGAGCAGTCCATTCCTTTCTTGCTGGCCCCGCCTTTCTTATAACCTGTTCCCAGATAAGACTCGATTATCTTTGACATCTTGTCTTGATCTATCTTGGCTTGGCTTTCGGCTGCAAAGGACAGAGTCTCCTTTTTGCCTTTGGCCTTTTCTTCGAAAGGATGCTGGCTCCTTTTTTCATCCGGGTGAGAGGTGTATCTGGCATGGGAGGCACAACCCATTAACACGAGGCCGGCGAAAATAACAAACAAGAGATATTTGTTGAGCATTTTCATAAAGATGGCAAATAGGGACTTGGTGCTTGGGGTTTGAGGCTGGCAAAACACGTGTTTTGATCTACCCCTGGCGTACACCATTCTGTAGCTTCTTGATTAGCCCTCGTGTCATTTTGCCTATCGTATCCATCTCTGACAAGGACTGGCTCAGCTTTTCCTTTTCCAAATAGCCCAATTTCGCTGCTATGATCAACTGAGTCTCAAGTTCAGCCAAAGATCCCAATGCCACAAACAGGAACTGCCTGAATTCTTTCCTGTGCTGCCTAGTGTGACCTTCTGCGATGTTGGATGGTATTGAGATCGCTGCCCGTCTAATCTGATCCACTAAAGCGTGAGTCTCAGATTTTGGAAACTCCCTGGTGATCAAGTAAATGTCCTTCACCAATCCTACACCCTTCTTCCAAATGTCCAGGTCCTTGTAGCTTCTTATCATTTTTTGTCCTACAAGCCCCAAGCCTCTGAACCCTAATCCCTGACTTTGATCACGATCATGGTCAGATCATCTGCTTGTGGCAGATTACCCGTAAAATTCTCTACTGCTTGGTGGATTTTACTTTGAATTTCAGGCGCACTCAAATGGCATGAATTGTTTATGACTTGTTTCAGTCTTTTCGTCCCGAATTCCTCTTCCTCTTCGTTTTTTGCCTCCGTCACTCCATCGGTATAGAAAACTATTATATCTCCAGAATCAAGGCTTAAGGGTCTTGCCTCATATTCTGAATTCTCAAAACTTCCCAGGACCACTCCACCCTCGATCAAATACTCCATTCTTCCGTCGGAATGCCTGAAGATGGGAGCGTTGTGACCTGCATTGGTGAAGGTGAAGATTCGATTCTTGGTGTCGAGGACTCCGTATACTGCAGTGACATAAATGTCCGACTCCGTGCTTTCAAAAAGCAGATTGTTCACCTTGAACATGATGCTTCTTATGGCGTAATTGTTCCTTATCTCAGCGATCAGGCTGGCTCTGAAGGAGGCCATAATCAGTGCGGCAGGTATGCCTTTTCCGGAGACGTCGCCGATGGCAATTCCCACTTGGTTCTCAATAATGGGGATAAAATCATAATAATCCCCGCCCACTTTTTCCGACGGTATATTGATGCCGGAAATGTCAAAACCAGGCATCGCTTTATGCTCTTTAGGCAAAAACGTCTTTTGAATTCTTCGAGCGATGGAGATCTCATCCTCCAATTTCCTTTTCTCCAAAATCTCCCGGTGCTCTCGTGCTCTCTCTATGGAAATGGCCGCCAAGCTGGCGAAGGCATCCAAAAGCTCCAGATCATCTTCGCCGTATGCATCTAGTTTATTGTTCTCTATGCTGAAAACCCCGATTATCCTTTCGTTTGATATGATCGGGACCACCATTCCTGATTGGGTCTCCACCCTGGCTTCTATGTAACGATGATCCTCTTTCACGTTGGGGACGATCAAACTCTTTTGCTTCTGGGCGGCCCATCCCGCCAGCCCTTGTCCCATTTTCAACTGTAAATCCGGCTCCAAGGCCGGGTCGAATCCCCGAGCTTTTATATGTTCGATCTGCTGTTTTTTCTTATCTATCAGAAAAATCGCAGCGGCATCATATTTAACCACCTTCATAAGCGAGTCTAGGATCAACTCCAGAACCTCATCCAAATCCAAGGATGAGCTTAAGGATTTTTCCACCTCCAGCAGAGTCTCCTTTTCCAGTGTCTTTTTCTTTGCCTTTCTATAAAGATAGGAGTTATCTAAGGCGATGGCGATCTGGTCGGCTAAGGAGAGCAACAGATCCAAATCGGCCTGATTAAACTCTTTTTCATCAAGCTTGTTCAGCGCCGTCACGACTCCAATTAAACTATTCCTTCTGAGAAGAGGCACACAGATTAGGGAGGTTATGGAGAAGCCTATCCGCTCCTCCAGTTTGGGGGAGTAGCGAGGATCCTTTCCTGCCTGGTTGGAAATCACCGGCTGCCTGTGCTGTGCCACCCAACCGACAATGCCTTCCCCCATTCTCAGGCTCAGCTTTCTTTTCTGCTTCGCTTCCTGCGACACATAAAGCTCCAATCCTTCCCTCTTTTCGTCCATCAACAAAAGGGAACTCGCTCGGGCCTCCACAGCTTTGGTGGTCAAATCCAGGATTATGTCCAAAAGCTCCTCTATGTTCAGAGTTGAGTTTAACAGCTTGGACGTCTCAATAAATATGGAATCTCCGGCGCGCCGCATTGTGTTTTCAGGCATTCATCTCTCCTGAGAAATCGGTCAGAATAAACATATATCCTACGAATGGAGCGGTCAACATGTTTTTGCGAAAAACAAAACCGCAGATTTTCAAAAGCCTGCGGTCACTTAATTTGACATCGGATCAGATGTACTGAATCTTTGATTTTTCTTTCCTTTGCTTGTCTGGCTAGGTCTCCTTCTGTCCAGAGTCCTCTGGGCCTCTGGCTTCTTCTCCCCCCTCCTCAGTTTCAGGTTCTTCTGCCTCTTTTTTGATTTCTTTGGGTTTCTCTTTTACTTTCTCTTCCGTTTTGTCTTCTTTGGCAGTTCTGGTTTCAGCTTGCTTCTTGGGCTTGGCCTCTTTCTTTGCCTTCTCCTTTTTCCCACCCTTCTCTTCGGCCGGTGGCCTTTCCACCAACAATTTGACCACCGAAACGGAAGCTCCATCGCCCCTTCGCCTTGACAGCTTGAAGAGTTTGGTGTAACCGCCTTCCCTATCCATGAGTTTAGGGGCAATCTCGTCGAATAGCTTCTTGACCAATTTCCTGTCTTTGATCACATCATATACCTGGCGACGGGCATGAAGGTCCCCCCTTTTGGCTAAGGTGACCAGCTTATCCACCAGTTTTCTTACCTCCTTAGCTTTGGCTTCGGTAGTTTTGATGACGTGATATAAAAACAAGGAAGCCGCCATATTAGCCAACATAGCTTTACGATGGCTTTTGGTTCGACCCAGCTTCTTGATCTTTTTCCCGTGCCTCATACAGAAAAACCAACCTTTCGTTTATGCCCTGCGCCGGACTCTCTAAATGGCGAGAATGCGCCGCGGTTGCAAAGAAGGGATTCTGTGAGCATCCTTCATGTCAAGACACGAACCTCAACTTCCAAAACTCACTTCTCTTTCTTGACTTCCTTGTATCTGGAGGTGTCCATGCCGAAGGAAAGACCGAGGTCCGCAAGAATGGTGTTTAATTCGGTAAGTGATTTTCTTCCAAAGTTCCGATACTTGAGCATTTCTGATTCTGTCTTTTGCACCAGATGCTCCAGAGTCTGAATATTGGCGGCTCGCAGACAGTTTGAGGATCTAACTGAAAGCTCTAACTCATCTACTTTGGTATTGAGGAGATTCCTGATTCTCAAGGTCTCCTCATCCACCACCTCCTCCTCCGTCATTTCCAGCTCCTCTTCCAGCTTTATGAATAGCTGAAGGTGATCTTTCAACATCTTGGAGGCATAGCAGAGGGCATCCTCCGGGGTCAGACTTCCGTCAGTCCAGATCTCCAAAATCAGCCTGTCGTAGTCGGTGCGCTGGCCCACCCGGGTGTTTTCCACCTCGAAGTTGACTTTCTGAACCGGGGAGAACATCGAATCCACGAATATGGTGCCCACCGGGGCATCCGGCCTTTTGTTCTGCTCATCTATCTCCATCTTGAATTCAGTATCCTCGGTCAGCTGAGCGATGCGCAACTCGGGATTCAGAATCTCAATGTCTCCATCTGTCTTTATGTCTCCCGCGGTCAACTCGCCCTTCTTGTCTGCCTCAAGACGCAAGGTTTTGGGTTCCTCACCAAGGAGTCTCAACCTCATCCTCTTCACGTTCAAGACAATCTCCGTGACATCTTCGTATACCCCAGGGATCGTGGAGAATTCGCGCAAGACCCCGTCAATTCTCAGCGCCACGGGTGCCGCGCTTTGAATGGAGGACAAAAGGGCTCGGCGAAGGGCATTCCCCAGAGTGGTCCCAAACCCCCTTTCCAACGGCTCAATTGTGAATCTGGAGTATTTATCTGTCAGACTGCCTTCCTCTATCTGCACATCTTTGGGCATCTGCAAACTCTTCCATTTCATCCCTTGGCTCCTCCTTTCAAGGAAACAAAAAGGGAATGCTCTTCAAGATTCTTAATTTCCTCTGCTTTTTCCCAAAATTCCCCACCCGGCAATTCGGGCCATGAATTACTTGGAATAAAGCTCAACGATAAGCTGCTCTTGGATGGTCACCGGAATGTCCACTCTCTTGGGAAGTTCCAAGACCTCACCTTCCAGACGGGCCTTGTCCAACCGCAAATACGGTAGGTCCCCGATTCTTCCCTCCCTTAAGGCCTGATGGATCATGTCCAAATTTCTGCTTTTCTCTCTGACGTTGATGACGTCGCCCGGTTTGAGCTGATAAGAGGGGATGTTCACCCTACGGTTATTGACCAGGAAATGTCGGTGCAAAACCAGCTGTCTGGCCGCTTTTCTGGAGGGAGCAAATCCCAACCTATAAACCAAATTGTCGAGTCGACACTCCAACATCCTGAAAAGATTTTCCCCGGTTATACCTTTCTCTCTGGCTGCTCGCTGAAAATAGTTCCTGAACTGCCTTTCCAGGATTCCATAGATTCTGCGAGCCTTCTGTTTCTCCCGCAGCCGGAGGGCATATTCGGAACCTTTTCTTCTCATCGAGCGTCCCCGCTCGCCGGGAGAATAGGCTCTTCGGTCAAATGCACATTTCTCGCTATAGCAGCGAGCACCTTTCAAGAAAAGCTTCTCTCCTTCCCGTCTGCAGAGCTTGCAGTTCGCTTCTGTATATCTTGCCATCTATTCTCTCCTTGGGCCGGCTTTCAAAACCAAGAGGACTCTTCTCATCTCAACTTCGGCTCTTTGAGTTTAGATACTAAGAGCACTTCCCTCTCTCTACACTCTTCTTCTTTTGGGTGGACGACAACCGTTATGCGGGATGGGGGTTACATCGCGTATGGCGGTTATCTCCAATCCGGCGGCCTGAAGTGACCTTATGGCTGCTTCCCTGCCCGAGCCGGGACCTTTTACCCACACCTCTGCTTTTCTCAATCCCTGCTCCAAAGCCTCCTTGGCAGCGGATTGAGCCGCCCGCTGAGCGGCGAAGGGTGTGCTCTTCTTGGAACCTTTGAAGCCCATCCTCCCCGGGGTGGACCAACACAGAAGGTTCCCCTTGGTGTCGGTGATGCTCACTATGGTATTGTTGAAGGTGGCCTGAATATGAGCCACTCCAACGGCCTCCACCTTTCGGTGTTTCTTTTTCGCCCTTTTCTTTTTTCCAACTTCCGGCAATTTTTCCTCCACTTATTGGGCTAAGAGTTTAAAGCTCAGAACCTGGAGTAAGCAGTCTGTCTCCAGACCTGTCACTCTTCACTTCAAACGGATTCTATTTGGCTCTTTTCGCTCCGATGGTCCTTCTGGGACCCTTTCTGGTTCGGGCATTGGTTTTGGTCCTCTGACCCCGTACCGGCAATCCTCTTCTGTGTCTAAAACCCCTAAGGCAGCCGATATCTTTTAATCGCTTGATGTTCATCGAGACCTCTCCCCGTAAGACTCCCTCCACCTTGTAGTCCGACTCGATCACCGATCTCAGCTTCGCCACCTCCTCCTCGGTCAGTTTGTGCACCCGAGTATCACGATTCACGCCACTGACCTGCAATATCTTCTGAGAGGAGGAATGTCCGATCCCAAAAATATAGGTAAGCCCGATCTCAACCCTTTTGTCTTTGGGCAGATCCACTCCTGCTATTCTGGCCAAATTCAACCTCCACTACCTTTAACCTTGCCTCTGTTTATGCCGAGGATTCTTACAGATGACCCGTAAGCTTCCCTTCCTCTTTACGATCCTACACTTCTCACAACGAATTTTTATGGATGATCTGACTTTCACTTTGCTCCTGCCTTTCAAGCCCTGAATAGATATCTAATTCCTCCGGAGGACCGGTCACCTCTTGTTCTTTACTGCCTGCTTTCAACCACTTACTTATATCTGTAGACAATTCTCCCTCGACTCAAATCGTATGGGGAAAGCTCTACTGTCACCTTGTCCCCGGGGAGAATTCGGATGAAGTGCATCCTCATCTTGCCGGAAACATGAGCCAACACCCGGTGCCCGTTCTCCAACTCCACCTTGAACATGGCGTTGGGTAACGGTTCAACGACCTTTCCTTCAACCTGGATGGTCTCTTCTTTGGCCATAAGAATTACCTCTCTGAAGACACAAAACTCACGCCGCCATCTAAATCCTTTCGTCTTCAGTCAATATCATCGCTCCATTCTCAGTCACCGCCGCAGTGTGCTCAAAATGCGCCGAGAGCGAACCGTCTTTGGTGACGATAGTCCAGTTATCGTCTTTCGTCCGTACCTCAAAGGAGCCCGTGCTTACCATAGGTTCAATTGCCAGGACCATTCCTTTCTTCAGGATCGGGCCATGCCCGGGAGGTCCGAAATTGGGGATTTGCGGTTCCTCGTGCATGTTCGTCCCAATTCCATGCCCCACCAAATCCCGCACCACCGAAAATCCCATCCTCTCAACAAAGGACTGAATGGCGCAAGATACGTCTGAGAGAAATCTTCCTTCGCTGGCAGCCTCTAAGCCCCGTTTTAGAGCCTCCTGAGTAACCAAAAGCAGACTCTGGGCTTGATCGGATATCTGTCCGACCGCAAAGGTAGAAGCTCCATCGGCGTAGTAATTATCCTTAAAGATTCCAACATCCACAGAAACGACCTGTCCTTCTTTTAAGGCTCTCTCCCCAGGTATCCCGTGCACCACCTCGTCATCTATGGAAACACAGATGGAAGCGGGAAATCCCCGATACCCTTTGAATGCCGGATAGGCACCCTGCTTTCGGATGAAGTCCTCCGCCAGTCGGTCTAACTCCTTGGTCTTAACCCCCGGCCTGATCCTCTCCTTCAGCAATCCCAGAGTTTTGGCCAACATCCTGCCATTTGCTTTTATTATCTCTATCTCCGCGTTCGTCTTCAGATTTATCATCTGCTCTGATTGCCTTAATGTCCAATATGTTTCCGATCGAATCTCCCAAAAAGAATAGCGAGGGCAATTACGGAATTACCTCTTCTCTGATTGGAGTATACTCATAGCGTTCCTTAGAATCAAATCGGGATCAAGCTCACCGTTGATCTTTCTCAACTTGTCTTGCTTGGCATAGTATTCTTCAATAGGGGTGGTCTGTTCCCTGTATATTTTCAATCGGTTCAAGATCACTTCCTGGGAGTCATCGGCCCTTTGACCGAGCTGGCTTCCGCAGAAGTCACAGACTGAGTCCTTCTGCGGAGGTTTGGTATATAGATTGAAATCGGTTCCGCACACGGTACAGATCAACCGCCCTCTCAACCTCCTCAGAAGGCAATCGCTGGATACCTGAAATCTGAACACGAAATCTACTCTCTTAGCCGAGCTTTTAAGCATATCGTTCAATCCCAGAGCCTGCCGCAAGGTGCGCGGGAACCCGTCCAACAAGAAACCTTTCCGGCAATCCGGCTTCCTCAACCTTGCCTTCATAACCTCCAAGACCAGATGGTCTGGAACCAACTCCCCCTTTTTCATAGAGGGTGCTACCTCCTTGCCCAAAAGACTCCCCGCCTTGGCCTCCTCCCTGAGGATATCTCCGGTGGAGATATGGGGGATGCTCAGTTCCGAAGACAGAAGCTTAGCTAAAGTACCTTTTCCTGACCCAGGAGGTCCCAAAAGCACCAGATTCATGAATGGATATCATCTTTTCGTTTTTATCTTTTGCTTTTTGGCCTCTACATCCTACCTCTTATCCTTCCTTTTTTCATAAACCCATCGTAGTGCCTCATCAAAAGATGGGATTCGATCTGCTGAAGCGTATCCAAAGCTACGCCTACCACTATCAAAAGCCCGGTACCCCCAAAGTAAAACTGCACGCCCATCCCGCTCATCATGAAATAAGGGAGTACCGCTATCATGGCGAAGAATATGGCTCCGGGCAAAGTTATGCGAGTCAGAACCCGATCGATGTATTCGCTGGTTCTCTTCCCCGGCCTTATTCCCGGAATGAACCCACCGTATTTTCTCATATTGTCAGCCAAGTCCACCGGGTTGAAGACTATGGCCGTGTAGAAGTACGCAAAGAATACGATCAGAAGACCAAAGATGAGCGAATATAGAACGGAGCCGGGTCGCAGCCACAGAGAGAAGTTTTGCATGAATTCGGTATTGGGAAAGAAGGAAGCCAATGTGCTGGGAGCGAACATTATGGATTGGGCAAAGATTATGGGGATTATTCCCGCCGTGTTGACCGACAAGGGAATGTGGGTGCTCTGTCCCCCATACATTTTCCTTCCGATCACCCTTTTGGCATACTGGACCGGAATCTTTCTCTGAGCCCGGGTAACCAAAACGATGGAGGCAATCACCGCCACCATCAAGGCAATCAAAAACACTTCAGCAAAGAAATTCCTCTGTCCTATAAACAGCATCCGCACCTCGTCGATCACGCCGCTGGGGAAACGAGCGATGATCCCGATCATGATGATCAATGAGATGCCGTTTCCGATTCCCCTTTCAGTAATCTGCTCCCCCAGCCACATGATAAAGATGGTACCGCAGGTGAAGGTAATCATGGTCAACAGCTTGAAACTTATGCCCGGGTTGGGTACCACATATCTTCCGGCAGAAGGTTGTAGGCTCTCCAAGAAGACCGAGGTTCCCAAAGCCTGCATGGCTGCGATCAGAACGGTTCCATAACGTGTATATTGAGTGATCTTTCTTCTACCCTCCTCCCCCTCCTTCTGCAGCTTCTGGAAATATGGAATCACCGCGCCCAAAAGCTGCATGATGATGGAGGCAGAAATATAGGGCATTATGCCTAACGAGAAGATGGTGGCTTTCTGAAAGGCTCCTCCCACGAACATATCGTATAAGCCAAAGAGTGATCCTCGCATCTGCCTGAAAAACTCACCCAAAGCCTGCGGATCAATCCCCGGAGTGGGCACGTGTCCACCCACCCGATATACCACCAAAATAGCTAACGTAAATAAAATCCTTTTACGCAGTTCGGGTATCTTAAAGACATTGCCAAAAGTTTCCAGCATCAGATTACCTCTGCTTTTCCTCCCGAAGCCTCGATCTTCTCCTTTGCCTTCTTGCTGAAGGCGTTGGCCTGCACGGTGATCGACCCGGATAGCTCACCGTCTCCCAAGATCTTCACCGGTAAATCCTTTCCTTTCAGAAGGCCGAAGTTCTTCATCACCGAAGGAGAGACAACCTCTTGATCCGTACATTTGGATAAGGAAGCGAGATTCACTATTTGATACTCTTTTCTGAAGATATTGGTGAATCCTCTCTTGGGAACGCGCCTCTGGACGGGCATCTGTCCTCCTTCAAACCAGGATCTTCTTTTAGCTCCCGATCTGGACTTCTGTCCTTTGTGCCCGCGGGTCGAAGTCTTACCGTGCCCGGATCCAGGACCTCTGCCAATCCTTTTTCTTCTCTTGGCCGACCCGGAAGAAGGTTTCAGATTTCCCAAACTGATTTTCTGCTTCATTTAAGTGATCAAACCTCTAGATTGTTTTTTTGCGCCCCGAGGGGCGTTTTACTGAAGCCCCGCTGTAGGGCTGAACTCTCTCTTTTAAATCTCCTTCACTTCGACCAGATGCTTAACCTTTTCTATCATACTCCTGATCTGAGGAGTATCTTTATGCACCACACTCTGGTAGAGCTTTCTTATTCCCAAAGCTCTAACCGTCTCCTTTTGCTTCTTGACACGCCCGATGGTGCTTCTGATTTGAGTTATCTTCAGCTTATCGCTCAACTTGAAAACCCTTCTTAAAAACAGCTTGCCAGTCTGAGGTTCTTTTCTCCTTTTTTCCTCCCCGCTGACAAACCAACAAACTCCAAGGTGAATCCTGCAGGGCTCGCTTGTCGGCCAGGCCCTACTGTCTTTTTCCTGCCGCCGTTAGGTTCCCGTCTTTTCTCTATGCTTGGCTTTTTCCTCGATCGTTTTCAAATCCAAAAGACCGTTGATGGTGGCTTTCACCACGTTATGAGGGTTGGCCGAGCCTAAGGATTTGGTCAAGATGTCTTGTATTCCGGCAGATTCCAAGACTGCTCGCACTGGACCTCCGGCGATCACCCCGGTTCCGGGAGAAGCCGGCTTCAGAAGGACCGTGGCCGCACCGAACCTCCCCATCACCTGATGGAGGATGGTCCCGTTCACCATAGGGACTCTTATCATATTCTTCTTGGCCGCCTCGGTTCCCTTGGTTATCGCGACGGAGACCTCGTTGGCCTTCCCTAAACCAATACCCACTCTGCCCTTTCTGTTCCCCGCGGAAACCAAAGCGGTAAAACTGAAACGTCTCCCACCTTTAACCACCTTGGCCACTCGGTTCACATAAATCACCTTTTCCGTCAACTCTAAGGATGGTTCCTCATCAAATCTTGCCAATTACCACCTCTTTCTCTGAAAACCGGTAATGCTCCGAGTTATTGACTGTGCGCAGAGCTTCCATCATCAAGTCGAACTACATCGTAACGTTTGTGCTCTGCTCCCTGGTTTCTTCTTTCATCTTAGAACTCCAGGCCTCCTTCTCTGGCCCCTTCGGCCAGAGATTTAATCCTTCCGTGATAAGGATACTTGTTGCGGTCAAAGGCCACCTTAGCGATGCCCAACTCTTTGGCTTTCCTGGCCAGCACGAGTCCCACCTTTCGGCTGATGGCAGATTTGGTGTCCTCCTTTTGGATCTGATTTCTGACCTCGGAAGAAAGACTTGACGCCGCCGAAAGAGTGCGAGACGCTCTGTCATCCAGCAACTGGGCATAAGTGTGCCTCAGACTCTTGTAGACGCAGAATCTGGGTCTCTCCGAGGTTCCTGCTATCTTCCTTCTCACCCTTTTTCTTCGTCTGGCCGATCTTGTCTTCTCTAATTTTTGCTTGCGGAACATAGAATCACCGAAAACTACAGGCTACGAACCAGAAACCTATTAGGTAGCGGCTGCTTTGCCTGCCTTCTTTCGAACGAATTCACCCTCATACCTGATGCCCTTGCCTTTGTATGGCTCAGGCGGGCGGAAGGATCTGATTTTGGCCGCCACCAATCCTACCAATTCCTTGTCTATTCCTGAAACCGTGATCTTGCCCGGACCATTCAAAACTATTTCTATTCCCTCGGGCGGAGAAAACAAAATGGGATGAGAGAAACCCAAGGACAGGTTCAGCTTTTTTCCCATAAGTTCGGCTTTGTATCCGATTCCTTGTATTGCCAGAGCCTTACTGTACCCGGCGGTAACCCCATCGACCATGTTGGCGATCAAAGCCCGAGAAAGGCCGTGCAAGGATTTATGAAACTTGCTGTCCGACGAGCGAAGGATTACAATCTCGTTTTCGCTTGTCTTCACCTTCAGGGAAGGATGAATCTCCCTTTTCAACTCCCCTCTGGGTCCGGAGACGCAGATCTCGTTTTCGTCTATCCTTACCTTTACCCCAGAAGGGATGGTAATAGGCTTTTTTCCTACTCTGGACATTTATTCTTCCTGCTTGCTCCTAGGTTTGTCTCCTCATGCTTACTTCCTGTCCCCGAGGCCAAAAGAAAAATCACCAAACCCTCAGAAGCACCTCCCCACCCACCTTGGCCTCTTTAGCCTGAGCGTGGCTCAACACACCCCGGGAGGTGGAAAGGAGGGTGATTCCCATACTCCTGGCCATCTGATGGACTTCGTCCCTGTCTGCATAAACCCTTAAACCCGGCTTGCTTAGCCTTAGAAGTCCGGTAATCACGCTCGTGTTCTCATGATCGTATTTCAAGAATATCCGCAGAAGATTCTGCTTGCTGTCTTCTACTTCCACTAAGTTCTGAATGAACCCATACTCCAGAAGTTTTTCAGCTATTCTTCTTTTCATCTTAGAGGAAGGTATGTCCACCTTCTTGTGTTTGGCCTGACCAGCATTTCGGATCCTGGTCAGCATGTCAGCCAAAGGGTCGGTCATACTCATTCATTATCCCCTTCTCAGCAAACCACATGAACGGTCAGCTCACCAACTGGCCTTCACCACTCCCGGGATCTCTCCTTTTAAGGCCAGCTCTCTGAAACAGATACGGCAAAGGCCAAAATCCCGCATGAATCCCCGGGGTCTTCCACAGCGGTGACAACGATTCCGTTTGCGCACCTGAAATTTAGGTTTCCTTTTGGATTTCTCTACCAGACACTTCTTGGCCATGAATTCAGCCTGCCTATTTTAAAAGTTTATGAAATCAAGAGATTCATCTCGCCGCCAGCATCTTCTGCAGATCAACTTCATTCTTCCCTATTCCCTTGAAAGCCATCATGCTGCATCTTGCATCCTGGGCTATTTTCTGAAAGGCATCCCCATGGTTTTTAAAAGTTCAAAGCCCTCCTCGTCCGTTCTGGCCAGGGTGCAGATGGCGATGCTCATTCCCCTGATTTTTTCCACCTTATCGTAGTCAATCTCAGGAAACATAATCTGCTCCTCTATTCCCAGATTGTAATTCCCCCTTCCGTCGAAGGAGGTAGGAGAGACTCCCCGAAAATCACGGATGCGGGGAATGGCCACGTTGACCAACCGGTCAAAGAACTCATACATCCGGTTTTTTCGCAAGGTTACCATGCACCCAATGGGCATCCCGGCTTTCAGCTTGAAGTTGGAGATGGCCTTCTTGGCTCTCTTTGTCGCCGGCTTCTGACCAGTGATGCGGGAGAGGTCCGATATGGCTGAATCCAATAATTTGGCGTTTTGGATGGCCTCCCCAACCCCAATGTTCACCACGATCTTCTCCAGCCTGGGCACCTGCATAACGTTCCTGTATCCAAACTTCTTCATCAAAGCCGGGGCAATCTCTTTTTTGTATTCTTCCTTTAATCGTGCCATTTCTCTTACCGCTCGGTTTGTGGGCCTGAAAGCTCAAGGACTTACGAAACTTTCAAGCCAACCGGCTCCTTTTCCTAAATTAGATTATCTCGCCGCATTTTCTGCATATTCGCACCTTATTTGACCGTCCCCCGGCCTCTCCCTCCAAGAGCTTGAAGCTGACTTTGGTCGGGGAGGAACACTTGGGGCAGAAAACTAACAGGTTGGAGAGATTTACCGGAGCTTCCTTTTCAATTATCCCCCCCTTTTGGGCTCTCCGGGCTTGCCGAGTATGTCTCTTGATAAAATTGACACCCTCCACAATAGCTCGATTCTTGTGGGGAAAAACCTTGAGGACCTTGGCTACCTTTCCCCGGTCATCACCAGCTATGATCAAGACCGAATCGCCTTTCTTAATTCTCATCTTCTCCTCACCGAATTAGCCGCCCTCAAAAAAAGCCTCCTAACTCCAACCCATCTTCAGATCACCTCGGGAGCCAAGGAGATGATCTTCATGAACTGTCTTTCTCTTAGTTCCCTGGCCACCGGCCCGAAAATTCGGGTACCCTTGGGTTCGTTCAGTTCATTGACGATCACCGCAGCATTATCGGAGAACCGGATGTACGAACCATCTTTGCGTTTGGTTTCACGGGTCGTTCGCACCACCACGGCACGACAGACCTCGGATTTCTTCACCGCTCCTCCGGGGATGGCGTCCTTTACCGTGACCACAACAATGTCCCCGACTCCAGCGTACCTTCTTCTGGTCCCCCCCAACACCCTGAAGCACATGGCTTTCTTGGCCCCGGAATTGTCCGCCACCACCAAGGTGGAATACTCTCTGATCATCTCCCGCTACTCCACTCTCTTTGCCGAAGAACCTATCCTTCGGCCCCTCATTTGGCCTTTTCCAGAACTCCCACCAGACGCCATCTTTTCATTTTGGAAAGTGGCCTGGTCTCCATCACCAACACCTTATCTCCGACCTGGCATTGGTTTTTTTCGTCGTGCGCATAGAGCTTAGAGGTTCTCTTGATCACCCGGTTATACCGGGGATGCCTCAAAAGTCTATCGATGGCGACTACGACGGTTTTCTCCATTGTATTTGAAACCACCCAACCCGTTTTCGTCTTTCTCTTGTTTCTCTCCATCTTTTGAAATAGAAGTTAGGGTTTATCTTCTTTTGTATTCTGTGAATCGCCTTGTGCCTCTCTGTCCCTCGGCAGCCCGGTTTTCTCGCCGCCTGCGGCCAGAGTTCTGATTTTCAACTCATCTTCCCTCAAAATGGTATTAATTCGGGCCAACTCTCTTCCCAGGGTTCTTAATCTCAGAGGATTATCCAACTCCTTGCTCGCCTTCTGCAATCTTAAATTAAAGAATTCCTCTTCGACCTCAAGCCTCTTCTGATGAAGTTCTTCTCTGGTCAACTCCCGCATCTGCTCTTTCTTCATATCCTCACAATCCTCTGATTCGGATTTCTCTCCCTTTCGGCAGCCCTGCCTCTAAACCTGGGTTCGGGTTACAAACTTGGTCTTTATGGGAAGCTTATTGGCAGCCAAAGTTAAGGCCTCCTTGGCCAGCGGGGGATTCACCCCTTCTAATTCAAAGAGCACTCTCCCGGGTTTTACCACCGCCACCCAATGATCGGGGGCACCTTTGCCTTTTCCCATCCTAGTCTCGGCAGGTTTCACCGTAACCGGTTTATCCGGGAAGACGCAGATCCACACCTTCCCCCCCCTCTTTATGCGACGCGTCAGGGCCACTCTGGCCGCCTCGATTTGTTTGTTGGTCAGCCAAGCTGGCTCTAAAGCTTTGATCCCAAACTCCCCGAAATTTATCTCCGAGCCTCGGTAGGCCTTACCTCTCCTCCTACCTCTCTGCTGCTTTCTGTATTTCACCCTCTTGGGCATTAACATAAAAAGAACTCCACCTTCCCTCTGTACAGCACGGCATGCATCCGAACACTAATCAAAACCTTCGAAGCTCTCAACTCTTGAAGCTTCTAGACTGCTTTTTCCGTCTTTCTTTTCTTAGTCCTTCTTTTTCTCCTCTTCTCATCTCCTCCCTTTTGCTCCTCTGCGCGTCGCAGCTCAAGGGGGCCCGCTTTCGCTTTGGTCTCCGTCTCGGGAACAGCTTCCTCACCCAGAATCTCACCCTTACATATCCATACTTTTACTCCGATACATCCATAAGTGGTGTGGGCTGTAGCGGAGGCATAATCGATGTCAGCCCTCAAGGTATGCAGAGGAACCCTACCATCCATGTATTTCTCGGTCCGTGCGATTTCTGCCCCACCCAACCTTCCCCCGCACGAAATCTTCACCCCTTCTGCTCCCAATTTCATGGTCGAGGAGATTGCCTTCTTCATGGCCCTTCTGAACGAGACCCTCCCCTCCAGTTGCTTGGCGATGCTTTCCCCGACCAATTTCGCGCAAAGCTCCGGCTTTTTTATCTCTATGATGTTGATCACAATCTCCTTTTTGCTGAGGAGTTGGAGCTCCTCCTTTAACTTGTCCACCTCCGCCCCTCTCCTGCCGATGACGATTCCCGGCCTGGCAGTATGGATGTCCAAAGTTACCTTTCGGGGAGCTCGGAATATGTCCACCTGGCCAATCCCGGCATGCTCCAAGCGCTTCAGGGTGTATCTTCTGATTATCATGTCTTCCTTCAGAAAATCTGAAAAGCCTTTGTTAGCAAACCAGCGGGAGCTCCAGCTTCTAATTATTCCCAACCTCAAGCCAACGGGATTGGTCTTCTGTCCCAATTAAACCTCCTTCATCCTCTTTTATGATCCTTTGCTTTCAAAGCAAGCGGTTCCGTCGCGTACCTTAAGCTTTCAGCTCACTTGCCGGCCATCTTGCCTGAGGACAAGCTTGGCGCGCCTCAACCTTGCTGGAGTTCGGCCTCCTCCTCACCATCCGTCACCACTATGGTGATATGGTTGGTTCTCTTTCTGATTTTATATGCCCTTCCCATCCCGGTCGGCCTGATTCTCTTCATGATCGGTCCACCATCCACCAAAATCTCCTTTATCCGCAAATTCTCAGCCTTGAGCTTGGCGGTTCCCTCAATGCTTAAAGCATTGGCAGTGGCAGACTTCAGCGTCTTCTCCAGTGGCGAGGCTGCAACCTTGGGGGTAAAGGAGAGTATGTTTAGAGCCTCCTCCACATTTCTTCCCCGGATAAGGTCAGCCACCCTTCTGACCTTTCTGGCAGACATCCTCACAAACCTTGCTCTGGCCTTCGCTTCCATTGAATTCTGCACTACCTTTCGCCTATCACCCGAATTGGCTCTTATTTCAAGGAGGTTGATCTTTCCGTCATCCTTCCCGAATGCGACCGGAAAATTCTGGTGGGGGAAAACTCTCCTAATTTGTGCCCCACCATGTTCTCGGATATGTAAACCGGGATGAACTTGTTGCCGTTATGAACGGCAATGGTGTGTCCCACGAACTCAGGAGTAATGGTGGATCTCCTGGACCAGGTTTTGACAACTCTCTTCTCACCAGTTTGGTCCATTGCCGAAATCTTCTTCGAGAGGTGCTCATCTACAAAGGGTCCCTTTTTAAGAGATCTTGCCATCTTTTACTTTCCACCTCCAAGCAGGTTTAGCGTTGCGGACCCCATCTCAGAAAAGTTCGGAGCCGGGTCCGGTGTCAAAAAAACGTTAGTGGTCTCCTCCATCGCTGCATCAAACCAGCTTCAATTCATCTCCTTCAATTACTTGCTTCTTCTCTTGACTATCAATTTATCGGACAACTTCTTTTTCCTGGTTTTCAGCCCTTTGGTGATCTTCCCCCAGGGAGTCGTAGGATGCCTTCCCCCGGATGATCTTCCCTCTCCACCTCCCATGGGGTGGTCCACCGGATTCATAGCCACCCCTCTGACTTTAGGTCTTCTCCCCAACCACCTGGTCTTCCCGGCCTTACCGTAGAAGATGTTCTCGTGATCCAGATTTCCCACCTGTCCGACGGTAGCCAAACACTCCAATCTCACCAGCCGCACCTCTCCTGATGGCAATCTCACATGACCATATTCCCCCTCTTTAGCCACCAATTGAGCGAACGTTCCGGCGCCCCTTGCTATCTGCGCTCCTTTCCCCCTGCGTAATTCCACGTTATGAATCATGGTCCCCGGGGGAATCTTAGCCAAGGGGATGGCGTTGCCCGCTTTTATCTCCGCATCCGCTCCGGCCATGACCGTGTCTCCCACCTTCAATCCCAAAGGCACCAGGATATATCTTTTTTCCCCGTCGGCATAATGCAGAAGGGCGATGCGAGCAGAACGATTAGGATCATATTCGATGGTGGCCACCTTGGCCGGGATGTTTAGTTTGTCCCTTCTGAAATCGATGATCCTGTAGAAACGCTTAGTACCGCCGCCTCGATGGCGACAGGTAATCCTTCCCTGATTGTTTCTGCCGCCGCTTTTTCTCAAAGGAGACAAGAGCGACTTCTCCGGGACGGTGGAGGTTATCTCCTCAAAGGAGGAGACCGTCCTGAATCTCAATGACGGCGTGGTTGGTTTGAATTTTCTTGTCGGCATCCGAATATTCCTAAAAGTACTTTTCGAACAAATGGTTTACGTTTCACCACATCCACCCACCGAAGGTCAACCCGTATTCTACACAGTCTCAAACAACTCTATGGTCTCACCTTTCTTAAGCCGGACTATAGCTTTCTTGCAGTCGGGCCTTCTCCCTTCAAATCTGCCCATTCTCTTGGGCTTACCGTGCATCATCATGGTAGTAACATCTTCTACCTTCACCTTAAAGAGCTCCTCTATGGCCCTTTTTATCTCTAACTTGTTCGCCTCTTTATCTACCTTGAATACATATTTATTTTCGTTGACTCGCATGTTGGTACCCTTTTCCGAGACTAAAGGGGCCTTTATAATCTCACGAGGGTTTTTCACCTGGCAAATACCTCCTCTACCGTCTTTAAAGCCTCCCTGGTCATGATCAAAAAATCACTGTTAAAAAGATCGTATGGATTGACCAAAGACGCTCTTTTGAGAACCAAACCCCTTATGTTGCGCCCGGATTTGCAGAGATTCTCGTCTATTCCCTCAAAGAGAAAAACGATCTTCGATCCCCTTATCTTGAGTTTACCCAGTAGTCCGGCCATGATTTTGGTTTTGGGGGCCTCCACCGAGATCTGATCCAGTATGGTTATTTTATTATCCCTCGCCTTGGAGGAAAGGGCAGAGGCCAAGGCCAGTCTTTTAACCTTCTTCGGAATGGCGATCCTATAATCTCGCATCTGAGGAGCGAAGGCTCTTCCGCCGCCCACCCATATGGGAGAGGTTCTGGTGCCCGCACGCGCCCGCCCGGTACCCTTCTGGCGCCAAGGTTTGGCTCCACTGCCTCTCACCTCAGATCTGCCTTTTTTCTTCACCGTTCCCTGCCTTTGATTCGCCAGGTAGGCTCGTAAGTATTGATGAATCACGCTGGCATTTGGCTCCTGACCGAAGAGCTTCTGGCTGAGATCCAAGGTGTCAATCTTTGTACCCTCTTTGTCGTAAACTGATGCGCTGGGCATAGGTGTCCTCTACGCTGAGACCTTTCTTATGGTCAGATAGGAATTTCTTTTGCCCGGGACAGCTCCTCTAACCAAAAGGAGATTCTTCTCGGAATCCACTCCGGCGACGATCAGGTTTGGAACGGTGACCTTGTTTCCTCCCATTCGTCCCGGCATCTTTTGACCTTTGAAGACCCGGGAGGGATAAGAGCTTCCCCCGATCGATCCGGGTGCCCTCAGCCTATCTGACTGTCCATGCGTTTTAGGTCCGCCGTGAAACTTGTGACGCCTCACTCCCCCCTGAAATCCTAAACCCTTGGAAATTCCGGTCACGCAAACCTTGTCCCCAATGGCGAAGATGTCTGCTTTCACTTCCTGACCGAGCTCCATCTTTCCGTCTTCTCTTGTTCTGATTTCTTTTAGCATCCTTTTGGGTTCAACCTTAGCTTTTGCGAAATGACCCGACAGCGGCTTGTTGACCAGATTCTTTCTCTTCTCTCCGAAGCCCAATTGTACAGCGCTGTAACCATCCTTCTCTTTGCTCTTCACCTGCACCACCGGAGAAGGTCCCGCCTCTATCACCGTGACCGGGACGGAATAACCCTCCTGGTCAAAGATCCTGGTCATCCCTATCTTTTTTCCGACAATTCCTTCCATCTTCTTTCTCTCAAGGACCTGCCTGCCCAATGCCGCCTGGTGCCTTCTACACCTTTATCTCCACATCCACGCCGGCAGGCAAATCCAGCTTCATCAGAGCGTCCACGGTCTGCGGAGTGGAGTTGTGAATATCGATCAATCTCTTATGGATCCGTGTCTCGAATTGCTCCCTGGATTTCTTATCCG
>Ga0315539_1000673_pt1 | contig 25668 bp, 23 predicted proteins | sample SalMarSW160150MG_FD_203097 | JGI IMG/M metagenome (GOLD analysis project Ga0315539, IMG submission 203097) | Salt marsh sediment microbial communities from the Plum Island Ecosystem LTER, Massachusetts, United States - Salt Marsh Sediment SW1601-150 ...
CCCGTCCGTGACCCACTGGGAATACCTTCTGCGGTCTACAAGCCGTGAGTACCAGAAATCGCGAAGGTGAGACACGGTGTGAGGGGCGTCGAGGAAGGTACCGCCGGATCCCACTCGTTTGATCGTTTCTACGGCTAGAGCCTCCTCAGTCACGTCCACGGTCTGGAGCAGTCTGCGAGCGTACTCGACCACCTCATTGCCGAAGAGTATGCTCTCACACGACGCCGTCATGCCCGATTCGAGATAGCCAACGTCATGTAGCAGGTTGCACCCGCTCAAGAGTCCCATCATGGTGGCGCTGGAGTACTCCAGCGCAGCCTGCAAGTCGAGGGTCTTGGAGTCGGTGGTAGCTACGTAGCCCCAGGTTGGGAGGCCGTAGCTGTGAGCTACTTGCGCGTTGACCACGTCGGCTAGATGGTGTTCCGGTGCCCCGTAGGAGTCGATGGCGGTGTACATGTCCATAAGAGAAACGCCGACCCCGTAGATGAAGGGCGCTCCGGGGTTAGCCAGTTGGTGTACCACCAAACCGCTCAGAATATCACAGTTGGAGGACACGGCGCCTCCAGCGATGGACATAGGGCCAAGCCCACCCATGGAGTTTCCGCTGGCGTAGACGACGGGGATGCCACGTCGCGCACAGTAGATCAGGTTCTGCAGGTCGGTCTTTTAGTGGCGCAGAGGCGGGCTGGGCATGGCGAAGAGACCCAGGAACGGATGGTCCTCGAGGGATTGGGGCCCTCCCGCAACGTACTCCGCCAGGTCGATGATGTCGATCAGATTGTCATGGTCTGTGGCCGTGAAGAAGATCGGCTTACTGGTGTTGCAGACCATAGCCTGAAAGTGGTGAAGATCGGCGGTGGCGCGGGGCACGTCGGAGGCCAGACCCATGGACAGAACGAAGTCGATATTGGGGAGGGCGTTACTCAGGCGGGCGAAGGTCTCGATGTCCTTCTTGGTGGCCTGCCGGCGCTCTTGTATCTGGGAATCGATGACGTAGAGGCAATCTGATCCGGTGCCGCAGTAAGAATAGCCCTGCTCCACGCGCATAGCCTCGGCGCCCTCGCGTGAGTGCATGTAGATGGCGGACGGAGCCGACTCCGTGGACTGCTGTACGAGGGCTTCGGGGATCCTCACCAGTCCTTCTTTTTCGACGACTGCTCCCGCCGAGGAGAGAAGCTCGAGCGCCTCTGTTTCCTCGTAGACCACTCCAGCCTCGGACAGTACCTCGATGGTGGCGGCATGTATGGCGGCCACACCCTTTGGATCTACCGCCTCGAGGCGATAGGGCACTTGCCTCTGGTCAGTATGCGTCACTCCAGCCTCCTACCAGGAATGGAAACACAGCTACGGTCGGCGGCACGCGCCTGCTCAGACGAAGTGGTCCAGCGCGTAGTGCACGAAGGTCGCAGGGCGATGGCACTCGGGTCATTGGGGAGACACTATTGCCCGGTTGGCGTTGGGCAACCGTCGTCAAGAACCCGGTGCCCCACGCGCTGATGGCTGGGTGTAATCACCCTCTCCAGCGACCCCGGTGAGGGCGGGGACCGATGGTCAAGGTCTAGTAGCCAACCACGCCCAACTGTCGGGCCAGTTCAGCCAGTTCGGGACGGACGTACCTGCCCTCCTCCTCGAGCTGCACATCGTCTGCCCAGACAGAAGGCTCGAGCACTATGCCATCGGTGTGCGCAGGGGCGTCTGCCCAGGCAGCGCCGATGCCGAACTCCATACAGCCAAAGACCCTCTCATCGTGTCCAATCTCGCCTTTGCACCTTTTGACCCCGGGATTGAAGCCATAGGTGCAGTGCGCGATCTCGAACATCCCTGGGTGGTTCCAGCCTTGGAGCCACTTCTCGAAGATCCTGGCCTCTCGTCCGCCAGAGATCTTGGTGATCTTCCCTTTGCTGATCTCCAAAGTGACCGGTTCACGGAGAACCCCGATCTCGGCCGGAGGGTATAGCGCGCCGTCGAATACCAGGACGCCCTCCACGCTGTCAGGAACGTGGCCGAAGCCGGACTGACCGGGCGGCACCTGGGTGGAACCTGTTCCAGCGAAGCTGATGCCGGACCCTTCTCCTCCTTTCAACACGTGGCCTTCAGATCCCTCGGGATCGACCCTTGCCCGAAGGTCGGTGCCTGACGAACTCGTGACGTGCATCTCGGTGGCCCTGTTGGACAGCTCGATGAGCTTGTTGGCAAGGCTGTCCAAGACCGCGTAGCTGACCCGACCCACCATCCTGACCAGACTATCCACGTCGCCTCCTAAGGTGAAGCACCTGACCCCCGCTTCCATGGCCTTCTTCCAGGCGTTGCTATAGAGGAGATAGGAATCGTTGAATTCGATCCACGCGTCGGCAGCCTGAAGCGCGGCGGTGACTGGTTCCGGAGGATCGGCGGTAGCCACTTCGGTTGTGGGATGCACCACCAAGGTGGGAGTTGCGCCAGCGGCGTAGATGGCCTTCACGGTGTCTTGCACCACCCGCCAGTCCGAGATGGTGTCGGCGGTGACCACGACGTTCTCACCGGGCTTGATGGGGAAGAACTCCTCGACGATCTTCCTGCCAACTCCACCCATCTCCATCCAGTACCACTCTGGAGTGGGTTCCAACGCTTTGTCTAGCTCCATATCGTACCTCCTTGATTATGGTCGGCTTGTGTTGTCTCCATGGGCAAAGGCGAGCGAGGGGTATTCCTGGCGTGAGGACTGGTTCTCCGGGCCATGCTGTCCTATGCAGACTTGTGAGATAGGGACGATCTGTGGTATATTCTTGCTGCGAGTCTTGGTATACTGCATTGTAGCGGAGCTGGCTCTGCGGCTGCAACGCTGCATCATGCTTAATGGCCCCTAGCGGGACGCAGGCTCGAATGGCTCGGTCTCCTCAATCCTTCGCGCGGGTGCCGAGGGGCGCAGCGGTGCGACCTGTCGGCCGTGCAACGCAACGATGGCGGCAAGACTCCTCCCCCGAGCACAGCTGGCGAAGTCTGTTTCGAGCGCCGCATGCGGCAATCCCGAGCGGGTTGGTGAGATGGCATTCATGGCCACAATAGGCCAGATTGGGACGTCACGACTGGCCGCGGAGTGGGAGGAGAAGGTGGATGGCCGCCACTCTTGTCCTCGATTGTCTGGACCATCTGCAGGCCTGCACGGGGTTGTGGCGCTCCTGCGGGTCCTTGGGCATTGAGACGGATGTGAGGATCTCGGGAGGTTCGGATGCGTAACGTGATCTTGAGGACTCGGCAAGAGTGTGAGGATTTCGTGCGTGGCCTCTGCTTCATGGCCACCGGTGGAGGCGGAAGCCCCGAGGTAGGCATGAGGGCGCTTCTAGAGCAGTTGCAGGCAGGGTGCAAGGTCGAATGGATCGACGTGGACAGCCTCCCTAGCCAAGCGTGGACAGTCGTGGTCGCGGGGATGGGCGGTCGACCTACGGTGGGCGGCGCGGAGGAGGAATTGGCGAAGCTAGGGTGCGTTGAAGAGAGGCACGACTACCTGAGCATGCTGGTCACTTCGGTGCGGGCCTTGCAGGACTCATCCGGGGTGGAAGTCCAGGCCATCGTTCCAGTTGAGATAGGGGCTGACAATGTTCCCGTGCCGATGGTAGCTGCGATGGAACTCGGGCTCCCCGTGGTGGATGGGGACTATGCCGGCGGCCGTGCCATTCCCGAAGTCCCTCAGACGCTACCGGAGATTCGCGGGGTTCCCGTTTGTCCGATGTCCTTCGTAACCCGCTGGGGCGATGTTCTGATACTGAGAGACACCGTGAGCACCGCGATGGCTGATCGGATTGGACGGATGGTCAATCTAGCGTCCTACGGCGAGATAGGCTGTGCGTGCTACTTGATGCAGATCAGGGACGTCAAGGAAGTGCTGGCTACAGGCACGCTGACTGAGGCGCTTCGCGTGGGCCGGGTGATTCGGGAGGCCCGTGAGAGCGGAATCGACCCCGGCGCCGCGGCAGTGAGAGCTGTCGATGGTTGGTTGCTCTTCCAGGGCGAGATCACCGAGACGGAGATTGCGGATGAGCAGTCGTATGCCTTCGGGTTGGGAAGCTACGAACTGCGGGGTGTGCGGCTCTCGGAGGGGCACAGCTTCAAGATCTGGTACAAGAACGAGTATCACGTGAGCTGGATCGATGGCAAGCCCTTTGTCACCAGCCCGGACTCGATGATCATGGTGCACTTAGAGACGGCCGAGCCGGCGCTCAGCTTCGATTTCTCGGTGGGAGATCGGGTGGCCGTGATCGGACGCAAGGGTCATCAGATCCACCGCACACTGGAGGGGATCGAGGTGCTGGGACCGCGTCATTTTGGCTTCGATCTGGACTACGTCCCCATCGAGGACAGGGTGAAGGAATCCAAGGTTTGAGATAGCTGTGCATATAGCGTTCGGTATGGAGGATTGACGTGGACAAGGGCTTCGATCTGGAAAAGCTGCTGATTGACGTATTCGCACCCCAACCGGGGGAAAGAGTCTTGGTGATGACCGATCTGCCCCACGGGGAGTGGGGCGACAACGAGCAATGGGAGGAGCGGCGGGAGATGGCCGTCGATTGGCACGCGGCCTTCCGTGCTCTTGGCAATAGGGTGGGATTCACCGTGCGTCCTCTCCTGATCTATCTGGCTACAGGGACCAATAATGGCGTCCTCCCCGATGAGGGTGAGATGGGCGGTGAGCGGGTTCTGCTGCAGGAGGTCTTGGCCGAGACCAACATAGTCGTGGCCTTCGCAGAGTTCTCTCCTACTGCTCCCTTGATTGAGACTAGCGAGCGAGTGCCCACTCTTCGGGGTGCCACTATGCCGGGGGTCACCAGGAGTATGGAGCGAACAGCTCTGACGGCGGACTACTCCGAGGTGGCGCGCAAGTGCCGCATCTTGGCCGAGAAGGTGGACCCAGCGGTGGGCGCGAGGGTGGAGTTCTCGACCGGCCACCAGCTGTACTTCGACTTGCGCAACCGTAAGCCTGACGCTGACGACGGGCAGGCTCACCCTGGCCGGGAGGGCATACGCATCATCAATCTTCCTAGCGGGGAGACCTGCATCGCCCCGTACGAGGGGGAAGTGGAAGATCGGCCCAGCCGGACCGAGGGCAACATCCCTGCCATGTACGATGACGAGTTGGTCGTGTTCAAGGTGCGCGAGAACCTAATCGTGGATGTAATAGGAGAAGGACCAGAGGCGGCTCGCATGAGGGACTACTTGGCGGTAGATGACGCGCGCCGCAACATCGCTGAGCTCGGGCTGGGGTGCAACGACAAGGCGGTCATCTGCGGCAAGGTCCTGGAGGACGAGAAGGTTCTGGGTATGCACTGGGCCTATGGCCGTAGCGACCACCTGGGAGGCACAGTCGGCGTGGCCAGTTTCAGCGATCCAAGTCACGTGGTGCATCAGGATACCGTATACGCGAAGGGAGGCGCCATTGAGATAGCCAGACTGGTTCTGGAGTACGAGGGCGGGGCGAGCGAAGAGATCATCAGAGACGGTAGCTACACCGTATTCTAGACGAGGGATGAAGTGCCGCAGTGGTTCGCATCTGCACTGTCGGTTTCCACTCGCGGAGCTCTGTTCTTCTCACGGCTGTTGAGCAAGGATCGTGGCCATAGCTTGAGGGAGAATCAATGGGCAACACGGTGGTATGGACTGAGCAAGAATGTCAGGATTTCGTGCGTGGTCTATGTTTCGGGGGCACGGGTGGAGGCGGGGACCCTGGAATGGCCCTGAGAATACTCCTCCATGAGTTGCAGGCAGGACGGGAGATTGGATGGGTGGACGCGAAAGGCGTCTCTGACGGAGTCTGGACGGTCATGACCTGCGGCGTCGGCGGAAGACTCGACCAGGGTGGGACGGCGGGGGAGTTGGCTTCGCTGGGCTGTTTCGAGGACAAATACGACGAGATGGGGGCGACGGTGGCCGCCGTTCGCGCTTTGCAGGAATCCGAGGGTGTGAACGTAGGGGCCATCATAGCGGGAGAGACCGGAGCCCTCGCTGTGAGCGTGGCCGTCGCTGTGGGCCTGGAACTCGGCGTGCCTGTAGTGGATGGCGACTACGCTGGAGGGCGAGCGGTTCCCGAGGTAGACCAGGGGATACCAGAGTTCCGTGGAGTGCCGTTCTGTCCGATGGCCCTCGTGACGCGATGGGGTGACGTGATAATTGTCAAAGAAACGGTCAGTCTGGCCATGGCCGACCGCATCAGTCGCATGATGACCCTCGCCTCCTATGGCGCAGTAGGAGCGTGCTGGGACCTTCTGCCGATGAAGCAGGCCAAGAGATTGCTGGCCACGGGCACGCTGAGCAAGGCCCTTCGCCTGGGAGAGGTGATTCGAGAGGCGCGCGAGAAGGGCGCTGATCCGGTGGCGGAAGCCGTGAGAGCGGTCGAAGGCTGGCTGCTCTTCGAAGGCGAGATCACCGCCACGGAGGTAGCGGACGAGCAGTCGTATGCTTTCGGCATCGGCACACACGAACTGCGAGGCATGGGAAGCTTCGCGGGTCGCCGCTTCAAGATCTGGTACAAGAACGAGTACCACGTGAGTTGGCTGGACGACAAGCCTTTCGTCACCAGTCCCGACTCGATGGTCATGGTGGACTTGAAGACGGGCGAACCCGCCCTCAGCTTCGACTTCTTCGTAGGCGACCAGGTCGCGGTCGTGGGACGCAGAGCCTGGGAAGGGTTTCGTACGCCAGAGGGGCTCGAGGTGTTCGGCCCACGACACTTCGGCTTTGATCTCGACTACGTCCCCATCGAGAATAAGGTCAGGGAGTTCGGCCTTTGAGGCGTCTGGCGCAGCCAGTTGCACCGTCGAAGCGCGGATGTGGTGCGAAGATCTGTCTGATAGGAGTGAGGTCGATGGCGCTGAACGGCGTGAGCATCGGTCAGCAGAGCGTTTAGATGAGGTAGTGGAGTGGTGCGGGCTGCTTCCGCTTTCCGAAGTGCCCAGAACTCGATAATGCAACCTGAGGAGGGCGAAATGGCAAGAGTGCGATTGGAGACTTGGCAGGACTGCGAGGACTTCATACGAGGCTGCGTGTTCATGGGAACGGGCGGCGGGGGTGAGCCGAAATGGGGTGAGAGAATGCTCCGATCGGCCCTCGATGAGGGGTTGACCATCGAGTGGGTGGATGCCGATGAGATACCGGACGACGTGTGGACAGTGACGCCCTACGGGATGGGATCTATCGCTCCTCCTACCCAGGAAACGCTAGACAAGATCGAGGAGATGGGTCTGGAGGACAGACTGGGCGACACGTCGATGGAAGAGGCCGTCAAGGAACTGGGCGACTACCTGGGCCAGCCGATTGGGTGCCTGGTATGCGCGGAGTTGGGGGGAGGAAACTCAGCGGCGCCGCTGGTAACCGGCGCGCGGATGGGTATCCCTGTGGTTGACGGGGACTACGCGGGTCGCGCCGTCCCTGAAGAACTGCAAGGCACCCCCTTCATCCACGGCAAACACAGTTGGCCGGTTGCCAATGTTGACGGATGGGGCAATATCGCCATTATCAAGTACACGGTCGACTCCTACATGCTGGAACGACTCGGCAAGATGCTGGCAGTGGCAGCCTTCGGGAGCACTACGCAGGCTGGCACACCCTTGCCCGCCCCTGAAATGAAAGAGGTACTTGTTCATGGCACTTTGACCAAGTGCCTTGCCCTCGGGCGGGCGATCCGTGAGGCGCGGGAGAAGGGCGATGATCCCATTGACGCCGCGGTGGAGATCACGGGAGGCTGGCGACTCTTCGAGGGCGTCGTTTCCAGCAAGGACTGGGAGGACCGGGATGGCTACATGTTCGGCACCAACGACGTCAAGGGCACTGGAGACTACGAGGGACAAACATTGGACGTGTGGTTCAAGAATGAGAACCACGTCTCGTGGCTGAACGGAGAACCATGGATTTGCAGCCCTGACATGGTTATCCTGGCGCACAAGGAGAGCGGAGAAGGGATCACCAACACAGAGATCAAAGAAGGTGACGAGGTCGTGGCGGTAGGGGTGAAGGGTCTAGAAGTCTTCCGCACCCAGTTTGGTCTCGACCACGCGTCCGGTCCCCGCTACTTCGGCTTCGACATCGACTACGTGCCTATCGAGGAACTGATGAAAGGGAGATAGCAGGGGCGCAACCCTGGCCAGACGGATTGAGGACGCAGCGTACTGCTGAGGACAGGACGAGCGCCTCGTACGATAGATAGACGCCTGCTTTGTTTGCCGGGGCCTGGCTGTCGTGACTGGTTACTTGGGGAGTTTGGGGGAAACCAGATATGAAGATACGAATGATAGAACCAGTTGTCCGCAAGGAGGCTGACGCAACAGCGCTTGAGCAATTGTCGCCCGTGGCTAGCCCTGACACGGAGCTGAGCGCTGTGTTCTTGGACAAGGGGCCAGCCTCCATCGAGTCTACCTACGAGTCAGCCTTGGCGGCGGTCGGCGTGGTAGACAAGATAGTAGAGGCAGAGCAGGCCGGCATGGACGCTGTGGTCGCCAACTGCATGGATGATCCCGGAGTGGAAGCGGCTCGTGAAATGGTTTCCATTCCGGTCATCGGACCTGCCGAGACCTCCATGCAGGTAGCAGCCATGCTCGGGCACAGGTTCTCGGTGATCGGCGTTCTCGAGGCGGACGTCAGACCTTTCTACGATCATGCGACCAAGGCTGGCCTGGAGAACCGATTGGCTTCGGTGCGGGCCATCAACATACCAGTTCTTGAGCTAGAAGATCGCGACAGGACCGTGAAAGCCCTCGTGGAGCAATCCTCCAGGGCGGTGAGGGACGACGGGGCGCATATCATCATCTTTGGGTGCACCGGCATGGCCGGCATGGCCCAGGATGTGGAAAAGGGCCTGAGGAGGGAAGGTATCACCGACGTCCCGGTGATCGATCCGGCGATACTCGCCCTCAAGGTTGCGGAGGCCCTGGCGGGTATGGGACTTTCGCATAGTAAGAGGAGCTATCCAACCCCGCCGGAGAAGGAGATAGTCGGCTACTAGCGGCGAGATGTGCATCATCCAGTCAGCCCCGTCTGCCGGTGGTGGCACACGCTCTTGGAACAAGCTGCTGCATCGCCCGTCGGGAAGCACATGGGCGGGGATGGAGTGCCTCTCGGAGTAGGACCCAGACAGGAGACGCGGGACTGTGGTGCCAGTCGGCAGGGCGGGCTCCCCGTGACAGGCCAAGGGAAAGGACGAATCTAGCATGAAGATCCGAGTGGTCATACCCAGTATCACGAAAGAGTTCGAGGCTTTGGGCCTCGAGCAGTATTCGCCGGGCGCTCGTGCGGATACGGAGATCAGCGTAGCCCTCTTGGACAAGGGGCCGGCCTCCATCGAGTCACGGTATGATGAGATGGTGGCTGTGCCGGACGTGGTGAGGAAGGCCGTGGAGGCGGAGAAAGATGGCATCGATGCGGTAATCATCGACTGTATGGCCGATCCGGGTCTGGAGGCAGCTCGGGAGATGGTCTCCATACCGGTGATCGGGCCAGCGGAGACGGCGATGCACATCGCGGCTATGCTGGCACACAGATTCTCGGTAGTCACGGTGCTGGATAGCGCTGCCCCCATGTTCGAGGACCATGCGTCCAGGATGGGAGTCGCAGAGCGGCTGGCATCGGTTCGAGCCGTGAACATACCGGTGCTGGAGCTGGGCGACACTGAGAGGGTAGTCAAGTCCCTGACCGAGCAGTCGGTCATGGCGGTGAGAGATGACGGGGCCCATTTGATCGTCTTTGGCTGCACAGGCATGATTGGCCTGGCCGGCGACGTGAAGAGGGGCCTGGAGGATCTAGGCATCCCCGATGTGCCGGTGATCGACCCAGCGCTCCTGGCCGTCAAAGTGGCTGAGGCTTTCGTGGACATGGGGCTCTCTCACAGCAAGCGGACCTATCCACTTCCGCCTGAGAAGGAGATCGTCGGTTACTGAGCCTGGGATGACCGTCATCCGGCACGTGCCATCCGCGAACGATCATACACTGCTCGCCGGGAGTGCGTTGCATCGCCTGCCAGGCAGTTGGGGTCGGCGATCAGGCGACTCTTGGTCTGTTGGGTGCAGGCAGAAGGCGCCTATGGTGCGCGACGGGCCGTTGGTCTGGCCATGAGAATGTGGCAGAAAGGACAAGACCAGCATGAAGATCCGAGTGGTAGTCCCTAGTATCACAGAGGAGTTTGAGGCCTTGGGCCTTGAGCAGTATTCACCGGGCGCTCGCTCGGATACGGAGATTAGCGTGGCCCTCTTGGACAAGGGACCGGCCTCGATCGAGTCACGGTACGATGTAGGCGTGGCTGTGCCGGCCGTAGTGAGGAGAGTAGTGGAAGCCGAGAAAGATGGCGTCGATGCGGTGATCATCGACTGCATGCTCGATGCAGGCCTGGAGGCAGCTCGGGAGATGGTCTCCATACCGGTGATCGGCCCAGGCGAGGCGGCGATGCACGTCGCGGCGATGCTGGGACACAGATTCTCGGTGATCACTATGCTGGACAGCGCTGCCCCCATGTTCGATCGCCATGCGGCCAGGATGGGGGTAGCAGAGCGGCTGGCGTCGGTTCGAGCCGTGAACATACCAGTGCTGGAGCTGGGAGACACCGAGAGGGTAGTCAAGGCTTTGACGGAGCAGTCGGCCATGGCGGTGAGAGATGACGGGGCCCATGTGATCGTCTTCGGCTGCACAGGCATGATTGGCCTGGCCGGCGACGTGAAGAAGGGTCTGAAGCAGCGGGGTATCGCTGATGTCCCGGTGATCGACCCAGCGCTCCTGGCCGTGAAGGTTGCTGAGGCCCTCGTAGACATGGGGCTTTCCCACAGCAAGAGGACCTATCCACTTCCTCCCGAGAAGGAGATCGTCGGGTATTAGAAGGGCGCATAGCAGTTCAAGGGTACCGCCACGGCATTCATCGCGCATCTCAGCAACAGGTCGGAACGTACCGTGGGGCGTTGCGCGCCGCACGTCGGTGGTGACCCGCGATAGGCCGTGTAGACAGCGGTTGAGAACCCGTTGGCAAGCACGCTAGGTGATATGAGCAACTGCAGCGCCCAGACAGAAAGGACATAGGGAATCACTATGAAGATTCGAGTGATAGAACCAGTGACTACCGAAGGGCTTGACGCGACGACCATAGAGGAGTTCTCGAGGGTGGCGTCACCGGACACGGAGTTGAGTGTAGTCCACTTGGACCAAGGCCCAGCTTCTATCGAATCAAGATACGAGGCGGCCTTGGCAGCGCCCGATGTGGTACGGAAGGTTGTAGAGGCGGAGAAAGATGGCATGGACGCTGTGGTCTCCAACTGCATGGACGATCCTGGGATGGAGGCAGCGAGGGAGATGGTTTCGATTCCGGTAATCGGACCTGCACAGACCGGCATGCACGTGGCTGCCATGCTGGGACACAGGTTCTCGGTGGTAGGGGTTCTTGACACAGATGCCCCGCCGTTCTACGAACACGCGGGGCAGGCAGGCCTGACGACACACCTGGCGTCGGTTAGAGCAGTGAACATCCCGGTTCTCGAGCTGGAAGATGACCGGGAGAGGCTGGTCGGTGCGCTGGTGGAGCAGGCAGTGAAGGCAGTGAGAGAGGACGGAGCTCACGTGATCATCTTCGGCTGCACCGGCATGGCTGGTCTGGCCAGGGATGTGGAGGAGGGGTTAACGGCACAAGGCATCGCTGATGTCCCAGTTATCGACCCCGGTATGCTGGCCTTCAAGCTCGCTGAGGCACTGGCCGGCATGGGACTCTCTCACAGCAAGAGAACCTATCCCCAACCGCCAGAGAAGGAGATCATCGGCTACTAGGTTGAAGCTGGCCTGTATCTGACCACGCCGCTACGTTGGGCATCTAGGAAGGGAAGATTGGATGGCACTCTCTGTTGAGCAGGCAGTGCTCACGGTTGACCTTAGTGCTGGACGTATAGACCTGGAACATGTGTGCGCCGACGATGTGCGTCAGTTCATAGGTGGCCGCGGGGTCGCGGCCAGGCTCCTCTACGAGCGGGTGACGCCACGCACCGCTCCCTTGGGCCCAAGTAACCTGCTGATCTTCAGCCCTGGGGTGCTTGCAGGCACGATGGCGCCGGCCGCGGCGCGTACGACGATCACCTCCAAGAGCCCGCTCACCGATCGGTATCTGAAATGCAATGCAGGCGGTCACTGGGGAGCCGAGCTACGGTATGGGGGATACGACCATGTAGTGATCACCGGCGCGTCGGATCACCCGGTGCACCTGTGGATAGACGGGGATCGGGTGGAGATACGAGACGCCAGGTCACTATGGGGCAAAGGGACCGCAGAGACCGAAGATGCGCTCAAGGCTGAGCTGGGTGACGAAGCGATACAGACCGCGGTCGTGGGGCCGGCGTCCGAGAACGGCGTTCTGTACGGGGCGATCCTTCTGGGGCGCTTCAACACGGCGGGTCGCGGCGGCATTGGCACAGTGATGGGCGCCAAGAAACTGAAAGCCATCGCCGTGCGGGGTTCTGGAGGCATTCCCGTGGCGGATGTGGCCCGGTTCGTTGGCGTGGCCAAGGCGGTCAACGATGAGGTGGTAGCTGACGAAACGGCCATTCTCACCAGGGAGTATGGCATCCCGGGCATGATGCCGGAGTGGGCCCGCGCAGGGGAAGTCGGTGCTTATAACTTTCGACGTATCGCCGTGGAAGAGGCGGAGCAGCTTAGCGGGCAGCACATGGCGAAGCTGGGCTACTTTCGCGCCGGGCTGGCGTGCAGCGCTTGCGGCATCGGATGTCGTCATTTCCTCAGCAACGATTCCAGCCCCTACGGACCGCTGCGGGCCAGTCTGCCGGAAGCGGAGCCTTTGATCGGCTTGGGGACACAGTGTGGCGTCACGGATACCGACGCTGTGTTGGAGGCCAGCGCCTTGTGTGATGACCTTGGGCTCGACGTGCTGTCAACCGGCTTCACCATCGCCTGGGCCATGGAATGCTACGAGAAGGGACTAATCAGTCCTCAACAGGCCGATGGGCTGGACTTGGAGTTCGGCAACGCGGAGGTTCTTTTGGAGCTCATCGCCCGCATTGCCAGGCGAGAGGGTCTTCTGGGTGATCTTCTCGCCGAGGGTAGCCAGCGGGCAGCGACGGAGCTGGGTGGAGACTCATGGAAGTGGGCCATGCAGGCCCGGGGCCTGGAGCAGTCGAGCCCTGATGCTCGATCGGCAAAAGGATATGCGCTGGGCTTCGCCATCAACCCGCGTGGCCCTGACCATCTGGCGGCGCAGCCTATGGCCGAGTTTGGCGGCACCCCCGAAGCCCGTGCCTTGGTCAGAGAGGTCTGCGGCGACGAGCGATATGCTGTGCCACACTCGCCCGACAAGAAGGCTGAGTTGGTGCGTTGGCACGAGGACTGTCAGGCGGTCTCGGATGCGCTGGGTGTATGTATGCAGGTGACGGTGGGTCCGTACATGATGACCCCGGACAGAATGGCCGCCTTGTTGAGTGCAACCTGGGGGATCGAGATCGATTCTGAGGAGCTGATGCGGGCAGGCCGCCGGATAGTGACTCTCGAGCGTTGTTTCAATGTGCGGCAGGGGGCCGAGCGGAGCATGGAACAACACCTGCCCTGGCGCATGATGCACGAACCTCTCGAGGAGGGGCCCAACGCGGGCCGTGTGACCTCACAGGCGGAGATGGATCGTATGCTTGATGAGTACTACGGTCTGCACGGGTGGGACAAAGAGACGGGGCGCCCCACGGAGGAGGTACTCGCTGCGTTGGGGCTCAAGTCTATCTGTTCCGACCTCGGCGGTTCGATCAGCGGAGGTGGGGGATGACGGCTAGGGACAGACGCGAGCCCGACTGGACCGAGTGCCTAGGTGACAGGCCGCATCGGGCGCCCGAGGAGCAGGGGACATCAGCACAACGGATGAGAGAGTCGCCGTTGATCATTCTGCGCCTAGCGAGAGGAGGATCTCTATGCAAACAGTGAGGCTGCTGGGTATCTGCGGCAGTCCAAGGAAACGTGGCAACAGCCGGTATCTATTGGAGCGAGCGCTCGCTGCGGCCGGTGGCGTCGCTGCCGGGCAGGTGGAGAGTGATCTATACTCCTTTGCAGGGAAGAAGATCGGTCCTTGCGTTTCGTGCTTCAGGTGTAAGGAGCTAGGGGACTGTGCGATAAGAGATGACTTCCAGGAGTTGCGTGACGCGTGGATGGCAGCAGACGCGATCATCTACTCGGTTCCCGTCTACCACATGGGCATCCCGGGGCAACTGAAGTGCTTCCTGGACCGGCTAGGCAATACCCTCTGTGTCGAGGAAGAGGATGGAGTGTCGAAGCTCCTTAAGGCGGTGGGTGTTGTAGCGCAGGGAGACTGCCTCTTCTCTGGCCAGGAGCAGGTGATGACCACGCTGATCAACCACGCGGTGCTGATGGGCTGCATCCCCGTTGCTGGGGACCCATGGCAATCGTACCTGGGCGCAGCAGGATGGACCCGGCAGGAGCTAGGTGAGAACAGCCTTCGCCTTCTGTACGAGAGTGGAGAGGCTGACGCGAAGGTTGCCGTCGCTGCAGCGGAGAGTCTCGGCAAACGCGTCACCGAGATGGCCTTCGTGGTCAAGGCCGGGGGGGCCACTCTGCGTGACACGCTGGCGCTCGATCGGGCCTACGGCGCATTCCTCTCTAGAATCCAGGCTGGCGATCCGCGCTCCACCTAGGAACGCGAGCCCTCGCCAGCTACCTGGATGGGTTGAAGGCCAGCCTTGCCCAGCAACAGTGGGGAAGGGTTCGACCGTAGGCGCCATGCAATGAACTGCGGATGTCCGTTCTCCCTCAGAATCTGTCCGCCATCGACTCGGTCCACCTCAGCGCCAGATGGTCGATTCTGTCCGGGAAACCCTCTTCGTCCATGGGGCCGAACCGCTCATGATCGATGACGGCTTTCATCTCCCTGAGCGACTCATCGAGCATGCCTTGCTCATCCATCATGTCCAGCAGCCGACCCGCAGTTTCCAGTAGACGAGCGGGCCCATAGCTGGGCGGCTCATTGAAGAGGCCATGAGCACTGGTTAGCAGGAACCCGACCAGCAGTAGCAGTTCGTCCCTCAATTCCTCAGTGGTCACCATTGGATCCCACCTCCTCGAAGTAGCATACCTCGTTCAAGAGGCGAAGCGGCGGCGCTGTGGGCTGGCTGACGGGGTATCCCAAGGCGACGAGCAGCTTCAACTCCAGATGGGGGGGCAGGGATACGATCGAGGCGAGGGACGCGGGGTGAAAGGAGCCAATCGCACATGCGCCGAGGCCCTGCCCGTGCGCCGCCAGAAGCATGTTCTGCATAGCTGCTCCCAGAGTCATGTGTACCATGTCGTACTCCGCTGTGCCTGCCTCCGCATCTGCTCGTTGTTTGTCTAAACAGATGAGGACAACGGCAGTCGCTCGGCCGGCTATCCCCGGGGCAGCCGCGCGCAGCCGCTTCAGCCTAGCTTGATCCCTAATGACGACGAAAGCCCACGGCTGGGTATTACCGCCGCTCGGCGCTCTGGCCGCAGCCTCTACCAGACTCTTCAAATCCTCGTCGGGGACAGGGTCTGCTGTCCACCGGCGCACACTTCGGCGGGTCAACATCGCCTCCATAAGGTCCATGGTCACAACCTCCTTGATTCCAGATCTGTGGTCAAGAGGCAGGCAAAGCGTGCTGTCCCCTCACACTATCGCCCCGGATCACGTCCACCGCTCCACACCAGCAACATGGGCCAGGCAGGGACGGCAAGTGGGAGCAGTACCGGCAACTTTTTCCTCTAGGGGGTTCTGGCGGTCACGCGGAATTCGTCTGGGAGCTTCTACGCACCTATTCGGTCACGCTGCTCTGCCGGGAGGGCTGCCTTGGCATGACCGTGCATCACAGGTGACAGGCTACCATGTGACCGTCTCCTGCATCCACTAGCTGCGGCTCCTGCTGACTACAGATGTCGGTCGCTCGGGGACAGCGTGGGTGAAAGACGCACCCTGGAGGCGGATTGGCAGGGTCGGCCACGCCACCGCTCAGGATGAGGCGCCGTTGCCGGAATTCGCGATCCAGAGACGGTGTTGCCGACAAGAGCGCCTGGGTGTAGGGGTGCAGTGGATTGTCGAAGATCTCGTCCGCGTCGGCGTACTCCATTATTTTGCCCAGATAAGTCACGGCGATGGTATCACTGATGTAGTGGACCAGAGTAAGGTTGTGGGAGATGAAGAGATACGTCAGTTCCAGTTCGCGTTGGAGTTGCATCAACTGGGCGATCACCTGCGCCTGAACGGACACGTCCAGCGCCGCCGTGGGCTCGTCCAAGACAAGGAATCTAGGATTGAGTGCCAGCGCCCGCGCGACGGCAATACGCTGCAACTGTCCACCAGAGAATTCGTGGGGGTAGCGATAGATGTGCTCACCAGACATCCCTACCTGCTCGAGCAGCTCCACAACCCTGTCGCGAACATCGCTATGGCTCAGCGATGTGTGCGTTTGGAGGGGTTCTCCCACTATGCTGAGGACGCTCATCCGCGGGTCGAGGGAGGAGAAAGGGTTTTGGAATATCATCTGCATGTTCCGGCGGATCTTTCTCAGTCGCCTGCCGGACAAGCCGAGAACGTCCGTTCCCTCGAAGTATATCTCTCCCGACGTGGGCTCGATCAGGCGCAGGATGCAGCGACCAATCGTCGTCTTGCCGCAGCCGGACTCGCCCACCAGACCCAAGGTCCGCTTGTGCTCGATGCTCAGCCACACGCCGTCCACGGCGCGAACGACACGTGGGTTCCGCCGCAGGAATCCGCCTCCCTGGGTAAAGTGCTTGACCAGGTTCTTGACTTCCACTTGCGCGTTTTGCGCGCGGCCGGTATCTGCAAGCTCGTTCATCTTTCCTCTGAATCGGCGTAAAGGAAGCAGTAGACTGTATGCGATGGCGCCACGGAGATCCGTGGTGGCGCTTGTCCGCAGATCTCCATCGCATGCGGACAGCGAGGGCTGAAGGCGCAGCCCTCAAGAGGGTGAAGGCCGCTGGGCACGGTGCCCGGGATGGCTTGCAGGGGTTGGCCCCTGCTACTGCGTTTGGGGCTCGCCTCTAGCAAGGCACGTGTGTAGGGATGCTTCGCCTCGAAGAGCACTTCGTCCACTGGACCAGATTCCACTACCTGCCCTGCATACAGCACCGCCACCCGCTGGCACGTCTCAGCCACCACCGCGAGATCATGGGTAATCATCAAGATCGCCACACCCTGTGTTTCTCTCAATCTTCGAAGCAGATCTAGTATCTGGGCTTGAACGGTGACGTCCAGATCCGTCGTGGGTTCATCGGCGATAAGCAAGTCGGCCCCACAGGACAGGGCGATGGCTATGCTCGCCCGCTGCTTCATGCCGCCGCTGAGTTCGTGAGGGTAGGTCTTCAGGATACGCGCTGGATCCGGCAATTCCACCACCTTCAGGAGTTCCAGAGCTCTGTCCCGCATCTGGCTCTTGTCGGCTCGCTGGTGGCGGCGCATCACGGTTTCGAGTTGTTGCCCAATAGTGAACAGAGGGTTCAACGACGCTGACGGATCCTGAAACACCATTGCGATCTTGGCACCTCGGATCGTCTGCATGTACGACTCGGGCTTCCCAAGTAACTCTTCTCCCCTAAACACAATGCTTCCAGAGACGATCTCTCCTCCGCGAGGGACGAGCCCCAAGATGGATACTCCCGTCATCGACTTCCCACAGCCAGTCTCGCCTACCAGCCCCAGCATATCGTGCTCATGTATCTCCAGGTCTATGCCATTCAGCGCGTGTACAATTCCCGCGTAGGTACGGAACTGGAGGCGCAGATCCCGGACGGTCACAAGCGGCTGATCCATCTATCCAACTCTCCTTGACTGCGGGTCCAACACATCTCGCACGCCATCGCCCAACAGGTTAAAACACATGGCGACCAACAGAATAGCCAGACCCGGGAAGATGGCGAACCATGGACCATCGTTGAAGTACAGACGAGCGACGGTCAACATATTGCCCCAATCAGCCTTCGGTAGTTGCACTCCCAACCCAACAAAGCTCAGCGCTGCTCCCATGAGGAGCGCTGAGCCGATATCCATTGTCGCCTGAACCAAGGCTGGAGTGAGCACGTTGGGTATGATATGGCGACGAATGATGGTGAAGCCCGACACCCCGATGGCCCGAGACGCCTCGATAAAAGGCTGCTCTTTTAGTGATACCGCCTGCGCCCGAGCCAAGCGAGTGTACCATGGCCACCAGGTCAGGGTGATGGATAGCATGGCGTTGAACAAACTGGGACCCAGCGCTGCACTAATCGCGATAGCCAGCAGCAAGGGAGGAAACGAGAGGAAGATATCGGTGATGCGCATGATGGCCTGATCGATCCACCCACCGAAGTAGCCAGCGATCGCACCGAGTGGCGTCCCAATGAGCATGGCCAGGCCCACCACAAAGAGGCCAATGCTGAGGGAAGGACGGCTACCGAGGAGGATCCGCGACAAGAGATCTCGACCCACGTCGTCGGTGCCCAATAGGTGCGTGCGGCTAGGCGGACTCAGCCTCTCGCTCAGGTTAGACTTGCCCATCGCCTGGTCAGGATAGGGCGCTAGCCAAGAAGCAAAGATCGCTGCCAGAACAAAGATCAGGATGATGACCAGACTGATCACAGCCAGTCGATCGCGCCGGAGAGCACGCCACATGAGCCGATATTCCTGGAACCGGGTGCTCCAGGCACCAGGCGCGCCCTCCAAGCTTTCCTCTGGCGGCATGTTCATGATCTGATCTCCAATACTTCTATTGCAAGCTCACGCGGGGGTCAATCATCGCCTGGAGCAGGTCGAGGAACAGGTTGGTGAAGACGTAGAACACCGCCACAATCAGCGTGACCGATACCACAATGGGAAAATCGATGGTCAGGATGGCGTTGACCAAGTAGGTCCCGAGCCCTGGCCAGAGGAAGATAATCTCCACCAGCATCGCCCCGCTTATCTGCCAAACGAAGCTTAGGCCTAGGACCATCAAAGTGGGGACGATCGCATTCTTGAGGGCGAGTTTGAAGTACACTGTGCGACCTGTAAGCCCTGCCGCCCATGCGGCGGTAATGTACTTCTGCTGGAGCACCTCTATCATCGCGGCCCGCGTCATACGTATGCTCAGCCCGACTGCATAGCTCGACAAAGCGATGCTGGGCAGAACGAGATGCGATAATACATCGCGGAACGCCGACCAGTTTCTGCTCAGGAGCGTATCCACCAGATAGAAGCCTGTAATGTGGTCGATGGGCGCAAGGATGGCGATCTCACGACTCACCCGACTGCCGATGGGCAACAGGTCGAGTTGGCGAACAAACAACAATTGCAGTAGCAGGGCCAGCCAGAACACCGGCATGGAGACATTGATGACCGCAAAAATGCGGCTGAGTTGATCCACCCAACTGTCCTTCCAAGCTGCGGACACCACCCCTAGGGGGATGCCTATCAGCACCGTGATGATCATGCTAACAAACACCAATTCCATGGTGGCAGGCAGAAAGACCTTCAGATCGTCGATGATGGGTCGGCGACTCCTGACCGAGATCCCGAAATCGCCATGGAAGACCTCGCCCATATAGCGCAAATACTGCTGGTAGAGAGGGCGATCCAATCCCAGCTTGACTCGCGCCGCTTCGCGTGTCTCCATTTTCGCCCGAGGACCGACGTATAGCGCGACTGGATCGGAGGGGACGAGACGGGCAATGACAAAGGTGATGATCGAAACGCCTACCAGCACCAGGACAGCAAGCAAGAGCCGTCGAATGATGTACTCAACTCTGGCCACAGATGAATCCCTTCAGTTGAGTGTAGGGGCCGACCAGGGGGAATCCCGATCAGCCCCTAACCGTTGATCGCGGTGTCTATCTAGGCGCCAACACAACACATGCGCTCCAGCACCGGCCAGCGCCTATCGAGTCGTCGTCAGATCGTAGATGAAGACAACTCCTGGATAGGCGGGGTTATTCACAAACCCGTCGATGTCCGCGCTGAAGGCGAAGGACTCGGCGATGTCCATGACCCAGACCGCCGGGCAGTCCTCGATGAGGATCTTCTGCGCGTCCTGGAACATCTGATCGGCGGCGTCACGATCCGTGCCGGTGAGCTGGTCCGCTTCGTCGATCACCGCATCAAAGTCCGGGTTGCAGTAGTACCCCGTATTGAGGAAGGTTTCTTCCTCGCAGTGATACATGGAGAACAAGGGATCATAGGGCGTCACGTATGTGGGCCACCACTGCTGGATGGTGATATCCTGAGCGGTCTGAGGATCCTGCTTGGAATACTCCCACATCGCCGAGTAGGTCATGCCCTGGGTCTCCAGATCGATGCCTATCTCAGAAGCGGGGAACACCCACTCCTCAGTTGGATACGCATGACCGGTGGTCCCCGTCGTATAAGTGAGCAGCAGATGGAGAGGTTGTCCATCCTTATCGCGGATGCCATCGCCGTCCGTATCCACCCAACCGGCCTCGTCCAGAAGCTCTCCTGCCTTGTCTGGGTCGTAGGTATACTGGAAGCAGTCGTCACAGTGACCCCACATAGCCGCAGGGACAGCACCTCTAGACTGTACGAAGATCCCCAGTCCCCTCTCGACCAAGGCGTCGTACGGGTAGCTGTAGGCCAGCGCCTGCCGCACCAGGACGTCGTTAGTCGGCGCCTTCTGGTTGTTGAGCAGGAACTGCATGTGCTGGTACGACGGGTCGATGTACACTTTGAGGTCCGGATTGGCCTGCAACTGGGAGACCTTGTCTGGAGGTATCTCACGCAGGATGTCCGCCTGCCCGCTCTCGATCATCTGTAGCATCTGCACTACGTCCTCGACGATCTCGAACACGACCTTGTCGAACTGATTGTCTGACCAGCCTTTCCAGTAGTCATCGAAACGAGTCAGGATCAGGCGCTGACCTTTGTCATAGGACTCGTACATGTAGGGCCCGGTACCGTGGCCGTTGGCTGCGTCGAACCACTCCTTCGGCTGGGCTGTGTCGGCAGGGCTGATGATCTCCCCGCAGTAGGTGGATGTGGCGATGATGTCCAGGGCCGCCGGGTAGCTGCACTTCATCTTGACGGTATACTCGTCGACCACCTCGACGTCGTCGACTGCGGCCCAAATCCAGCTGCACCCGGCTCCCTCCGCGGCCCAGTAGTGCTCGAAGGTAGCTTTGACCGCGTCTGCGTTGAAGGGCTCGCCATCCTGGAAAGTCACACCTTCGCGCAGGTGGAAGGTCCACTCAGTCGCGTCCTCGTTGGGCTCCCAGCTCGTGGCCAGCCCAGGGCTGAGCAACTCATCGGCTCCTGGAGGGTTCATGTACACCAGGTTCTCGTAGATGAGGTTCAACGCCGGGTGCTCGCTGGAGAATGCGTATCCCGGATCCAGGTCGATGAACTGCTGCCACATGATAGACGTGATAACCTTCGGCGCACGCGCCGCTTCGGTGGCTGCTGGGGCTTCGGTGGCCCCTGGAGCTTCGGGCGAAGCCGCCGGGGCACAACCGGAAACCAGCAGAGCAGTCATCACCACTGCGATTATCGCAAGTCGCAATAGCTTGAACATCTTTTGTCCTCCTTGTGCGGTTTGGTTGATGGTGTCAGGATTACACTCAATCGGTAGTCTGATCTAATCGCGTTAGTCCCGTTGCATCACCTCCTTCTCCGTTCCGCCACCAGGTACCCTCGCGGAGTTCATACCATCACTCAGGCGGCCAGCACGATCATTACGGATAACGTGATGGCTAGGCATCCTCAGTGATTGCCTTAGGCAAACAACCCCTCGATGGGTCGGTAGTCGATGTCGAATCCGAAGTAACGTGGGCCGGTACACTCGTTGAGACCGAACTCAGTGCGGAAAGCTTCGAGCCCCTTTATCCCCACCGCCACCACCTCGTCACCCTCTTTGATGTCGGCATTGGTGATCCCTTCACCGTTGTGTGCCCGCACCAAGGTGACGATGTCGGGGCTACAGATCCACGGCTCGCCGTTCAGCCAGGAGACGTGGTTCTCGTTCTTGAACCAGACGTCGAGCTTTTGCCCTTCGTAGTCTCCGGTTCCCGCGATGTGAGTCGTCCCGAACATGTAGCCGTCGCGATCCTCCCAATCCTTGCCGGTGACTACCCCCTCAAACAAGCGCCATCCCTCGGTAATCTCAATCAGTGCGTCAATGGGGTCCTCACCTCTTTCCAGCGCCAGGCGTGTCGCCCGTCCCATGGCCAGACACTTGGTCAAGGTGCCCCGGACGAGTACCTCTTTCATCTCACGAGCTGGGATGGGGGTAATAGCTGTCGAGGCATCCCCGAATGCTGCGAGGGCAAGGTGCTTGCCCAACCGTTCCCCCATGCGGGGGTTCGCGCAATTCTTGGCAATGGTGATGTTGCCCCACCTGTCGACAGCAGCGAAGGGCCACGGGGTCTTTCCGTAGAGGTGTGTCGTGCTCTGTAGATCCTCGGGCACGGCCCGACCGGCGTAGTCTCCGTCAACCACCGGGATGCCCAAACGTCCTCCCACAACCAGAGCATCAGGCGTGTTGCCTGCTCCAGGTTCGAAGGCCACGACGCAGCCGAAGGATCTGTCCAAGTAGTGCTCCAGTTCCTTCACGGCCTCGATCAGTGTGTCGTCGCCAAGTTTGTCTACCAGCCCCATTTCCTCGATCTGTTTCAGGGTCTCCTCGGAGAGTGGGGCAATGGATCCCGTCCCGCAGGGATTGACGCTCCACGCGTCGTCGGGGATGTCGTCCGCATCGACCCAACCAAGGTCTATGCCGTCCTCGAGGGCCTTCTTGAGAATCCTCATGCCCATTTCTGGGCTGCCTCCACCGCCGGTTCCCAAGACTAGACAGCCCTGGAGGAAATCTTCACAGTCTTGTACCGTTTTCAGACTACCTCGTGGCACTATGCCTGACCTCCTATCATGGTTGACGTGGTGCTTGCTGGCCAGCCAATCGTCTGCTCACTTCGCCGCCCGCCCAGCGACGGCCAGCTGGACGGGCCTGGTCTGGACTCCCGGTCATGCCCTCTGGCTATGATCGCCGAGTGCGATGATGTTCAGGACTCTCTTCAAGGCCTGGCTAACATGCTGCTCGATTCTTGACTTGGCCAACTCCGGGTCCCTGCGCTCCAGGGCCTCAACGATCTGGTAGTGCTCCTCAATAGACAGACCGGCTCCAGCTGTGGCTTTGTAAGCTCGGTAAAGGAAGCGTGAAAGGGAGCTTTGCAGTTGACGGCTGAAGTCTGAGAAGTATCGATTCCCGGTGGCCTCCGCGAGCAAGGTGTGAAACCGCCCGTCGAGGGCAGTAAGTTCGTAGAAGTCCCCATCCCGGCTGCACCGCTCCTGCTGCTCGACTGTGTGCCTCAAGTGCTCCAGTTGGCGGTCGTCTATTCGTTCCGTGACCAGGTCCACGAGCTCGATGCCCACCCATAGCTGCGCTTCAGATAGTTGTTGGTAGTCCACAACGCCCAGGTGCGGGATGAGGATACCCCGCCGGGGCGGGATATCGATCAGATACTCGTGGCTGAGCTGTTGTAGTGCCCTCCGCAACGGTGTTCTGGTGCAATCCAGCACCTCTGAAAGGTAGGCTTCGCTGACTATGCTTCCGGGGGTCAGTTCTTCAGTTATGACCATCCTGCGCAGGCGGTCAGCGATCAGCTCACTTGCTCGTTTGCTCATGAGACGCACCACCTTACCTGTGTACCCGTGACTGCTGCCGTGCAGCAGAGACTGTTCACTGTGTGCGTTCTCGGGTCAGGGCAGAACACCGACGTGTACTGAGATCGACCTGTCCTGGCGAGTGTAGCATACCCTCGATACCCGACGAGTCGGGAAATCGTGGAGACGACCAGTTCGTGTGCTTGTGTCGCCGTGACGGGCGCGTCTGGATATACCAGAACTGCATCGCACAGTATACTGCGATCCTCATCTACTGTCAAGTCGAAACGACGGTTGACAGCGGCATACGAGATCGCACCGGGTTTTCCAGATCCGAGTTGCCTGATTGGCCTGGCAGGCAGCAACGCTCAAGATGGAGGTATCCGACGCGGAGTCGAAAGAACCACTGACCATGGCCAGTTCCCTCAGCGCGACTACCTCGCCACCATGGGGCACATCCCACGGGAGTTCAGCGTCCGTGCAGCAACCCCCAAGGGCCTGCCCCACGGCCAGATCCCCGCAGAGTGCTCCTTCTGGCAGCACGTTGGGTACAAGCATGACAAGCGGCTCACGAACCGGAAGACATCCCAGCTTACTGAATGGACCGTGGGTGTCGGGAACGCCCGAGGCAGCTTTCGCCTGTGTGTGGTTACGACTGTCGCGAAGGGAAGTTCACAACTGTAACATGGAGCCAAACCCGCCCTGTACCGCCTTCTCGTATGCAAGCGTTGCTATGGCGGCGTCCTGTACGCCTACTCCGGTGAGATCGCACACGGTGATCTGCGACTTTGCGGTGCGCCCAGGATGTCGTCCAGACGTGAGATCACCCAGCTCGACTATCTCTTGACGCTCGCCAATGGTGCCATCTTCCAGTCCGTGGTGAAGCTCCCCTCGCTCAGAGCACTGGCCCCTGTGATCACACACGAAAAGGTCGGCCCTGGAGAGAACCTGGCTCTCCAGCTCCTGCTTGTAGGGGGCATCCGAGCCCATGGCGGTGATGTGCAATCCGGAATGGAGCCATTCAGCGCGCACGAAGGGCTTGGTCGAGGGTGTGGCGGTGACGAGCAAGTCGCTCTCCCGGACCAGACTCTCTACGTCCTGCGCGGCCTGGCACTCCACTCCAATGATGCCAGGCATCTCCTCGACGTAGCTATCCAATCTGGTCTGGTCAAGATCATAGGCGAGCACCTTTTCGAATTCCCTGACCTTGGCAAGGGCCATGATCTGGATGCGCCCTTGCGCTCCGGCGCCGACTACGCCAACTACGGGCACCTCTTCTCTGGCGAGATACTTGGCTGCCACGGCTCCTGCCGCTGCAGTGCGGACATCGGTAAGGTAGCCATTATCGAACAGCAGGGCCTGGGGGAATCCGGTGCGGGAGTTGAACACCATCATCATTCCGGTTCCGCTCGGCAAACCCAGACTGGGGTTGTCGTAGAAACCGGTGGCGATCTTGATGGCTAGACTGCCTGCACCATGGATGTACGCCCCCTTGACATGCACCTCTCCCTTGACCTCTGGCATGTCGAGGCTCAAGACCGGTGGAAGATTGACTTCCCCAGCCGCCAGCCGTGTGAAACCGGCTTCCACCACCGATATGGCCTCTTCGATACTAACAGAGCGGCGGATCTCCTCTTCCTTGACCAGTAGAACCTCCATGAGTTCCCTCCCAAGAGCCCGGTCTTTCTAGACAATGCTCGACTGCGCGTCCATCCGTGCTCGTGGCACAGAATACTGTCGCCACGAGCGTTTGTCAAGTCCGTGCGTGCGACCACACACGTCGCGCTTATCGCTCGTGCAGGAGCCATCGAGGGAGGCATCGCTGGGTCTCAGCGATGTATCATTCCTTCCGGTCGAGATCTGGTCCCATTTGCCCTACGCTGCCTCGCCTCCTGTTCGCCACCTCAGTCAGGGCGAAATGAGAGTTGCGCTTGCGGCGATCTCAGTTGCAGGACTTGACGGATTGTGAGAAGTCTAGTATACTGGATTGTGGAGATTGGGTATATCGATGGGGGAATGTGGCGGCGGCTGCATGCGTGAGGGTGCAGATCTGTCACTGCACCCTGGAGCGATTCTCACGTGTT
>Ga0315539_1000677_pt1 | contig 25588 bp, 28 predicted proteins | sample SalMarSW160150MG_FD_203097 | JGI IMG/M metagenome (GOLD analysis project Ga0315539, IMG submission 203097) | Salt marsh sediment microbial communities from the Plum Island Ecosystem LTER, Massachusetts, United States - Salt Marsh Sediment SW1601-150 ...
CAGTTGATAAGTTATTAGTTCGACAAAGCCCACGAGGGCGAGAAGTTTATCCTGAGGAGCATGCGACGAAGGAAGCCCTAGTGGGACAACATATATTTAGGCGCATTTAGTTAATATACAACTATTTGCGCTTATTTTATATCATATTTACTGGCACATTACTGGCACAAATCAGAATTTTACTTCTTTATTTTGATATGACTTCTTTTAATACGATTTGTGGATACCTGGTTCTTTTCTATACTCTGATATTCTCTTGAATGAAAAAGGACCTTAGATGGCTTAATAAAGGGCTGTCATTCATGAATGACTATTAGGTACGATAGAATTGGATTTTATGAAGTTGGAAGATAATTGGATTTCTTGTAAGTTTAATTTAAATTAGTTCATGAGAACCAACAACTTATTGGCACTATAAAGAATATAGAGGCATTACTTTTGTACACTATTTAGATCAATTTAATAAAATGAGATTTTCACAAAGAATAGGTAAAAAATCAGTAAGACAATCTCTTCAGATAGAGAGTATTGATCAGGCTTTAGAAAACCGCCTTTGGAATAATTTCCTAAACGATTTTATAGGAGAGATTAAGTCATACGCACAACACGGTGAGTCCGACCAAGCGAAGATTTGCAGGATAATATGGGAAGAATTCTTTGAGCAACGAATAGACGAAATTCCATCTTACCAGGGTGGTGGAGTTTATATTGCTGGAGTAATCAAGTATATTAAAGAATGGTTCTTTTCTACAGTATGGTATGAGAAGTACGATTTTATAGAATTTATAGCATTACTTGATGCTAAAGTAATTAGAACCAGTTTTACTGAAAGTTGCAATAAAACATTAGAAAGAGAATCTGCAGGATATAGATTCGTGGAAGATAAACTGGTTCAAATAACTTCAGAAGAAGAAATTCAAGCAATTGAAGATGCTATAAATTCTCCTAAAGGTTATAAAACTATTGAAACTCACTTAAGAACAGCATTAGAATATTTATCAAATCGAGAAAATCCGGACTATCGTAATTCAATAAAAGAGTCAATCTCAGCAGTAGAATCTTTTTGTACAATTATGACTGGAGATGAAAAAGCAACATTAGGAAAAGCTCTAACACAAATTGAAAAATCACACAAAATACATGGCGCATTGAAAAATGCATTTTCATCTCTTTATGGTTATACAAGTGATTCAGGTGGTATCAGACATTCGCTACTTGAAGATGATATTCCTGTGACTATGGAAGATGCCAAATTTATGCTTGTGTCTTGCTCAGCATTTATAAACTATTTGAAAACAATAAAATAAGCTGTCCACATTATTCTGAAAAGCTATTAAGTGTAATCTACCTGGTTGGTGTAAATGGTGTTTTAGGTGGAAATGTGTGGAGGTTGGGAATCTTAAGAACCAACCTATATTTTCAGATTTATAAAAAACAATTTCGACCCGAATTTAGCGACAATAATTTGCAATAATGTTAAAAATTCAATTGATTAGTCAACAGGAATTAAAACAGACTATTCCTCTTTTTCTGAATAGAGAATTCCTTTTGCCTGTTGTCGGCTCCACCATAGGAGCCCAGAAAGGACCAATATAACAATTGCTGGCATGGCTGTGAACCATACGTTTGCTCCCTCTTCAATTGTAAGCCATGCCCATATCAATGCAATACCAGCTAATAGAGTTCCTAAAGCCATCGTTGTTACAAAAATACCCTGATTTTTTGGCTTCAGATATACCAGGATGGATCCAATTCCAAGGGCAATCAAAACCCCACCAGACCAACGAAGCCAACCATGATATACTGGTTCTCCACCTGACATATTCACTAAAGTATCAGGGGCAAAGAAATAAGCTAAACCATAGACTAAACAAACAATGGCATAGATTATCAAAACAATTTTTAAAAATCCAGAATTATTATTTTCTGCCATACGTTACCTCCTTTTTTATTTCTCGGATCGAAATTGTTATTTAAGATTAGTCTATTATCTCATTATAAACTATAGTGGGAAAAGCTCCCGGAGCACCTGACGAGGATAATCCTTTTTATCGAGAATTTCCTTTGTAGAGTGAGATGGAGTATTTTCATTGGATCATCTTACTTTCCCACCAACAGATTTCGGATCCAAATCTAGCAGTTCCAATGACATCAACATCCCCATCCCCATCAATATCAGCCGCATGAATAAAATTAGCACTTTGAAAATTTGGTTCAATGAGGCTTTTCAAAAAATTCTTTGAACCTTTGTTTTCCCACCATGAAATTTCGTTGTCGTTGACTGTAGCTACCACATCCACATCACCATCATTATCCATATCGATTGCATAGACTGAACTTACCCAATCATAATTATCATCAATAGAATACTTTGTAAAGCTATTAGAACCATCGTTCTCATAATACACTATTCCGTCTCCGGTACTTAAAACTTCACCAGCTATTAAATCAATGTCCGTATCACCATCAAGGTCTATTGCAACAACAGAGGAAGGCCAGGAACTATTATTATCGACAATATGTTTCGTAAAAAGTTTATCCCCATTGTTTTCCCACCAGGCCAATTCTTTTCCATACTCTGCGGCGCCAATTATATCCTCATGTCCATCATTATTGATGTCTTCAGTATATACAGAAGATGCAAAATTAAAGTCGTTTTCTATTGTGTGCTCTGTAAAAACAAAGGAGCCATTGTTTTCCCACCATACAATCTCACTTTCCATTTGTAATGCTCCTACAATATCTATATCGTCATCTGAATCTAAATCAACCACACAAATCTCTTCAGCACCATTATACCCAATATTGTGCCTGGTAAAGTTATTCGATCCATCATTTTCCCACCAAGCATTATCGAAATAGTCTCCTGAACCAATCACATCTATATCGCCATCATCATCCATATCTTTTGCGCATACTGATGTAGGACTTTGAAAATTATTATCAATGACATGTTTGCTAAAATTTCTGGATCCTAAATTTTCCCACCAAGCAATAACATTATCCTGTTCTGCCGTTCCAAGTATATCTGTATCCCCATCTCCATCAAGATCTATGGTATATACCCCTTGTGCCCAGGAAAGATTACTTTCTATTATATGTTTAGTAAATGAAAACTTACTGTAATTATCAACAGTAATTGTTATATTTTTTTTATCCCAAAGTTCACCTTTCTCTGCGAGATTAAAACAATGTAGTCTTACTAGATTGCCATATATATCGTATTCAAAATAATTTTCCCAACTGCCTGAACCATAGTCAGAATGATCTGCCGAACTGAGATAAGCTAATACTTCTATTGTCCAGGTTCCTGAACTTGGGGGATTCCATTTTAACCATGTTCCGAAATCAAAAGAACCAGAAATATTTTCTCTATCAATGATATTTGATTCATAAACTGTGTTATCCTTTTTAAGGCTCCAATGATAGTGTAGAGTACCGGAAGAAGTGACTACGCATTCAAGTTTTACCGTATCAATAACAGTGACTGTTGATTTGTCACACGTTATTTGAGATATAACTACTGATTCGGGAGAATCTTCCTTGCTACAATTCAAAATCGCTACCGTAGCTGATAATAAGCTGAAAAGCAGGACAAATCTGATTTTAATTTTATTCATTTCTTAAGTTAGTTAATAAAAAAGGATCTACAAGTTAATGAATAATCTTATGTTAGTTAAGAAAATATAACAGACAGTCCTGAACCGCCACCGACAAAAATCTTAATAATCTCCACTTCATTCATCTGGTCCACGATGTGAGGTTGCCTCTTCATCCACCCAATTTTCTTCTTCCCAAGTCATGCCCTTGCTACCAGGCACTTTTCGAGTAGGGCCTGTTTTGTAAAACTTACAAGATTTTAAACCATAGCAAAAAGTCTCCATTCGATAACGCCTACATTGTGGATTCCACTGATCAATAATCATCTCTACTGCCATTCGACAATCCCATAAGCGACTTTGGCATTTGCTTTGATATATTCTTGCGTCAAGTCTTCGGTGACCTCTTTGGCGATATACCACAAGAACTTCAGGAACTCCAAACCATGGAGGAGGATTTAGGTTTCCTTGAGGTGTGTATTACAGAATCTATAGCTTACTAACCTTGTAGAATTCGATTGATCTATCCGATCAGTTGCCTGCGTAAACCTTTGAACAAGCTTTGATCAGGTTATACTAAGAGGGAACGCGTTATCCGGAAAAGGGCTGGCCTGCCCATTCCCCGCCAGGAGCAGGTGATCACCTCAGGATCATCAGTTTCCGGGTTTGCGTGAATACCCCGGCGGTAAGACGGTAAAAGTAGGCTCCCGGTGGAAGACCCGTTGAATCCCAGTGCAATACATGTTCTCCTTCTACATAATGCATGTCGACCAGTACAGCGATTTCCTGACCGGCCATATTATGCAGTGTCAGGATCACCTGACAGGGATGAGACAGTCCAAAACGAAACTGAGTATGGTCTTTCACAGGATTCGGCCAGTTCTGGTCGAGGTAGAATTGACTCTGTTGCTCATCCCATAATTCATCCTGTTCAATTGAAGTAGTTCCAAACATCTCCAGAAGATGCTGGTTCATATATTGTGGTCTTATTTGAATAAAATCTCTGATAAGCTGAATGCTAAAATCCCAATCATTATTGAAATACATTTCGAAGGACCAGCGGTTTCGATATTCAATAATATAAGGTTCTATCTCTGCAACCATGCTATCTAACCGGGCATTCATGTTCTCAGGTGAGAGTTCTTCCTGCATGTGTTTGGCAAACCATTGAATCAATAAGTTACGGAAGGAGGTATTCTCTATAAGTTTCTGAGCAAGGTGATGTGGTCCGTATTGTCCAAACGAAGGCAGATCAATCCCTTCAAACACATGTTCCAGCATATTGTATTCGGCATCCAGCGCTGCATACTCAGGTCCAAGTTCTTTAGCAACCCCAAAACAGGTTTCCATGTCAAATTGTATCCATTTCCACTTGCCTGTTGCTGTTCTGGGTCTCCAGCTCGCATCATTATTATTTGGCCAATCCCACTTGCAGGTATAGATGCAATGCCCCAGGTAAGTAATGAAATTTCCTATATTCATCCTGTTCTTTATGTAGTTATAATTTGAAGGATCGCTCATATCATGTGTCAGGATGAAATTGGCCATGGTATTCCAATTGCTCGCATCACCCTCGTCAACAACAGTATAGGGATTTGTACCTGATCCTTCATGTTCCAGCAGATCAAATCCCGGATTATCCCGTTCGATTTCATAATGAAACTGGTAGTACCAGGAATTTTTATTTGCTTCCCGTACTTCATGAAGGCCCTAGTATTCTCCGTTAATAAAAACCACTGCAGGCCGGTAAGCCTGAATATCGAGATCACTCTCTTCAAACAAACTTTGTGCATAAGCATCACTAAAGAGTGTGGCACAGATCAGCAGATATCCTCCTGCCGGGATAATGGCTCCTGCCGGGAATTGCCATTTTGTAGTATCTGTAAGGTTGTCCGTGAGATAGTATCCTCCCATGTCAATTGGGGCTCCCGAGTGATTAAGAATTTCAATCCAGTCCGAGAATTCTGCATCATCAGGATCAGATAAGATGGTTGAGTTGGAGGCAAGAAATTCGTTAATCACCAGATCTTGCGTATGCGACACAGGAATAATAACCGTAATCATGCCCCACATCATTAGGAATAAATAGGCATTCGATCGGTTGCTCTTTTTCGAATTTAGATCTGCCATACCGCTTTTAGCATAAGTTACTCTAACTTTATTCAATCTGCAAATTCAATCTGATGCATTTTAATGACAAGATCCGGGTATCAAATTCTTAAAATTTCTTGAATAACTTTCACATGAAAAGACAGGATTACAAAAGATATTCTGTAAATTAACATGATCCAAAGACCAAATTCAAACACGATGGAAAATATCCCGGTCCTAACCGTCGCTGAACGATCGCTGGCAGAAACCTATGAACAGGCGCTGATCCGGTTATACAAGGAGGGAACGCGTTTCAGAACCCAGTATGATAAACCCGGAGATCCCCTGAGCCTCGACTGCACCATGAACATGTTTGGGTTTATCCAGTTCAACCGCAAGATCATTGCAGCTGAAATCGAAAAACGATCGGGTAAAAAGACAAGATTAGGCAGGATGAACTGGCAGGCTGATTCGTATCACATCTATGGAAAGGACATTGAGACAGCCCGGTCGATGCTATTCGACCGGCTGGAGGAGATGCCCTTTGAAAACCGGATCTTCAATTTCCACGACGAATTTATCCAGGAGATGTACCAGGGTGCCGAGGCAATGGTACTGAAGAAGATTGAGGAGTATGATAAGAGTCACTGAGTAATTCCTGGGTGCTCGGTACTAGGTACTCGGTACTCGGTAAAAAAAAGAGATGAGAAGTGAGTAGTGAGAGGTGTTATACGTTGATAAGTTATCAGTTGATAAGAGTGAAGTGAGGGAGTGGTGAGAAGTGAGACCGGGTGACAATGAGACTGTGAGAGGGGGAGCGGGGGAAATAGTAGGCAGTACGCAGTTGGCAGTAGGCAGAGGCAAAGTTAATCGTAAACTGTTAATCGTATAACTTTGTAGTTCTTGAAAGGTATTTAAATAAAGCTGCAATCCATATTTACAGAATTTATACGTCCCTTAGGGACTGAAAGATTGAATACTGGCATGCCATGAAAATCTATTTTGCCGGGTCGATACGGGGAGGAAGGGAAGACAGGGATCGTTATCACTCCCTTATTAAACACCTTTCACAATACGGTGAAGTACTGTCTGAGCATATTGGAGAAGAATCCCTGTCAGCATCGGGAGAAAAGGATGAAGACAATGTTATGATTCACCGACGTGATATGGACTGGCTGTTCGCTGCCGATTCAGTGGTGGCAGAAGTTTCTACTCCCAGCCTGGGAGTCGGCTATGAGATTGGTCGGGCTGTGGAAAACCAGATACCGGTGCTCTGCCTCTACCGGAAGGGCTCTCCAAAAAAACTATCGGCTATGATCGCCGGATCACCCGAGCTTACGGTTGTTTCCTATTCAGCACTGCAGGAAGCCTGTGATGCCATTGATACTTTTCTCAATAATTTATCTACCTGATATATAGTTTATTAAAATAGCCTATATAAAGTATAACCTTATTATCATTTGTAGAAAGTTACTACCTCTGAATATCGACACACCTTTCCGGCCGATGGAAGAGAATACAACTGTGGGCTCCGGTAGTTCGGCCGGTATAAACTTCGTTTCGTTAATATAAAATTCCTGATGCAATCCGGCCCATATGATCTTACTTCGCTTTATTACAATACCTTATGGGTTTTAATTAAATGATCACTTCACTATTGTTATTAATTAACGGGAAGGCAAGTCTATCATATGGCATCTGGTGCAGAACGGAGGTGTTTGGTTTTTATACCACATTTTTCTGAAATCACGGAATGCCGGACCGTTCAGGCAATTCATCACTCCCGATTGAAACACGTTTCCGAAGTTCAACTCTTTCGGAAATGGTTTGGCACAACAGGGAACCAGGAAACCATCCCAGGTGATGTAGAAGTGGCTCCAGGGGAAGGGGCATTTTCTGAAACCCGGTTGTGTGTCTTGATCCCACACCGCAATATCAATCCCCGGATATTTTTTCGCACTCTTCTTCAGGTTATCCAGTTCTTCCTGAAACTCTGCCGAGGCAAAAAAACGGTAATAGGGAGTTCCATAACCGGTAACGGCAGCAAGGTTAAAAAGGGTAAAACAGACATGATCGATCCCATGAACATGTGCATTGGTTGAGACGGTGATAATTACCCCCCTGTTTTTGTTCCGGATGTAATGAACCGCCTCAACCAGGCTTTTATAAAGAAACGGTTCGCCCAGACCGGTTAATCCAATGGAATCGATATAGGGTGAGACTTCATCAATGACGCGTTTCAGCATATCGAGATCCATCTCTCCCTTATCCATCGCTGTACCCAAATCATATTCCCTGGGACAGGTGATGCATTTCAGGTTACACCGGTTTGTCACTTCGAGCATCAGTGTTGAGGGCCAGGCAACCCGTGTGCTTCTTATCCCGTTTCGGTAGAAGTGGACCATTTTGTTACCGGTATAGTTGAAGAAATTGCCACTCCCCGGAAGTCGCCTCAATCGCCTCAGAACAAGTTTGCGTTTTCGCCGATCCATTGGTATGCGTTAATTTAGAGTATTATTTTCATATCGTCCCACGATGAGTTTTCTCAGCGCCAGGATCCCAAATGCAGGGCCAACAGCCAGAACAAGCAGTAAATATTTTCCTGATATTGCGTTGGACAGGAAACTGACCAGCTGAATACTGATAATGGTAATAGCAAACCCGATGGAATTGACAATGGTCAAACCTGTCCCCACAAGGTTATCCGGGGCAGTTTGTGCTGCTATGGCAGAAAATTGGGGTGAATCACCAACTACCACCACCCCCCAGAATATAAGGAAGAGCAAAAACAGCGGCGTGGAAATGCAAAAAGCCAGAGGTATGAGCAGACAACAGATCCCGGAAGAGATCAATTGGATGTATGCAACTTTTGCGCTTCCCAATTTTTGTGAGCGTATGCCACCGATGATGCATCCTGCACTTCCTGCTGCTATGATGATAAACGACCATACCGATACATTTAGCTCTATTTCCCTGCTTTCCGAAAATGCAATGATCAAAACCGGGATATATGCCCATAAGGCATAGAGTTCCCACATGTGCCCGAAGTATCCCAGGGCAGCCAGCCTGAAACTCCGAACCTTGAATATTTTCCCTATGGCACCGGGATCAAATCGTGTTCCTTTTTGGAGGTAGGGACCATCGGGGACAAACAGGTACATCAGTACACCTCCGCAAAGTGCCACAATGGATGTCCCCAGGATCACATAACGCCATGGAAGCATTCCACCAAAACTTTTTAACAGATGAGGAAAAGCAGTTCCCAGGACCAGGGCACCAACCAGATAACCGATTGCCTTCCCAAGCTTCCGGTTATACCAACCGGCCGCAATTTTCATCCCGATCGGATAAATTCCTGCAAGGAAAAATCCGGTTATGAACCGAACCAGTAAAAGCAACATCAATTCCCCACTGATCAATAAAAGCATGCCATTGCTGATCGCCCCCAGCAAAGAGCTGGCCAGGAATAATTTCCTCGGTGAAACCATATCGGAAATGGCAAAAAAAGCAAAACACAATGTGCCGGCAATGAACCCAAGTTGTACGGATGAGGTGATCAAACCCAGTAGCTGGGATCCAAATAGATACTCATCCTGCAACTCGCCAACAATGGCATTCCCTGCAAACCAGAGTGACGTACCGGCAAACTGGGAAATGATAATTACCGGTAAAATATGACGATGCACAGGTTGTGTGGATATCTGTTTGTCCATTAGAAATTGTTCAGGGTATCAATCGCCCCACGCACAAAAAAGGGATCCTATTTCCGGTTCATCAGGTACGACCTTCCCGGAAAGGGAACCCGAAAGGTTTCAATACATCCCCTGTCAGCAACTGTCACGAAACAGGTCCGTCCATCGGGACCGCCAAAAGCAATGTTTGTCGGATTTTTTCCTGTCAAGCCAATCTCTTCCAACACCTCACCTTCCGGCGAAATCATCAGAACCGTCCCTTTTCCATAACGGGTGACAAAAAGATTTCCTCTGGAATCACAACGCATCCCATCCAATCCGTAATCCCTGAAAGAAACGAATAATCGTTTATTTGAGATCTGCCCGCTATCGCTGAGATCATAAACCCAGATCCTCCTCTGAACAGATTCGTTAACATACAACTTTTTCTCATCGGTGCTTACCTCAATGCCATTTGTAGTCCCCATGGAATCTTCCAGGAGGGTAATTTTTCCATCGGGCGCAACCCTCCATAGCATACCTGTTGAATCGGACCAGTTTGGATCACTGGCAAAGAGCAAATCCTTTCCTGAAATCGCGATGTCATTCGGCTGGTTCATTCCGGGATGATGTGCATGAACTACTACTTCCCTGGTCTTAAACAATACTTTCAGGATATTATGCCCGGTATAATCGGCAATAAACATGTTCCCGGTCCGATCAAAACGGATCCCATTTCCTATGCTACCCTCCGGTAACTGTATATACAATCCCGGTTCACCATCTTTATCCACTATCCCCACAGTCCCCTGCCTATCAAAATTAACAGCATAGAGATTCCCGTTCCTGTCTACAGCAGGGCCTTCAATCCCTGAAGTAAATACTCCTTCTCCGGTCAGATCCCTTGCTTTGTAAAGTTCATCATCCGTACCACTTTCCCGATTCACATCGGGTGGTTTGCACCCAATCAACGACAGGAAAAGGATAAAAAGAAAAAGTATTTCAGGATTGCGATGTCTCATCATTACAGGCTCTTTGTTATTATTTTTCATGAAATTCGTCCAATAATCCAGTTTTTCAACCCCTATATTAAGAAGAATATTTCATTTTTCTAATGATATTTTTTTTAATTGATTTTCTGATATTTATGATAATATAACTATTTTTTTAGTCATATAATTATATTTTTAGTTGTATAATTAAAAAAATAGTTTTATGTTTGTATCATGAAAGAATTAACCAAAGCCGAAGAACAGGTAATGCAATATCTCTGGAAGATTGAAAAGGGCTTCGTAAAAGATATCGTAGAACAGTTTCCGGAACCCAGGCCTGCCTATACAACCATAACAACAGTGATCCGGGTTTTAGTGAACAAAGGATTCATCAGTTTCCATACCTATGGAAAGGTTAACGAATATTATCCGCTGGTCTCCAAGCTGGAATACAGTAAACTCTATTTCAACCGGGTGGTCAGGAATTATTTCAGCGATTCATATCAAAAATTTGCATCATTTTTTGCAAAAGAGAATGATTTGAGCCTTTCTGAACTGGAAGAGATTAAGGAAATTGTTGAGAACCAGATTGCAGAAAAGTCAGAAAAACGCTCAAAAGAGGGTAAATAAGGTCTATTTAAAAATTGAGCAGGATGATTCTTTTTCTGTTTGAATCTGCCATTGGGCTGATCCTTTTGTATAGTTTCTATTTTTTCTTTCTCAGGAATGGAAGCGATTTCCGCCTTCAGAGAGTGTATTTGATCTTATCCGGAGTCATCTCGATCATAATCCCATTGCTGAATATACAGTTACCATCCGATGCGATCCCATTATCGGAACAATTCCTTTTGTTTCAGGAAGAATACATTGATTTTACCGGACAGATTAACGGAGGATTGTACCAACAACATGCCTCCCTGCATCTGACGGGCGTTGTTTTAACAATCTATCTTACCGGTGTATTTTTCTTCCTGATAAGGCTGATCTACTTTTTATACAAACCCTTTAAAATAATTCGTCAATATGGCTTAGAAAAAAAAGGAAAAGTAAACTTTATCTTTTCGGATAATATTCATTCTCCCTTTTCAATTTTTAATTTCATTTTTTTGAACCGGTCTCAGGCTTCCAAAAGATTTCTGGACGAGGTCATTGCCCATAAAGAAGTCCACGTTGCACAAAAACACACCCTGGATCTGTTTTTCATAGAACTTCTAGTGATTTTCCAATGGTTCAATCCAATCGTTTTTCTGATCAGGAAATCGATACAGGAGGTTCACGAATTTCTGGCAGATGATGGTGTTCTGAAACGTGGTTTTGATCCCGAATCATACATTCGAGTAATCCTTCAACAGGTTTCACGGAAGCCCAAACTGGGGCTGGTCAGTCAATTCAACTCATTAACCAAAAAACGAATCGTCATGATTACTAAAAATAATGTAAAGAAAAAGTTTAAGTTAAGGTATCTATTGATAATGCCTCTCATATCGTTATTATTTCTTGCATTTTCAACTGATCAACAGTTGAACAGTGTAGATGACCCTGGAATTTTTATTTCATCCCTCTCCGAAGCAGTAGATTTAACGTGGTCGCAGGATGAAAACACTCCCTCCATCTGGCCCGTTGATAAAGAGAAATGCAAATTTACCTCAGGGTTTGGAGAACGAATCCATCCCATTTACCGGAAAAAGATGATGCACAAAGGAGTTGACCTGGCGGCAGAAGAGGGAACTCCCGTCAAAGTCACCGCCGATGGAGTGGTCGAAAAGACGGAGGATTGGCCCGAGGGTTATGGGAAGTACATCATTGTTGTTCATAATGATGTTTACGCCACCCTCTATGCACAGTTATCTGAAATGAAGGTCAAGGTTGGTGACAGGGTAAAGCGAGGTGATGTGATTGGTTTGGTCGGAGCATCCGGATTGTCTACTGCGCCTCACCTGCATTACGAGGTCAGGAAGAATGGTGAGGCCGTTGATCCTGCTGACTATTTTAATATCAATTAACCGGTGTTCTTTCCCATTTCCCGTTACACTTCATGATCAATTGCTCCTGTGAATAAATGTTTGCGTTCACATGAAAATATTGCTGATCCTCCCTCTTTATTATCATTTCAAACTCAAGAGATGAGTGGGTGGCAGGATCGACCAGGGAAAGGAATTTGACCCGATCCAATTCCTTCAGTTCCAATTCATCCTGAAGAGAATCAGAGAGTATTTCCGTTATCATCTGGATCATAACGACTCCGGGAACTACCGGATGTTCCGGAAAATGCCCGGCAAAGAGAACATGGTCCCGGTTAATTTGGACCTGAACCTTTAGGTGGCTTTTTCCGGGGTCTGTTTTCTTCGACCGGATGGTATAAAAATCATTCAGAAAGAGTGTTGCCATGTTGGGTTTCTAAGCTGTGTAATATGATTTCAATTTTCTTTTGTGGAAAAGAGATGTGAATATCACCCGGAAATTGATTATAGTCAGCAAACTCAATGATCATTTTTTTCGAAAAGCATCCCTGTTTTACGATCCGTTCTAAATTACCGGATGAATTGCTGACAAAACAGAATTTTTTCCCATCCAATGTTATCGGGTAAACCGTATAATCTCCGGATTGAGTGATCAATGCTTCTCCCTTTTCAAACGGTTTTCCTGTCAGAAAGAGTGTGTTCAGTGTTTCTTCAAGGACCTTCCGTATCCCTGTTCTTTGAAAGGCGTCAAAGCAGTGATGCACTATTAAATCATTACTTCCTGTTTCAAGGTCAAAAAATTTCATTCCCAATTCATTAAGGAAAACGACCCGATACATTTCATCGGGAAAAATCCGGATGGCAAATAGTCCGCTGTAATGGTTCCCGGAGATGTCAATTTGTGCTTTATAAAGCAGTTCTGTTCCGCTTGATGAAAACGGCCGCTTAATGGGTGTGATCATTCCCGGATCTTCAACCGGTAACAGGGAGAGCCGTTTTATTGTACAACTTCCGCTCACCAGAAGGGTAAGGCTACTGAATAAGAAAAATCGAATCAGGAATCGTTTCATTCCGCTTCTTATTGAAGAATTCGATCAGGGTATAATCTTCTGATTGTTCTATGAATTTCACTTTTTTCACCAGCATATCATGCTGTCCAAAATGGACCTCTATTTTCTGAAAAAACTGCTGGTACTGTTCAGTTGCAGGGGTGAGAATAATCAGATATTCCAGTTTATTTTCAAAACAGGCCGCTGAGAATTCCTCTTTCTCTTCCAGTATTTCACCCCGGATCACATTACTCATCAACCGGCTGATTTGCCGGAACATTCGGTTTGAGTCGGTATTGTATCGTGATTCCCGGTCCTCATCCCTGATCAGGATATCACTCCCGTTAAAGATAATGGTATAATCAAAAGGATCAGTATATTCCCATCTTAATTTATTTTCTTTCATGAAGTAAAATTTACCCGTACTGATGATATTTTCTGTCAGGATATCAAGGTGTTTTACCTGGCGAAAATCACTCATGAGTGTATTGGTTTCCCTGTTGAAACCAGTTAGTTCATCCCTGAATTTGTCCTCATCCTGCATGGGTGTTAAGTCTTCCTGTTGGGAATAGGCAGACGGGATCAGGACAAGGATCAAAAGAAGCAACGTTACTAAGAAGGATATTTTACGCATAGGCTTCCTGTTTTATCAATTCATCTAAACGAACAATCTCATAACCGGTTTCAGCGGCATGTTCCACCAATTTTTCAAGTATCGTGCCAATATTCGGATTTTTATCATGCAGAAGGATAATTGATCCTGGTTTTATTTTGCGGATGATTTGTGAAACGATTTTTTCTGTTTTTTTTCGCTTCGGTGTATCCAATGAGCGGATATTCCATCCAATGGGGATGTAATTACATTTCTTTACTGCTTTTGCCAGTGCCGGGTTAGTCACTCCGTATGGCGGGCGGAAGAATTGTACCTTCCGGTTAATGATTTGTTCAATCAGTCTATCTGTCTCTTTCAATTCCTTTACCATTCTTTTTACGGAATAAAAATCAAACCAATTTGAATGGGAGTAACTGTGATTGCCGATCAGGTGTCCCTGTTCATCCGTTTTTTTCAGCACTTCGGGGTTGGCGGAAATATTCCGGCCAACACAAAAGAATGTAGCCACAATGTCAAATTTCCCGAGAATCTCCAGAATGATTGGTGTAATGGTTTCATCCGGTCCATCGTCAAAGGTTAGTGCAATTTTTTTCTCTTCGGTTTTCACCGAAAGGATCGGTTTAAGGTAGAAATTTGATCCGATATAGAACGATCCATAGATCATCACACCAATATAGATCAGGATTGCCGCCAGGAAAACAAGGTAATGAATCGATGTTAGCCGGAACAGAACATATAACACTGTAAAATAGATGAATGTAAATCTCTGGACGTTCAGCATCTTGAAACGAGGTATAACGAATGATTTGTATCCTGCCAATGATTATAGATCAGCACATGATTCAGGGATTGCGGATTGGCAGGTTCCAGTTGAATGATAGAAGGCACTTTTTGTGTTTTCAACATTTTCGCTGCCACCCACAGGGCAAAGATGGTAGAAGAATAGGATTCTCCACAAAGGTGTTTATAGCCTGTGTGTATTTTCCCTTGAAAAAAATCCTTTTTAAGGTCATGGTAGATTTTATCTCCTTCCAAATCTCCATTTAAACCATACAACACGACATCGATTGAGTTTTTCTCCACGTTATTTCGAACCAGGAATCGTTCGATCGCCCGACTCAGATCCTCTTGGTTCATGTTTTGATAGAAGGTCTGGACACTTGTCAACCGGGCGCAACTGTTCTCCCCTTTATGTCTTGAAAGCATATAGAATCCCACACCTTCTCCGGCGATGGTTCCCGGAGAATCGAATTGAAAAAGTTCAAGATTAGAGATCTTCTCTTTTTTCCAGCGTCCGATTTTATCGAAAATCCGTATCTGGTTCTCTGTATTTTCCTCATACCCTCCCACCATAACATTTCTGGCATTTCCCTCCTCAATCAGCATACATCCGTCAATCAGTGCCGTTTCAAAGGAGGTCCCACGATGAGCATAAGTAAAATTATAGTTATGGCATTTGAGCATCTGGGAGACATAGGCTCCGATGGTATTGTGAGTGGATTGAATGAAGGGCGTGGGGGTGAGAAACTTCTCGTCGCCCTCCAACAATCCCAGCAGGAATTTTTCCGTATCCTCCACCATACCAAAACCCGTTCCCGTGATAATTCCATCCGGCATACTCACTCCGGAATCCACCAGACAGATCTTTGAGGCAATCACCCCCAGTTTCAGGATCCTGCTCATTCTTCTTGAAGAGGCTGGATCGAGGTACATTTCAATCTCCGGTTCAACTGCATAGAGCTTATTATTGGAGTATTCCCTAACCTCTTCAAAAAAATAGTCTTTTTTTGTCGTGGGTTGTGGTGATACAAGTCCTATGCCCCGGATATATATTTCCATAATTCAAAAGTCAGATAGAGAACAATCCTCCAGACCGATCAGGAAAGATCGTTTACTGATGAAAAGATCAATGCTGAATTATTACCTCCAAATCCAAATGAATTGGATAATATGTTTCTCATTTTATAATTCCGGATCAAATGCGTTTCCGGAATGATTTTCAGCTCTTTCATGGGTGTTTTGAAATTGAGGTTCGGGAAGATCAATTGATGCTGCAGGGCAAGGATTGACAAAACGGCTTCAATTCCTCCGGAAGCTCCAAGTGTATGGCCTGTAAAGGGTTTTGTAGAGCTGAATTTTGGTGGACTTCCTCCAAAGAGGCTCTCGAGTGCCCTGCCCTCCGAGAGGTCATTATTCTGTGTCCCGGTTCCATGGAGGTTTATGTAATCGATATCATCTATGGTTAAGCCGGCAGCATCAATGGCATTTTTCATCGCCATGTGTGCTCCTATGCCATTTTCTGAGGATGCCGTTTGGTGGTAGGCATCGCTTGCATTACCAAATCCCTTCACTTCACAAAGGGGATGTGGATTGGAACAGACCTCTTCCGATTCCAGCACCAGGTATCCGGCCCCCTCTCCAAGGTTCAGGCCAGCTCTCTGATCATCGAAAGGACGGCTTAGTTGGGTATCGAGGATCATGAGGGTATGAAACCCATTGAGTGTGAATTTTGATAATGCATCAGTTCCTCCAACAATGGCTCTGTCGAGTATTCCACTTTTAATCAGCCGCGTTCCAAACATGATTGCATTGGCGGATGAAGAGCAGGCAGTATTAATGGTAGTCACAAAGCCTGAAACTCCAAGGTAATCTGCGATCCGTTCGGTACTCTCCCCACAGTCGTGGGTATTAATGTATTGATTTTGCAAGCTGTTCGTAAGGAAATCGCGGTACACCAGTTCGGTTTTGCACATTCCTCCAACGGTTGTTGCTGAGATCAATCCTGTATTAAGGGATGGATCGTTACTTAAATTGGCATGACTGACTGCTTCTCTGGCTGCGATCATCCCAAGCAGGGTTGTCCGGGTCATTCCTTCACAGGATTGAAAACCGGCCATCGCAGCCAGCTCATCGTTCGAATGTTTGATCTCTGCAGCAGGCAGAAGATTTTTTAGCTTGGTTTTCAGCAGCGTTAGGGCAGATACACCGGATTTACCGGAAAGGACTGATTCCAATGTTTCATGAACGTTCAATCCAATCGCTGATACAACTCCTATTCCGGTAACAAGAACTCGTTTCGCCACAACATGTGTATATGATTAAAAAGGGATCCGGGAAAACGGCAGGTGCTTAAGGTCCCGGGAAATGCTTATAATCTGTTTTTTTCTATATAATCGGCCATGGTTTGGATAGAATAGAATACATCCTTCCCCTTTTTGGGATCATCGATTTTTATTCCATAGTTCTTTTCAAGCAGCACGATCAGTTCCAGCGCATCAATTGAGTCCAAACCCAGTCCGTCGCCAAACAGGGGGGCTCCGGTTTCAATTTCATCCGGACCAACGTCTTCCAGGTTAAGCACTTCTATGATCTCCTGTTTCAGTTTCGTAATTAATTGTCCCATAACACTATACTTTCAAATCATGATAATTTTTTCCCAGAAACGATGCCTCAAATTTAATATTTCGATTGGTAATATCATCCTTTTCCACCAGATAGATGAACGATTCGTAGAATGATCCGGTTCGCTCAAACTCAACCCATCCACAAATACAACTCTTTAATTTCCAGCTCATCAGCAAACTCACGTATTCATACAGGAATTGAGGATCATATTTCTCAGCAACAAAAGTAATATTTTCTCCCATAATTTTATTACGAATGGCTATTTCTCCAACCATAATATTGGGAAGTGTATATACAAATACCGCCGGACTGGGAAAATAGTTGGATTTATCCTCAATGGTATGGTAATAGCGGTTATCCGTTTCCAGGGTAGAGCTTGAATTGATCAGCACGATGCCCGTATCTTCGGGGCGGTATCTTTGCTGCAGACTACTTCCCATCAGCAGGATCTCGGATGTTAAAAAAGCCAGTTTTGACAGGCTGTCCATTTTATAAAATTTCAAGAATCCGATTCCGTAATGTTTATAAACAGATTTAATAAACGTATTAAAATCGACAACCTGGTCCTGATTAAAATCAATGTAACCATCGACAAATACTTTTGTCCCAATGATGGAACATGACCTGCTAATATAACAACCAACCATCCTTTCTGTTTCGTTTCCCATAGTCTGTTTTCAATGGGTTATTCTTTCCTGTATATGACAGCGGCATTGCATCCGCCAAATCCTGAAGCCAGTTTGAGGCAATGGTGTAATGAAGCCTGATCAAGGGATTTGATAATGTTCAATTCTTTTGAAACACCAAGTTTTGCAAATCCCATGGAGGGGAACAGAAGATTGCGGGTCATGGATTCAAATGCATATACGGATTCAATGATCCCGGCTGCTCCCAGTGTATGTCCAATATACCCCTTAAAGCTATTGACCGGTTTCCGTTCAAGGGAAGCCCAGGCAATTGCCTTTGCTTCCATTTCATCATTGTATCCTGTACCGGTTCCATGAGCCGAGATGTAGTCAATCTCTCCAACCTGCAACCCTGACTCTGTAAGCGCCATATTGATAGCAAGATACAATCCATCGCCTGTCCTGGAAGGACCTGAAATGTGATTTGCATCATTGGAGGTTACACCTCCCATCACGGTAATCCTGCTGTTTTTCTTACCAACAGAAGGATCTGCTGTTAAAATGATTGTTCCTGCTCCTTCCCCAATGGTTATCCCACTTCTATCTTTATCAAATGGTTTGCAGGGTTCTTCACTGACAGCCTGGAAGGATTGAAAACCGGAGACAATGAATTCCGACATAATATCCGCACCTGCAACAATTACGTGATCATACTTCCCGCTGTTTATTAATCTCTGTCCCACAAGGACCGCCAGTGATCCTGAGATACATGCATTCGAAATGACGATGGGAGTATTGGGATTACCAACATATTTTTGTATCTCATTTGCAGCTGACCAGATGTGGATCCTGTGATCTTCATACTGATTTGCCAGATGGGTATCAAGCAGGTCGATATTCCCTTTTGTGGTAGAAAAGATGATCCCTGTTCTTTTATCCGATCCATCTACCCCGCTTCCAAGAAGTGCATCCCGGATTGACAGAATAGTAAGTTTTTCAAGTCTTGTATATTCTTTCTCTGAAGGGATCTTTTCAAATTCCTCTTCCAACCGATCTGAGTCGACCAGCGAAACAGGAACCGGAGTCCGGGATATCCTCTTATCATCCGATCGTGTTATTCCACAAACATGCTCACGGATCTTCCTGGTGTTTTCAGCGGTGGAGAATCCAAGTGATGTAATTACATTATCGCCAGCAATATAGACCATGAATAAGCAGAATCGTTACGTTAATAGTCCCATTTTCCTTTGCCAGTTCTCATAAAAAGGAGGCAGTGTTAAATACAATTCATGATTATTATCCACAAAAACCTGAATGCTCTTACCGGTTGCAATCAGTTTTTTATCTGATTTCCTGTAAATCGTATAATGGAATTGAATTTTCGCCTCTTTACAGGGAATGTATTTTGTTTCAATGATAATCGTATCCCCATAGACTACCGGATGCTTATAATCACATTCGATTTTTACGACAGGGATCAGTAATCCGTTTTTATAGACATCGAGGTATCCCAGACCAAATTCATTGCCAAAAGCCTCTCTTCCGTCTTCAAAATATTTCAGGTAATGTCCATGCCAAACGATGTGCAACGAATCGACTTCACTGAATCGTACCGAAACTTCTTTTCTGTTAATTAATTCGATTCCCATGAACAGGTAGTTATTGCATTAGGGACTGCTCTGGCAAAAATAAATTTTCTCCGGGAATAAACATGCAGGATCGATCATCATTATAACGTTTGGTAAGGATTTCCCCTTACCAAAAGCGCACTATCCATTTGACGAATCCTTTCTGTTATCCTCTTCTTCCTGCAGAAAAATGTTCATTTCACATTCGGCAAGCAATTCTCCCCTACAGCGAATTTTCCCGGATATAATGGTAGCATTCATCACCTCATGTTCGATTGTTACACTTGTAACGATTTCATCTCCTGCTGCAGGGACCTGGTGAATGATCAGTTTTTTTATCGCCCCGATAAATCCCAGGGGAACATTTTTCTTTTCCCTCTCACAGATATAGCCGACTCGTGCGGCTGCGGTTTGTGCAATATTTTCAATCAAACCCGGTTCCCTGAAACGACCTCCTGAACAAAAAATATTCTCTTTATCTATATTGAACGATGTAACAATACTCCTATCATCAACCATTTTTATCTCCGTGATCATCACCATTGGAGAGCGTTGGGGGATAAAGGATATGATGTCCTTTTTTGTATTCATAGTCCTGCTTCAGCTTACAAGGTATTCCCAGAGAGGGCCTTTTAAGTTTTTCCGACGCATCTTTCCTATGGTTTCCGAATGATCCTCATCGGGAAAGACCCATCTCTTTTTTGTTTGTAATGCCTTCAATTTAAGTGTTTGTACATTAACCTTATCGGAAACATAAAAAACCGATTCGAGCAGTTCATGATCATTGCTGATCTTGCCTTCTCTGATGGCGTAGTGATGCAATCTTGTGCCGGGATAGATCCTCATCCCGACATAGGGAAAGAAGACTGTTTTATTGATTTTCTTAGAATTCCGGAATGTTTCCTCCACCGTTTCATCCGTTTCCCCATAACCGGCAAGAATGATAAAATGTGCATAATGGATATCCAGTTCACGGCAGCGGTCAGAACATTCCAGAACATCTTCTACCGTAAAATGCTTCCCGTAATTTTCCAGCGTTCTGTCTGACAGCGACTCTGTTCCAAATTCAATATGGGTCAATCCCGACTGTTTTAATAGCAAAAGGAATTCCTTCGTTAATCCTTTCGGGAAAAAATATCCTCCCCAGCGGATGTTAATGCCTGATTTAATAATTTTTTCGGCAAGTTCAATGTTATATTTTTCATCCAGGTTAAAAACTGAATCGGTAAAAAACACATAGTCTATTCCTTGTTTTTTATAAAGACGTGTGAGGGCATCAATGATTTTATCGGTATCGAGGGTTCTCACTTTTTCCCCCTCAATGATTGGATAGGTGCAGTAGATGCAGTCAAGGGGGCACCCTCTTTTCGTCTGTATACTCAGCATTCCACTTTTCCCCCAATAATAGGGCAACAGGTTCGGGTCAAAGGCAAGGGAAGGATTTTTCAAAAAGTGTTGTTTTTGATTCAGTTTAAGCTCACCGTTATCCCGGTAGATCAATCCCTCAATCTGTTCATAACTTGAATGATCTTCGATGCTTCTGATTAGTTCATACATGCCCTCTTCGCCCTCTCCATAAATGGCAAAATCGGGTGAAAGAACATCAAACAGGATCTCGGGGAAGATCGAAAATCCGGATCCCCCGATGATAACAATGGAATCGGTATGCTCTCTGACCAGCTCTATCCCTCTCTTGTAATCCGATGTAAAATCCTTAATGTTATTCAGATCGACATCATCGATGTTCCGGAAGGAGAAACCGGTATAGTGCGGCTTGAATTCCTGCAGTGTTTTGATGAACGACTCCTGTCCATTCAGATTGAAATCGAATGTCCGGATTGTAAACCCGTGCAGCTTCTCTTTCAGGTAAGTTGAAAGATAGGCAATCCCAAGCGGATACACCGGATAGGGTTGGGTGTACCTGTTTGCAGAGATAAATAAGATTCTACGATCCGGCATCATTCGTCAATTTTCCAGAAATCATAATAATTGAACCATTGGAGGGGGTATTTTTTCACTATTTTTTCTGTCGCTTTTACATACTCATTTAACAAGGAGATGATTGTTTCTTCTCTCTGGACCTTTGTTCCGGATTTTGATAATGTATACAGCGGCGTTGCATAAAAATGGTAATGATTCGCCGATTCTTTCATGGCATAGGTAAAGGAAACAGGCACGTTGAATTTAACAGCCAGGTAAAAGGGACCGTAAGGAAAAGGAGCGTCCTTACCCATAAAACGGCAGGTAAGTGTTTTGCTATTTTCCACAAACCGGTCGCCATGCATGGCAATTAATTCATGTTTGTTCAACGCATTTTTTATGTCATAAATATGGGAGAGATCATCACGAATAACAATTATGTTGATATTTTTTAAAACATGAACGTTTTCAAGATACTGTTTTATCTGCTGCTCTTCAGCGTCAAACATCAGCAGGTTAATTGGAGTATCCAGTCTTTTCAGCAACTGGCCTGCTATTTCCCAATTTCCGGTGTGAGCACTGATGATAATCCCTCCTGATTTCATTTTTCTCAAGTGTTCTTCCCCATCAAAATCAAAGCTGAATGTTGTATCTAATCCGGCCAACAGGGCTGTTTTATCGAGCAAAGTCTGACCAAAGACATAATAGTTCCGGTAGATTGCGAGGATGGTTTTCCAGAAGGGGAAATGATGAATGGAATGGAAATAGAAATAGATAAATCGTTTATTCGAGAAAAGCAGGAAATAAAAAGCAACGATACGAAGCACAAAATAAGCAACGTGAAGGCCCAGTTTTTTCAGCAGGAAAACAAATATTTTATATCCAAGAATGCCGCCTCTTGTCCTGCCCTGCCATGTTGCCATAATGCATTCCCCATTCTAATTAACGGTAGCTTATGTTATGTTGAAATCCGGTTAAAGATGAAATCATAAAAATCCTGCAAGGTCTTCACCTTAGCCATCTCTTCCCCTTTTATTTTAAACCCGAAATTTTTTTCAATCACCACTGCAACATCTACAAAGTCAAGGCTGTCAATGCCCAGGTCTTTTTTCAAATATGCTGTTGGTTTTATCAGGCCTTTTTCAATCTCAATTTCTTCGATCAGGAAATTATTGATCGTATTTATCATTTCTTCTCTTTGCATGTCTCAATCGTTTTCTAAAGCAAGCAGCCTTATGCGAACCTACAAATTAGCACGTTTTACAATAATGGTTGAATTGGTCCCTCCAAATCCAAATGAATTGGATAGAAAGATATTAATTTTTTTTGAAATTGTTTCACAAATTATGTTGAGTTTAGCAGAAGCCTTATCCGGTTTTTCAAAATTGATATTTGGTGCGATAAATGAATGCTGCATCATCAGGATTGAATAGATAATTTCACTTGCTCCCCCCATCCACATTTCATGACCGGTCATGGATTTGGTGGAGCTGACCGGGATATGGTATTCACCGAATATCTGGTTAAGTGCTTTTGCTTCATTCAGATCTCCTATTGGTGTAGAGGTAGCATGCGCATTGATATAATCTACACTTCTGGCATCTATGCCTGCATTTTCAATTGCTCTTTGCAGCGAGCGCATGGGTCCTTCAACGTTGGGTTGTGAGATGTGATCACCGTTGGAGGAGAAGCCATATCCTATCATTTCGGCCAGTATGGGAGCTCCTCTTTTCTTTGCCGACTCATACTCCTCCAGGATCAAGGTAGCTGCTCCGCCACTCGGAACGAGTCCATCCCGGCCGGCGTCAAAGGGTCGAGAGGCTTTTGTCGGCTCATGTTCCCGCAGCGAAAATGCGCTCAATCCATCAAAACTTCCCATGGATTCCATACTGATTTCCTGTCCCCCACCGCAGATTATCCGATCCTGCAGACCATGTTGAATCAAGAAATAGGCCAGCCCGAGTGCATGCGACCCACTGGCACAGGCTCCACTTACCGTGAAATTTATTCCTTTCAGTTTATAAATAACCGACAGATTCATACTGATTGTGGAATTCATGGACTGGAAGATAGAGCCTGAACCCAGCATGGTTGTATCCTTCTTTTCCCTCAACAAATCGAAGGATGCGACAACCGACTTTGCTGTGCTATCGTTCCCGTAAAGAATCCCCACTTCATTTTTCTCCAGGAACTCCCGGTCCAACCGGGCATTATCCAATGCCTCTTCAGTAGCAATAAAAGCATATTCACCCTCCTCTCCCAGGCCAACCCTTAACCTTCTATGCAGCCGGCCTTTCAAATCCGGTTTATCAATCATTCCGGTAAGGGCGGAACGGAAACCCATTTTTTTCCGCTCCGGATCAAACCCTATTCCCGATTTACCATAGTAAAGGGAATCCCTCACCTCGGAGAGGTTTTTGCCAATCGTCGAATAGATACCCATTCCTGTAATAACCACCCTTCGCATCGATGTCCCTGTTACAATAATGGTAAAAATCTTACATTTTATTCACTCAGGTGTATAACCCGCCATTCACTGAAATCACTTCGCCTGTAATATAGGATGCCCCTTCTGACGTAAGGAATGCAACGGTTTCGGCAACCTCTTCCGGGGTGCCGAAACGATTCAAGGGAATAACGGATTTAAACTCCTTTTCATCCAGATCCCTGGTCATATCCGTGGTGATGAAACCCGGAGCAACAGCATTCACCGTAACGTTTTTCTTGCCAACTTCCTGTGCAAGCGATTTGGTTGCGGCAATAACACCGGCTTTTGAAGCGGCATAATTCGTTTGACCCGGAAGACCTTTTATTCCGGAGAGAGAGACAACATTTACAATCCTGCCATACTTCCCAATCATCATATCTTTTACCAGCCTTCTGGTCAAATAAAAAAAACCGTTCAGGTTGGTATTGATAACATCCATCCACTCTTCATCGGTCATCCAAACCAAAACGGCATCCTTGCGTATCCCGGCATTATTTATTAATATTTCAATGTACTTCTCCGGATTCCGTTCAGTCCAGGATTCCAGTGCAGCATCAATATCGGAAAGCTTTGAAACATTAAATTGGATCAGTTCACCAGATCCACCACCATCCACTACCTGGCGCAGGGTTTGCTCTGCCTCTTCTTTGCTTTTGTTGTAGTTGATCAAAACGTGATGACCCAATCCGGCCATTTTCAGGCAAATTGCCCGCCCAATACCACGCGACCCACCAGTAACCAATACATGTTTCATAACAGGAGGTTGAATCCTTATATCATTCGACCCTAACTCAATTTCTTTCTGGTACTCAATAGGTGCTCCTTCACTCTCCGGATCTCATCACTCATCACATGATCACCGATAAATTTGGGAATGATGTCCCGTACTTCTTTAAAAACAGACCGGTTGAATGCAGAAAGTTCCTTCTCAATCTCCAGGTAATCCACCGCCTGAAGAACAGCGATGAGTTCAATCGCAACGACTTCATATGCATTTTCGATCACCTTTCTTGCTATCAATGCCGCAGTGGTTCCCATGCTTACAATGTCCTGGTTATCGTTGTTACATGAGATGCTATGAATATATGCCGGGAAGGATAACGTTTGGTTTTCGGCAACCGTTGATGTTGCTGTGAACTGAATCCCCTGCATTCCAAAATTCAGTCCAAGTTTTCCTAAATTCACAAAGGGTTGCAATCGCCCATTCAGTTTGCTGTTCAAGAGGAAATTCAACTGTCGTTCTGCCAGCATGGATAGTTTGCTAATGGCTATTTTCAGCTTATCCATTTCGATGGCAACGTAGTCCCCATGAAAGTTACCCCCGTGAAATACATTCTCATTATCCTGGTCAATGATCGGATTATCATCCACAGAATTGACTTCATTCATGACCACTGATTCTGCATGATCAAGTGTATCCAGCACAGGTCCCAGAATTTGAGGTATACAACGAACCGAATAATACTCCTGTACCTTGTCGTTTAATACACCGGGACCGATATGGTTGTTATAGAGGTGTTCGGATCTTCTTCTGATCAGTTGACT
>Ga0315539_1000678_pt1 | contig 25562 bp, 27 predicted proteins | sample SalMarSW160150MG_FD_203097 | JGI IMG/M metagenome (GOLD analysis project Ga0315539, IMG submission 203097) | Salt marsh sediment microbial communities from the Plum Island Ecosystem LTER, Massachusetts, United States - Salt Marsh Sediment SW1601-150 ...
TTTGCCATTGGCCGTCTTTCCCCGTAGTTTAGGTAAATGCTGGAGTCGCGCCTGGATGCAACCTGTGCCACTTAGCAAGCAATTCGTCTCGACTTTCTACATGCTCTGGATCAAGCACAGCGGCATCTACCGGGCACACTTCAGCACACTTGGGTGATTCGAAGTTGCCCACACACTCAGTACATTTGTCGGGGTCGATTACACAAATCTCCTCCCCCTCTGAGATTGCTTCATTCTGGCACTCTGGTTCACAGGCGCCACAATTGATGCACTCATCGGTAATTTTGTAAGCCATTTATTGACCTCCTTAATTTATTGTTATTTATGCTAAACCTTTCCAGCTCTCTTGCTCCATAGCCAAGAAAGCCAGACGCTCCTCCTGATTCATCTCCGCTACCCTGATTTGGACTTTCGCACCCAGTTTCATCACTGCCTGGCGCAGGCTGTTTACGAGATAGTCCTTGATGGAGACCGGAATAGCTAAGAAAGGGAGCGCGAGCGTAAGCGTGACCTCATCGTCCTTCAAAACTATATCCTTGACCATTCCCAGCTCAACTAGCGTGCGGTTGATCTCCGGGTGCATCACCTGTCCTATTGCTTGATGCACATCTTCCTCCGAAATATTCCTAGCCATTATGCCTCTTCTGTTTGTGTTTGGAAGTAAATCCATCCACCGGCTTGAATTGCCACCTTGGAGTCTATCTGACCTTCAAAGCATGGTTACCTGATTACGGCAAGAATATCGCTTTTCGAGATGATTAAATACTTTCTACCTTCGACCTTAGCGGCGGCAAGATACACCTCTAGCCAAGCATCGCCAGAAACTCATCAGCGTACTTACCGTTCCTTGCGCCCTCAAATATCTCACCTTTCTTTACCACTTCCAATGCCAAATACTCGCTGGCAGCCATCCCCGCAGAAGCTCCTTCTGAAGCGGAAGTGATAAGATGTCGATGGCCAGGAGTGATTTCGCCGCAAGCGAATATTCCCTCGATATTGGTTCTCATTTGATTATCGACCTTGACAAATTTGCCCTCCATCTCTATTCCCGCTTCCTGTACTACTTTAGTATTCGGCTCCGTTCCCACACAGATTATCACCCAGTCGATTGCTATCTCCTCTTGCTCAGCAGTCTTATTGTTCACCACTACTGCTGCCTCGACCTTATTGTTACCTTTTATTTCCTTGACCTCGGTGTTGTACCAAATCTCGATGCCTTCCTTTTGCAACCTCTTAGTCATGGTAGGGTAAGCCCTCAGCGAATCCCTGCGGTGGACCAGGATAACTTTACCAGCTTCGCTCTTGGCTACCAGTGCACTCTTTGCTGTGCTATTCCCACCGCCTACCACCAGAACCTTCTTGCCAGAGAATTGGTTGTAATCTCGCTTGGCATAATAAGATATGCCCTTGCCGACAAACTTGTCCTCCCCAGGCACACCGAGCTTTTGCATGGTGCTCCCTGTAGCTAGGATAATGACTTTAGCCTGATACTGATTCGCCTCAGTGGTTACAAGCAAGTTTTTGGTGTCAAGGCCTAGTGCTTTCTCTCGTCTCAGTTCCGCCCCCACGCCGTCGGGAGGCGGTGATGTGACTTGCTTCTGCATGTAGCTCATTAGCACTTCGCCGTCGCCAGGTAGGAAACCTGGATAGTTACTCACAGTGTAAGCGATGGCGCCCTGTCCACCTGTCCAATTAGCCTCCAGAACCAGCGTGCTCCAACCATCGAGCTGGGTAAAGACCGCCGCTGATAATCCGGCGGGACCAGCCCCAACGATGATTACGTCCCTTTCTTCCATGTTATGCCTCCTTTCGCTAATTGATGCATCATATATGCGCCCCAGTTAGAGCATCCGAATTGCTTTCAAAGGACAGGACTCAACACATATGGCGCAATCCTGACAGAACCCCGGAATGGGATAGGGCAAATCGTATGGCTCCTCTTGCTTCCACAACTTTGTGGGACATTCAAGAACGGCAGCACAGACTCCATTGTCGCATCTCTCCGGGTGGCACTTCTCATAATCCACCGCGATTTTCAATTTTGGTTGCAACATGTTTCATTCCTAGCTAGAGTAGTGCCTCCACCTTGGGTCGGATCATGCTTTCGGGAAGAGCGCCAAGACTGGAATCTATAAGCTGACCGTATCTGAAAAACAGCAATAGAGGGATGCTCATAACCTGATATTCCATAGCTGTCTGACGATTCTCATCTACATTGAGCTTGCAGAACTTGAATTTACCAGCGAATTCATTCGACAGCTTCTCAGTTATCGGGGAAATCAAATTGCACGGCCCACACCACGGGGCCCAAAAATCTACCACTACAGGTAAGTCGGATTTTAAGACCTCATCCTCGAAATTCTGATCCGTGATCTCTAGTACTATAACGCTCTTCTCCCTTTATAGCTCCTTACATTTATGGCAATGGCCTTCCAAATATAACTCAACCTTAGTCACAGAGAAGTTATTTTTGCGTTGCACCTCTGCTACCAATTTACGAATTAGAGGACTCTCAAACTCGATCACTTGCCCACAGGCTTCGCATACTAGATGCTGATGTTCTCCTAAGCGCTTCATCTCATAGTAGCAGCGTGCCTGCCCCAGATGCCTTTCGTTTATCAAACCTTGTTTCTCAAATACGCGAAGGTTGCGGTAAACTGTGGCAAGGCTGATGTTAGGATCCCTCTCGCTGGCTCGGCGGTACACTTCTTTGGCATCTAGATGCCTTCCAGCCTCTCGCATAATACTCAGGAGAAGTCTTCTCTGTGGTGTAAGTGGCGTGGCTTTTACTCTCGCCTCCTGATTGCGATTGATTCTCATTCTCATTCAACAGTATGACAATTCCTTTTCATTTTGTCAAGGCGACAACCAGGCATTGTTTGACAATCTACATCTCCTTGAAATTGCACGTGATTTCATTCTATATTACTGAAACCAATTAAAGGAGCTCGAAGAGATGTCTGAGTCTAAAATTCGTGCCTTCGATTCTCTGGCCTGGGCTTACGACTCTTGGTTTGAGCAAGAAGGCAGGCTAATATTTGCCTTGGAGGTTGAAGCTCTGAAGCAAGTCTTACCTCTATTGCCCAAGCCATGGATTGAGATCGGGATAGGCACTGGCCGCTTTGCTCAGGCTTTAGGGATAGATATTGGCTTGGATCCGTCTAGCGGACTTTTGAAGATAGCCAGAAATAGGGGCGCAAGAGTGCTTCTGGGTCGAGGCGAAGAGGCACCGTTTAAGGATGGTTCTTTCGGGGCAATTTTCTTTATTGTTACCTTGTGCTTTGTTGATTCACCCGAGAGAATTTTGAGTGAAGCTGCCCGTCTCCTCAAAAGTCAGGGGAAAGTGGTATTGGGCTTGGTATTGAAGGAAAGTCCTTGGGGGCAACTTTATCAAAGGGAGAAAGAAACGGGCCATCGTTTTTACAGACATGCTACGTTCTATAGCTATGCCGAGGTTGAAATGCTTCTGATGCAAACTGGCTTCTCCATCGAGAAGGTTGCCTCGACATTGTTTCAGTACCCTGGTAAAGTAAATCACATTGAACTACCGCGACAGGGTTTCTCTGCTGACGCTGGTTTCGCCGTGATCTTGGCGGGTAAAACCACTGTCTAGGAGATAGCATAAAATGGCTGGCTCTATCATTTATGGACCAGTGCCATCCTGGCGGTTGGGAAGATCGCTGGGAATTGACCTTTTATCTCATAAGGCTAAAACCTGCAATTTTAACTGCGTTTATTGTCAGCTAAGTGAAACTGTTAACCCTGTTACCCGGCGAGGGGAATTTGCTTCCCTTGCCCAGCTAACTGAGGAATTAAAGGAAATAAGGGGCATAGCTGCCGATTATGTCACTTTTTCCGGGACAGGAGAGCCTACTTTAGCTAGCAATCTAGGGCAGGCTATCGAAATAGCAAAATCAACTTTAAGTCTCCCTGTAGCAGTTCTGACTAACTCTTCTTTAATGCCCAGAGAGGATGTGCGCCATGACCTTGCCAAGGCGGATGTAGTGGTAGCTACAGTAGACGCTCATACCCAAGAGTTATTTAGACAAATTAATAGACCTGTAACTGCACTTTTGCTCACTGATATACTTGAAGGCATTAAGCTCTTCCGAAGAGAGTTTGAAGGCAAACTGTGTCTGGAGGTAATGTTCATAAAACTCAATAAGAATTTCGCTGGGGAAATAGCACAGGTAGTAAGGTTGCTTTCGCCCGACCAAGTACAACTTAATACCCCTTTGCGCCCTTGCGCTGTTAAGCCTCTAACACCATCACAAATGAGTTTTATAAAAGGTGAGTTTGTCAAACTTGGGGATGTAATCACAGTTTATGAAGCATCTAGGCCTGAAGTCACACCGCTGAACTTAAAAGAAACCTTGCGACGAAGACCAAAAGTCTAAATAAGTTATGTTAAATGTAAACAACCAACCCTGCTTGAGTTGTGAACTATGTGGCTAATGATATAATTTGGAGAACCAGTAGCTGAGTTAGTAAGACTTAGGGCAATCTGATGGAAGAGAGTCATAGCCTGGAATTGAAGCCCATCGGGGTAATCCATTCTCCCTTCAAGAATACAGGGAAAGCCCCCTATCAGGGCTATAAAAGTGAGGAAATTTCTCAGATAGAGCTATTTGAGGAATTCGAGGAAGGCTTAAAAGACATTGAGGGATTTTCTCATATTCTCGTTATTTATTGGTTTCATAAGTCTCAGGGATATCATCTGTTGGTTAAAACGCCCTGGGACGATACTTTACACGGTCTCTTCACCACCAGGTCACCGCATAGACCTTGTCCCCTGGGGTTGACTGTAGTGGAGCTAGTAGCCAGGGAAAAGAATATCTTAAAGGTGAAGGGACTGGACGCCATAGACGGCACCCCTCTTTTAGATATCAAGCCCTATGTTCCTTCAATAGACGAAAAGCTGCCTATCAAATTTGGCAGGTTTGAAGGCAAGCAGGGAAAGGAAAGAGGCTGACAGCAACCCACATCTCCATACTGCTAGCCGCAGGCGCAGGTGCTGGTTTTGCCAGCGGACTGCTGGGAGTTGGCGGCGGGTTCATCATGGTTCCCATCAGCCGCTGGCTTATCCTGGCTATGGGTATCTCTCCAGATATTGCCATAAGAATAGCCTTCGGGACAAGTTTGCTGGTGATTTTTCCTACGGCCATAAGTGGCACCTGGAGACATAATAAGAAGAAGGCAGTTCACTGGAAAACCGCCTTAATTTTAGGCCCATGTGCTCTGGTCGGGGCCGTGGTTGGAGCTACCCTGGCAGCTCATCTTCCAAATAAGATACTGGAGATAGGCTTTGGAGGACTGGTTCTGGCTGTTGCCTTATGGATGGTCTTGGGACTAATGCCAAAGTTGAGAAGAGGGGATGAAGAGCCACGGGAAAATTTCTGGCTTGTGGCGGCTTGCGGCTTCCCTATAGGCATGGTGAGCGGGTTGACCGGGCTTGGTGGAGGGGCATTGATAGTCCCCATGCTGGTGTTAGTATTAAATTCTCCCATGCACATTGCTATAGGAACATCGGTGGCTTCAATAATATTCGCCAGCCTGGGTGGTATTGCTGGCTATATCGTAAATGGGCTGGGAGTACCTGGCCTGCTCCCTTATTCCATAGGCTATATAAATTTGCCAATATGGCTATGCCTGGCAGCTACCAGCATACCCCTGGCCCAGCTTGGAGCCCGGGCAGCACATGCCCTGCCGGCGAAACAACTAAGGTATATCTTTATTGCTTTTATGGTCTACATAGGACTAAAGATGATTGGCGTATTTCAACTGGGCACAGGGCTTTGAGCCCTAAGAGGCACCCAAAATCAGTGACACGGCCGCACTTACTGGACTACCAGAGTACGCTACATATGGGTTTTAGAAGCTCGAACCGAGCGGAGTAAAGGCAGCCGAGGAGCAGTATCCCCAGAATTATCAGTATTGTGGCACCTACTGGCCTGGAATACTTCGCATATCGGTCTCCCAGGTTTGAAGTCAGAGCAAAAGCGGCTGTGCCGAAGATAATGAGGTCGTCAAGCATAAAAAATAAAACATACAGCAGGATGTAGCTATAATATTGGAAGGTGGTGAGACCAGCTAAGGATAGAACACGAGTGAAAACCGCCGGAACTGCCGCTGAACAGACGAATTCGACAGAATTTACCATAAAGGCCAGAGCTATAATTCCCGCTATCGTTCCCAGAGTTATGGGGGAAGACACAATCTTCTGTATTCTGGTCATCGTCTTTTTTCGGGATTCCTCGTCGGTAACTTCACAGACAATGGCGCCTTTTGTCTCTATCACTTCCCTTATTTGCAATATCCCTCCACCCAGAGCTACCAATCCAATCACAGTTGTCACTGGCTTGACGTAGCCGATGAACAGGAAAGCATTGAGCCACGCTGTCATGAACAGGAAATACAGGATACCTGAAGCTAAAACAAAAGAGCCGACAATCAGCCATATTCTTTTTCTATCTCTCAAGGTCGCTATCAGGGATATGAGGTAAACAAGTACCCACATAGCACAGGGGTTGAAGCCGTCCACAAGACCCAAAATTACAGCCAAAGCCGGAAGCGAATAATCCTCAAGTACAATTTCCCCTATGATGGGCAATACGATTTTATGTCCGGGTTCTTCACCTGCCGGCGGCGGGCAGTTCCCCGCTAGACATTGTTCCAAGGCTTCCTCAATCGCTCTGCCCGTTGTTTCCTCGGATTCCCAACCACCAAATACTTGATTTCCGAAGATTGTTATGGGAAAGTCTGGCTCGTCTTCTATCCCTAGCTCTGCAAGCTTCTCAGACAATAGGGCACTTCCTGCAGGTGTAGTGGCGTCGTGTTCAATAATTTGAATTGAAGGGTATGTATTGGCCAACTTTTCATTAAATGGCTCTTGTTTCTCACAGTGTGAACAGCCGGGGATATGGAAGAAATGGACCTCAAAACCTTCATCGGTACTTGACGTTCCCTGACTCGTGAATCCGATGACTATTCCTAGGATTATCAGGGATATGATCAAGTATCTCTTGAAGCGGTCTTGGAAAGTGTTTCTCAAAAAATTGGTCAACCTGTTGTACATTGACAAATGTCACCTCAAAGTAGCCTTCCCTGTTTAGGATTTTCTAAACGAGGTGCACACGGTGTGCAGGTCGCCATTTGGAAAACTATGTCCTTAGCTAAAATCGCTATTTATCTCCTAATTTTATCCCCAGGAACCACATGTACAAGACGGCACTGTGAAAACTATGTTCTTAGCCACACTATTGCCAGCGATATCGGACACTATTACCGTGACTGTAGCTTCAACGACCGTCTTATTTGGGGCAGTCCAGGTAATCGTGGAGCCCTCCCCGGAAATCTCGCCACCATCGCAGGACCAATCATAAACCACTCCTACGCTCGTGTTTGAAGCAATGCACTCAATATTGTATTCTCTTGCTTTCCAGACATCGTAATCGCCTCCAGCCGTGCTCTCTCTCAAATATTTGTGCCCATTGGCAGTAACAATCAGGTTTTCAATAGTTGGCGGAGTACCAAGTGCCACGCTAAGAGGTACCTCCCTTGTGTCTTCCTCCCCATGGCCATCGGTGACCACAACTATGACATTGTACGTGCCAACTTCTTGGGGAGCAGTCCAGATAACTTCAGGCCCCGTGCCAGTAATATCACCTCTGTCGGTTACCCACTCATAGCTCAGTTCGTCGCCATCAGGGTCTGAAGCATCACATGTCACATTGAGACTACCCAAAGGAAGTGTCCAGTCTGCATCGGCTACCAGGCTGGTAATGGTTGGCGACCTATTGGCTCTCACTTCGATGATTACATAACTCATGACATCGCCACCGCGGCCATCGGTCACCGTGACTGTAACATTGTAGGAGCCTGCAGGGTGAGGAGCGGTCCAGGTAACCGTCGCTCCTTCCCCATTTATTTCGCCTCCGCTAGCCGACCAGTTATAGCTTAGCTCGTCGCCATCGCGGTCTGAAGCATTACACGCAATCTGGCAGCTTCCCAAAGGAATAACTTTCGCCGGCTCAGCTTCCAGACTGATAATAGCTGGCCGATGATTGGCTAGCACCGTGTCAAACAAGACCGCAAGTAGCACTGCTGCCGCCACGATTACAATAATTACCAGCCATCTTTTTTTGCTCATTAGTTTCTCTCCTTTTAAACCTCTTTCCTTCAAGCCTGTATCCTGGACATCGCATAATATATTACCCTTTTATATCTCCTCACTATACGGCCGAAATCACCTTTATTTCGTCCCCTACCACCGTGCCCAGAAAGTCACAAGCGCTTCCGTCTCTCAGCGATACCTCAAGATAACCGCTGCTGCCCACGATAGCCATTACCCCTTCATTTTGCGCGTAGTAACTGCTGATACCTTGAATACAGTGCCCAGCCACCTCAACCAGGACATCCTTTCCAGGTAAGTCATTGTTTTTAATATTTGTAATCAAGTTGCCAAAGCGGTCAATATGTAAGACCCGGCCAACTAAATTACCCTCTGGATCAAGAGACGGCTTTGGTATAGAGAGGACATGCAGGGACCTGATTTTCTCCCCGAATTCATAAAGGGAAATGTCTAGAGAGAGGCCGGCAGCCACGGGGGCAAAAATATCTCTTCCATGGAAGGTAGGGCTGACTGGATGTCGCCAGAATCGAGGGTCGGTAATGGCTACAGCTTCAAGGCCTGTCTTAAATACTACCTCTTTGAGGTCATGAGTATGTTCGGTTAACGAGCGACTTTCAATGGGAAATAAATCATCAATTATATAGCTGAGGATGCCATTATCGGGGGCAACGAAGAGAGCCGAAGGTGTTTTCAGTATTATCCCCTGGCGCTCACTACCTACGCCGGGGTCAACAATAGCCACATGAATTGTTTGCTTAGGGAAGTAGCGATAAGCAGTACCAAGTATGAAAGCAGCCTGAAGGATATTCTGCGGCTCGATAGAATGGCTGATGTCTATAATATTAGCTTCAGGGTTAGTGCTTAAGATAGCGCCTTTCACAGCAGCAACGTAAGCATCATCATAGCCAAAGTCGGTAGTCAGGGTTATTATGGAACTCATCTATAGATACTAAGCCTGAGTAGCGATTAAAACAGCAAAAACGACAAGCAGGACGGCTAAGATTATGGTCAGCTTGAAAAGGGTGCTTTCTATCCCTCGCCGAGTTCGATACACTGAGTCAGCTTGCCCAAAGATACCCCCTATGCCTCCGCCGCGTAACTGAAATAGTACAGTGGCAATTAAGGCTATTGATACTAGTATCTGGGCGATAAGAAAATACGAAGCCAATTTATTTCCCTCCTAGCTCGTGTATAATAATCTCTCTCACCACGCCTGGATTAGCCCTTCCTCTGGTGGCTTTCATTACCTGCCCTATAATAAACGTCAAAGCTTGCTGTTTGCCAGAGGTATAATCTGCTACTGCCCCGGTATTATTGGCCATCACTTGTTTTACCACTTCCCTTATTTCATCGGTATCGCTAATCTGGCTGAGCTTCTTCTCTGTTATAATCTCGCTGGCTCCCTTGCCACTGCGAAACATCTCCTCAAGCACTGCCTTGGCAGCCGGCCCGCTTATAGTGCCATTATCTACCAAGCCAAGCATTTTTGCTAGATGTTTCGGACTTATTTTAACATTTTCAATCTCAGTGTTGGTAGCGTTAAGCAGCCGGCTGAAATCTCCCAAAAGCCAGTTACTCACTGCCTTTGCCTTGCCAGGGTCTGTTAGCTTCACGCAGTTTTCAAAATAATCCGCCATGGCCCTGGAGCTAGTCAGAATATTGGCATCGTACAAGGGCAAGCCATATTGTGCCATAAATCGGTCTTTGCGTGCTTCGGGTAATTCGGGGAGTCTTGCTCTGATTTCCTCTATCCAGGCTCGGTCCCAGACCAGGGGAGGCAAATCAGGTTCGGGAAAATATCGGTAATCATCAGCATACTCTTTAGTTCTCTGGGTCACTGTTATGCCTTCTTCATCTATCCAACCTCTGGTCTCCTGTACCAGTTCACCACCTTCCTCAAGCACCTCTTTTTGCCGCCTGGATTCGTATTCCAGGGCCTGGTAAACTGCTTTGAAGCTATTCATATTTTTAACTTCCGCCTTGGGCAAAAATTCTCTACTAGCCACTGGGCGGATGCTTATGTTGGCATCACATCTAAAGCTTCCTTCCTCCATGTTGCCGGTGGACACCCCCAGATAACGCAAGATATTGTGTAACTTGATGAGATAATCCCGAGCTTCCTCGGGAGAGCTTATTTCGGGCTCGCTAACAACCTCCATCAAGGGCACCCCGGAACGATTGACGTCTATCAGACTGCAATCCCCCCTGTGCCACAATTTAGCGACATCCTCTTCGAGATGCACCCTGGTGATATTGATTCTTTTACTGGTACCGTTGCCATCGATGGTGAGCAAACCTCCTTTTCCAATGGGAGCATCATACTGGGAAATCTGGTAACCTTTCATCAAGTCAGGGTAAAAGTAGTTCTTGCGGTCGAATTTGGTATATTCGGGGATGGTGCAACTTAAAGCCAGGGCGGTCATCACTGTATATTCTATTGCTTTTTCATTGATGACAGGGAGGACGCCGGGCATGCCCAGGCAGATGGGGCAGACGTGGGTATTGGGAGGAGCACTGGCATAATCGGCGCTGCAGCTACAGAACATCTTGCTCTTGGTTAATAGCTGAGTATGAACCTCCAGGCCGATGACGATTTCATAGGTCATAGCTTTCGCTCAGTATAGCAGTGTTATCGGGCAGGGGCAAGGAGCAGCCGATTTGACCCACGCTCGAGGCATTGCTAAAATTGAATTTGGGGATATAGCTCAGTTGGGAGAGCGCTGCGTTCGCATCGCAGAGGTCGGGGGTTCGAATCCCCCTATCTCCACCAGGAAATTTTGAAAAGCTGGCGGGAGTGCCCTTCGGGAAACCGAGTTAACGAAGGGCCTCTCTGGAGATGTAGTTAAGACTTTTTGCTAACATAAAAATCAGAAAACCTCGCGAAAGAGCTGTGACACAGCGAGGGTTTTGGTAGCGGCGTGCCCCTGTAGCTCAGGTGGATAGAGCAGCGGTTTCCTAAACCGCGTGCCCGGGTTCGAGTCCCGGCAGGGGTACCACACAGACCAACTCTCTTAAAGTCTTCATACCGTAAATGTGACAAAATGTGAAGTTGTTACTTTCAGACTTTGTGAAGTGTAACAATTTGCCCAATCTGGATCATTACTTGAGGTGCTTTAACCACTGCTGGCGGAACTTGTTAACCTTGGGAGAAATTACCGTCTGGCAGTATCCTTGCTCCGGATGTTGAGCAAAGTATCCCTGGTGGTAGTCTTCTGCAGGGTAGAACGTATGCAGGGGAACAACCTGCGTGACGATGGGTTTCTTCCACAGGTGAGCCGTATTGAGTCCTGCAAGAAGCTCCTCGGCAATGGCTTTTTGCTGCTCGCTGTGGTAGAAAATTGCCGAACGATACTGTGTGCCTACATCCGCACCCTGCCGGTTCAGTATCGTTGGGTCATGGATAGAGAAGAAAATCTCCAGGATTTCCCGATACGATATCTTTGAAGGGTTGAAACTTATCTGAACCACCTCAGCATGGCCAGTTTTACCACTGCAGACCTGCTCGTATGTTGGATTAACAGTGGCGCCACCGGTGTAGCCGGAAACAACATTCTCAACACCATCAACTTCCCTGAAAACCGCCTCGAGACACCAGAAACAACCACCGGCGAGGGTAGCGACTTCCAATGAGGCTGCCTGGTTCATAGTTGCTCCTTGGATACGAATTTTAGCGCAAGGCCGTTCATACAATAGCGTTTGCCGGCCGGTGGCGGGCCATCATCAAATACATGACCTAGGTGTGAGTCACAACGGGCACAGAGGACTTCCGTTCGCACCATTCCCAGACTCATATCGGGTTGTTCTACCACGTTCAACGGTGAGATTGGCTCATAATAACTAGGCCAGCCTGTCCCCGATTCGAACCTGGTGGAACTACGGAAAAGGTCAGTGCCACAGCGTACACACTGGAAGATACCCGGTTCGTGGACAGTACTGAATGTGCAGGTACCCGGAGCTTCCGTCCCTTTCTTGGTAGTGATTTCATACTGCTTTTCGGTCAGTAACTTCTTCCAGTCCGCATCCGACTTTTCGATTTTCTCTACCTTCACTATCTTGTTTTGTTTGGCATCATAAATCTGTACGGTTGTAATCTCTGCACCTCCTTCTAAGTATTATAAATTAAATATACCTCCTCAGCATGGGCAAACATTATATAGATAAGAAACGAGCCACATATTTTTAAACCGCGTGTCGGGCGTTCGAGTAGCACCAGGGGCATTTTTTGATATAATTACAATGATTCAGGGGTGTAGCTCAGTTGGCTAGAGCAGCGGTCTCCAAAACCGCAGGTCGCGGGTTCGAGTCCTGCCACCCCTGCCAGGCCGAGGTGGTGGAATAGGTAGACACGCCATCTTGAGGGGGTGGTGGGCGCAAGCCCGTGGGAGTTCAAATCTCCCCCTCGGCACCAGGATTATAACAGGTAAGTTGTTGCAAAATTACCCCTCTTAAGATTAAGAGGGGTAAGGGGAGTTATGAGTAAATACCTCTATAACGATCCAACTACAAAATTAGACCGACGACGCCTTAGGGAGAACGCAACCGATGCTGAGCGAAAATTATGGAGTATATTATGGAGTATATTGCGAAGTAGACAGCTGACTGGTCTTAAATTCTTCCGACAATATAGTGTAGGCCCATATATCCTCGATTTTTACTGTCCGGAACGAAGATTAGCCATTGAAGTTGATGGAGGACAACATGCGGATGTATATGGCCAACAACATGATGCTTATCGTGATAGGTACCTCAGGGAATTGAAAATTCGTGTGATAAGATTCTGGAATAACGATGCGTTGCAGAATATCGAGGGGGTACGGAAAAGAATTAAAGAGGAGGCTGAGAAACATTCATAACCCCCCTGTATCCCCCCTTATCTTAAGGGGGGATAGTCAAGGAAAGAGAAGTTTATCTTAAGGGGAGATGTTGAAGGAGAAAATCTTTATGCTAATGGGGATTGATGAAGGATAGGTCTCTAGTTTTAAGATGGAACTTGTGGAAAAACTAAACTATTACCCAGGATTAGCTTGCGGGAACTAAGAAAAGGCGGTAAAATTTATTCAGAGCGGAAGTAGTTCAGCGGTAGAATGCTTCCTTGCCAAGGAAGAGGTCGCGGGTTCGAATCCCGTCTTCCGCTCCAGTAAATCTGGTAGTTGCGGCGGTGTAGCCAAGAGGTTAAGGCAGGGGTCTGCAAAACCCCGATGCGGCGGTTCGAATCCGCCCGCCGCCTTCTTGAGTTATCAATTATCAGGCCGAGGTGGCGGAATGGTAGACGCGGCGGACTTAAAATCCGCTTCCTGCAAGGGAGTGTGGGTTCGAGTCCCTCCCTCGGCAGTAAATTAACCCCACAGAGATTTAAAAATCAAGGGGCAAACACGCCTCGTAAATCCCCAGCCCCAAATCCCAAACATTGCTCAAAACCAAAAAGAGAGAAGTGTAGTTGCCTCGATGAAATCGGGGCGATAGTTGGAACATTCATAACCCCCTTTAATCCCCCTTACTTTAAGGGGGAAACTTCAGTGTGAAGGATTCCTATGTTAATCAGAAGTAGAAATTTTGGCATTTAAGCGCTTGGAGTTCACCAAATTTTTCCGAACTTCCCCTCTTAAGATAAGAGGGGTAAGGAGAGTTATGGAGATAACCCCCTTTGTCCCCCTTACTTTAAGGGGGAAATCTAGAGGGAGAGGAAATTTTGGCATTTAAGCGCTTGGATTTGATTTGGCATTTGGATTTTAGTAAACGGGCTTTGACATTTGGATTTTAGTAAATGGGTTTTGACATTTGGGCTTCTTTGAGGCAATGACACCCCCACCTGTCTTTGCGAGGGGCGAGATTTCTCGCCTAGCTTCGGAACAGGCTCCGCAATCTCTGGCCCCACCTGTCTTTGCGAGGAGCCGCAGGCGACGAAGCAATCTCGGTGGGGTTCTCAAGCGCCGGGGATTGCCAAGCCCCGACAAGTCGGGGCTTGCAAAGGTAGTACCTTTCTCTCATTGACTTCTGAAATATTACGAATTATACTTTTCTAACTATGTGAACGGAGGCAAGGCATGGCAAAAGTCGATAAAGAGGTAGAAGCAACAGAAACTCCACAAGCCATAAGCGACATGGAGAAAGATGAGATAGCGATGAAATTGGTGGCGGCAATGCTGGAGTCGAAGATCGTTGATATTAAACCCCAGCTTGATTTCACCACTGAACTGGGCTTCATCTATCCAGTCGTTGAGCAAACAGCAAATGTCAAAGGCATGGAAGCAGTATCAATTGTGGAATCCCTGACTGATAAGGGTATATTGAAAAGGAATTTCTTTGATAGGCTTCTCCGTTGTCCCCGGTGCCAGTCAGTAAATTTAAGACCAAGCACCCACTGCCCTAAATGCGGTTCAGGAAATGTTGCCCGGGGCCGAATCTTCGAGCACCCGGCCTGCGGTTATGTCGGCGTTGAAGACGAATTTACGACCGGAGGTAGATATGTATGCCCCAAGTGTAAAATGGAGCTGCGAACTATGGGTGCCGACTACCAGAGCCGGGGAGTGCTGCGCAAGTGCCGTGACTGCGGCGAGGTATTTAACGTGCCGCTGATAAAGTGGCGCTGTCTGAAATGTTCCTCTCTTGTCGATGAGGATACGATTGGCGAGGTAAATGTCTACGCGTATAAACTTGATGAGACGAAGAGAAACTGGCTGGATTTTGAACTTCAGTCTAAAGGCCAGTTCCTTGAATTCTTGAGGCAGCACGGCTACGAAGTAACGGAAAATGCCAGAGTGAAGGGAAGGTCGGGGGCGGAACATTGCATAGATATTCTAGCTACCAGGGATGACGGCGTCATTACCCATAATATCGCCATCGGGGTTGAGATTGCCCGGGATAAGGTAGGACTGGATAAGATACTGGATTTTGATGTCAAAGCCTACGATAGCAGCATTCACGATAAAGTACTGATTATCATTCCCAAGTTAGGCGAAGAGGCGGAGAAATTTGCCATCTACCAGAGGATAAAAGTGCTTGAACCCAAGGACCTGGAGATAATGTTGGCTGGTGGTCCCCAGCCAGGCCCGGAAATAGTGAAGGAGCCATTTGAACTTAAGTCCAAATCACAGCTCATACAATACCTGAAGAAACAGGGCTACAGAGTAAAGGAAAATGCCGAAGTCAAAGGCCGGTCTGGCGCTGCCCATAACATAGACATACTGGCTATCAGGGATGAGAGCATCATTACTCATCGTGTTGCTATTGGCATCGCGGTGGATGAGAAGCCGATGGGACTGGATAAGGTATTTGACTTCGACGACAGGGCTTATGATGCCGGTATTCTGGACAAGGTCTTTATTGCTGTTCCTGGACTCACCAGGGAAGCCAGGCAGTTCGCTCAGCGTCAGGGAATAAGGGTCTTTGAGGTTGCGCAACTGGAGCCAGAGCCATCTGAAGAGGGAAGCCCTGAATCCTAATTTCTAAATCCTGAACAATCTCAAATAACAAAGCTCAAATGTCAAATCAAGCCCAAGATCCTAAACAATGACAAATGACAAAATCCAAAGGACTAAACGGTTTTTGCCACCTGAGCACCCTGATTCATCAATTTTTCCAAAAATCCCCCTCTTAAGATAAGAGGGGCAAGGGGAGTTATGGAAATTATGGAAATAACCCCCTTTATCCCCCTTACTTTAAGGGGGAGGTTTAGGGGAAGAGGCAGTTTTGGCATTTAAGCATTTGGATTTCAATTGTCATTTGGATTTTGACATTTGGGCTTCTTTGAGGCAATGACACCCCTTCTTTGTCGTTGCGAGGCTGATTAAGTCAGCCGAAGCAATCTCAGTGGGGGGCAATGAGATTGCCACGCCCCGACAAGTCGGGGCTCGCAATGACATTAGGGGTGTGGGCGGGGACAAGCCCCGCCCCTACGCATTGACCATAGTGGCGTAGTGGCGGAGTTCATCTCCGCCTCACCCAGGCGGTTTGGAGTTTGGAAATTTGAATTTGTTTGGCATTTGGTTTTTGGAATTTAGGATTTAGGGCGGGGCGACCTTAGGAGGGTGGGAGCCTGATACTATATTCCCATTACTAATGGGCGATTGACAGCTACGAGAACTGCGCTATACTATACTATATACAATGAATCACTGGAGCCGAATCCAGAAAAACCAGAAGGAGGTGAAAGAAGAGTACACGTAATATATCTATGAAAACAAAAGACCGGAGCTAAGCTCCAAAAAAATCTAAAGAAAGGAGGAAAAAATGCCAAAGACAAAATATCCTATATTTAAGTGCCTGCACAGTGGAGAGAAGGGCTTTACCCTGATTGAGCTGTTAATCGTGGTTGCCATTCTGGGCATTATCGCCGCCGTGATTATCCCCAACATCGCCGGCTTTATGGCCACAGGGTACCAGGCCGCAGCCAACTCCGAAGCGGAAACCGTGAAAACGGCGGCGCTGGGTTACTTTGCTGACAATCAGGATTGGCCCGCTACTTCAGCGGACCTGGTGGCCGGCAACTACACTGCTGGAACGCTTAAGGCGAGTTATCACTTTAGCGCCGACGGGTTCCTAGATGGTGTTGACAACCCGGGCGCTATTCCGGACGCTGAGGATGGCTCGACATCTACTGCATACGACGGTATCGAGTGGCTGAACCCGACCGCACCAGATGTGGGTCACGGTAAGTGGGTAAGGTCATAATAAAGAATAGATTAGACTCGTGCTCTAGAATAACTTACCGGCGGAGCTGGTTAATGCCAGCGCCGCCGGTAGGCGTTTTTATATCTAAGTAGGTAGTAGTCAGTAGTCAGTAGGCAGTAGTCAGTAGACAGTAGTCGGTAGTCAGTAGTCGGCAATCTAAAAGCTGCCGGTGAAAGCTAATAGTTTTAAAGGGAAAATCCCAAACAATGACAAATGACAAAGCCCAAGTCTAAAACAATGTCAAATTACAAAGCCCAAATGCCAAACCAATGACAAATAACAAAGCCCAAAACCCAAATGAGAAGAAGGAGTAGTTTTGGCATTTAAGCATTTGGATTTCACCAAATCTTTCCAAAATTCCCCCTCTTAGGATTTCCCCTCTTAAGATAAGAGGGGAAAGGGGAGTTATGAAAGTAACCCCCTTGGTCCCCCTTACTCTAAGGGGGAGATTTAAGGCAAGGGCCAGTTTTGACATTTAAGCATTTGGATTTCATTTGGGCATTTGGATTTTGGAATTTGGGTTTTAGTCTATGGGATTGCCGCGCACCTTTCAGGTGCTCGCAATGACATTAAGGTGTGGGCGGGGACAAGCCCCGCCCCTACGAATGAATGTAGTGGCGGAGTTCATCTCCGCCTTGTGGGTTTCAAATCCTGAACAAATTCAAAGCCCGAACCACCAATGACCATCCCTGCCTGGGCGGGGACAAGCCCCGCCCCTACAATAGTGAGTAACTGTAGTGGCGAGGTTTATCCTCGCCTTGTGGGTGGAGATGCCGCCTGATAAGTCAGGCAGCTTCGCTCGCAATGACACCCCCCTTTTGTCATTGCGAGGCACCTTCCTCCTTTGTCATTGCGAGGCACGATAGCGACGAAGCAATCTCCAGCAGGATTCCTCACTTACACTTGGAACAGCTTCCTTTGACAGTGCGCGCTGGCTTATTCTACAATTGGCACAGAGGGTAGTCATGCTAACAGAATATATCGAAGCAGCCATGAGGAAGGCCAAATATGAAATCCTTTGCGATGACAATACATTTTACGGATATATCCCTGGGTTTGATGGTGTTTATGCCAATGCTGAAGATTTGGAAACATGCCGCAGCGAACTGAAAGAGGTCCTGGAGGAATGGATTATGCTTGGCATATCTCGTCATCTACCGTTGCCAGTTGTTGACGGAATTAAATTGGTAGTAGAGGAAGCAGTTTAGTGCCCCGCCCTGGGCCTATAAAAAGAGCTGAGCTAATCAAATATTTACAAATCCTAGGTTTTGAAGGTCCCTATTCTGGTGGAAAACACTAATTTATGTTCAAAGGCATGATTCGCTTGCGCCTTCCTAATCCGCACCGGAGAGACGTCGGAAGAGAATTGCTCTCAAGGATTCTTAAGCAGGCAGGAATAGACGAGGATAGCTGGGAAAAACTATAGGTTGGCCATTTCATTGCGAGGCGTCTTCTTCCTTTGTCATCGCGAGGCACGATAGTGCCGAAGCAATCTCGGTGAGGCTGGTGAGAATGGAGATTGCCGCGCACCTTTCAGGTGCTCGCAATGACATTAGTGATGTGGGCGGGGACAAGCCCCGCCCCTACAATAGTGAGTAACTGTAGTGGCGAGGTTTATCCTCGCCTTGTGGGTAGAGATGCGGCCTGATAAGTCAGGCAACTTCGCTCTCAATGACATTAGTGATGTGGGCGGGGACAAGCCCCGCCCCTACGCTATTGAAGAAATCCTAAATCCCAAGCCCTGAAGGGGAGACTCTAAACAATGACAAATGACAAGGCTCAAATGGCAAATCAAGCTCAAAATCCCAATAACAAAAAGAGGTAGTTTTAGTATTTAAGCATTTGGATTTCAATTGTCATTTGGATTTTGACATTTGGGTTTTAGTCTATGGAATTGCCACGCTTCGCTCGCAATGACAGGGAAAGAAAAGTGGCGGAATTTAGAATTTCGCGTGGAGCGCCGTGTTATGTGCCTGACTACGTTTTTACCTTGCCGATGAGCTTTTCCACTTCCGTGCGGTCGTTGCAGGAATTAAGCACGCTTTCGCCAGTGATGGTGCCCTGAAGATAAAGGCCGACCAGGGCTTCATCAAGCGAAATCATGCCCATCTCCCTATGGGTACGAATTACATTGGGTAACTGGTAGAGTTTGCCTTCACGAATGAGGTTCTTCGCTGCCGGATTGCCGAGCATAATTTCTACGGCGGCTACCCTACCTGAGCCATCAGCCCGGGGCACAAGCACCTGACACAACGCAGCAACAAGCAGAGAAGCCAGCCGTGTCTGAGCCAGGTGTCGCTGATGAGGTGGGAACAGGTCAATTACTCTCTCCATTGCCTGAGTAGCGCTGGGGGCATGACCGGTAGTTAATATGAAGTGCCCGGTCTCAGCTACGGTAAGGACAGCGTCGGCAGTATCCGGGTCTCTCATCTCCCCGACCAGAATCACATCCGGGTCCTGCCTTAAGATGTGCTTTAGGGCATTAGCAAATGATAGGGTATCAGTGCCCAACTGACGCTGGGTCACAGCACATTTAATGCCGGTGTAAACATATTCTATGGGGTCTTCAATGGTAACCACATGGCGAGTCTCATGAGTATTCAAGTACTGAATCATAGCTGCCAGTGTGGTACTTTTACCGCTGCCGGTAGGTCCAGTAACTATTACCAGTCCTCTGGGCTTCATTGCAAGCTCCTTACATATCGCGGGCAGCCCCAGCTCGTCTATGGTGGGGATTTTGGGTGGCAGCAGGCGCACGGCCAGGCTGATGGAGCCGCGCTGTTGAGCGGCATTGCATCGCAGACGACCGACGTCAGGTAATGTATAGCCAAAGTCAAGCTCCAGCTGTTTGTGGAACTGTTCTCTCTCGTCAGGCGTGGTTAGCTGGAGAAAAGCTTCGTTTATATCCTCAGCAGTTAGTGTAGCGACACCGTCTGCTGGTGTCAGAGAGCCGTCGATGCGGAAAGTTGCCGGGCTGCCGACAACCATATGCAAATCGCTCGCCCGTCTTGAGTTACCTGTCCGAAGCAATGAAAAAACATCCATATCTTTTCCCTTTTATAGTCGACCCCATAAAGCCCGACACAATTTTACCACATTAAGCCCTCGCCTTCTCTGGTTTATAATATATTTAAGTATATTTATAATATAGTGTAAGCCTACTCCATTCTTACTGTCAATACCCCGTTAGTAATGGGAATATAGTATTAGTCTCACCATTTGCCAAAATCCAAATGTCAAAATCCAAATGACAATTCAAATCCAAATGCCAAAACTGCCTCCTCCCCTAAATCTCCCCCTTAAAGTAAGGGGGATAAAGGGGGTTATGTCCATAACTCCTCATAACTCCCCTTACCCCTCTTATCTTAAGAGGGGTAAGCATTTACATAGCGGTTCCTGCCTGTTGTTATTGCGAGCACCTGAAAGGTGCGTGGCAATCCCATTATTCCCCGCCGAGATTGCTTCGGCACTATCGTGCCTCGCAACGACAAAGGGGGGGGTGTCATTGCGAGCGAAGCGTGGCAATCTCCAATTTTGGTCATTTATATTTTGTACTTTGATATTGTTTGGGATTCTGTGCCTGGGATTTAGGATGTCCCTTTACGGGATTGCTTCGGCACTATCGTGCCTCGCAATGACAAAGGGAAGGTGTCATTGCAGCTCGTCTGGCTCTTCATTCGTCTATCTGGTGATAGCTTTCTCTACATTGTACGTTAATGAAGCAAGCTCATCCCTGGATAGGTATTCACTAGCATCCAAAATCTCAATGGCAATTAAGTTACCTTTATCGTCGTAGTCCAATAAAACGCCTTCCTTTACCTCGTCGCTTTCATAGTAAGGAGTCTCTTTTAGCCTTACATAGAGGGAATCCGTTTTTTCATCGTAGCTTATTCTCATCATTTCCTCCTATACTTAGATACCTTTGATGTCCAATACACTGTCATTATCTCTAGGTTGCCTTGCTCAGAAAATACCACTCTCAATAGAAAGTCCCTGCCTTGTCTTTGGTAAATTCGCTGGGCAATTTTTCTATTTTTGCCTGCCGTTACTATTTGTTCGGGATTTTCTAGGGTCTCTTGAACTAGCTCCGGCTCAATGTTTCTTTCCTTGAGTTGTCGCTCAGCGTGTTTAGAAAACTTTATTTCAAATCTTCCCAATTGATAATCTCACCTTTCTCATGCTCCTTTAAAGCTTCCTTATACGATGTCTCTTCTTCATCAGTTAAAGGAGAGGTATCACTTTGGATTAACATCTTTGAAAATATGTCCATTAGAGTATTTTCAGGTAATCCTTTAAGCATCGCTATAATGCTATCTTCAGATATCGAGACTGTCTTTGCCATTTTCCACCTCCATTTGCCTCGATATTATACCATTTCTATCTGTCTCCGCCCAGGGCGAGGCAGCGGTCATTGCGAGCACCTGGAAGGTGCGTGGCAATCTCCTGTTTTGGTCATTTATATTTTGTACTTCGATATTGTTTGGGGTTTGGCGCTTGGTGCTTGGGATTTACGGTCTATTTTGTTAAGGAGAGCTCAAAGCTAAATGCGCCGCTGCTCCCGGTGATAGAGGAAATCCAGACTTTCGAGAATCTGAGGGCGTTTGCTGAATCTGTTAAATCTCTTAAATCTCGGGCATAACTAAAAATCTTATCCACATTTGAAGCCCCACCACTCACAGCTACCGAACTGCCCCCATGATTAACACTCTTCAAGGTTACCTTATTTGTTGCCAGCCTTACAATCTGGGTCAAGTCCTCGTCAATCGTAGCCCGGCCCCGTTCAATAGTGGTAAGTCTGGCATTAAGCTCGCCGGCAGTAGCTTCTACCGACCCAACCTGCGTTTTCAATGTCGTTATTTCCCTCTGTTGGTTGGTAACGCTGGTCTCAGCAACTGTCACCTGGGACTGTAATGCCGCAATCTCGGTGCGAGTATTCAGGATAAGAATTACGGCGAAGATAATCAAGCCGATACCAATGATAGCGCCAACGGGGACAAGGACTCGTAATATAGAGAAACTCGGGGGCACATAGACCTCAGGGAGGGCATTAAAATTCACTAATGAAAAGTTAGCCTCTGCCTTTTCGGGCAGCAGTTCCTTGAGAGCCAGCCCGATATTGACCATGAATTCGTTGGGGTTGAAGCCCTCGGGAGGTTCCACAGGCGAGGGCAACGCTGACACCGAATAGCCTGCCCCGCCAACCGCTGACTGCCAGGTCTCCGGTTCTTCTGCCAGGTCGCCGCAGACAAACACGGGCACAGTTGAATCTAACGGTTTTTCCATATGGCTGGAATTATAGAAGGCAACAGTCCTGTTAAACTCTTCAGTGATAAGCGGCAGCTTGTCCTCTAAAGATTCAGCCTCGGTGGGCAGGGATAACCTGCGGATGACCTGTGGGAGCCTGTCTGCTAGAACCATAACATCCAGGTGGTCTAACCGGACATTGACAATGATTGCTCTAGGCTCATCCGGGATTCGGCACAGGGCTAAGGGAGCTAAGTCCAGAATATAGGGCTTAATACCGGCCTGGCGCAGCGTTCTGACCAGAGCATCAACCAGGTTGCGGGGGAAGGTGACCAGAAAAATACGACTTTCTCCCTTCGTCAGAGTAGGAAGGCGCTGGTATGAAAAGTAAACCTCTTCTAGAGGCGTTGGTATCGTTCTCTTGGCCTCACGCCTTACCGCCTCAGGAAGTACGGCGTCGGGCAGCTCGGGCAGGGTTATAATACGATACAGGGAATCATGCCCGCTTAAAGCAGTGATAACCTTACTTGCCTGTGCTCCTGTCTCTTTAAATAGCTGCTTAACCTGGTCGGCCACCTGCTCTTCATCAACAATGAGCCCCTGGCTAACCAGGCCTGGCTCCAGTGGTGAGCTAGCCCACTTTTCTATCTGTCCGCTCTTCATTACCAGCAGGTTAATGCCGGTATCCCTGATAAATAACGTGGTAACTCTTTTCGCCATTCTTATTTAACCTTTATAGCCATAAATATTCACCGTGATGATAGCTGATGTTTCTCCACCCCCCATAGCTATATTTATCCCCGTCACCTCAGTGCTGGCAAACCTCTCATCAGTTCTTAGAATATCGATGAAGTCGAATATGTCATCCAGTGTACCGCTGACGGGTAGTGACAGGGAGCCAACCGAATAGGTAACAGCCCCTACCTTTTTGTCAGCCGGTTTTGGGAATTTGAGGGAGGCCAAGTTCACGTTAGAATCATCAGCAATCTCAAATAAGTACTCACCGTATTCGATGCTCTCCACTGATTCAGGGAATTGTGCCTGACTCTTGTCAAGCAATGATTCAGCTTGAGTCAGTTGGTCTTCCAGCTTTTCCCTGTTAGTAATGAGCCCGGGCAAGAGAGTTTGAGCCGCCGAAAGCCTCTCACTCAACTCCCCCCGCTCAGCAGCCTGCCGGGAGTAGACCACATACGCGCTGACGAGGGCGGCAACGAGAATGACGGCCCCTAAAATCAGCCAGACTTTCCTGCTTAGTTTCATAGCCTACTCAGCTTCCTCGTATCTCTTTCAACATCCCCCTCTAACACGCAAGGGGTCGCTCCTTCAATGTCCCCCTTAAAAAAGTAAGGATTCTCTCCTTAAATCTCCCCCTTAGAATGAGGGTTCCCTTCTTCAATCTCCCCCTTAAAGTAAGGGGGAGAAAGGGGGTTATTTCCATAATTCCTCATAACTCCCCTTCCCCTCTTATCTTAAGAGGGGTAATTTGGCAAAAGCTTACCTGGTATGTCCTGCTTAGCTTCATAAACTACTCCGCTTCCTCGGTAATATACCATCTTCTAAAAAGTCTGTCTACCGGTTCCCCGGAAATTTTTGCCCTTTCAATATTTTTAAGCGGCATTTATATGCCGCCTCTGTAGCTAAAGCCCAAACCCCAAAATCCAAATGCTTAAATGCCAAAACTACTCCTTCTTCTCATTTGGGTTTTGGGCTTTGTAATTTGACATTGGTTTAGACTTGGGCTTTGTCATTTGTCATTATTTGAAATTACGGCTCTTATTACTGGCTAACCTCCCACGAAGACTATGGATTAACGCTGTAGGTCTCGATATAGAAGCTACCTGGAAGCTCGCCAGGAAAATCCCAGCTAGTTTTTGGGACGAAGGTAAAGGAGCCATCTTTATCCGCTTGGATACTTTTTGCGACTACACCACCAATCACGGTCATATCTTTGTCAAACGTAACTGCACCGTTAGGGGCGTATATCAAAGCGTTTATACTTAATTCGTCACCAGGGTCGCTCTTCTTAAGGGTAATGTCGCCATAAAGGGACATAATAATGCTGTCACCTGTGACGGTGTAATTTGCCAACTTGCTCATATAGATATCGCCTTCAGCAATTATCGAACCTGACCCCGTGATTGTAAGGTCCTTGCTCGCAGAAATAGAGCCTTTAACATAGACTATCCCATCCAGGGTGATTGTAACAGCTTTTGAGACAGTAAGGTCGCCAGTAATGTATGAATAATGGTTCGGCGACCCTAAGGTGGTGTCGGAGCTTATGTTCATGTTGCCCTCCCAGGTTTCCCCAGCCAACGCCTCGTCCATAAACGCTTGGGCAAACGCCAGATTTTCACTTGAGCTAGGGAATGGTGCGCATCCCATGTCTTCTCCGTCATGCACAAAATTAGAGCCAGCGTCAAGGGTCCCGCAATGATATATGTCGCCTGTTACCGTGGAGTCTTTGCCCAGTGATATGTCGCCTTCACTGGCAAGAGCACCACCAAAGATATTAAGTTCGCCTCCAGGGATAAATTCTACGTATGACTCAACTGTGGTGTGGCTATTACTATCAGTAGTAGCTATAGAGGTAATTTTGTAATAAATTTGCCCGCCTATTTCCGCATATCCTATAGAGACATCTACGCTTTTGCTATTAACATTGGATATATTGTAAGCCAAGGGCGGGCTACTCGGGTTACAAGGCCATGGACCTGCTACTTCATCTTTATGATCTATCTTCCATATTGCATCCTCAAACCCGGCATCGGCGGCATAAAGCTCATCTGCCTTCTTCTCATAGACTTCACCGACGATAAGCCCGGTGCCCATATAAGCTAGCAGGGGAGCGCAGATAAGCCCGCCGATAAGGAGCAGAATGAGAGCCAGGACCATCGCCTGCCCCTTTTCATCTTTTATTAATCTCTTCACGGCAATTTTCATCCTTTCACCTCCCATTACACCATATATTGGTATGCTATTAGTATAACGTAATCCTCGTAGCTGTCAATCGCCCATAAGTAATAGGAAGATAGTTTAGCCCCGCCGTATGGGGGTGTCATTGCGGTGAGCCAAAGCCCTGAGCATAGCGAAGGGGAAGCGCGGCAATCCCCTGCCCCCCACGAGATTGCTTCGGTCTGATAAATCGGGCCTCGCAATGACAGGGGGGATGTCATTGCGAGCCTTTCACTTTTTGTCATTCTGAGCCCCGACTTGTCGGGCAAACCCAAATGTCAAAACTGCCTCTTTCCTTAAACCTCCCCCTTAAAGTAAGGGGGATAAAGGGGGTTATTTCCATAACTCCCCTTGCCCCTCTTATCTTAAGAGGGGGATTCGTGAAAATTTTCTTAAGAGGGAAAATATTGGAAAAATTGATGAAATCAGGGTGCTCAAGTGGCAAAACCGTTTGGTCCTTTGGATTTTGGGCTTTGACATTGTTTGAGATTTGGTGCTTGGGATTCGGGAATCCCGGTTGCTGGGTGGTCGCAGTGATGGGCACCAAAAAAGAATCGCCCCCCTT
>Ga0315539_1000679_pt1 | contig 25546 bp, 19 predicted proteins | sample SalMarSW160150MG_FD_203097 | JGI IMG/M metagenome (GOLD analysis project Ga0315539, IMG submission 203097) | Salt marsh sediment microbial communities from the Plum Island Ecosystem LTER, Massachusetts, United States - Salt Marsh Sediment SW1601-150 ...
GTCGGTGAATTCCTTAACTGGTTCAAAAAGACTTCGGATGAACAGGTATTCAGGTTGACTTAGCGGAACGATAAAACTGTTTTCTGCTTTATACTGTGTCCCGTCTTTAATTATATCCCTGTTGAGTTTACAGATTTTTATCTGATGTCGTAACAGGTTCCGGATAAACTCGGAAACCCTTGCGTTATCTGTCGGTTCTGTAAAAATATATGCTTTCACCGGATGTTTCTCCGACTGGATAAGGGCATCTTTGTAGAACTTTCTCTGACTTTCAAGAAGTTTTTCTCTCATTCTCAAACCTGCTTCAAGTGATGAGAGTGCGACTGTAAACTGATTTCTTATTGCAAAGGAGAACGAAAGTGATCCTCCCGGAGTCTCTCTGAGATGTCCTCTTACACCGGCCTGTTCAAAAAGAATTCCCACAGAACCGTGAATATCAGGGTAGGATGACCCTTTACCAACGTAAAAATCATCGTATGTCTCTTCGGTATAATAAAGACTGCCAATAGCATTAAGATATTTCTCATGATATCTGCCAATTTCTGCTGTAAGTTCCTGGTTTTCCGGTGGAGTTAGTGGATTGTTCCGGCTCTGGATACCCGGCTGGAAGAAGAAAGTAGCATTTGCTCCCATCTCGTGATGATCGGTGTTAATATTCGGCTTCCATTTGTGGAAAGCTGCCACGCGTCCGACAGACTCAGGATGCTGAAGCATTATGTAATCGCGGTTAAGATCAAACCAGTAGTGGTTGGTTCTTCCTCCCGGCCAGCTTTCACTGAATTCCCAGGATGAGGGATCAGGATTATTATTCAGGCTTCTGGCAAAATTAACCCATGTGGAGTGACGTTGCATACCATCAGGGTTAAGAGAAGGATCAATCATAATTACAGCATTATCAAGTAATTCATCAATCTGTTTACCCTCGCCGGCTACAAGGTAATAAGCTGTCAGAACCGATGAATTTGGAGCACTTGATTCATTGCCATGTACTCCATAACCGAGCTTTATAAACACAGGCATGCTACTTATATCCACGTCTTCTGATTTAGAAGGATCGCATAGCTGAAGATGTTGCTGCCTCAACTCTTCCAGGTTTCTGATGTTCTCCTGTGAACTGATTATCAATTGACCCAGCGGTCTTTTTTCATGGCTTCTTCCGTACTCTTCCCAGAGAGCCCTGTCAGACACTTTTGCCAGCTCGATCATATAGAAGTAAAGCTTATCGTGGGTAAGGTGCCATTCTCCGACCTCATGACCGGTAAATTGCTCAGGGGTCGGTATTGAAACATTATACGAGATATTATCCGGAAGATAATACTCAAGGTTAACCTGTGCTTTAATTGTTGCACCTCCTAAAAACAGGGCGAGAAATAAAATACTCCTTTTCATTGTATGTATGGATTGAATGTTAAGGTAATCTGCCACCTGCCGCCTGCAGCCTTTTTTCATAGTGCTTTGTATCACCCCACTCACCGTATATAATTTCGGTGTCAGCCAGACTTACACGTGCTTCAAGGCAACTCTGGCAATCCTCTGCCGAATCGTCTGTACAGGGTTTATTATCGTACAGCCTGTAATTATCACGGTATTTGCCGGGTGTAATATTGGGCATAAGTATATTTGCTCCTGTTTTCAATGCCTTTTCCCTTCCGACAGAATCAATTGCCTGGAGTGCAGTTGGGGCAACGATGTTGATATCTTTCATCATTATTCTTAAAATGGCAGTCATTTTAAGAGCAAGATCGAATCTTTCATTAATTGGAAGCAGCTTATCCGAATGAATGATAAGCGGTGTGTCGGCCTGTTCAATATATGGTCCCATACCGCACATGTCGATATCAAACTCATTCATGAATAAAAGATCGTCTGCAAGATCTTCGGATGTCTGGAATGGCAATCCGATCATCACACCTGTACCTGTCTGGTAACCAATATCCTGAAGGCTTTTAAGGCATTGCAGTCTGCGATCAAAATCGTGTTTTTTGTTGATGGGGTGGATTTTGCTGTAAAGTATCCTGTTGGTTGTCTCAATCCGTAAAAGGTAACGGTGCGCTCCTGCCTCGAACCATCTTCTGTATACCTCGGATTCCTGTTCCCCGACCGATAGAGTAATTCCAAGTTTTCCCCCTGACATTTCTTTAATTTTATACAGAAGGTTTTCAACACGGTTTGTAACTGAAGCGCTCTCAAGTTCTCCCGATTGAAGCACTATTGATGCGTACCGGTTATCATAAGCGAATTTTGCAGCAGCAATTATCTCATCATCAGAGAGATTGTAACGTTTAAGGTTTTTGTTGCCTTTCCTGATCCCGCAATAAAGACAATCTTTTCCACAGATATTCGAAAATTCAATCAATCCCCTTAACCAGACTTTTTTGCCGATATATTTCTCTTTTACTTCAGCTGATTTCTTAAAGAGTAATATTTTGTCTTCTCCCTCAGCCTCAAGTAGTTTGACAATATCTTTTTTAGAAAAGCTGCCTTTTGCCAATATATCCGATACATTCATGCCTGTTTTTCGCCTAAACAATTTACAAAGATACTAAAAATCACTCCTTCGCTCCTTCACCCTAAAGAACCTCAAAATCCTCTGCCAAACATTCTCCACAATGTTACTTTAAGCTCTTCCCATCTCTTCATGGCAGCATAAGCAAAATTGTTTGTATAATCTGTAACATATCTTTGTGCTTCCTCATTCTTTCTTTCATTTACAAGTGATACTATTTTCTTCTCAACCAGTGGCAGCTCTTCAAGAGCTTTCATTTCGAACTCCCTGACTGCCGCTTCGATCATTCCTCTGCTTCTTGACCAGTTGACTGTAGCAAGCCTGTTAGCCTCTCTGAACGACCAGATAGCAGAAGGTTTTCCTTTGCCTGATCCTGCTATTTCCATGTGCCACACCTCAACCGGATCAGCAACAGTTATACATTCAGCCCGATCAGCATATCCGTACTCCTCAGCAAGTTGTCCTATAAGAGCGATAGCCTCCCGTGCTGTACTGCACCGCTGGAGAGCAATTTTCTGAAGTTCTTCAATGAGAAACAGACCATCTTCAGATGCCAGACGACCTACCATTATAGTTGTGCAATTTTCGTCATAATTGGATTTGTAAGTTTCATTATCAATGTGTTGAGAATGTACGGTTATTGGAAAACCTGAAAGAAAAACCAGAAAGGAGAGAAGGAGCATTATTTTATTCATAACAAAATATTTTAGCAGGATAAATGGTCTGGCTTTACGCATTCTGCAAAAATAACTTTTAAAATCATTCACTTAAATTTTGTAAAATAAAAAGTATTTCATATTTTGCGTAACATATTATATGAAACATAAAATATGGGATCAAATCCTTTTATTATCAGCGGATATATTTCTCCGGATTATTTCTGCAACAGGGAGAAGGAGAGAGAGATGATGACTGAAGCAATACTTAACAGACGGCATCTGACAATATTTTCGCCCCGACGCATTGGCAAGACCGGTTTAATACATCATACTTTCTATTATGGAATACGTGATAATCTGTACATTCCTGTGTATGCTGACATAATGGCTACTACCTCAGTAGGGGAATTTGTTGAGGCTCTGGGTAAGGCTCTTTTTTCAGTGATTGCACGGAGCGAGACAGCAATGAAAAAGATTCTGAAAAAGCTCGCTTCAATAAGACCGCAAATAACGATCGACTCTCTTACAGGCACACCGGCTGTCACTCTTTCCATTGCCAGCGAGAAAGAAGCTGTGAGTTCAATGGAGATAATATTCAATTATATCAACGCACAGAAAAGACATTTTGCACTTGCTATAGATGAGTTTCAGCAGATAACTGATTATAAGGAGAAAAATATTGAAGCTCTTCTAAGGTCTTTTATCCAGCAGACTCAAAATGTAACTGTTATCTTTTCAGGAAGCCGCAAGCATATTCTTACCGGAATCTTTTCTCATCCTGAAAGACCCTTTTATAACAGTACTCAGATAATGGAGATAGGAAAGATACCAGAAGCCGAATATTCAGTATTTATACATGAACGTTTTTCAGGAAGTACACGTACGATTACTCCTGAGGCAATTGATCTGATATTTGAGATCACATCACTTCATACATTTTATGTTCAGTATATGTGCAACAGACTTTACAGTTCATACAAAAAAGTTGATATCGGTCAGGTTAAGGAGATGCTGCTTAATATCATTAATGAGAATGAACCTGTTTACGCAGGATATATTAATCTTATTACTCCCCTACAGTTCAGGGTATTAAGAGCAATCGCAATAAATGATGGAGTAAGAAATCCGACAGCGGGCGATTTCTTAAACAAGTATGTTCTGGGAGCTGCCAGCTCAGTTAGTCAGGCAATGAAAAGTCTTGAAGAAAAGGGATTTATATCATTAAATGAGGACATCTTCAGGCTTAATGATATGTTTTTCCGCCATTGGCTGATTTACAAAGCAGGATGAAATATCATGACATCTCTGCTGGTTTGGACTATTTATTTTTATTATATTGCTCATATTAACAGGTTAATTAGAGTGTTTGTAAATTGTTATATATCAGAAATGTATTTATTTGTCGTTGCAGTTAACGTGGGGTTTTTGAAACTATTTGCAGGCTTATAGATATACCTCCCGGCAACAGTTCCAGTATAAAATTTTTCAATCCTTTCCCATAATTGTAAAATATGATCAATGACAAACTTATAAATCCGGAAAGTATTGTAGTTGTAGGAGGATCTGAAGATCTTTTAAAGCCAGGAGGTCAGGTCCTTAAGAATATAATTGACAGTAACTACACCGGCGATCTTTACGTTGTTAATCCCGGGCATGATAATGTCCAGGGAATAAAATCCTATCGCGATATAGCTGTCGTCCCGCAGGCTGATCTTGCCATACTTGCCGTACAGGCAAAGCAATGTCTCCCGGCAGTGGAAATACTGATAAGAGAGAAGGGGGTAAGTGCCTTTATCATTATTTCGGCAGGTTTCAGTGAATCAGGAGAGGAAGGCCGTAAAATTGAAGAGGAAATAGTTGATGTGATTAACCAGGCAGGTGCCTGTCTCATTGGTCCTAACTGTATAGGAGTCATAACACAAAGATACAGCGGTGTTTTTACAACGCCTGTTCCCAGGCTGAACGTAAATGGTTGTGATTTTGTCTCAGGTTCTGGGGCAACAGCAGTTTTTATTTTTGAATCAGCCATGCCCAAGGGGCTTAATTTTGCCAGTGTTTATTCCGTTGGGAACAGTGCTCAGACAGGTGTTGAGGACGTGCTGGAATACTGGGATGATACTTATGATCCGGAAGTAAGTTCGTCGATCAAGCTTATTTATGTAGAAATAATACGCGATCCTGATAAGCTGCTCCATCATGCCTCATCTCTTATTCGTAAAGGTTGTCGTATTGCAGCAATAAAAGCCGGTATTACTGAAGCCGGAATCAGAGCTGCTTCATCACACACAGGAGCGATGGCTTCTTCTGATTCAGCCGTGGAAGCCTTGTTCCGGAAAGCCGGTATAGTCAGATGTTCGGGCAGGGAAGAGCTAACGACTGTTGCTTCTGTTTTCTTTCACAAACCTTTGAAAGGCAGAAATATAGCTATAATAACACATGCTGGCGGACCGGCTGTGATGCTTACTGATGCTTTATCAGCCGGAGGTATGAATATTCCGGTTATCAGCGGCAAGGATCACGACACTCTTTTATCAATGATGAATCCGGGTGCATCTGCTGTTAATCCCATCGATCTTATTGCCACTGCAACAAATGAACAACTTGTCAATGTCATCGAATTCGTTGATAAGAAACTTCCCTTAATAGACGGTATGAGTGTCATCTTTGGCAACAACGGTTTAAATGATATGAATGAGATCTACGATCTGCTTCACAGGAAGATACTGGAATGCGTCAAACCTCTGTATCCTATTTTACCCTCAGTTTCAAGTTCGCGTACCGAGCTTGACTACTTTCTTAACAGAGGACATGTCAGCTTTCCCGATGAGGTGGTGCTCGGTGGTGCTTTAACGAAAATATCAAATACTCCTTATCCTGCGGAAGAGAAAATTTTCCTGGAAAATATTGATGTGCCTCTGATAAGGAAAATAATTAACAATACTCCGGCCGGATATATCGAGCCATCTGTTATACAGCAACTTCTCGGTGCTGCAGATATACCTCTTGTCAAAGAAGCTGTTGTAACCACAAAACACCAGCTTATCGCGCTTGCAGGGGAAATTGGATACCCACTTGTTCTGAAAGTTGTCGGTCCTGTTCATAAATCTGATGTCGGAGGGGTTACATTAAATATCAAGTCGCAGAGACATCTTGAGGCAGAGTTTAGCAGGATGATGAAAATAAGGGGCGTACGGGCAGTTATGGTTCAGCAAATGCTTACCGGAACAGAGCTTTTTATTGGTGCTAAATATGAACCAACATTCGGCCATGTAATTCTTTGCGGACTGGGCGGGATATTTGTAGAGGTTCTTGGTGATCTCTCCTCCGGACTTGCTCCTCTTACATTCAGCGAAGCTGATTCGATGATAAGAAGCCTGAAGAGTTATAGGATTATTCGCGGTACTCGTGGAATGCCCGGAATAAATGAATCGAGGTTTGCCGACATTATCGTAAGACTCTCCAGCCTGTTGAGGTTTGCTACCGAAATAAAGGAAATGGACCTTAATCCACTCATTGGCAGTAAGGATGATATTACCGTCGTTGATGCAAGGATCAGGATTGGAAAGTGATCTTTTTGATGTATTCGTTCCATTCAGGACTATTATTTATAACTTACGATTTTCTAATTTTAAAATTCTTAATGAACAATATCCCAATAACCTCTGATTTAATAAAAAAGCTCACCATCAATCTTGGTATGACCTCACCAGGTAAAGCTTCGATAAGAGAAATAGTCCAGCTTGTTAACAGAATTGAAGATCAGACAGGTATAAAATTTATCAGGATGGAGATGGGTGTCCCTGGTCTTCCTGCTCCGTCAATCGGCATTGAAGCAGAAATATCTGCTCTCAGAGATGGTGTAGCGGCGTTATACCCCAACATTACAGGGATAGCTCCTCTTAAGGAAGAAGCAGCCCGTTTTATTAAGCTTTTTCTTAATGTGAATATTGATCCCCGTGGATGCATTCCTACTGTAGGATCAATGATGGGAGGGATGATTGCTTTCCTTGTTGCCAATCGTAACGACAGAACCAAGGAAGGAACCCTGTTTATCGATCCGGGATTCCCCGTTCATAGACAGCAGGTTAAAATGCTCGGACACGATTACTATTCGTTCGATGTATATGATTTCAGAGGAAAGAAACTGAGAGACAAGCTGGAATCGTACTTTAAAACCGGTAAAATCTCATCTCTGCTCTATTCAAATCCAAACAATCCTACATGGATCTGTCTGAATGAGGAAGAACTTTCAATAATCGGTGAACTATGCCGGAAATATGATGTTATTGTTATTGAAGACCTGGCTTATTTTGGCATGGATTTCAGGAAAGATTATTCAACCCCCGGGGCTCCGCCTTTTCAACCGACAGTTGCACATTATACCGATGATTATGTATTGCTTGTTTCAAGTTCAAAGATCTTCAGCTATGCAGGTCAGAGAATAGGTTTAATGGTAATATCAGATCATTTATTTGACAGATCTTACCCCGACCTTTTAAGATATTACTCATCTGATAAATTCGGACATTCAGCTATCTTTGGGGCTTTATATGGTCTGTCGGCAGGAGTCACTCATTCAGCTCAGTATGGATTTACTGCTCTTTTGAAAGCAGTAAACGAAGGAATTTATAAGTACAGGAATGATGTCATTGAATATGGGCAGAAAGCCGCTATAATGAAAGAAATGTTTCTTAACAATGGCTTCAGGATAGTATATGACCGGGATCTTGATGATCCACTGGCTGACGGTTTTTACTTTACTATTTCTTATCCCGGAATGTCCGGTCCGGAGTTACTTGAAGAGCTTCTCAATTACGGGATAAGTACTATTTCACTGGATATTTCAGGAAGCGAAAGGCATGAAGGATTAAGAGCATGCGTTTCAATGGTGCCTAGAGAACAATTCAACGATCTGGAATTGAGACTAAAAAAATTTACAGCTGATCATCTGTTTAAAAGAGATTAAAATTAATATATATGGCAAAGGTAAGAGGCAGTATTGTAGTAAATATTGAGAAATGCAAAGGATGTGAGATCTGTATGGTTTCGTGTCCTGTAGATGCCATTGTAATGGCAAAAGAGGTTAACAGTAAAGGGTATAATTATGCTTATTTTGCAAAACCCGAACTCTGCGTTGGATGCGCTGATTGCGCAATTGTATGTCCTGATGCCGTAATAACTGTTTATAGAAAGAAAATATAATTTTCTGATGGAAAGAGAACTGAGATTAATTAAAGGTAATGAAGCTATTGCAGAAGCTGCAATACGTGCCGGTGTCGATGGGTACTTTGGCTATCCGATAACACCTCAGAGTGAAATACTTGAATATCTGATGGAATCAAAACCTTATGAAACCACCGGTATGGTTGTTCTTCAGGCAGAAAGCGAACTTGCTGCCATAAATATGGTTTATGGAGGAGCAGCATGTGGGAAAAAAGTCATGACATCATCCTCTTCACCGGGAATAAGCCTTAAACAGGAAGGGATATCCTACATTGCCGGTGCTGAACTGCCATGTCTGATAGTGAATGTAGTCAGGGGAGGCCCCGGCCTGGGTACAATTCAGCCCGCACAATCAGATTATTTTCAGGCAGTTAAGGGTGGCGGACATGGTGATTATCATCTTATTGTCCTGGCTCCCGCTTCAGTACAGGAGATGGCCGATTTTGTCGGACTGGCATTTGATCTTGCTTTCAAATACCGTAACCCCGTAATGATACTGTCTGACGGAGCTATCGGCCAGATGATGGAAAAGGTTTATTTAAGCCCTCAAAAGGAGCGATCCAAAACTGTTCCTGAATGGGCAACAACAGGCAAACCATCAACCAGGGAAAGGAATATCATTACATCTCTGGATCTTGATCCAGCCGGGCAGGAGTTATTTAACAAAAAACTTACTGCCAAGTATAATGAGATAAAAGAAAAAGAGGTCCGTTACGAGGAATTTCAGACCGGAGATGCAGAATATCTTCTTGTGGCTTATGGAACAAGTGCAAGGGTATGCCAGAAATCTGTTCAGCTTGGACGCCAACAGGGTATCAGAGTCGGATTATTAAGACCAATTACACTTTTCCCTTTCCCATATGAAAGAATTAATGAACTCACCGGGCAGTTAAAAGGTATATTATCAGTCGAGATGAGTACCGGTCAGATGATAGAGGACGTAATGCTTGCGGTTAAAGGGCGTGTTACTGTAAGGCATTGTGGCAGAATGGGAGGTATAATAACTGCACCTGATGAGGTTATTGATAGTCTGAAATCACAAATAATAGGAGGATAAGAGATGGCTGAGAGTAATGTATTACAGGATTTAAACAGACCCGAGAATCTGGTTTATAAAAGAACAAATCTGATGGTAGATACTCCCCTTTCTTACTGCCCGGGCTGCGGACATGGTACTGCCCATCGTATTCTGGCAGAAGTTATAGAGGAGGAAGGATTGCAATCGGAAACAATAGGAATATGTCCGGTTGGTTGCTCAGTACTTATGTACAATTATCTTGATGTAGACATGCTGGAGGCCGCCCATGGCCGTGCCCCGGCAGTTGCCACAGCTATCAAGCGGCTGCTGCCTGATAAGTTTGTCTTTACTTACCAGGGTGACGGCGACCTGGCTGCAATCGGTACCGCCGAAACAATTCATGCCTGCAACAGGGGTGAGAATATACTTATTCTGTTTATTAATAATGGAATATATGGAATGACGGGGGGACAGATGGCGCCAACAACCATCCCGGGGATGAAATCTTCAACATCACCCTATGGCAGGGATATCAAAATAATGGGCAATCCTTTAAAAATGGCAGATATTGTGGCCATCCTTCCCGGTACTTATTATGTGACACGACAGAGCGTCCATAAACCAGCCAATGTCCGCAAGACAAAGAGAGCAATAAGAAAAGCCGTTCAATACCAGAAACTTAACAAGGGGACCTGCTTTATTGAAATAGTTTCTAATTGTCCTTCGGGATGGAAAATGACTCCTGTTCAGTCAAATAAATGGATGGAGGAAAACATGTTTCCTTTCTATCCCCTTGGAGATCTTAAAATACCCGATGAACAGTCTGTATAATTTAACTTTGTAACTCTTTATAAAATGACTGAAGAAATTATAATAGCCGGATTTGGAGGACAAGGTGTTCTTTCTATGGGGAAAATAATGGCATATTCAGGGGTGATGGAGGATATGGAAGTAAGCTGGATGCCGTCGTACGGACCTGAGATGCGTGGAGGCACTGCAAATGTAATTGTAATTCTGAGCAATGAACGGATCAGCTCTCCCATAATAAGGCATTTTGATACTGCAATATTACTTAACCAGCAATCGCTCGATAAATTTGAGAGTTCCATAAAACCCGGAGGGACACTTATATATGATGGTAATGGTATAACACGCCATCCTGAAAGAAAGGATATAACAGTGTATCGTACAGATGCAACCGAGGAGGCTGCAAAGATGAAAAGTCTGAAGACTTTCAATATGATCGTTATGGGAGGATTCCTCAAAGTGAAACCGATAATAAAAATGGAGAATGTGATTAAAGGCCTGAAGAAGTCGCTTCCGGAAAGGTATCACAATATGATTCCCATGAATGAGAAAGCATTGGAGAGGGGACTGGAGATTATAAGGAAGGTCTGATAGACATAAAGACAATATCTACTTTTCATAGAAATGCATATCCTGAATATATTTCCAGACAGCAGGATGAAGAAAGTAAGACATATCTTTTCCCTTCTTTATTCCGTTTCTGATAAAAGTACCTGAGATATCCATTAGTGGGGCATTTACCCACTTTATGACTGCTTTGTCAAGTATCTCGTCAAGAAATACGTCAGATTTTTTAACAACCCCCGGTCTTGGATAGACATACAGCTGAACCCTGTTTATAAGTTCCATTATGTTCTTCCATTTATGCAGAGTGTACAGGTTGTCTTCGCCCATTATGAGTACATACTGGTAATTAGGATGTCTTTCAGTGAGCAGGGCCAGAGTGTCGATAGTAAAAGAGGGAAAAGGTAATCGGAATTCAATATCTGAAGCTCTAAAATAATAGTCACCTTCGATGGCAAGCTCCACCATATAAAGACGGTGATGATCAGGAAGCAGGGTCTCCTTCTTTTTAAGCGGATTATGGGGGCTTACTATGAACCATATCTCTTCAAGATCAGTAAATTCTTTCATATAACCGGCAATGGCTATATGTCCGATATGCACCGGATTAAAAGATCCAAAATATAAGCCGATTTTAGTCATCAGTGAATCATTGCTTTTTTTGTCAAAAATGATTCAACAGTTTTTATCACTTCATCCACTGTCATCTCCAACCGGTCATTAACAATAATATTATCAAACTGGTCAGCAAGCTTCATTTCCTCCCTTGCTTTCTCAATTCTCATATTAATCTTCGACGGGCAGTCTGTACCTCTTTTTACCAGACGTCTTTCGAGTTCTTCAATTGATGGAGGCATTATGAATATTGCAATCGACCGGATTCCGAATTTATTCTTAATGTTAATACCACCCATTACATCCACATCGAAAACAACATGGTTACCATTCTTCCAAATTCTTTCCACTTCGCTTTTAAGTGTTCCGTAAAAATGATCTTTGTAAACCTCTTCCCATTCAACAAACTGGTTGTTCTTTATTCTGTTTTTGAATTTCTTAACTGTCAGGAAATAGTAGTCTTTTCCATCTTTTTCCTTACCTCTTATGGCTCTTGTTGTTGCGGAGACTGAGAATTCTATATTCAATCCGCTCTCAAGCAGATGCCTGACTACTGTAGTCTTTCCTGCTCCTGAAGGAGCTGATATTATAACCAGTTTACCTTTCATTGATTTGCTTCGTTTGCTCCATTATTAAAGGATATTAAGTGTCTGTTCTTTAATCTTTTCGAGCTCATCCTTCATGATCACCACAAGTTTCTGAATAGATGAGTCATTTGCTTTTGATCCTATCGTATTGACCTCACGGCCAATCTCCTGTGCTATAAAATTCAGGATCTTTCCGTTTGGAGGATCAGAGGCGACTGTTTCAAGAAAATATTCGCAATGGTTTTCTAACCTTACCTTTTCTTCGTTGAAGTCAAATTTCTCAAGATAAAAAATAAGTTCCTGCTCAAACCTGTTTTTATCGAGGTTTTCAGTTCCGGTATTTTCCTCTAATATACTTATGAGTTTTTCTCTTACTTTTTCTATCCTTCCAGGCTCATAAGTTTTGATGGTTTTGAGAGAGGAGAGGATATTATGGATACATTTCCTGAGATCTTCTTCGATAGAAGCACCTTCCTGGGATCTGTAAGCATCAAGCAGGCTGATCGATTCGAGGATCTTCTGTTTAACAATATTCCATTCATCCTCCTGTAGTTCAGGCTTTTCGGGCCTCAGGGCATCAGGGAACTTCATGATTGTCGTCAGGATCTGGTCATCAATATTGATGTTAAGCTCCTGCGCAATTTCAATTAACTGATTGTAATAATTCCTGACGACAGACTTATTTATTGCCGGAATACCTTCATCTTCAATTATATCGAAAAAAATTGTAAGATCTATTTTCCCTCTGTCAAGTTTCTGGCTTACGATATTTCGTATCTCCGGTTCTTTCTCCTTATAAAGCCAGGGAAGCCTGGTATTTATATCGAGCTGTCGCGAATTGAGGGATTTTATTTCAATAGTTATTTTTTTCTGTGGAGTCTCAGCTATGGCTTTTCCGAAGCCTGTCATTGATTTTATCATATCCTGATCTTGATTATAACTGGTTAATGGTACTGTGTCTGAAAGTTATATATTATCTGCATATTTAACAACTGTTTTGTTCTTCCAGTAGCCTGATTTGTAATATCCGAACGAGAGAGCCAATCCGACGAACCAGCTTGTCGGTATTGCCCACCAGATACCTGAAGCCCCGATCCTGCCCGACAGAAAATAAGCCATAGGAATTCTTATGATCCATAATGAAAACAGTGAAAAGAACATTGGCAAAAGTGTATCACCGGCACCTCTCATCACACCATTATAAATGAACATTAAAGTAAAAATCAAATAAAACATACTCACAATTGTCAGGTACTGGTTTCCCAGTCTGATAACTTCCGTATCGTTTGTGAAGAGTCCCATAAGGAAGCGACCTGAAATGATGATGAAAGAGGTTGTTACAATTGTTACAATTCCTGCCATTCTGACAGTAGAAATCAGGCCTGCTCTGATCCTTTCGTGTTTATTAGCTCCGATATTCTGGCCCACAAAAGTTGATAAAGCCTGTGAGAATGACATTGCCGGTATTGTTGCAATGGCATCAAGACGGACAGCTACTGAAAATCCTGCAATGACATTTGTGCCGAAGGTATTGACAATTCCCATAAGAGCAAGTGCTCCGACAGCTACAAGTGTATGCTGAATGCCTGTCGGTAAACCGATACGGATGCTTTGCCTGAAAATATCCCTGTCAAAATGAAGGCCGCTTATTCCTATTCTAATCACTTTATGGGTCTTATTCAGCCAGATTATTGCAAGAGCAAAAGCGAGTCCGTTAGCAGCGAGTGTTGCGTATGCAGCACCTGCCACTCCAAGCCTGAAAACAGCAACAAGCAGAAGATCAAGTATTATGTTTGCTACTGTTGCGATAATAAGAAAGTAAAGGGGAGTTTTTGAATCACCCAGACCTCTTAATACGGCACTGGTACCATTATACCCGAAAAAGACTACAATACCTGAGAGATAAATCCGGAGATACTGTGTTGCCTGTGGCATTAGTTCTTCCGGTAAGCCCAGCAATCGCAGCAGCGGTCCGCTCAGGATAAGTCCGGCAACTGATGCAGTAGCACCTGCAATGGTACTGTATATATACATCGTATCTATAGCACGTCTGACTTTGATAATATCAGCGGCACCAAAATATTGGGAAATTACTACTGTGGTACCCATAACTATACCAATGATCAGGGAAATCATAACAAATATCACAGGGAATGATGCACCAACAGCAGCAAGAGCTTCCTTACCTATAAAGTTACCTACTACGAAGCTGTCAACAATATTGAAGAGTTGCTGGAACACACTTCCGAGAAGCATTGGAGCAGCGAAATGTAATATCAGTTTTCCTTCCTTGCCAGTGGTGAGATCCTTCATGATAAGCTTTTAGATCCGCAAAGGGAAACAATTACCGGATATAATCAAAGTATGTTATAATCTTTCAAGTTCAACAGTAAAATGTCGCATGATTGGAGCTTCCTTTTTTATTCTTAATCCCCTGGTGATCGTGCTGCTTCGGTCATATACATTCGACACAACAGAAGCTACATAATCCATATGGGAATTTGTATATACCCTCCGGGGTATTGCAAGCCTGACAAATTCCCTCTCCGGGAACCTGTTTTTCCTTGTTACCGGATCTCTGTCAGCCATTAATGCTCCTATTTCAGAGCTTCTGACTCCTCCTTCTGTATATAGTTCGATTAAAAGAGTCTGGGCAGGAAACTCTTCATGAGGGATTTGAGGAAAAAACTGTCCGGCATCAATAAAAACTGCATGGCCGCCAAAAGGCTCAAGTACCGGAACTCCGCGACTTTTAAGTTTTGAACCAAGATAAGAAACCTGACGGATCCTCGATTCAAGCCATGGAAATTCAATTCCTTCGTATAAACCAGTGGCAAGAGCTGCCATATCCCTTCCCGACATACCTCCATAAGTCGTAAATCCTTCGTACATAATATTATAGACAGATGCTTTGTTATAGAGCTCTTTATCCCTGAATCCGATAAAACCTCCCATGTTTACTATTGCATCTTTCTTCGAACTCATTGTCATTCCATCAGCATATGAAAACATCTCCCTGGTTATCTCCTTAATATCTTTATCTGAATACCTCTCTTCCCTGGTTTTTATAAAATAAGCATTCTCGGCAAAACGGGCTGAATCGATAAAAATCTTAACTCCATATTTATCAGCAAGTTTGCGTACTTCTCTCAGGTTTTCCATACTCACGGGCTGACCACCTGCAGTATTATTTGTGATAGTAAGAATGATACATGAGATCCTTTCCGGAGGATTATTTTCAAGTATTTTTTCAAGTTTTGTGGTATCAATATTACCTTTAAAGGGATGCCAGATGTTAATATCTGATGCTTCATCTATTGTGCAATCAACCGCTGTTGCTTTCCGGAATTCAATATGTCCTTTGGTTGTATCAAAATGTGAATTACCGGGAACTACGTCCCCTTCTTTTACCAGAGCTGAAAAAAGTACATTTTCTGCAGCTCTTCCCTGATGTGTAGGCAGACAGTATTCGAAGCCGGTTATATCCTTTACAGCATTCTTCATTCTGAAAAATGACGAAGATCCGGCGTAACTTTCGTCACCTTTCATTACAGATGACCACTGGTCATCGCTCATGGCACCGGTACCGGAATCGGTTAAGAGATCAATAATCACCTGATCCGACTTCAGGTTGAAATGGTTGTATGAAACCTCTTCTATCCACCTTAACCTGTCTTCTTTAGTGCTTTTGTATATTTTTTCTACCATCTTGATCTTAAATGGTTCAATAAATGGTAAGTCCATGTTTTTAATTTTTTATATGACTCAAGTTTCGCAGTTCTTTAAAATGTTGAAAACCAAGTAGAAATTGTTAAAAAATGCAGCACGATTATTAGGTTAATATACTGTTTTTGAGTATATTAACAAGTGTTACCATACACAAACAATCATACTGCAGAGTAAAGATATTAATAAAATTTCAGAATTAAAAAACGGTTTTTCTCCAAGGTGGCTTGAACCGGATTTTATTTTCAGTTCTTTGAAATGTTTTTCATTTTCGAGCTTGTGCAAATGTCTGAACCCATTGAAGCAAAGAGGATATAGCTTTGAGTCGATATTCTCCTGTCTGATCTGCTTGCCTTTTCTTGGTTTGCAAACAATACATTCGTTTACTGGAAGTGTGTTGGCAAAACATATCGAGGCCCGCAAGGATGCATTTTACCGTTTGAAGAATAATCGGGGAATTTGCTGGAGGATGATTCTGTGGTTGTTTGGTTTAAAGTTCATCAAGCTGGTTGATTCAAATGGAACAAAAGATCCTGGAGCATTAAGGTGTCTCGTTTTTGATGACAGCACTCTTTCCAAGACAGGCAGGTATATTGAAAAGGTCTCCAGAATATGGGATCACGTGTTGAACCGGTGTATTCTTGGGTATAAGCTATTGGCCATGGGCTACTGGGATGGGGTCTCATTTATTCCTTTGGACTTTTCCTTGCATCGTGAAAGAGGAAGGAATGCTGACAGGCCATTTGGCTTGAAGAAGAAAGAGTACAGGAAACAGTATCGGAAGAAACGAGAAAACGGGACCCATTCCTGGGACCGTGCAAAAGAAACAGACAGCACCAAAATAGAGAGTGCATTAAAGATGTTCTGGCGTGCCATATCCCAGGGTGTTAAGGTTGATTATGTGCTGATGGACAGCTGGTTTACCTGTGAGGCGTTTATCAAGGCGGTTCTTAGAGTAAAGAAACAGACCGTGCATCTGATAGGGATGTACAAAACACCAAAAACCAAGTTCAAATATCTGGATCAGAGGCTTACTCATAGCCAGATCCGTAATAAACTTGGAAAGGTAAAAAGGTGCAGAAAACTGAGGCTGCAGTACAAAGAAGCAACAGTGGATTTTAATGGGGTAACTATAAAGATGTTCTTTAGCCGGCAGGGGAAAAACGGTAAATGGAGGGTATTTGTAACTACCGATACAGAGATTACATTTATCAGAATGATTGAAACGTACCAGATTCGCTGGACTGTGGAGGTTTTCTTCAAAGAAGCCAAGCAGCTGTTGGGACTGGGAAAATGTCAGTCCAATGATTTTGATGCTCAGATTGCTGACACGACTATTACAATGATCCAGCATATTTTACTGACTTTGAAATACCGGTTTGAACACTATGAAACAAAAGGTGAATTATTCAATCATCTCAGGGAGGGGATTATACAAACTCGCCTGAATGAAAGATTATGGGGATTGTTCGTAGAACTGCTAAGGATAATAGATGCGTTATTCGATGGAATAGATGAGATGGAAATATTAGAAAAGATCCTTAACGATGAGAAAGCGTATGATATGATAAACCGGTTGCTTCAAAATGAGCTGGAAATGAAAAATGCAGCTTAATCAAAAATGGAAACATTAAGATATTGACACACAAACATATAGCATATGAAATCTAGATATAAACAACTGTTTTCATGTACATTAAAAACAAGTGCGAAACTTTAATTATATGAGTATCGGAAATGAGTAATAAAATAAAATAATTATAAATATAATATTCTTATTGTGTTAAATTACAAATACTTACACTCTGTTTTAAAACTACCCCCTTTCCCGTTTCCCCCACGGGGGAAAAGCTTTGCTCAGTGCTCCTTCCCCCTCTTGGGGGAAGGTTGGGAAGGGGGTATAATAACTTATCAAAAATTGTCTTATGCATCATTCCGGATACTCATTATTAAATAAACTAACAATGAAACCTGCTAAAAAATTATCCTTTGTCCCGGAAATATTAGGTATAATTGTGACTGCAATAATGCTGTTAACTTTTGGTGCAAAGCTCATAATCGAAATCATAAATGATGGAGAAGGAACACTGAGAGAGATTTACAGTGCACTTTTTCACTGGCATGATGATCCGACAGCATTCTTTATCTTCTATATTATCGGGTATATACTTGTATGGTGGAGTCCGCCACTTGGTTCTTCCATTATAATCATATTAGGTATACTGGTATCTGTTAATAATCTCGATAATTTCGGATTTATAATCTTTGCAGTTCCAGCATTACTGGTTGGTTTTTTCTATTTCGAATCCTGGCATAAAGGGAAAAAAGCTGGCAATCTCCATTAACGATTGTTAATATAATAAGATTTCTCTGGAATGGACGAGAGAGATCCCTCACTTCGTTCGGGATGACAGCTCCTTTTTTGGTCACAGCAGACATATACGCCTCATTTACAGAATCTTCTGGCCTGTTCTTCTTGAATAAAGCCAAAGTTGTTGAGTAACCTGGGATTATTTTAATTCATCTCCACCCTTTAGGGTTTCGATAAGGATTACACCATTTGCTCCACGGGAACCATAGACTGCAGAACCACCATCTTTAATAACATTAATACTTTTAACCTCGATAGGCTTTATTGTATTTAATATATCACTATCCGATATAACACCATCTACAACAATAAGGGCGGCACTGCTGCCTTGAAAAGAATTACTGCCGCCTCTGATCCTTATTTCGCCATTAGTAACCTGAGCACCCGGAACCTGGCCACGAATAAGATCATACATATCTCTGTATCTGGAATAAGTATACTTATTCATGTTAAAACCAGCTACGGCATTTGTTTTATCCTTATCAGAAATATAACCATATCCAATGGCATATTCCTGTTGTTTTTCACTTGGCTTTAATTTCAGATTGACAGCCACTAATTTTATATTATTATTAATCTTAACATTTTGAGTATAAAATCCTCTTGCCATTATCTTCAGCTTATCTTCTGGTTTACAGGTAATTATGAAATTACCCAAGGAATCAGTTAAAACTGACTGTTTTGTACTCATTACTTTTACTTCAGCACCTATTAAGGGAATGTTTTCTAAAGTATTAACCACTCCCCGGATGATATGATCCTGTGCAATAAGCAGATTTGATATATAAATGAAAAACAGAATTATGCTTAATCTCTTCATGGCCTTATAATTAAATTGATATCTCCAGATTTATACAAGATCAAATTCTAATCACAATGTAAAGGTAATAATTAATAGTCAGATTAATGATAATTGAGGATGTTTCGAAAGTAAACCACCTCCGGGGTGGTTGTTCCCACTTATTCAACACCCCCTACTCCCCGCTAATGCGGGGCATGCTCTCCTCCTAGAGTGCTCGTACCAAAAACAGTGATCCCTTGTGGTTCAATGAATTACATTTCACCACAAGGGATCACAAATGTTTGCACCAGGTCTTAAAAAGTACTTTTTAAAAAACCCCGGTTTAATTAAATAATACTATTTTCCTCCTCTTTCACCTATAGCTTCCATAGGATCAACATTTGGCAAGCCAGGTGCCTGGACAACGTGTGTTAAAGGCTCCACATTCTTTTCAGAACCATCGTAACCTGTTGTCTGATTCAATATATTCTGAATATTACCTATTAGATAAGGTTCGTATACAGGCCAGAATATATGCATAGGATCCATTGTGTAAGCAATATCAGGATAAGTATCCCAGTGAATTTCATCTCTGAAAAAGACATTTTTCTCAATTACCCTGTCATAGTAGAAACTATTAGCCGACAATGAGACTTCTAAGTCTGTTCCGGACACTGAGTATGTTTTACCGTTATAGCTTTTTCCGCTTTTGGCAAGTATTACCGCCATACGAACAATTTCATCATGTCGATATTCTTCCCCATATAACTCGCGGCAACGCTCATCCAGTACAGCACCAATTCCATCTGCTGCCACATCGGCAGCGGTGTACATATGTATCGCATTTGCACGTGCCCTTATTACGTTTATATCGTCAGCACAACCGGAGAAGTCGTTTTGCCAGTATCTAGCCTCTGCCCTTATCAGATAAGCTTCAGCTATCCTGTAAACATACAAGTCCGTTTTTCCACCATCCTGTCTTTGAATATTATCTTCTACGTTCTTAGCGTAAAATTTATACATTGGATAACCATACCAGCAACGGATGGAATCCTGACACAACAGGACTCCATTGTATTCCTTCTGAGCCGGTTGCAGGTAGAACGGAGTTCCCTCAAGGTCCGGATTATCATACCATAACATATCCATGTCGAACCAGTTTCCTCTCTTATGACGATAATCCTGCCTGTCAGTTTCACCATTTTTAACCCATATTTCATACTGAGCATAGTCTGTAGGGCGTGCAAAACCCTGTCCACGGCCCCACTTATGCATTTGCTTTGAGACACTGTTTTGTGCGATATTCATTCCTGTAACTGTACCGGTGGGGGGTGCTTTTACTCCCTTATTTGTACTCACAAAGTTGGGACCCCATGAGCGAATACGTGCAGCCCTTCCCTGTGATCCATCAACAGCTGCTACATTAGTAAGATACCAGATGCCCTCCGGATTTGTGAGTTTTTGACTATTCTCGGTCATATGAAGTAAATTTACAGCATCGGCGGGTTGCTCACAGTCTAAACCGACAAGTAATTCTCCGGTATATGGATTAAGATTATTGCCAACTCTTACAGTTGCTACATTAACATCAGCATCAGTGAACAGCCTGGATTCACCATTAGTTAACACAATGTCCATTTGTGCTTCTGCATCAGCAAATCTTAAATTCATCATATAGTATTTAGCAAGCAACATTCTTACAGCAGCATTGGGAGCCTGCCCCCTTGGTATCTCACTTTTCAGTTTAACATGCTGTACTGCATATTCAAGGTCAGCAATCATCTGGTCCCAGATGCCCTGCATATGAAAGACTTTAAAATCCTGCCTTGATTCAGATACTACATTTAAAGGGAAGGCAACATTTCCAAACTGCGTTGTTAGCTGCAAGTAGAAAAATGCACGTAAAAAATAGGCGCTGCCTAAAAGATGATTCCTTTCAGGATCATTTACTCCACCAGCCCAATCGGGGATGTCGATATAATCAATCACCGTATTAGCAGCCTTTATATGGCCGTAATTATCTGCATAAAATGACCGGGCACGACCTGCATCATTATTTCTGGTGTTTTGAGGTGTTGCATATCTTCTCAGATCAACATAAGCATCCTGCTTATCAGTAGCAGATACTACAGTGGCATCGCTCATATTATGATTGAACATCAGCTCTCTGGTGTCACCATTCCACTGGTTAAATACTCCCTTCAATGCCGTATTCAAAGCTGTCTGTAAACCTTCAGCATCAACAAAGGTATTCTCGGGGCTCAGGAAGGACAATGGATTCTCCGTAAGGAAATCTTCACTGCACGATAATGCAAATGTGAGTAAGATCACAAGGAATATTCCTTTTATGTTTCGTATGTGTTTCATATCTGGTTTAATTTTTAGTTAAATATTTATTATTTCTAACAGGTTTTGTCATAGCTTTAGAAAGAAATGTCTATACTAAAGGAATACGTTCTTGGCATTTCGCTTTGTGACTCAGGGTCACCATAGATCCATTTTGTCATCACAAAAGCGTTATCAATATCAAATGCAACCCGGGCACGGTCAAACTTTAAGAAGTCTAAAAGACTTCCAGGAAGAGTATAGCCCAAAGAAACATTTTGTAAACGCAGATAGTCCAGAGGCGTATAAATCCACATATCCGAAATCTGTATAGAATTAACTCTTGCTGCAGTGTTAATTCCATTAGTCGGTGTCCAGTAAGGTATGTTATACCAGTTATGATTTTTAATGTATGTCTGATCTTCATTAAATGGCTCCCCAGAACCACCCAGGTAACCCAATTTCGCTAAAAATATAATACCAATATCGAAACCTTTATATTCTAAATCGTTCCTGAGGGTAATATACCATGGATTACTGCTTACTCCAAGGAATTTTTTGTCAGCTGAATTAATTACACCATCATTATTCTGATCAATAACCTTGAAATCGCCGGGATAGAGATTATATATGGCAGCCTCAGCTTCTTCTCCAACCTGATAAATACCATTCTGATCTAATTCCCATATTATATCTTTGTTCTCACCAATAAACCATCCATTATCAATATCGTCAGGCTCTTCCATAACGGGATTGCCATTGCTATCGAGTACAGGATTTCCGTCGGCATCGATAACCGGGAGTTTTTCTCCTGTTAACGACACAATCTTGTTTTGGTTATATGTAACATTTAAGGTGGTTGTCCATCGGAAATTGGAAGCTTCAACATTGACGGTGTTTATTTGCAGGTCGAAACCAGAATTCTTCAAACTACCCACGTTGGTTGTTATACTGCTGAATCCGGTAACTGTCGGTAATTTTTTATCCAGAAGTAAATCTGTAGTTATTGAAGTATAAAAATCAAAAGAACCACTCACACGGCCATTCCACAATCCGTAATCAAGTGCCACGTTCCATGACTGGTTTTTCTCCCATGCAAGTGTTGGATTAGCAATCCTGCTTATAGTCAGATATGGCGCCACAAAGTACCCGTTGTCCCAGTTAAGGTATTTATTATCACTTAAGCTGGCATATGCTGCATACGATCCTAATCCGCTACTGTTACCGTTTACACCCCAGCTTGCACGAATCTTCAGGGAGCTTAAAAATCCGGGGCGTCCTGCCATAAAACTCTCATTCGTAATCGTCCATGCTGCCGAGATGGAAGGGAAAGTTGCATACTGATTATCTGTACCAAAGCGGGAATAACCATCACGTCTCATTGATGCCGAGAAATTATAGCGATCGGCAAAAGCGTAATTAAGACGTCCCATAAGAGCATTTCTTGAAGTTGCCTGATCGTCTGAATCAACTCCCGGAATCAAAGCGAAAGGCAATCCATGATATCCAAGTGCCTCAGTAGGTGAAAACTGAGTCCCACTTGCATTTGTAAACCAGCTCTGGTTACGCTCTGCGTTTACCAGTCCTGTAACTGAAAATCTGTGTTGACCAAACTCTTTATCCCAGTTTAAGATATTATCAGATTGCCACTCAAACGTTTGATTATTCCTCCTTTGCACATAACCACCATGTCCCCATCGTGGGTTTGCACCATCCTCATATGAAAGTCTTCTTCTGAAATCCAAACGTGTTGTTAGATTTGAAGTAAGGGTAATTCCAAAAGGAAGTTTCAATTTTGCATACATAGTAGGGAATATTCTGTATCGATCGTAAAGTCTTGTCATGTATGCCGGATTCAATAATGGATTTTCCCTGTTCGAACCTGCACCCGCCTCTTTAAGAAATTCTCTTTCGTGCGGCATTCCATTCAGCCATGGCTGATCGTATGGTGAGGCTGTTCTGTAAGCACCGCCTCCTATTGGTTCCTGTCCCTCATTCTGATATGCGAAATTAGCCAGTATACCCAGACTCAGATAATCTGTTGCCTTAACATCGAGATTCAAACGTGAAGTAATCGATGAGAAAGTTTCTCCAACCTGAACCGACTCGTTATTGATATATCCCAACGACCAATAATATGAAACCCTGTCAGTACGACCAGAAATACTTAAGTCATAGTCCTGCCTTACCCCTGTTTGGAATAAAAAATCCTGCCAGTCGTATACAGTACCGTTAAGGAAATTTTCTTTTTCGTTTGGCTCAAAGCCAAAACCATCAATCCATGCTGTAGCAATCACAGTAGGGTCAGTTGCACCGGGAATACCATTTGCAATTAACCAGTCAGCCTGATTTGCTGCAGGAACATTTTCAAATTTATCAAATTTCGACCATTCGGCAGTAGACAGATCATTAATTGATTCATTCATATCTGTCAGCCAGGTCATCACTTCATCTCCTCCTTTAAAAGTTTCAAGTCTCCTGGATCCGGTTACAATACCTACTTTTGCACTTGCCCGAATGACAGGTGCGCCCAAAGCTCCTTTTTTGGTTGTAAATACAATCACGCCGTTTGATGCACGTGAACCGTAAATGGAGGCTGCACTGGCATCCTTCAACACATCAACACTTTCTATGTCATTGACATTAATTTCAGCCAGGTCTCCGTTAAAGATTACTCCATCAAGCACAATGAGTGGGCGGTTTGCAGCAGCTTCATCACCGGCATCTGATTTAATAGTATTGTCACCACGTATCTCAAAATCCGGGGTATTCCTGGCATCTGTGCTATAGGTTACCTTTAATCCGGGAACTGCAGATCGTAACATATCACCAACACCTGCTGGCTGGTACTTTAAAAAATCTTCAGCCTGAACGTTTACAACGGATCCGGTTAAGTCTTTCTTTCTCGCAGTACCATAACCAATAACAATAACCTCATCAAGACCAAAAGCATCTGTTTCTAATGCTACATTAATTGTCGTCTGAGTGCCAACAGCAATTTCCCGTACTCTCATCCCGACAAATGAAAATGAAAGTGTAGCATTATCGGGGACGTTCGGTAGAGAATATTTACCCTCGATGTCAGTTAGAGTACCCTGTGTGGTTCCTCTAATTATAACAGTAACCCCGGCTAGAGGAGTACCATCATCTTCTGTAACGGTACCGGTCACAGTCTTACCCTGACCATACGCTCCAAGTTGGAATATTAGAAATATCCCAACTAATAAAAATTTTACGAAGCGCATAAATCCGTTTTTATGCAAAAAATTTTGCGTAGAGTTTTTTTTCATAAAATTTAAGTTTAATTAGTAATATTTAGTTTAATCAGCTCGAGTTAATTTTGCCGGCAGGATTATATCCTTTTCCAAATGCAATCATAAATATCTAAAATTCAACTAAATAGAATAATACTATACAATCATTCTGTTCATGGTTTTTTATCTGTTTCTGCTATAAAAGATATACAGAAACTTAAAAATGAACAGCTTAGGTTATAATATAGATGTTAATAATCAATAAAAAGTTGCGTCAATTTCCCTTGCTTTTAATTGATTGTTAAAATATGTTAAAGCCAAAGTAAGGCATTTTTTTTTAAAACAAAAAAATATAAGTTTTAAGAAAAAAATGATTGCAAGAATTAATCTCCGTTTTCCTCTTTAACTGAATAAATTTGATCAAATAGTGAAATTCAAGCTCCCTCCTTTTTGGATTTTATATTGAAATAATAGTACATATTAAGTAGCCCATGGATGAGAATCTGGTTTAGCCACAATATACCCCTCCATTAACATATATAGTTTCACCAGTAATAAAACCATCATATTTTGAAGCAAGCGAAGACAATTGATTCAATAGTTTTTAAAAATCATTTTTTTGAGATATCTTGTATGAAATTTTAACCATAAAAAACTTAAATATTTGAATTCTTAGTTTCTATTTAATTAAAATGTGGAGGTAAACAATGAAATCATTAAAACGTCGCGGATTTATCAAAAAATCAATGGTTGCATCTGCCGGAATGGCCATCGGAGCTCCTGCCTATATAAAAGGATTTGTCCAGACCAAGCCAAGTGATGTAATTAATATTGGTGTAGCAGGAGTTAATGACCGTGGAGGATACTATGGGGGATCAGGCCATGCAGCTAATTATACAAAAATTAAGAACTCAAGGGTAGCAGCTATCTGCGATCCTGATGAAAATGTTTTTCCAAAGGTTATTGCAGATATAGAGAAACTAGGAGGAACTAAACCGTCTACAGTTGTTGATTTTCGTGATATGCTTGAAAATAAAGATATTGATGCTGTTTCTGTTGCCTCACCCGATTATTGGCATGCGCTTCATACCATCTGGGCCTGTCAGGCCG
>Ga0315539_1000680_pt1 | contig 25538 bp, 23 predicted proteins | sample SalMarSW160150MG_FD_203097 | JGI IMG/M metagenome (GOLD analysis project Ga0315539, IMG submission 203097) | Salt marsh sediment microbial communities from the Plum Island Ecosystem LTER, Massachusetts, United States - Salt Marsh Sediment SW1601-150 ...
CTGATCTCTCACTTTGCCGTTGATCTGGACCACTAAAGTAAAACCATCTTCCCTTATCATTTCTTGACGATAATTCGGCCAGGAAGTTTGGAAAATAGATTGGAATTTTTTCCCGGCCTGGAAAGACTGGTAAAGTTCTTCCGCTAAATGAGGAGTAAAAGGAGCCAATAATTTTAATAAATCAAGATAAACTTGTTTAGGAATTTCCTTCTCTTTCTCTGCCTCGCGAACCAAAATCATTAAAGCGCTAAGAGCGGTATTGAAATGAAAATTCTCTATATCTTCCGACACTTTCTTAATGGTCCGGTGCAGAGTCTTTTCTAACGATGCCGAAAGAGAAGCCTTGAGACTAACTTTTGTTTTTAAATCCCAAACTCTCCTCAAAAAGCGAACGAGGCCGGTTAATCCTCCCGATTGCCAAGTCCCGCCTTCGGCAAAAGGTCCCATAAAACAAAGATAACTTCGGACCGCATCCGCTCCGTATTTTTCCACCAGGTCATCGGGATTAACGATGTTTCCCCGAGACTTAGACATCTTAGAACCATCTGGACCAAGAATAATCCCCTGGTGGCGTAATTTCAAAAAAGGCTCTGAAAAATCAACTAACCCTAAATCTCTCATCGCTTTAGTGAAGAAGCGGGCGTAAAGAAGATGAAGAATCGAATGCTCCACTCCGCCAATATAGATATCCACCGGCAGCCAAGCTTTTATCTTTTCCGCCTCGGCTATTTTTTCTTCATTTTGCGAATCAACATATCGGAGATAATACCAAGAAGAATCGACAAAAGTATCCAAAGTGTCTGTTTCCCGCTTCGCTGGGCCGCCGCAGCGGGGACAAGTCGTTGACTGAAATTCTGGGGAGCGGGCCAAGGGAGACAACCCTCCTTTCAGCGGCTGATAATCACCAATAGAGGGAAGAAGAACGGGGAGATCCTTCTCCGGAACCGGCTGCCAACCGCAGTCGGGGCAATGAATCATCGGAATGGGCGCTCCCCAGTAACGTTGGCGAGAAACACTCCAGTCTTTCAATTTATAATGGACAGCCATCTTTGCTTTCCCTTCCTTAATCAGCCAGTCTTGGATTTCTAAACGCGCTTTTTCTGACGACTGGCCATTAAATGGTCCAGAATTTTCCATTACTCCTTCTCCCTTATAAACTCCCGGACCCGGCCAGTCATTCAGGGGCTTAATTACTTCTTTTAATGGCAGATGAAAAAGTTGGGCAAACTCAAAGTCCCTTTGGTCATGAGCCGGAACAGCCATAATTATTCCCGTTCCGTAATTCATCAAAACATAATCGGCCACAAAAACAGGAATTTCCTCTTGATTAGCGGGATTGACGGCCGAAATTCCTTCCAGTCTTAAGCCCGTCTTTTTCTCCTTCTGGCCCGCTCTTTCGAAAACATTGGCCTGGGCGGCCTTTTCTAAATACCGTTCTACCCCCGGCCAATTTTTAATCGCCGACTTGAGAGTTTCCAGTTGAGGATGTTCCGGAGAAATAACGATATAAGTCACCCCGAAAATGGTATCCGCTCGGGTAGTAAAAACCGCTAAAGACGATGGCTGGCCCACCAAAGGAAAGGCAATCTCTGCTCCCTCGGATTTCCCAATCCAATTCCGCTGCATTGTCTTAGTTCTCTCCGGCCAGTCAAGAGAGTCTAAACCCTCTAAGAGCTCTTCCGCATAATCAGTAATTTTAAAAAGCCAGTGATCCACCTGCTTTGGGACAACCGAAGAACCGCATCTTTCACATTTTCCCTCAACCACTTGTTCATTGGCCAGAATTGTCTGGCAGGAAGGGCACCAATTAACCCGTCTTTTTGCCCGGTAAACCAAACCCTGCTGGTAAAACTGGAGAAACAACCACTGCGTCCAGCGATAATAATCAGGACGAGAAGTAATAACTTCCCGGGACCAATCATAAATTGTCCCGATGCTCTTAATCTGCCCTTCCATCTTCTCAATATTCTTCTCCGTCCAGTCCCGAGGATTAATCTGATTTTCGATGGCTGCATTTTCGGCCGGCAGGCCAAAGCTGTCAAAGCCAAATGGAGAAAGAACGTTAAATCCCTTCAGCAACCGGTAGCGGGCATAAACATCGGCCCCAGAATAATTATACCAATGGCCTAAGTGAAGATTCCCCGAGGTATAGGGAAACATGACAAGGTGATAAAAATTCTTTTTTCCCTTCACCTTCTCGACCGGCTGGTAGAGTTTTTTCTCCTCCCAAACCTTCTGCCATTTTTTCTCTATTTCCTTTGGTTGATAGTCCTTCATTGTAAATTAATAATAGACGAAAACAAAGAAAGTTTCAAAGAATTGACAAAGAGAAAAAAAGGGTCTATCCTCCAATCAGGAGGTGATCCTGATGCCAAAGAAACATCCCCAGTTAGAAGATCTCCCCGGAGTTTTTCTAGTCGCTGTCTGGTTTTCTTCCCTTCCGGAAGTAGTTGTTCCTCCACTCACTTATTTTCTGGTCGAGGGGGAAAATATAGAGGGGGCTCGAAAACTCATCGAGCAGTACTTAACGAAAAACTGGAGCCACTGGGAAATAGAGTCTCTTTCTCCCGTCAGAATTTTGAGGGAATCCTAGGATTCCCTCTCTCTTTTTTATTCCTCAAGGGAAAACAAGCGCTGAGCGTTTTCCGTGGTTGCCTGGGCCACTTTTTCCCAGCTTATTTCTCTCAAATCAGCAATTTTTTGAACAATAAATTTCAAATTGAGAGGGTTGTTTCTCTCTCCCTTTTTCTGAGGCGGAGGGAGATAGGGACAATCTGTCTCCGCTAAAATCCTCTCCAAGGGAATCTTAGAGATAACTTCATCTAAATCCACTTTAAAGATAATGCCGTTCAGGCCAAGATAAAACCCTTGCTCCAAAAAGAATCGGGCTTCTTCCCACTGGCCGGTAAAACAATGAATTACTCCTGAAAAGTTTTTTTCTTTTCTTTCTTGGAAGAAAGCAATAAGTTCAGGAAAAGCGTCTCGGCAATGGATAATCACCGGCCGCTGAACCTTTTCGGCGAAAGCGAATTGAGTTTCCAGGACCTTTTTCTGCCTTTCCCGGACAGCGGCCGCTTTTTCTTCTTCCGAAGGAAGATACCCATAGTCTAAACCAATCTCGCCGATGGCCACTATTCGGGAAGAAGATTGGATGAGCGAGAGATACTTTTCTGGATCAAAAATCTCCGCCGGAACAGAGACTCCCTCCGGCTCCTCCGTTTCCCAGCGGTCTCCCTCCGTTTCTTCCAAGTGGAGAGGGTGCAAGCCAACCGTAGCCCAAAGCCCCTCCGAAAATTGCTGGGCTAAATCAACAGCTTTAACCGAAGTTTGGTAATTAGTCCCGACATTGATGACCCCTATCTTTTCTCCCAAACACCGCTCAATAATCTCTTCCCGGTCCTTTTTAAAAGCGGCCAGATTCAAATGAGCGTGAGTGTCAATTAAGGAAAACTTCATCAGAGTTTAGGGAACAAAATCGTTTTCTTCTTTTTTCCTGCCAGCTGATCTTTAATTTTCTCCGCCGTTTCCGGCAAAAGAGGACTTAAAAGTTCTCCTATTTTCCCGAGCACCAAACGGAGATCGTTAATTACTTCCCCGCTGTTTTCTTTCTCTTTCCAGGGCTCTTCCCGATCAAGATATTGGTCGCAAAAAGCAGTGAGTTCCCAAATAGCTATCAGGGCTTGGCGAAAGTTAAATTTAGCCATCGCCTGATGGTATTTTTTCTCCTCTTCTTCCACCGCCTCTTCTGCCTCCAAGCTGACAAAGCTAGTTTCTCCTTTTTCCGGCCGGGCCAGGCTGAGAAGGCGGGAAGTTAAATTACCCAGCCCATTGGCTAGATCATCCTGATAACGTTCTTGGAAGCGCAACGGAGAAAAATTCCCGTCTTTGTTAAGAGAAACTTCCCGAAGCAGAAAATAGCGCAGAGCATCCGTTGAATATTTTTTCACCAAATCCTTCGGATTGACAGACAATCCACCGCTTTTCGACATCTTCTGGCTGTTAATCGTCAGGTAACTATGAACATAGATGATGTTTGGAAGAGGTAAGCCAGCCGCCATGAGTATTGCCGGCCAATAAACCACGTGAAACTTGAGAATATCCTTCCCAATAAAGTGAATTTTCTCACTCTCCTGGTTCCACCAATAGCGGAAACGTTGGTCATCTTGACCGTAGCCAATAGCCGTCAAATAACTGATTAAGGCATCAAACCAACACCAGATTTTCTGAGAACTATCTCCGGGAACGTCCAATCCCCAACCATGAGATCTCTCCGCCGATCGAGAAATACACATGTCTTCTACTCCCTCGTCTAAAAGACTTAGAGCCTGATTTTTATAAGGAGAGGGAATAATTTTTAATTCATCCTCTTCAATTAGTTTCTTGAGTTGTTGTTTATATTTCGTCAAACGGAAAAAATAGTTCTTCTCTTCTACTAATTGGGGTTTTGTCTGATGAACCGGGCAACAACCATCAACTAATTCTTCTTTCTTAAGAAAAGTTTCGCAGCCTAGACAGTAAAAGCCCCGATATTTCTTCTGATAGATATCCGCCTTGATCTTCTTCCAAAACTTCTTAACCGCCACTTCATTCTCCGGCTGTGAAGTGCGGACAAAATAATCAAAAGAAAGATGAAGCGTCTTCTTCAGCTCTTGGAACTCTTGACTTTTCGCCTCCGAAAATTGAGAAAGAGGCTTCTTTTCCTTTTCCGCCGCTTGAACAATTTTTAATCCGTTTTCGTCTGTCCCGGTTACAAAAAAAACTTCTTTTCCTTGAACTTTTTGATAACGAGCCCAAGTATCCGCTTGAATCTTTTCCAGCGCATGCCCTAAATGAGGAGCAGCATTAACATAATCAATAGCTGTTGAAAGATAATATCTATTTTTTCCCATAGTGGTTAACGATAATCACTAATTCTCCTTTTATCTTACTGTTTTTCAACTGAGAAACAACTTTCGTTATCTGCCCTCGATAAAGAGTTTCAAATTTTTTAGTTAACTCCCGGCCAATAAAAATTTCCAGGTCCGGCTGAAGAGCCATAAGCTGGTCAAGAGTTTTTGAAAGACGATAGGGAGATTCATAAAATATCACCGGGAAAGGAGAAGAGACAAGTCTTTCCAGCCAAAACTGCTTTTTCTTCTTCGGCAAAAATCCGAGAAAAAGAAATTTATTCATCCGGAAACCGCAGACGCTGGCAGCCGTCGTCAGAGCGCTGGCTCCAGGTAAAGGAATAATTTTTAAATCTTCTACTTTCCTCCAGAGCTCGTCAATCAATTCGTTTCCCGGATCAGCCAAACCCGGCGTTCCGGCATCTGTCATCAGGGCCAGCTTCTTTCCCGCCTTCAGCAAATCAGCAATTTTCTCCCTTTGAGAAGAAGAACTGTGTTGATGATAAGAAAGAAGAGGGACTCTAATCTGGTAAAAAGAGAGAAGCCTTTGAAGATGGCGGGGATGCTCCGCCAAAATAAAATCCACTTCCCCCAAAATTCTTTTGGCGCGAAAAGTAAAATCCTCAAGATTGCCAATCGGACCGGCTACAATATAAAGAATCGCCTCGGCCATAATTTTCTTAAATTATCAAGCTTTGGCCATAATTTTCTTAAATTATCAATTCTTAGCCATAAATTATTCCAAGGGCGCTCTTTCTTCTTCAAAACTCCTCTCTTGATATTCTCCCGTTTTAAAGTCAATGATGAAGCGGTAGATAATAGCCATCACTGGAATAGCCAAGAAAGCTCCAAGAAGGCCAAAGAGCTGCCCGCCGAGGGCAATGGCTAAAAGAATGAGATAGGGAGGAAGCCCGATTAACCTCTTTCCCACCAGCGGAGTTAAAAGATGGCTTTCAATATTCTGCAAAGCAAAAAGAATAATCATTACCACTATCGCCAAAATCCAAGAAACCTGAATGCCGACAAAGATTCCTCCTAAGAGGGTAGCCGCCAAAGGCCCGAAGTAAGGAATAAAATCCAGGAGTCCGGCCAGCAACCCAAGAACTAAAGCTCCCTGAATGTCAAAAAGCTGATAAGTTAAAAAGTAAGTGACGGCGATAAACAAGACCCCGATAATTCTCATCCAAAACCAAGCACTGACCTCTCTCCGGCTCCGTTTCCAGGCCTTGAGAATTCTTTTCTGGTAGCGCTTGGCAGAAAGAAAAGCAATCACTTCTCCAAATTCCTGTTTTTGGAAAGAGAGGAAGACAGCCATGGTTAAAACAAAGAAAGTAGAAGCTAAACCTCCAAAAAGCGTGCCCACCGCCTGGAAGATATCTCCGGGCGCCTGCTGAAGAAGGCGGGAAGATAACTCCTGCAGAGAAACGAAAGGAATCTCTATCCCCACCCGGTTTAATAAAGCTTTAAATTCCGGAAGATAAGCAGGGAGAGAAACAATCACTTGGTGAACTTCCTGAATAATTACCGGCAGACTGAGATAAATAATGCCTCCCAGAATACCGAAGATCAGCAGGTAGGTAAGAAGCACCGATAACCAATAAGGAAAGTGTCGATAACGAAAGAAATCAATCACCGACCGCAAAAGGACGGCGATAATCAAAGCAAAAAGAAACCAAATGATAATCTGGTGGACCAAAAAAAGAAGGTAGCACAAGGCGGTGGTAAAAGCTACCTTCAAAATAGTTTTCCAAGAAATGTCAAGATAATGTCCTTCCATGGTTATGGTTTTCTAAGGATAGCATCAAAATCTCCTTGATGGTAGGGACCAATTAGAGCCAAATTTAGTTTGGCGGGAACGAATAATTCCTTCGCTGCCCGACAAACATCTTCTTGAGTTACTTGATTAATTTTTTGAGTCATCTCTTCCGGAGAAAGAACCGCTGGACCCAGCAATTCCTGCTGAGCATAAAAACTAGCCAAGCTGCTAGAAGATTCCAGGGATAAAGATAAAGAACCTTTAAGATATTCTTTCCCTTTCTCTGTTTCTGAAGGTTGGATTTCTCCCCGGGCCATTTTCTGATACTCCTCTAAAATTAATTGGACCGCTTTTTCTACCTTCTGATTAGCAATTCCCGCCTGAGTCATCAAGTAGCCAGTGTCAGTATAAGTCTGGGGAAAAGTTCGCACATAGTAAGCTAAACTGTGCTCTTCCCGGATAACATTAAAGAGGCGAGAACTCATGTTTCCTCCCAAGATGACGGCTAAAACTGCTTGTGCCCAGCGCTGTTCATCTTGACCATCATAACCCCTCACTCCCAAACTAAGATGCGTTTGGTCCGTTTTCTTAAACTTAATCAAACTCCGGGGAGTTGTTTGTTCTTCTTTCACTTTTAGCTTGTCCGCTGGTGACTCTTGGTTCATCGCTTGAAAAACTTTTTCTACCTCTCTTTTGATTTTTTCCTTGTCCTCCAAGCAGCCAGCAAAAGCTAAAACCGTATTCCGCGAGGAATAATGCTGGGAGAAATAATTAAGCAACTTCTTCTGATCAACACCGAGAATCGTTTCCTTTGTCCCAATGATATCCCAGCCAGCTGGCTGGTCGCCATAAAGCAGTTTCTCCCAAACCTCACCAATGTATTGGAGAGGGGTGTCCAGATACATATGCAACTCCTCGAGAATCACTCCTTTTTCCCGCTCAATCGCTTCCGGAAGCAAAAGAGGATGAAGAAAAATGTCGCTTACCCAGTCTAAAGCCAAGTGGAAGTGCTCCGGCCGCACCTTGGCAAAGTAGCCGGTGTATTCCCGATCGGTAAAGGCATTATAGTCGCCTCCGACCCGATCTAAAACAGAAGCCACTTCTAAAGGAGTCGGCCTTTTCTTCGTTCCCTTAAAAAGCATGTGCTCTAGGAAATGAGAAAGGCCATTAATAGCTTTTGTTTCATACTTAGAACCGGCCCCCACTAAGATTAAAGCGGTTACTGTTCTCGCTTCTTTCTGAGGAACAAATAAAAGCCTCAAGCCGTTAGAGAGAATGATTTTTTCCATTTTGCTGAAATCCTTAATTAATCAAGCCCAGCTAGCAGTTTCGGCAGCTGGGTCACGGGTACCCGAATCTGTTTCATCGTCTCTCGGTCTCGACAGGTAACGGTTTCGTCTTCCAAGGTTTGGAAATCAACTGTTATTGCTAAAGGAGTCCCGATTTCATCCTGGCGGCGGTAACGCCGGCCGATAGAACCCCCTTCATCGTAAACAACAGAGAAAAAAGGGAGCAGTGATTGAAAAATTTCCTGGGCTTTCTTCTTCAATTTTTCTTCCCGACCTAAATGGGGGAAAATAGCCGCCTGAAAAGGAGCTAAGCGGGGAGATAAATGGAGAATGACTTCTTTTTCCTGCCGGGAAGCCTTCCCTCGTCCGCCTTCAATTTCCTCATAGGCATCTATGAAAAAGGCCAAAAAGGTTCTTTCCAGCCCGGCGGAAATTTCTACCACCTGGGGAATAAATTCCTCTTGCGTCACCGGGTGGCGATAAGACAGTTTCTCCCGGCTGTGTTCCATGTGATTCCGAAGATCATAATCTCCTCGATAATGAATGCCCTCAATCTCTTGCCAGCCAAAGGGAAAATGATATTCAATATCCACTGCCTTCTTAGCGTAATGGGCTAATTCCTTAGTCGGTGTCTCCCGACATCTAATATTCTCCGACTTTATCCCCAAGCGCTTATACCAAGCCAGTCTTTCTTCTTTCCAATAGTCAAACCATTTTTCCGCTTCTTTCTCCCGGCAGAACCACTCCATTTCCATCTGTTCAAATTCCCGAGTGCGAAAGATAAAATTCTTCGGATTAATCTCGTTCCGAAAAGCTTTCCCCAGCTGGGCAATGCCGAAGGGAAGAGTCATTCTTCTCGACTGAACAACATTACGAAAATTCAAGAAAATTCCCTGACAGGTTTCGGGTCGCAGATAGACGGCGGCCTGCTCATTTTCCACCGGACCAAGAAAACTTTTCATCATCAAATGGAAGGTACGGGGAGAAGTTAATTCTCCTCCGCAAAGAGGACAGCCGTCTTTTTTCACTTCTTCTTCCTTAAAGCGATGATGGCATTTTTTACATTCCACTAACTGATCGGAAAAATGGCTTAAATGCCCGGAGGCTTCCCAGACCCGGGGATGAATTACGACCGGCGTATTAATTTCTACTACGGCTGGCTGGGAAGAAATAACTGCCTTCCTCCACTCGGCCCTAATATTATTCTCCACCGGAGCACCCAGCGGACCAAAGTCATAACCGGCATTAAATCCCCCATAAATTTCCGAATTGGGAAAAATAAATCCCCTTCTCTTGGCCAAAGAAATAATTTTTTCCATTAAATCTTCCATTCTTCTTCCGTTAATTTATTCAGCCGATGATTCTTCTAAAAGGCTGATCTTTTCTACCGCCGGAGCCGAGTTGCTGATTCTCTCTTCCGTCCACTGGTCCTGCCCGGAAATAGAAGCGGCATCGATTAAAGACAGCTCCAAATCGGCTTCTCCTTGAGGAGTAAAAGAAAGCTGGAAAGCAACGGTTGCTTTTTGTTCTGGATCAAGTTGATTTATCTCCCAAACCAAGTCGCCGCTAGCCGTATTGTAATGCAGATTCTCTAATTCTTCCTCGGGAAAAACCTGATAGTTAAACCAAATTCCTTTAGGAAGAGTGGTTTCTACTTTCGCTTCTTTAACCGGGTTGTAGAAATTATCCGCCTGCCAGAAAATAGTGTAGGTAGTCGTTTCTCCCACCCGGAAAGGGAAGGGCCCCTTGTCGTTGAAAAATTCGTCCTGGTGATAAGCTTTTTGAACCAGTTTCAGTTGAGTATTAATCTTCACCGGGAAAACCCGTTGGGTTTGCCCAATCTCTACCACATTGTAGATTTCCAGCGGTTGACTGGTGACCGCCCAGTCTTTCCTTAAATTTACCCAAAACTCCACTGATCCCTCTTCTTGTTTATCCAGAAAGCGAAGGCTGGAATTAGTTTTCCAATCCCAAAGGAGGGAATTATCCCCTGGCTGGTAAATCCCGTCTTTAGATCTAAGGGTTTCTAAATCAAACTGGGCTCCATTCAGCTTAGCCAATAAAAACTGCTTTTCCAAAGGATAATCGCTGACATTCCGAAAGAAAATTTGATAATGGAGAAGATCCCCCGGAGAAGCGGTATAGTCCAAACGATTGTTAATCTGCTGAGAAAGATAGACCGAAGCCTGAGCCGCTTTCACCGTCCGGATAATTTCTTTCAGCTGGACAAACTGGTCCTGAGTCCAAACTCCCAAGGAAGCTCGGAAAACTTCTGCCTCTCCGGTTTCCTGCATTATCTTCCCCTGAATTTTAATCTGCCCTCCTTGCCGATTGAGCAAAGTTGGTAAATTCCACCTCTCTTCTTCAATACTTTCCGGCTGGCTGGAAAGGAATTGGAAGCCAGTTGGCGCCTCCAATCTAATAACCAGATTGGAGATTGGTTGATCAAAGTAGGAAGCGTAATTAATCAAAAACTCAAATTCTTCCTGGGGAGGGACAGAATCTGAGAGGTCAAACTCAAAAGTAAGGGGAACATTGTTGATAGAAGTCGCTAACTGGGTCTCTGAATTATAGTAAGCTTCCAGCCCCTTCAGCCGATAGTTCACCTTGACTTGAGCTTGTTCTACTTCTTCCACCTGACCGAAAAGACGAGCCCGGAAAGTGAATACTTTTTCCTGCCCGGGATAAATAGTCTCGATTTCCTGCCGGAAGGTGGCTTCTGCCGGCTCCACTGGCTGAGAGTGGGGTGGAAAACTAAAGAGAAGTTCCGCCTGAACAATCGTTGCTTGTCCTTGGTTGCGGCAGCGCAAAGTATATTCCATTTCTTGCCCCGCGGAAATAGAATCCGGGCCAAGAAGATTTAAAATCAAGTCTCCTTTTGAACTCTGGTTTCTTTGGTAATACCATAGGCCGGCTGATCCCCCTGCCAGGAGAAGAAGAACAATAAAAGTAATAAGTAATTTATCAAATTGGCGCATAAACTTTTTTTAAGGCTGAGGTTAAATTAGTCCTCTATTATAACCGAAAACCTGAGGTTAAATTAGTCCTCTATTATAACCGAAAACCTGAGGTTAAATTAGTCCTCTATTATAACGCAAAATTGGGAGCTTCACCATCTCTCCCCAAAGGGAGAAAATGGAGATAAAGCTGAGAAATTTCTTTTAAATTCTTTTCCTCGGCTGGAGAAATCAGCTGCTGGTAAAAAGCTTCTTTTTCCTCCTGGAGAATAATCCGCAACAAAGACCGGGTCGAGGAGTCAACGAGGCGGGCGTCTTTCGGCGGCTCTTCTTGATCTGAAAACATCCCTTCGACGGGGGAAACAAAGATCCTGGGAGCAGAAGAAGAGAAAAGAATCTCCGGTTGATAGCCTAGGGTTTTAAAAAGCTGCCAAAGAAAATAGTAATAAGGGCGCTGAAAGCATTTCTCTGCTCGTCCCAAATCTTCCCAGCTTTCCTTGAGAAGGAAGAAGACCTCCTCTTCTTGAGCCGCTGGAGGAAGAGCAAAATCCACTAAGCGGCTTAGCCAGCTGGCAACCCGAAATTTCCGCCAGTCTTGGCGCAAAGCCGAAAAATCGTTGACTAAATCAACATCGGTTAAGGTATTTCTTACCGCGGTGACAATAAAAGTCACCCGGGTGAAATAAAAGAGACCAATTCCTCTCCGCAGTTTGGAAAGGGTTTTTCTTTCCCCCTTGGCTAAGAGATTAAGCTTTCCCTGTTGCCGAGTCAAAACAGTGAAAATCCGGTCAGCTTCTCCCTTTTCTGTCTGAGATAAAACCAGGGCTTCATCTGCTTCCTTGACCCACATTATTTTTCCTGATCAATGGCCAGCCAGAGAGTGCGACCGCCAATCTTTAATTCTTTCTGGGCAGCGTAAGTTTTCTTTCGGTCTCCTTTTTCTATTCTCGCCGCTCGGTTCTTTTCCAAGAAAACTGACTGCTGTTGAGAGATGGTATCTTCTAAAACCGACTCGGCTTGATAATAAATAGTTATTGTTTGGCTGGGCTTCAAATGAAGATCCTTCCGCATTACTTGGAGAGCGTGGCTGATTTCTCTTACCCAGCCTTCCTTTTGCAGAGAAGGAGTAATTTCTGTTTTTAAGCCCAGGGCAATTTGATTCTCTTGGCAGACAGTCCACCCTTCTTCCGTTTTCACTTCCTCCACCAAATTTACTTCTTTTACATTCAGCTCCTCTTGAATGAGAGCCAAAAGCTGGCGATCCAGTTGGGACTGGCCAGCGATTCTTAATTCCGCCAAGGGCTGTCTAACTTTTATCCCTTCAACCGCCCGAAGGCGCAGGCCAAGACTGACAATCATCCTTGTTTTTTTCATCTCCTCCTCCAACTGAGGAGAGATGAATTTCTCTTCCGCCTGGGGATAATCATTCAGGTGAACAGAAAGAGGATGTTCTCCTTTTTCTTCTTTCACCAAGCCCTGATAGATTCTTTCACTGATAAAGGGAGCAAAAGGAGCCAGCAGCAGGCTGAATCTTTGAAGAACATAGGCCAAAATTAAGGAGGCTTGTTCTTTCTCTGAAGAAAAGTCACTTTGGAGGCGAATCCGGGAACGGCGAATGTACCAATTAGAAAGATCATCCACTAATTCTGCTAAAGCTTGGGCCGCTTCATCTAATTGATAGCTGGCCATTTTCTTTTCCACCCGCTGATTCACTTGGTGGAGACGGGAGACAATCCAGCGATCAAGGATATTCTTCAACTCCGGCAAGGCCAGCTTTTGTTCCAGCTTATAGGTTTCGTAAAACTGATAAGAATGCCAAAGAGTAAGAATAATCTTTCTCCAGGTCTGCTGGACATTTTCTTCCGAAACCAAATAATTATTGCCCAAAGAAGTGCTAGTGAGAAAGAAAAGCCGAAGAGCATCCGCCCCGTACTTTTCAATCAAGGAAGAGGGGTCAGGAAAATTCTTTAGATGTTTGGAAAGTTTCTGCCCGGAAGAACTTAAGACCAAGCCGGGAACAACAACATTTCGAAAAGCTGGCTGGTCTTTTCCAAGGCCAATCTCTTTTTGGGTTAAGGCGGCGGCTAAAACATTCAAGGTGTAAAACCAGCCCCGGGTTTGGTCAACCGCCTCACAAATAAAATCAGCCGGGAAATTTTTCTCCGTCCATTCCTTGTTTTCAAAAGGATAATGATTCTGGGCATAGGGCATAGCCCCCGATTCAAACCAACAATCAAAAACCGGCTCTATTCTCTTCATTTTTTCCCCTTTCTCGGAAAGGAAGTGCACCTCATCAATAAAAGGGCGGTGAAAGTCCAGTTCTCCTTGATCATTATAGGGGAAGATCTTCATCTCTATTGACCGAAGCTCTCCGAGATGAAAAGACAAAGAGGGCCAGGCAGAAATTGCTTCCAGGGAAGTTAATCCCTGATTAGCGGCCAAGAGGGCGCGTAACGGCCCTTGATGGCTGACGAGGAGAATATTCTTTCCCTGATACTGTTTATCAATTTCTTGGAGAAAATAATAAATCCTCTTTTTTACTTCGTTCCCGGTTTCCCCTCCCGGAGGAGTTTTTGTCATTCTCTCTAATTTGCTCTGGAAGAAAGAACTGTAAGCAGAAACTGATTTTTCTTCAAAGACCCCGAATTTTCTTTCTTTTAATTCTTCCCGATAGACGGGTTTCAATCCCAGGGTCCGACCAACCACTTCGGCTGTTTCTTTAGTGCGCTGGACCGGAGAGGCAAAAATTAAATCAATCTCATGTTTTTCTAATTCGGAAATAACTTTCTCCAAATCCTTCTTTCCCTGAGAGGTAAGAGAATATTTCCCTTCGGCCGCACTTAAGATACCAGCTTGATTGGTTTCCGCTTCCGGATGACGAAACAGCCAGTAATGATTAGAACTGAACTTCTGCTCCTTTAATTCTTGACGGGAGCCGATAACTTTCGTTTCCGAAGGAGAAACCCAAATTGGCAGAGGCGCTCCCCAATAACGGTTGCGGGAAATAGACCAATCCCGCACTTCTTCCAGCCAGCGGCCGAACCTCCCGTGCTTCAAATAAGCCGGGACCCAACGAATCTTCTCGTTATTGGCAAGAAGATTTTTCCGCAGTTTGGTAACCGCCACATACCAGCTGTTAAGAGGATAATAGATTAAGCGCTGCCCGCAGCGCCAGCAGAAAGGATAATTATGAGTAACTGTTTCTTTCCGCCAGAGAAAATTTCTCTTTTCCAAATCTTGAATGACGGCTTGATTCGCCTCCCAGACTTCCTGCCCTTCGCCCGGCAGATTTATTCCTTGCTTAACTCGTCCCTGCTCATCAACTGTTATCTTCACCGAAAGCTTATTTTTTTCTCCTAAAACCATATCCTCTTCCCCAAAAGCGGGAGCGAGGTGGACGATTCCTGTTCCTTCCGCGACCGAAACCCAGTCGGCGCCGAGAATTTGATAATCAGCCGCCCGACTTGGCTTCCCCTGATAAAGCGGCTGATATTTCTCCCCAAGTAAATCCCGGCCTTTTAATTCCGCCACTACTTTATAATCTTCGTCTTTTAAAATTTCTAATCTTTCTTTGGCCAAAAGGAGAAAGCGGGAGCCAATTTTTACTTTTAAATATTTTCTCTCCGGCTGGATAGCTAGGGCAGAATTAGCCGGAATCGTCCAGGGGGTAGTCGTCCAAACCAAGAAAAAAGTAGTTAGATCTTTTTTCAGCGGAAGGAGAAAATAGACAGCCGTATCTTGGATTTCCCGATAAGCCCCCGGTTGATTTAATTCAAAGTTGGAAAGAGGCGTTCCGCACCGGGGACAATAGGGAGCCACCCGATAATCTTGGTAGATTAATCCCTGCTGAAAGAGCTGTTTAAAAACCCACCAGACCGTTTCCATGTAAGAGTTTTCCAGAGTAGCATAATAGTTTTTATAATCTGCCCACCGGCCCAGTCGCTGGAGAACAGCTTCAAAAACATCCCGGTCTTGAAAAACAATTTCCCGGCAAGCTTGGTTGAATTTAGCCACCCCCATTTTCTCAATTTCGGGTTTCACTTTGATTCCCAGCTCATCTTCAGCCAGATTTTCTATTGGTAAACCGTGGCAATCCCAGCCAACCCGGCGGGGAAGATAATAACCCTTCATCGCCCAGTAACGGAGAACGGTGTCCTTGAGAGCAGAGGGCAGTAAATGTCCATAATGGGGACGGCCGGTGGCAAAGGGCGGACCATCGTAAAAGACGAAAGGTTTTCGGCCCTCTCTTTGTTCAACGCTTTTCTCAAAAATCTCATTCTTCCGCCAAAAATCTAAAATTTCTTTTTCTGCTTTAGAGATATCTTCCATAATTCTTTACATCTTTTTGGGAAGAGAGACGCCAAGTAGGGAAAGGCAGTTCTTTAAAACTTGAACCGTCCCGGCTGTTAAAGCCAAACGAAAATCTCTTTTTTCCCGGGGAGCCCTTAAGATAGGCTGATGTTGATAAAATAAATTAAAAGCTTGTCCTAGCTCAGAAGCAAAATTAGCTACCAGGTTAGGGGAAAAACGAAGAGCGGCTTCCTGGACAATAACCGAAAACCGGGTTACCAACCGGAGAAGAATTTCCTCTTCCGGAGTCAGCTCTCTAAGAGAAAACTGCCTTTTCCGGCGACCGGCTTTTCTTAGAACGCTCTCTCCCCGAACAACCGTATACTGAAGATAGGGGCCGGAGTTCCCTTCTAAGTTGAGAACCTCTTTCCAATTAAAGATTATATCCTTTCCTGGATAATGAGACAAATCATAAAACTTCAGGGCTCCCGTTCCTACTTTTTCCGCCACCCTTTCTTTTTCCTTAGCCGTTAGTTGGTGGTTAACAACCGATTTTTCCATCAGCTCTTTAGCTCTCTCAATCGCTTTCCCTAGAACCTCTTCTAAATAAATCGTTTTTCCTTTCCGAGTAGAAAGTTTTCCTCCCGACCAGCGAACCAAACCATGGGCAACATGAACCATTTGCTCGCGGCGTCCATAACCTAACAATTCAGCCGCTAAAAAGAGCTGGCGAAAATATAATTCCTGTTCTCGGCCAACCTCCCAAATTAATAGCTGGGGATGCCATCTTTCTTGGCGATATTTCGTCGCCGCCAAATCCCGACTAGCATAAGTGGTTGTTCCGTCAGACTTTTCCAATAGAAGAGGAGTCTTCATCCCGGGCAGATTAATAATCAGAGCTCCTTCACTTCTTTGCGCTAAACCTTTGTCTCTCGCCGTCTGAATAACAGCAGGAACTTGGGTTCGATAAAAACTTTCCCCTAATTGATTATCAATCTTTACCCCTAGAAGCCGGTAAATTCTTTGGAATTCTTTCTGGCTTAAACGGGAGCACCTCTTCCAGATAGCCAGGGCTTCTTTATCTCCCTGTTCTAGTTTCCGAAACCATTCTCTTGCCTCTTCAATCAAGGCCGGGTCTTTCTCCGCTTCCTGATGAAATTTCACGTAAAGTCTCTCCAGTTGATTAAGGTCTAATTGAGAAAAACCTGGTTCCCAACGGCGGAGAGCAACAATAATTTTTCCGAACTGCGTCCCCCAGTCTCCTAAGTGATTAAGGCCGACGCATTTCCAGCCCAGAAACTGATAAAGGTTGTAAATCGCCTGGCCGATAATAGTCGAGCGAAGATGGCCGACGCCAAAGGGCTTGGCCATATTGGGAGAAGAATATTCAATAACCAGTCTTTTTTTCTCTTTTCTTCGGCCATACTTCCCTTTTTCTCGCAGAATCCGCCTCAAATTAGCTTCCAAGAAAGCGGGGGAGAGCCAAAAATTAATAAAACCTGGTCCAGCAACTTCAATCTTTGCCAGCCAGGAAGGCTGATCACTCTTTAGGTCTTTGACTAAAGTGGAGGCAATCTCTTTTGGGGAACGCCGAAGAGAACGAGCCAAAATCAGAGCAACATTAGAAGCATAATCTCCATGTCGAAAATTATCGGCAAAAGAAATTTCTCCCGGAAAAGATTTCTCTCTTTCCCCGTTGAAAGTCTTCGTCCTCTCCAGAGAATCAGCCAGGAGTTTTTGAATTTCTTCTTTAATCGTCTTCATCATTCTATTTTAAGAAAGCCCTAAGACTATGATACAATAAGAGGGATGAAAATTCTAGCCAGCAATAAAAAAGCGGCTTTTGATTACGACATTCAAGAAACTCTAGAAGCGGGGATTGTCCTCACCGGACAAGAAGTAAAATCCGTCAAGAATGGCTGGGCCAGTCTTAAAGGAGCCTATGTTGTTCCCCGTCTAAACGGAGAAGTACATCTCATCAATGCCTCCATTCCCCCTTATCAGCCGGCGAACGCCCCGCCCAATTATCAACCGGATCGCCCTCGGCAGCTTCTTCTCACCCGGAAAGAAATTAATTCTCTAAGCAGCCAAACAGAACAGGGGGGCTTGACCTTAGTACCTTTGAAGTTGTATACTAAAAAGGGTAGAATCAAAGTTGAGATTGCCCTCGCCCGGGGCAAGAAGAAATTTGATAAACGAGAAAAGATAAAAAGAAGAGAAATCGACCAGAGAATTAGACGGGCGCTTAAGATCTGGGGACGCTAGGCTTCGATGGAAAGGGAAGGAAAGATCCTCCGGTCAAGGTTTAGATCCTTGTAAAACCTCTAAAATCAGAAAAGTGCCAACTTTTCAGCGGACCGTGAGCCCGCTCTCGCTTACGCTTAATAAAAGCCAGTAAGCATTCCCGCCGCTCATTCTCGATAGGCGGACCGGGGATTCAGAAATCGAGAAGTTCTTTCTTTTTTCGGTAATATCTATTTTCGTCTGATTCAAGGATATTACGTCACTAATCAGACTAGATCGGTAAACCGTCTTCCCCACCCTTTTCAGACGTGGGTTCAACTCCCGCCGTCTCCACTAACTACAATCCTTGTCATTTTTGATGACTACACAATAATTCAAGCCAATGCAAAAACGAGCTTTAAAAAGGTGCGCTTAAAGCTTGTTATGTGTAATTGGCAAAAGGCAATTTTTATGTGCTTCATTTAAAATTTAACCACATGACAAAACAAAAATTAATTCATGAAACCATTGGTTGGTATGGAACATGTGCCATAGTGATTGCTTATGCCTTAGTAAGCTTTAATCTTTTATCGACATCATCTTTCATTTACCAGATTATGAATGGGACGGGCGCTCTGGGTATTGTCTATATCTCGTTCAAAAAGAAAGCCTACCAACCAGGAGTTTTAAATGTTATTTGGGCAATCATCGCTTTCATTGCAATCATCCGAATCTTAATGTAGTCGCTTTTTACTTAATCTGTATGACCCGTTTACCTTTACCGCTTTCTTTCTTGCAAGCGGCAAGTGGTTTTGATAGCGCATCTAATCTACCTATTTTATGGAGGAACAAAAACCATTAGAAATTATCAGGCAATTTGCTGAAAAACTACCTAAGTTTTCAGACGGGAGAATTAATTATTCAAATTCCAATATCGCCCCTGTTATAACTATTTTTGTAAAATTCAAGAAGAAAATCCTTCTTTTGAAAAGAAGCACTAAAGTTAGAGCGTATCAAAATAAATGGAATACGGTTGCCGGTTACCTAGACGAATTAAAGCCCATTTCTAAAAAAGCTCTCGAGGAAGTTAGAGAAGAATTGGGTATTGATAAAGATAACATTTCTATAATCTATTTTGGAAAATCCTATAAATTCACAGACAGCAAAATAAACAAGACCTGGATTATCTACTCGATCCTGATAGAGTTGAAAACGAAACCCGAAATCAAATTAGATTGGGAACACACCGAATATAAATGGATTATGCCGGAAGAATTAAAACATTTTGATACTTTTCCCAAACTTGAAGAAAGCCTGAAAAGGGTGTTTGAATAACTTTTGAATAGCTATTTTCGCTCAAAATTTATATAACTTATAATTTGACGAAATATTATGACAGATGAATTAATTGATATTTATGACGAAAATAATAATATTAACAATCAATATGAATAAAGCTAAATTAAATTATCTTGTTGATGCTTCGATAGCGGTTTTGTTTACCGTTGTGTCAATAACAGGATTAATCCTTTTTTTCTTTTTGCCTAGTGGCTTAAAACAGGGAGGATCTCGAGAAGTCTTAGGCATCGCCAAGCAAGTTTGGACTCAGATTCATGATTGGTCAGGAATCATTTTAGTAGCTTTTATATCAGCACATTTTATTCTTCATTGGCAATGGATAGTCTATGCGACTAAAAATACATTCCAGAAAAAACAAATTTACTCAGAGATTAAAAACAATAAATAGGAAGCACCATTCATAATTGTAATAATTCAATCACCGTGGTAATATACGATATCTCATAGGCACCATTTTAAATTCTTACTTATCCAAAAAACACCCGTTAATAATCAAATAAAAGCGCTAAAATTAAACGTCGTCGGCCCGGACGGAAAGTCTTTGGGAATAATGAACCGGGAAGAAGCTTTGGAAAAAGCTCGGGAATTAAGCCTGGATTTAATTTTAGTTTCCGCCAAAGCCAATCCCCCGGTGGCTAAGATTACCGAAGCCGGAAAATATCTTTACCAGCAGCAAAAGAAACATCGGGTAAAAAAGAGCGGAGGAGCAGTGAAAGTGATAACCATTAAATTTAACACTTCTCCCCACGACCTGGAGACCAAACTAAAGCAAACTAAAACCTTTTTGGAAAAGGGTCACCAAGTCCAAGTAACTATGCGTCTGCGGGGAAGAGAAAACGCCCTTCGCTTCCAGGCCAAAGAAAAACTGACCAATTTCATCGAAGCTATCAAGAAAGAGGCTCCAGTTAAAGTTCAGGATCAGACGTCATCCAGGTCCCGTCAATTTAAAGTTAATATCACCAAACAATGAAGGGAAAAGCAAAAACCAGAAAATCTTTAAGTAAGAGATTTAAAATTACCCCTACCGGGAAAGTCCTCCGCCGCTTAAGCGGCATGGATCATCTTCGAAAGGGCAAATCGGAACGAACTAAACAGAGGCAGAAGAAATGGGTGGTTGTTTCTAAGCCTCTGGCTAAAAAAATTAAATCAGAATTAAAATATTAATGACGAGAGTAAAGCGAGGGACAGTTGCTCATAAGAGACGAAAGAACACTCTTCAGGAAACAAAGGGCTTCAAATGGGATAGAAAGTCAAAGTACCGCTCTGCTAAGGACGCCCTGCGGCATGCTTGGGTTCATGCTTACCGCGACCGGCGAAAGAAAAAGCGGGATTTTAGAGGCCTGTGGCAAATTAAAATCAACGCCGCGGCCAGAGAAAATGGATTATCCTATTCCCGTTTCATTCACCAACTGAAAGAAAAAGACATTCAGATCGACCGGAAGATTCTTGCTCAATTAGCGGAAAATCACCCCTCTGTTTTCAAGCAAATTGTAGAAGAAGTAAAAGAATAATCTCTCCGCCGCCGTTAATTTTGGCTAGCTTGAGCTCAGATATTCCTGAGCTTCTTTTAATAATAACTGCGTATTTTTAAAGCTCGACTTTTCCCGAGCTTGATGATAAGGAAGCCATTGATAGTCCTGATGTTCAGAAGAAAGCACCACTTTTTGAGCTTTTGCTTTTCCTAAAAAGAAGCAGACCCTTTTGGAAATTTTTTCTCCCCGATTTTGGAAAAAGTAGCGAATCCACCTCTGAAATCCGGATTGCAGTTCAATCTCTCCTAATCCGCTCTCCTCTTTTGCTTCCCGGAGGGCAGCTTCTGTTAAAGTTTCTCCCACTTGAAGGTGGCCTTTGGAAAAACCCCAATACCCTGATCCGTCCTGCAGCAAAAGGTAAACGGGCTCTTCCCCCAATCTCCGAAAGATAATAATACCAGCAGATTTTTCAGTTTTCATTACCCGCCAGATAAAGAGAAATTTGGAACCAAGTTTTAGTATTGAGAATGTCTTCCTTCTCCGCCCAACCTCTTCTTGCCTGAGCCAAACCGAACTCCGCCCAGCCTAGATCTTGGGGCTGATGAGCTCCGGAGCAAACAGCCATTTTTACTCCCTTTTCTTTGGCTTGACGGATTATCTCATCCGGCAAATCCAAACGAGCGGGCTGAGAATTAATTTCTAAGAGAACATGGTTTTTCCGAGCCGCCGTAAAAATTTTTTCCCAGTCTAAATCGCTGGGTTCTCTTTCCTGCAGAATTCGGTTGGCAGGATGAGCTAAGAGGTGGACAAAAGGAAAATGAAGAGCCCGAAGAATTCTTTTTGTCATCTCTAGCCGGGGAAGCTGGAAAAAAGATTGAACACTAATGATGACTACTTCCAGCTGCTCTAAAATTTCATCTTCCAAGTTTAGTTTCCCATTCCGGCCAATAATTAATTCTATCCCCTTAAGCAGTTTGACTTCCTTTTCCTTCCGGTTAAGGCGGTCGATTTCTTCCATCTGCCGCCTAATCTTTTTCTTCAGTGAAGATTGGTCTTTCGCTGACAGGCGATCGGTAATTGCCAAATAGCGATAGCCGAGCTTTTTAGCGGTCCGAGCCATTTCTCCGAGACCGGCCTTTCCTTCTCCCCAGTCGCTGGCGGTATGGAGATCTCCTTTCAAATCCCGATAATTGATAAGTCGGGGCAGCCGCTGCTCTAAAGCAGCTTCAATTTCTCCCTCATTAGTCCTTATCTCCGGCGCTATCCAGTCAAGTCCTAACTGCCGATAAAATTCTTTTTCCGTCTTCCCAGCTAGACGCTTCTTCCCTCGAAAGACTCCATATTCATTAAGCTTTAATCCTTTCTTTATCGCTAATTGGCGAAGAATAATGTTGTGCTGTTTAGAGCCGGTAAAATATTGGAGGGCCGCTCCCCAGGATTCGTTTTTCACAATCCGGAGATCAATATCAAAGCCCGCTTCCAGGCGAATCGAAGATTTCGTTAGCCCCTCTCCCCAAACTTTAGCAACTGAAGGAAGAGAAGTAAAAGCTTTCATAACCTTTTTCGGTTGGCGGCTGGCTACTAAAAAATCGATGTCTCCAATAGTTTCTTTTTTCCGCCGAATAGAGCCCGCCAGACTAATCTTTTGAACTTCTTTCAAGCTTTTCAGCTTTTTCTCTATCTGATCAGCCAGAGGTAAAATTTCTCCCAAAAGAAAGCGGCGGTGCTGCCGCCGAAAAATGGCAATTTCCCGAAGAATATTCTCCTCACTTTGAAGGCCGAACCCAGGTAGGTTTCTAATCTTCTTTTCCTGGGCGGCTTTTTCCAAGTCAGCTAAATTCTTAATTTTTAAAGACTGGTAAAGTCTTTCTACTGTCTTCGGACCAATTCCTTCAATCTGCGTTAATTGGTAAATATCAACCGGAAGTTTTTTTCTTAATTCTTCGTAGTATTTAATCCGCCCCGTCTTCAAATATTCCTCAATCTTCTCGGCTAAGCTTTCCCCCACGCCGGGGATGTTTTCCAATCCCCGCCGTCCTTCCCGCTGATAAATCTTCCGAATACCAATCGAAAAGACTTCTAGGGCGCCGGCGGCTCGTTGATAAGCCTGCGGTTTAAAAGGCACTTCCTGGATAGTTAAGTAACTGCTGATCTCAGAAAAAATTCTAGCTATCTTCTGACCTTCCCTCATGATGAAGATAATGCTTTTTGACTTCTTTCCGCCCCTCCCGGCCCAATTCTCTCATCAGCTGAAGAGCCATCACCCCGCCAGAAAGACAAATTAAAAGACGCAACCCTCTCCAAATCAAACTAAAAGTCAGCGCTAAGCTTAATGCCAAACCGAGGCTATGAAAGGCAAACCCTTCCATGACCTCCAAGCTGCCCAAGGCCGCTGGGAGAATAAAGAAAGAACTCAATCCGTTAAAAGCGTAGGTAATGAGGGCCCCGATTCCTGTCCACTGCCCGGTAAGAAAAGCAATGAGAAAAAAAGCCTGTCCCAAGTAACAGAAGTGTCCCAAGGCAGAAAAGCCTGCTGTCTTCCAAAAGGCCCGGCGTCGAGCCCAAAAAAAATGCAGTACTTCCCTCTCATAGCTTAAGACAGTCTTTATTTGATCCGTCTCCAGAATTTGCTCTAGTCTTAGAGTGCGGATAATATTCTCAATTAAACTGCGGTGGCGGTTGGATTTTTTCAAAAGCAAAAAGAAAAATAAAAGGATCCCAAAAAAAATGAGGAAAATTAAAAATCCCAGTCGGCGGGATAATTTTCCCCCCAAGAAAAAGAAAATCCCGAGACCAGTTAAGGCGATGACTGTCAAAACAGCGAAACCAACGAGCTTATAAAGAATAATGGAAACGATGCTTTTTTTCCAAGAAAGGTTCAATTTTTGGTGAAGAAAATAGGCCTGCAGGGCTTCTCCTCCTATCAGAGACATGGGAGTAAGATAGCTTAAGGAAAAACCAACGGTAAAGATTTTTAATAAAGGAGAAAAAGGAAGAGGAGTTTTCTCTTCTAAAACACTTTTCCAAGCTAAGGCAGAGGCAATAATTCCCCCTTCCATTAAAACGAGAAGGGTAAGAAGCTGCCACCAGCGCATATTCGTAAAACTTTCTCCGACCTTCGACCATTCTATGTCTCCGCTTATTAAGCCGAAGACCGCTAATCCAACCGCCAGTCCAATGAGAAAAAGGAGTGCTTTTCTCAACTTCATTTCACTTCCTATTTAATATTTTATCTTTTTAATTTTTACCTTCTGAGGCGGCTCTGTTTCCACCCAGATTTCATCACCAACTTTTCTTCCAAAGAGAGCTTTAGCCAACGGCGAGGAACGACTGATTCTCCCCTGATCCGGATCAGCTTCAGGAAAATCGACAATTTGAAACTTTTGGAGCCGTGTTTCTATCTCCACCACCACTGTTACTCCCAGATTAATCTTTTTTCTTTCTTCTCCTTGAGGAAGAACAATCAATTGGTGATGACGAAGAATGAACTCCGCTCTTTGAATTTGATTTTGCAAAAGATTCTCCTCAGTCGGGGATTTTGATTCCTGATCCTCGGCAGAATTCTTGAATAAAAAAGAAAGCCGAGATCTCTTTTTCTCGTTTTGCTCTTCTTGCTGACGGCGGCAAAGAACTCGATAGTGCTTCCGAATCCTCTTTAAACCGGCCGGAGTAAGATAAATACGTTCCTCTTCCATACGCTAATAATGCTAATCTCTTTCCCGGGAACTGTCAACAGAAATTATTTCCCGAAAGAAGAGAGGAGCTGACAGACGATAACCGCCGTGAGGGTAAAAGTCATAAAAGCTAGGGCTAAACGAGGCCGGCGAATAATATATTCCGGAGAGCGGTTTCCTGTTTTCCTCGCTTTTAAGAAGATAGCAACGATAACCCAACCCTGGATCGCTCCCATTAAAGCCCCGACTAAGCCCATCAAGCCTAACAGGTGTTGGAAACCCAAAAAATAGAGGAAAAAAGGAGAAAGAACTGTTCCCGCCGCCGCCAGCCAATAAGGAAAATGATAATCGACGACTAAGCTGTTTTTTAAATAGTTTCCTAAACTTAGGAAGGAAGTGATGCCAGCTAATAGTCCGATGAGGGCTAAAACCTTAGCTAAATAGAAGACCGAGGGAGAAAGTTGAGTCACTCCCGTCCAGTCAGTAATATTGATGCCTAGACCGGCCAAGGTTAAGCTGAATAAGAAGTAAAGGAAAGCGATGCTTCCTAAAACAATAATAATAATTTTTCCCAGCTTTTTCTTGTTTTCCGGAGATGTCAAAGCCCGAGTCATCATCGGTAAGGCGTTCCAACCCAACAAGCTGAAGAAAATTACTCCTGGCAAGCTCAAGAGAAGAGGGAAACGGAACCAGTCCAGCTGCCCCCAGCTCAACTGAGGCAGAGCGTAGCCAATGGTAGCCAATAAGACCACGAACAGAAAAAAGGCAAAGCGAGTTTGAATAGTAACAACGGCTTTTCCTCCTCGAAAAATAAAAAAAGATAAAAAGAAAAGGAAACCCATGCTTCCCAAGGTGGGAGTTATAGTCAGCCAAGGCTGGACAATAAGAGTTAAGAATTGTCCCGCCATGAGAACGTAAATAAGAAGGGTTCCTATCAAGCCCGGGAAAATGTAGAGAAAAGAAATTTGCCGGGCTTTTTCTCCTAGATATTGGCCCACATAGCCGGTAAAATACCTCTTTTCTTGAGTGCGAAGAATAACTTCCGCCAAGAAAAGATGAAGAAGAATCATTCCTCCACCAAAAATAAGGAGACTGGCTAAAAAAGGAAGCCAGCCGCTTTTTTCTAATAAACTGGGTAAAACAAAAAGACCCGCTCCGACTACTGTTCCTGCTAAGCCTAATCCAGCAGAGATAATTTCCTTCTTCATCTAGTCCCAAATTCTTTTTTCAATTTCCCGGAAACCCGACAAAATTATAATAACCAGCAGAGTGACCAGTCCCGCTAAAAAATAAAATTTTAAGCCCACAGCAATACCGATCGCCGCTGTAATCCACAAAGCGACTGCGGTCGTGAACCCTTCTAAGCGAAAGCGTCGGTAGATAATAATCCCGCCCCCCAGAAACCCAAACCCGATAGCGATAGACTGAATAATCCTAATCGGGTCAAAACTAACTGGCTGGGGATAGGAAATATCCATCAAACCTAAAGAAAGTATGGTAAAAAGGGTACAAGCCAGCGCAACTAGAGCAAAAGTTCTTAGACCAGCCATTCTTTCTTGTTGCTTTCTTTCAATCCCGATTAAACTCCCAAGAAAGACAGCTAAGAACAACTGCAAAACCACTTGAAGGTTC
>Ga0315539_1000681_pt1 | contig 25476 bp, 20 predicted proteins | sample SalMarSW160150MG_FD_203097 | JGI IMG/M metagenome (GOLD analysis project Ga0315539, IMG submission 203097) | Salt marsh sediment microbial communities from the Plum Island Ecosystem LTER, Massachusetts, United States - Salt Marsh Sediment SW1601-150 ...
GAGCCCATAGTGGGCGAACCTCAGGTAGGCTTTGCTGTTGGCAATGACCCCATATTTCAGGATTTTAAAAAGGAGTCGATTATAGGAGAATTTCATTTTACCCCAGAGGAAGCTATTTCAACATACCTCAAGAGACAGAAGAAAAATGTAGGGAAAAAGAGGGGGTCCTCCCTCAGCGTTGTATCAATCGTTTTCACAGCTACCAAAAAGACCCGGCTAAGTAACCGCCCAGAATCTGTTATGGCATCACCAAGATGCCAATATGCCTTTAACCGAGGTCTTATGTTCATGGAAAGTGCTTTACAACATTTGGTATCTGTACTGGAGACGCTGGGATATCAGGCCGTTGCCCCTATACTTACTAGGCCTGCGTATCATTTGTGGCTGGACAAAGATGGCCCGACGAGTGACTGGTCAGAAAAACATGTTGCTTATGCTGCTGGTCACGGCACTATCGGTCTCAGCGGTGGCCTTATCACTTCCAAAGGAACTGCTTGGGTCTGCGGGAGTGTGATAACCGATCTAGTACTCACGCCTACTCCAAGAGCATATGAAAATTATCATGCTTACTGCCTCTATTACCGCAACGGGTCATGCAAGCGTTGTATGCAGCGTTGTCCCTCAGGGGCCATCAGTGAACTGGGGTATGATAAAAGGAAGTGCTTCTTTTATCACGAAGTCGATCTGCCCAGAATAAGCAGGGAATTGGGTCGAGAACCTGAGGAAGGGGGGCATACTATCTGCTCTCTCTGCCAGACAAAAGTGCCCTGTGAAGGAATGATTCCGCCTGACGCTTCAGCGAAGATGGTAGCACACGACCTGTGAGGCTGAATGGCAATCCAGGGGTATGTTGCACAAAACTGACATTTGTTCAGCCCCAGTTAGAACGAAATCGTGAAATAACGGCTGGACTCTAGACAGTGATGCTACTAATTCCGGGGAAAGGTCAGGTGCGGGTAATCATTGGTAAGGAGAACCGGGCAGAAACTAGGAGATACCTCCGCATTCCGTCTGCTAAAGTCCCAAGACTGGTCAAGCCCTGGCATAATCATTAGAACCAACTATACTGAAAACAAGCTTAAAAGTTCTACCTATCGTACAGTACCGCCCACCATGCTATAGGCCGCTAGTCTAAGATTTGTCTAAGATATAGATAGCACCCTGGGTCGCATCTACCCTTATTCTCATGCCGGTTTTGATCTTTTCCGTACCTACAAAGCAGTTTACTATGGTAGGTACCTGGTATTCCCGCCCGACGATAGCGGTGTGGCTGAGGGTACCTCCTCTATCGGCGACCACACCCTTGACCACACCAAAAATGGGTGTCCAGGCGGGGTTTGTTCCCGGGCAGACCAGGATTTCGCCGGGCAGTACCTCGTCCAGTTGATCATAGGTAAAGATAACCCTTGCCTTCCCCTCAGCGACCCCCGGTGCCCCGCATACGCCATAGATATCGGCCTTTAGCTCCTCCTTTACCTTGGGCATCTCCCCAACGACAAGTTTGATGATAATCACATCCCCTGAAGGGAGCAGGTCCTTACCCACCGCTTCATCCATGCCGCCTGCTCTATCTGTATATACGGGGGGTGTCTCCTTGAACCTCAACCGCTCCCAGTCCGCACGGCGCCTGTTGGCTATGTACTGTAGTTTGTGGAATTCGGGGGCAAGCATCACCTGCTCAATTTCATCGGGGTTGAGAAAGAGGGTGTCGTCGGGCCTATCAAGGGTTCCGGCCTGTACCAGCCTCCGGCCTATCCCCAGAAACCCGCGGCGTATCACTGCATGACAGTAGAGCTCACAGTAAAGGTCATGCTCCTCACTATATGAGCCTGCCTTCCCACCTAGGTTTACCAGCGCTCTGAACCACTCCCTTTCTCCCTCGGGCACCTTTTGCAAGAGCTCATTTATTGATTTTTCCCTTTCCTTAATTAATTTCGCTCTTACCTCGTCCAGGTCAAAATCTGCACCCTTGCTGACATAAGTCTGGATGACAGAGATAGCGGCGGAGGGTTCCTCAAGCCAGTATGGCTCATTAAAGTCCATCATACGCACCATCCTCCACCCTTCTACCTGCAGGAATTCATAAAAATCCTTCTTCCACTTTCTCCCGGCATCACTCTCCTCCAGTTTGGGCAGGACATCCTCAGCCTTATTGTTTTTAAATAGGTCAGACAGCCCCGACTTGACTGCAGCTTTAGCAAACTCGCTCATCTGTTTGTCAACCTGAAATGCTTTGTTGTCAAAGCCCCGGAACATGTTTTGAAATTCGGGACTTTCGGAAGTAAGCCCAAAGCGTGCCACCTGCTCTTCAAGCAAGGCAACGGCGCTCATTGAGGTATACATTCCCAGAAAGTGAATCTCCCACATTCTACGGTAGGTACTGACCATGTCCCATAAGTGGTGGATGAGGTCAATATTGGTGGCTTTATCCAGGTCTAGGGACTTCAAGTGGTCATATAAGCCCAATAACTCGTTCTTATAGCCTTCCCATAACCCGTCGAAGTCCTCAATCCAGGGAACTAGCGCCTCTTTGAATTTGACTGCTCGTTTATCTATCTCCTCCTTATCCCGGATGATATGCATGGCCAAATAGGTCGAGCCATCCTTGACTTTTTGAGACCAGCCTTTACAGGTTGGTATACTCAGAGTCTCGGATGCATATTGAGACCCCACCGGGTTAAGCCGCCCGTAAAAACAGCCGTACATCGGCGTCAAACGGGGCACACTATGCACGCCATCGTGGAAATAAGAATGCATCTCAGGCACGTCAATCTTTTCGTCAAATTCGTAACCCGGCACCGCATCCCACAGTTTCACCTTTCCCTTGGTCTCCTCTTTCATTTCCCCCTCCTTTTTTTCAGGTATCCTGAAAATTTTTTAAGGTTTAAAAACCCCGAAACTTTTTAGCCATCAAATCAGCAATATGATTGGTTGGTGAGTCTACCTTCCTTGACGCGACTTTGGCGGGGCGAGTCTGGACCCAAAAAATGTTCTGGGGAAAGTCTACATCCTGGTCAATGGCCCACTCCATGTCCTGCGGGGACTCTAAGAACTCCTCTGCCGATTTGGCCACCCTGGCTATTTCAATAATCTCTTTATCACTGATACAAGGCATACGCTGTATCTTGGCGGGAATATCAGCCCAATCAGCACCCGTTTCTTTGTAAAAAACACCCCTCCTTTTATTGCCCGCACGCTTGGAGGCGATCTCCAGAGTGTTCTTGTTCACCTCAAACAGGTCAACGCTCTCAGCTCCGCACACCACGCCCTCTCCCAGGCCCCAGTTGGCTTCGATGGTTATCTTAGAGGAATCACCATCAACCGGGTTTACGGTAAAAGCGATGCCAGAAGCACGGGCATTAACCATTTTAGGCACGGCAACCCCCAGCTCATCTCCGAGGATAGGTAGCCCTTTATTGACGCGAAAGGCAATAGCACGAGGTGTGAAGGCACTCGCCCAAACTTTTTTTACCTTTTCCAGTACCCCCTCAATCCCGCGCACATTAAGATAGGTCTCAAACATTCCAGGCCTGCTTTCTGTTCCAGCAGATCGAACAGAAACGGCCACGTTTTCGGTTCCGGTCTTATTACACAGCTCCGTGTAATAAGAAGCTATACATTCTCTGAGCGGAGGCAGCATTTCTTTCCCCTCGATCATGCCGCGGAGGTTTTCACTCATCTCCTCAAAAACTTGAATCGCTGCGCCTTTGGCCTCACCAAACTCTTTGATATACGAGGACATTTCATCCTCAGCACCGGTCTCCTTTATAAACTCCCGATACATATCTATTGGAATGGCAAAACCCGGTGGTACTGCCAAGCCCATTCGGGCCATCTCCCCCAGATTGGCACACTTTTTCCCTACAATATCGTTATGCTCTTTCCCCAACTCGTCAAACCAAAAGATCAGCTTTTTGGAATGCATATCTGCCCGCCGCTTCAATTACCGATAGTATATAGTAGAGGTTTAGTATAATCAATACTATGCTTTTTTCAATAGTTAAGCATAACCCTAAAGCTTCGGAGGCTGGAATACCGTAAAAAATCTAAGAGGTCATTAAAATTATTATTAAGTATAAACACTTAGGTAATATTGACATCATACATAAGGTATGATAAAAAGCTATTACTATTATGAAATTTAATTATGGGAGGAGGAATAAATATAAGAAAATAGTTGTCTGACCATAAGGATTTTAAAAATCCTAAGGAGGCGAAACGAGTGGATAAGAAACTGCTCTTAATCCCGCTAGCACTGTTCTTGGCCATTATCTTGGTTACCATCGGCTGCCCGACACCACCATCAACGACAACCCCACCCACCACAGCCCCACCAACAACGGCACAACCAGAGATTCCCAAAGAAATCCGCATAGGCGATGTTGTATCCTATACCGGTCCTTACGCAGGTTTCGGTTTTAATATATATGGGGTGGAGGCAGCTGTTGAGGATATCAACAAAGAGGGTGGAATATATGTAGAAGAGTACGGTGCTAAAATACCCGTCAAATATATTACCGTTGATTGCGCCAGCGACCCGCTGAAGGTAGCCTCTCTTACCGAAGACCTGATTCTGCGCGAGAAGATACAATTCATCGGGCCGGCTCTGGAGGTGCCTACCATGCGGCAGGGTACGGCGGTGATGGCGGACAAGTATAAGATACCGGCTGTTTACGGAGTGGGGCCTTTTGAGTCCTGGATGGCTATGAAGGAGTCGGCCGGAGCTACCTGGGCATACAGCTTTACTTATGGGCCTGGTATAGCCGCTCCACGTCAGGAGGGGGATTTTAGGTATGGTGACCCTGGCTATTCAATGATGCCTACCTGGTTTGGTGCCCTGGGTGCCTACGCTGACCAGACCAATATGAAGGTAGCATGCTTTGCCCTTGATGACGCCGACGGCAGGGCCTGGTATATGGCATTTGTCGGGGCGGCCGAAGGGGAAGGTTATGATTGCTACCGCGCTGAAGACCAGTTTGGCATATTCCCCGGGGATACTACTGACTTCTCGCCCCTCATACAGGAGTGGAAGACTGCGGGCTGCGATATACTCTGGGGCAACTGCCCAGGGCCTCATTACGGGATATTGTGGAAGCAATGCCACGTGCTGGGCTTTGAGCCCAAGCTGGTTTTCTCGACCAGGGCAGCAATGCACTATCAGGATATATCATCCTGGGGTGGCGACCTGCCCAACGGTGTCGGTGCCGAAATCTACTGGGCTCCCACAATTCAGGGTGCCGTCGGCATTGGTGGCACAACCCCACAGTCACTGGCGGATAGATGGTATGCAGCCAAGGGAGAACCACTGACCCAGGGTGTAGGTTATCAGTATGCGGCAGCGCAGGTACTATTTGATGCCATTGAGAGAGCCGGAACGCTTGACTCAGATGCGGTTCTTAAAGCTATAAGCGAAACAGATGTTATGACGATGTCCGGGCGTGTTGTTTTTGAACAAGGGACACAGTTCCACGTCATGCCGTGCGCCCTTGCTCAGTGGCAGAAGACTGATAACCCATGGGTATGGGAAAATCCGATAGTTTTCTCCTATAACAAGGACATGCCGGCCACGACTGAGATGATATTCCCCATGCCTTACTAATAAGCCAGGTTCCGAAATAAATCAAGCAGGGTTTGGGCTCTCGCACCCAGGCCCTGCTTGGTGCAATTGAAAGCGCAGGTACCTTAGTTTAAGCCTCGGTTCAATGAGAAACGCGGTTACGCTAGCTTACGGCTAAGCGGACAAAGCCAGCTAAAAAGGGCGGTTACATGGAAGCGCCGATTCTGTCAGTGGCAGATATAAATAAGCACTTTGGTGGGTTGATGGCGGTGAGGGAGATGAGTTTTGATATTCAGGCTGGTGAAGCCATTGGCCTGATGGGCCCCAACGGTGCCGGCAAGTCAACGCTGTTAAATCTCATCTCTGGTGAATACAAGCCAGACTCGGGAAAGGTAAAGTTCAAAGGACGTGACATCACCGGTCTGGCCCCGCATAGAATCTGCCACCTCGGAATCTCCCGGACCTATCAGATTCCTCAGCCCTTTGTCAATCTAACCGCCCTGCAAAACATCATGGTGGCCGCCGAATACGGAAGGGGCCTGGGGAGAGCGGCCGCTGAAAACGAGGTTCTCAAACTGCTTGATATGGCCGACCTATCGGAAAAGAAGGACGTGTTCGCCAGGGACCTGGCGTCAATAACTCTGAAAAGGCTGGAACTGGCCAGGGCCCTGGCCACCGGCCCTAGCCTGCTGCTGCTTGATGAAGTGGCGGCGGGCTTAACCGAAGAGGAAATCCCGCGGATACTGGAGATACTACAAAGGGTACGTGAAATGGGCCTGACCTATATATTAATCGAGCATGTTATGCGGGTAATGGTGAAGGCAGTTGATAGGATTATGGTGATGGATAAGGGCGTGAAAATCGCCGAGGGCACGCCCAAAGAGGTAATGGGAGACAGTAAGGTAATTGAGGCCTACCTGGGTGAGTCAGGATAGGCGATAGATATTGTTTACGTCGCGTCAAGAGAGAAAATAAGGCCGAGAAATGCCGGAAATGTCTGAAGAGACATTGCTCAAAGTTAGCCATATAGACGCCTTTCACGGGAGTTTCCAGGCCCTTTGGGATGTATCTCTGGCGGTTAAAGCCGGAGAGATTGTCGCTATTATTGGTGCCAATGGCTCGGGCAAATCAACCCTGCTGGACACAATATCGGGCCTGGTGCATCCAGCCAAAGGCAGCATTGAATTTGGGGGGAGAGATATCTCCGCGCTGGAGTCTTTCCAGATAGTTAACCTCGGCATTGCCCAGGTTCCGGAAGGGAGAAGGGTTTTCCCCGACCTGACCGTTTTAGAAAATCTGATAATAGGCTCCTACAACCGCCAGGCAAGGTCGGTTAGAGGGCAAAATCTAGGGCGGGTCTACCAACTCTTCCCGGTGCTAGAACAAAGGAAGACTCAGCTGGCTAAGACACTGAGCGGGGGGGAGCAGCAGATGCTGGCCCTGGGGCGGGGCTTAATGTCAAACCCAAAAATTATCCTCCTTGATGAAATGTCCCTTGGCCTTGCCCCCTTGGTGGTTAATGAACTGTATAGAGTTTTGAGGGAGATTAGGGAAAGGGGCATCACCATTTTATTTGTCGAACAGAATGTAAGGCGAAGCCTTATCGAAGCGGATAGGGCCTACATTATGGAAGCAGGGCGTATTGTTTTAAGCGGCAGTGCCGCCGAACTCCGGGAGGAGGAGAGGGTTAAAAAAGCCTACTTTGGCGCCTGAAGTTGATTAGAACGGGTTACGATGAATTTAGCTGATTTGGCTACACCTGTAGTAATGGGGATTCTGCTGGGCGGATTATATGCGGTAATTGCCCTGGGTCTTTCCCTGGTTTTCGGTGTGGTGAGGGAGATAAACATAGCCCACGGAGACCTGGTTATATTAGGCAGCTACTTTGGCTATGTTGCCATGACCGCCATCGGGATAGACCCTATTCTGAGCTTAATCGGCGGCATACCTCTGCTGTTTGGGCTCGGTTTCATTATTCAAAAATATCTCCTCAACCGGGCCTTCAGAATATCACTGGACGCTACGTTGATAATCGCTTTTGGGATCTCCATAATCCTGCAAAATACCTACCAGCTTATCTGGACTCCTTTTCCTCAGGGTTTAACAACCTCTTACGCCCTGGAAAGTTTCACCTTCGGGCCGGTCCGTTTCCCATTGACCTATCTGCTGAATTTTGTTGTCGCCCTGCTGGTGATGTTTTTCCTGCGTGAATTCCTGAAGAGGACATATCTGGGCAGGGCGATAAGGGCCGCCGCCCAGGATAGAAAAGCGGCCCACCTGATGGGGATAGATACTGACCAGGTTTATGCCTACACCTTCGCCATCGCCGCGGCCTTTGCCGCCATTGCTGGCATCTTCCTCGGCTTAACCTTCCCCTTTACCCCGATATCAGGGATGGCTTATCTGATTATTGCCCTTGGTGTTGTTGTCTTGGGCGGTTTAGGCAGCATATTGGGTACGTTTATCGGTGGTATCGCCTTTGGCCTGGCCCAGACTCTGGGCGGCTATTTCTTAGGTGTTGCCGCTCAGATGCTGGTGGCTTACATTATGGTGCTGGTAGTATTAGCCGTGATACCACGAGGTATATTCGGCCGTTAGGAGGAATATGAAGGTAGCTGTTCCCCGGTGGCGAGGGGGGCTAACACCACTAGTAGCGGTCTTAGTGGTGCTGGCCCTTTTCCCGATAATAGGGGTGCCCCGCGTTTGGCTTCTTTACCTCTTCCTCTTCTTTATCTACCTGGCTATGGCCAATATGTGGAATTTGCTGGCTGGTTACAGCGGCCTTATATCCCTGTGCCCGGCGGCTTTTATCGGGCTGGCCGGATACACCATGACCATAATGACCTGGCTTGGTTTGCCTTACTATGTCGGAATAATACCGGGGGCAGTGGTTGCCGCCCTGTTTGCTGGGCTCATATCTATTCCTGTCTTCAGGATGAAAGGCATCTATTTCGCTATCGGGACACTGGTCGTACCTGAGATACTGAGGTTTGTTTTTTTGCTCTGGAAGCCGGTGGGAGGGCCGATGGATGGACTGGGCAGAGGCTATACTGTGCAGGGGGTGGCCGATGTTCCCATGGCCGAGATTTACTGGCTGGCCCTGGCGGTTGGGGTCGCCTCGGTCTTCCTTATGCGGGCTATCCTGCGTTCCAAGCTGGGAACGGGGCTGGCGGCCATCCGCGATAATGACGACACTGCGGCCAGTTCCGGGATAAACGTTTTCAACCTGAAGCTGTACTCCTTTGTCATTGCCGCCTTCTTAACCGGAATCGCCGGGGCGGTCTTCTACATTTACCAGGGGTTTATCGAGCCAATGAGCGCCTTCAGTATACGGTGGCTAATCACCATAATGCTGGCTACCGTCATCGGGGGGGAGGCCACCGAAGAGGGGCCGATTGCGGGAACGATTATCGTTGTCGTTCTGTACTTCTTACTGGCCAGATATGCTAACATCAGCCTGATTATACAGGGAGTAATACTGGTGGGCATAATGTTACTGGCACCGCAGGGTATCATGGGCTCTATACGCAAGACACGAGCTTACCGCTCTCTGTCGCGATTAGCTACCAGACTCTAAGAGGGAACAAGACCTACACGTTAGGGTAACAAATCGTCAGACTGTGCAATTAACCCGAGGTTTTACCTACCCGTTTAGCTTTCTGCCAACGTTGTTTTAAAATGCTGGTAAACCTCAATAGTTAGGGTGGCCCAATCGTATATGGGACACAACTTGACGCTAGACCAAATGAGGCGTTATGCTATCTGGCAACACTCGGATTCAGGGGGATATCGACGACTAAAGAGTTGTTCAAGGTGATAGCTGGTCTCAAAGAAGAGGTAAAATAAGAATGGCCAAAACACCTGAGGAACTTTTTAAAGAGAGAAGTAAACGGGTTGAAGACGCTATCCAGCTAGAAGTGCCAGACAGGGTCCCCTTCCTGCCGGCTTTCAGCTTCTTCCCGGCCAAATATGCCGGAATAAGCTTTAAAGAAGCCATGTACGACTACGACAAGCTGGCTGAGATATCCAAAAAGGCAATCCTTGACTTTGAGCCGGATATGTACATGAACCCCTTCAGCCAGCTGGCGCTGGGGCCGCTAATGGAACTCTTCGACTACAGGCAGATCAGATGGCCCGGGCACGGGGTCTCCCCCAACTATACCTACCAGTTCGTCGAAGATGAATACATGAAGGCGGATGAATACGATGCTTTCCTCTTTGACCCCACCGATTATATGCTGAGAACCTACCTGCCACGGATATGCGGGGCCCTAGAGCCCCTTAAAAAGCTGCCCCCGCTGGCCGGGCAACAATACTTCCGGCTGCTTATCGGCACGGCGGCGCTCAGTGAACCGGAGGTCGCCGGCGCCATTGAGACTCTCCTGAAGGGAGGAGCCGAGGCCCACCGCATGAGGTCTAAAATGACTTCGTTCGTTAAGGAGATGGCGGAGCTCGGCTTTCCCAGCCAGTTCGGGGCGGTGGCCTACGCCCCCTTTGACTGCATCGGGGACTACTTCCGGGGGACACGGGGGGTAATGCTGGACATGTACCGCCAGCCGGATAAGCTAATCGCCGCCACCGAAAAACTACTACCGGTGCTGGCTAGCTCGGTAATTGCCGCCGCCCAGAGCTCCAGCGTCCCCCGGGTATTTATGCCCCTCCATAAGGGGGCCCAGGGGGTTATGTCTCTAGAGCAGTTCAAGACCTTCTACTGGCCCAACTTGCAGAAGCTCCTTGTGGCACTGATTGAGGCAGGGATTACCCCCTGCCCCCTCTTTGAGGCCGACTACACCGACCGTCTGGAGATTATCAAAGATATACCCGAGGGAAAGGCAATATACTGGTTCGAGAATACCGATATCTTCAGGGCCAAGGAGATTCTGGGCGACCGAATCTGTATCAGGGGAAATGTGCCCGCCCCCCTGCTCTGCACCGGCACCCCGCAGCAGGTCAGGGACTACTGTAAAAAGCTGATTGACGTCGTCGGGCGGGGGGGAGGCTTTATCATGGATGGCGGCATCGGCATACCCGACGAGGCCAGGCCGGAAAACGTGCGGGCAATGGCCGACTTCACCCGGGAATACGGTGTCTCCCCTGGTTAACCGTATATCAGATTAACCGCCCACATTGAGATCTGGGGGAAGAAGGCGACAAGAAAATAGACCCCGAAGGCAACGGCCACAAAGTAGAGCGCATAGGGAATGGCCTTATGGGGGGAAATCCCGGCCACCGAGGCCGAGGCATACAGGCCGACGCTCATCGGTGGTGTTACCGTCCCCAAAGAAGCGGCCAGGGTAAGGAAGACACCAAAATGAACCGGGTCAATGCCCAATGTCGTCGCGGCAATGAATAACATTACAGCTAGAATATAAAGTGTCGGCGCCGCATCTAAAAAAGTGCCTAATAATGCGGCCGCAATGGCAAAAAGGACAATAAAGCTACCGGTAGAGGTAGCTTCTTTAGCCAAGTCGGCGATAGTAGTGGGCAGACCGGTATACATGAAAACCGTTACCATAGCGCCGACACCAGCCAGCAGCATATATATCATGGTGGTATTGGTTATGGATAGCTTGGCTGCCGACCAGAAGCTGGACCATTTCAGCTGGCGGTAGAAAATCCGGTCGATGATAATTATATAAAGGGCCGCCATAGCCCCAGCCTCAACCGCAGTCAGCACTCCGGTGAAAATAGTACCCAGTATGACAATGGGCATACCCATAACCGGCAGTGCCTTGATGGTGGCCCGCTTGAGCCTTTCCTTATCGAACTTGCCCACGGTAACCCTGCCCCCGGGTATAACCACACTGGCGATAACCAGGGCGAACATCAGGATTATTCCCGGCACTATGCCGGCGGCAAAGACCTGCCCCACCGGTGTTTGAGTTGCCGCACAATACAATATGAAAAAATTGCTGGGGGGAATAATCATGGCCAGCAGTGAGGAAACGGCTAACAGTCCCACCGAAAAGCCGTCGGAGTATCCGGCGGCTTTCATCCTGGGCAGCATGATGCCCCCGATGGCGACAATAGCCGCCAGCAATGAGCCAGAAAGAGCCCCAAAAAAGCCGCAACTGACCACCAGGGCCAGGGCTAAGCCGCCGGGCAGGTGCCCCAGGAGAGCTTCGACAAAATCAACCAGATAGCCCGCGGTACGTGATTCTATCATTAAAAACCCGGCTAACATGAACATGGGGAGAGCCAGCAGAATATAGGCGTTGACCATGGACACCATCTGGGTAATCACTACAACCAGGTTGATGTCAAAAACAAAGACACAGATAATGACACTACCCAGAATGAGTACGGCGAATATCGGCACACCTGCCAGGAGCATAGCTACCGATAAGCCGAGGCCGAGGGCAAGCATCAGGACTTATCCCCCGCTGCTTTGGTTCTATGCTTAAGCTCACGGTATAGAGAAACAACGTTAACGATTAATACGTGGAGCACGAATGGGATGCCCAGTACCATGCCGATAAAAACGGGGATATAGGACAACCACTGAGGAATATCAATCTCGGCGGGATAAAGTGCCTTCGTCTCATATAAACCTCGGAAAGCAGCCAGGCCGTAATAGGCAACAATAACGAAGGTGGCCAGAAGTGCCAGGTGGATAAGGAGCTTTAGAAAATAGAGAGGCAAACCGGTAAACTTGGCCGGAAAATAGTTAACGGCAATATGTCCTTCCCTCTCGACCAGCAGGCCGGTAACAAAAAAGCAGGCCCATATCATGGTAATAATATTAATTCTATCAATGGCCGAAAAGGGGAAGTGAAAAACAGTTCGACTGAAGGCCGTCTCCAGCATCGCCACGCCCACCAACACGATGAGGTAGGCACCTATCCACTCTATGGCCTTATAATAGATCTGACCAATTCTTTTAAGAATTTTAGAGGTCATAATTGCCCCTTGCTAAAGGGAAAACACTGATTAAAACCTTCGGCAGCAGAGTAACTTTGCAGCCATTGTAAATGCCAACTATTTCATTGTCAATAAGTCCATCACTGATTGACAGTGGAGGATTAGTGTGGTAGATTTTTTGCGATGAATTGAGTCCCCAATAACAAAAGGAGGTGATAAGCCTATAGCAAGATATGGTTTACATGTGCAGAAAGATATCACACGAGTGAGGAGGTACTAAGGCATTGAAGAAATTTGCGATTGCTATTTTGCTCGTGGTCTGTCTGGTCTTTATCGCCATCGGTTGTCCCTCGCCGGCTCCGACCGGCCCAATAACCGCCCGATTTTCGGGTTGGGGACCGCCACCCAGCATACCGGGGCAGATCGAAATGCACTTTTTTGATCTTCTAAAAGAGAGAGTCGGTGACCGCCTACAGATAGAGGTATTTCAGGGTAATACCCTCTATAACTATCAGGAGGTCCAGCTACCGCTCAAGACCGGCGCCGTAGAGATGGCCTCTTTCGGCACCATTGAACTCTATGAGTGGGTACCGCAGTTCAAGGTGACCACCCTGACCGGCGCCTGGACTACCGACGAACTGTTGACCTATTTGAATTCATCTGATTGCAAACCTGCCTGGGACCAGATGCTTAAGGTGGCTAACTGCATCCCCTTCGCTCTTCATCCGGCGGGAACCTTTTTCCTATGGTCTACCACACCAGTAACCAGCACCGCCGATTTCAACGGCCTCCGGGTAGAGTGCGGCAGCTTTGAACAGGTCGATGTCATCAAGGACCTCGGCGGCAGCGGGGGTGCGCTCCCGGTTACCGACATATACACGGCTCTACAGCAGGGCCAGTATGACGGCGCCATAGGCACACCCAGCATAGCCCTCGGCTTCGGCTGGCCGGAGTTCGTTAAATACGTCAGCCCCACGCAGGCCTGGTTCAGCAATATTAACGTCATCCTGGTGAACAAAGACTTCTGGGACTCCCTGCCCAAGGATATCCAGAACACCTTTAAAGAGACCGCCGCTGAAACGACTGAGTGGAGTAGAACCTTTTCTCCTCAGGCCGAGGAAGGACAATTGCAGGCGGTAGCCGGTAAATGGAGCACAACAGATTTCAGCATATCCGACTGGAACACCGTAATCAACACCGCCCAGACACAGGTATGGCCTGACATAAGAACGGAGGTTGGCGCTGACTTTTTTGATAAAGCGTTAAAATATACGGAAGCGGCTAAATAACCGCCGTTACCGATTTAGCAGCATAACCAAACATATTGCCGGCAAGGGCCGGGCATAATCTTATAAGCAGTGCAGGCAAACTGCCTGCACTGCTGCATCTAGAGGCACTGACAAAGCCATAGATTTTGCCATCGGCCATGATAAAAGGGGTCAAATCTTCAATCTACCGAGGCAAATTACACAATCCATCGGATTGTTGACTCTCCAACATCTAACAGTCGCAGTCAAATTCTGGCCACATACGGTCATTTATCTCTCTTAATCCACCGCAAAACACCACCTTCACTCATCCAGAGGAACCTGTACTGGTGGTTCCTTGAATGGAAGCTGTAGAGCCCTCATCATATCGACGGCGTTGCGCGGGGCATACCCCTGCCAGTGGTTGTTAAAGAAGGCGAATAATAGTTGAGCCTTACTGCTGGCAGCTTTCACCCATCCTGCCAGCTCGCCAATTTCTTCAGGTGAATACAGATACTTATAGCGTGTCTCGCTATCCCCCTTCCACCACATCTCTCTGTTCCTGCCGTGAAAGCGGAAATAGGCCATATCCGAGGTTACCGGTATATCGGCAGATACTGAAGACTGGAACTGGGGCTCGTCAATCCTTACCCAGGCAATGTTATTCTCCCTCAGAAAGCGAGCGGTGTTCTCGTCGTCGCTCCAGCTCCGGTGTCTTAACTCAACTGCCAGCCTGTACTCACCAAAGGTCCTGATAACTGCCTCCATTATCTTTCGCCCTAAACCGTCGTTCTTGAAGCTCGGTGGGAACTGGGCAAGTAGAGCGCCCAACTTACCGTATCTGGCCAGCGGCTCGATGCTGCGCTTGAAAAGGTCAACGTCATCCTGAGAGACCGCCGCCGCCTCGCCGGTAGCCTCTTGGTACATCCTGGGGTGGGTGAACTTCTGCCAGAGCTTGACGGTGAATAGAAAATCCTGGGGAACACGCTTTACCCAGTTATAGGCATATCCGGGGTTGGGCGGCCGGTAGAATGAGCTGTTTATTTCCACCGTGCTGAAAAACTGGCTGTAGTACTCCAGTTCATTTATCCTACCTGGCGGGTAGAAATGGCCTCTCCAGGTGCCTTCCCCTTTGGGGTAGGACCAGCCGGAGGTACCGATGTAAACCATGGCATCAGGGGGCATCTCTCTCACCCTTATACACAATTATACTCCCTGTAAACGGCCGCTTTAAACCCCTTGGCAGTTGAACAATTGTTCTAGTAAAATTATATTCCCGCAATTACAGAGGCTGGTTCGAAATTGTACCCAAAAAGTTGACAAGAAATCTATTTGATGGTAATGTTCGATAGCTTGCAACATAGGCGGTACCCAGCTCGGCTATTTCAACGCGTGCCGCGCCTTTTATGACCTGGACTTCTCCGTCCCTGACCCCAAGAAGTCTAGATAATCGGCAAACCCCACACCCTTCAAGAGCTCATACCCTACGGTACTAGTGAGGAAAGGCAAAAATGACATCGAAGCTTTTGTTGAGAGAGTTAAGCCGGTATAAAGTAGGCACCTACGCCGACATTATCTACCGAAATGCCCTTTTACATCCAGACCGGGAAGCCCTGATAGCCGGGGCGGAGAGAGTAACCTTTGCCGAATTCAATGCCAGGGTAAACAGCTTAATACACGCCCTCCAGTCAATGGGGGTTAATAAGGGGGATATACTCGGCGTCCTGTCCTGGAACTGCCTGGACTACATCTATGTCTTCGGGGCGGCAATGAAGGGGGGCTTTATTATTTCGCCGTTCAACTGCCGGCTGCAGGCGGATGAGCTGGACTACCTCATTAACTACTCGGAAGCTAATACCCTTTTTGTCGGGCCTGAATTCGTGGAGATGGCCGACCGGCTGCGCCCCCGCATACCCAGGGTTAAGAACTTTATCTCGTTTGAGGTTTCCGCCCCCAATATGGTATGCCAACGTGACCTGCTGGTCAATTTTACTCAAGAGGAGCCCGAGGTTCAGGTAGAGGAAGACGACCCGCTCTACATCTTCTACACCAGCGGCACCACCGGTGTCCCCAAGGGGGCGTTATATACTCACCGCTGCGCTATAGACGACGCACGGACTCGAGCTCTTGAGATGAGCCTGAGAGCCGGTGATAAGAACGTCATGATGATGCCCCTCTTCCACGTTGGCGGGGCTGATTCTACGAGGGTTCTATTTTATATGGGAGGAACCAGTATCATCATCAAGGATTTTGACCCGTTAACAGTACTAAAGACCATTCAGGACGAGAAGGCTACCGATATCCAGATTGTGCCCACTCATCTGGCCGCCTTCCTTGCCCTGCCCGACGTCAAAAAGTACGACGTCAGCAGCCTGAAACGAATATATTACACCGCTTCCCCCATGCCAGTGGAGCTGCTGAAGAGGGGCATAGAAATGTGGGGCTTTATCTTCTGTCAGGGGTACGGTCTGACCGAGACGGGCCCGAACGTCAGTATGCTTCACGAGGAAGAACACCGTGTTCTGTACGGGTCTGCCCAGGAACAGGAGATACTTGCCTCCGCCGGCCAGCCGAATGTCGGGGTTCAGGTCAGGGTGGTGGACCAGGATGATAATGACGTTGAGGTTGGGGAAGTAGGAGAGATAGTGGTCAAGAGTAAGCAAATAATGGTGGAGTGGTGGCATAAACCGGAGGAGACCCGCTCAACGGTGGTCGATGGCTGGCTGCATACCGGTGATATTGGCCGCTTTGACCAAAATGGCTACATCTACATTGTAGACAGGAAGAAAGACATGATCTGCTCCGGTGGAGAGAACATCTATCCCCGGGAGGTAGAGGAGATTCTCTACCAGCACCCGGCAGTCCTGGAGGCGGCGGTCATTGGCATCCCTGACCCGTACTGGGTGGAGAAGGTCCACGCCGTAATCAGCCTGAAGAAGGGGGCGAGCCTTACCGCGGAGGAGGTTATTAACTTCTGCAAAGGGAAAATAGCCCGCTACAAGGCGCCCAAGTCGGTTGAATTCGTGGTATCCCTGCCCAAGAACCCCTCAGGGAAGATTCTGAAGAGAGAACTGCGGGAGAAGTATCTAGGCAGGCAGCCAGAAAAGGGTTAATATTTCCTAAAAGGGGAGCAGCTACTATCCCACCTGCACCCTGACGACCTAGAGGAGGTGTATAATGGCTATCATTGAATACACCAGGGAAGGCAAAATTGCCCTGTTTACCATCAACCGACCGGAAGCGCTGGGGGCTTTAAATGTCGAGGGCATGAGACAGCTACAAGATGCCCTCCTCGATTTCCGCGACGATGACGGGCTGCTGGTGGGCATAATCACCGGCACCGGCGATAAGGCTTTTAGCGCCGGGGTGGATATAAAAGACTATCTACCCTTCATAAAAAGGACTACGGATAAACCGTGGCAAAGGCCGACCGGGATAATACGGGGACTGAACATATGGAAGCCGCTTATCGCCGCCTGTAATGGTCTGGCCATAGGCGGCGGCCTGGAGCTGGCCCTGGCCTGTGACATTATGATTGCCTCGGAAAATGCTGTATTCGGCCTGCCCGAGGTTACGGTCGGCCTCATTCCGGGGGGAGGCGGCACGCAGAGACTGCCCAGAGCTATCCCGAGACGCATCGCTGCCGAGATGCTGTTCACCGGCAAAACAATAGATGCCCAGGAGGCCTACCGTATAGGCCTGGTAAACAAGGTTGTGCCAATAGACCAGCTTATGACTGAAGCCAGGAAATTAGCCGAAAGCATCTGCAAGGCAGCCCCACTGGCGGTGAGAGCGGTTAAAGAGGCTGTGGTCAGGGGCTTGAGCATGAGCCTTGAGGACGGCCTGCAGCTTGAGGATGACCTTACCAGATACGTTATGTCAACAAAAGACTTCGAGGAAGGAATTACTGCTTTTCGTGAGAAGAGGAAGCCTAAATTTGAGGGGAAGTAGGTCTAGCCAAAAGGGAGGGTAGGCCGGCCTCTGGAAAAATCAGACAAGGCAAACCGCCCCGGCCCCTTTAATCCTCGCCCCGGTTCTGGTCTGGCGAGATATAGCAGACAAGGCCGGTGGGGCAGCTCTGGCACTCAAGCTGCAGCGTGGTGTGCCTGATATCGAAATCTCGGGCCAGGTGTTGATTGACCGCCTCGACGATTTCAGCGCTGTGGCTTACCGTCTGGTCCTCGATACGCACATGAGCGCTCAGGGCGTTCAGACCCGAGGTAATAGTCCAGATGTGGATATCATGCACATCCTGTACCCCGGGAACACCCTTGATGGCCGCTACCACTTCATCAACATTGATATGCCGGGGAACAGACTCCAGGAGAATATCGGATGATTCTCTGACTATCCGCACCGCCCCCCACAGTATGATGCCGCCGATGAGAACGGCTATAATTGGGTCAACGACGTACCAGCCGGTGAACAGAATGATTACCCCACCCACGATAACCCCCACCGAGGATATGGTATCCCCGACGATATGCCAGAAGGCGGCTTTTATATTTAAGTTCCGGCGGCTCCTCCTCCTCAGCAACAGCACGCCGGCCAGATTTCCCGCCAGGCCGATGACAGCCACCACTATCATCAGCGGGGTACGAACCTGGGGCGGGTCGAAAAATCTCTGGTAGGCCTCATAGAAGATATAGAGTGAGACCAGAACCAGGATGGTGCCGTTGGTCAGGGCGGCCATGATTTCGGCACGATGATAGCCGTAGGTCTTGCTGGCTGTCGCCAGCCGCCTGGCCAGGGCCATAGCGAAGAGGCTCAGCCCCAGGGCCAGACCGTCAACGAGCATATGCCCGGCATCGCCCAGCAGAGCCAGGCTATTGCTCAGGATGCCGCCGATGACCTCGACAGCCATAATCACCCCTACGATGACCAGGGCTATTTTCAGCGGCTGGCTGCTTTTATCGGCTAAATGGCCGGCTTCCGTGTACTGACTCATCTATCACGCCAACATTTTAGTAAGCGGGTGATGAAAAAGTTATAAAATGAGGGGAAAAGACCTTACAAAATTATGACATTTGGGCAGGGGTAAGTCCCGGCGGGGAATTTGTGATATGATATCATAGATTTTAACCCCCCTGGAAAGGACGCTAACTATCATGGCCGAAGAGACCTGGAAGGACTATAAAGATAAGAAACACTCCAGACCAAAGCCCTTAAGCGGCATAAGGGTGCTGGAGGTGTGCACCCTGCTGCTGGGGCCGGCGGGGCCGGGCTTCGCCGCCGAGATGGGCGCTGAGGTCATCAAGTGTGAAATCCCGCCGATGGGGGATACCTGCCGCGACCTGACCCCATTCGGCTATCAATTCAGGGAGCAGGGGGTGGCCTTTGCCCATATGAACACCAACAAGTACTTCCTGGGCCTGGACCTGCACAAGCCCCAAGCCCAGGAGGTGTTCCGGGAGCTGGCCGCCAAGTCCGATGTTATCGAGAACAACCTGAGGCCGGGGGTGATGGAAAGCTGGAATGTGGGCTACCGGCAGATAAATGAAATCAACCCCGGCATTATCTACCTGGCCAAGAACGGCTTCGGCCAGTGGGGTCAGTATGCTGAGGAAAACCGCCCCTCCAACGACGGCGCCTCGCAGGGGTTTTCGGGGTATGCCTGGCTATCCAGCTTCCCCAACCAGCCGCCGCTCAAGAGCCGCCTATATATCTGCGATAACTACGGGGCGCTGATGGGGGAGCTGGCGGTACTGGCCGCCCTTCACTACCGGCAGCGGACGGGGAAGGGCCAGTTTATCGAGCTGTCGCAGACCGAGGCCATCATGCGGGCGATGACCTGGGTCTGGCCCTATCAGCAGATTACCGGCAAAACCGCCATGCCCGCCGGCAACCGGGACTTATCGGTATGCCCCGCCGACACCTTCCGCTGCAAAGGTGATAGCTTTGTCGCCATCGCCGCCCCCACCCCGGAAGAATTTAAGGGCCTCTGCAATGCCATGGGCAGAGCGGAGCTGGCCGACGACCCCAGGTTCAAGGACCACCTCACCCGGCTTAGGGAGGACAACGCCACCGCCATCCTTAAAATCATCGCCGACTGGGCCAGAGGCAAAACACCGGCTGAGATTGAGGCATTAGCCGAAAAGCACGGCTTCGCCGCCTGCCATATCTACGACACTGGGGAAGTGGTCGAAGATGAGCACTTCCGGGCCAGGGGCTTTATGACCGAGGTCGATGACCCCGTCCTCGGCAAATATTTAGACCATGAGTTCCCGGTGATGATGTCCAAGACACCGCCCAGGGTTGAGTGGGGCTGCCGGGCGGTGGGCTTCGACAACGAATACATACTGAAGCATACCCTGGGCAAGAGCGAGGACGATATTAAAAAACTGTACGACTGCGGCGCACTGGGCAAATGGGCCGATGTGCCCACCCGCCGGCCACCCTCTAACTGGGACGGCAAGGCCGGGCTGCGCCAGGCATAGGGAAGGGAAAGAAGGATGGAACAGCGCTGGCCAGACTGGATAAGGGAAAGGGACGACCCCCACATCGCCCACACCAGACCGGAGGCCCTGGATGATATAACCGTGCTCGACCTGAGCTATAAGAACTTCGCCGGCTGCTACTGCTCCTCAATGCTGGCCGAGTTCGGCGCTAAGGTTATCAGGATAGAGCCGCCGGAGGGTGATTTCATCAGAACCTGCACCCCCTACGGTCTGCTCTATAAAGGCGAGGGGCTCAACTACCTGAGCGAGGGCAGGAACAAGCACCACATCACCCTTAACCTGAAAAAGCCGGAGGGCAGGGAAATCCTTAAATCTTTAGTGAAAAAGACTGACGTGCTCATCGAGACCTTCAGCCCAGGCGTTATGGACGGGTGGGCTATCGGCTACGAGCAATTAAAGAATATTAACCCCGGGCTTATCTTCGCCTCTATAACCGCCTTTGGCCAGTTCGGCCCGATGAGCCGGAGCCGGATGCCTGACTACGATAACATCACCCAGGCCAGGTCGGGAGTGCAGTCGGCTACCGGCGAGGTCCTGCCCGAGGGCAAGAGCTACGACCAGTGCCCCTGGGCGGTACCCACCAAGGCCGGCCCCTGGATAGGCTGGGCCCAGCCGGGGACATTTACGGCGGTGGGCATCCTGGCGGCTTTATACTGGCGGGGGATAAGCGGCGAGGGGCAGGCGCTGGATGTAGCCACCGCCGAGGCCTACGCCCGTTTCGACGACTACGCCGCCCTGTGGTACCAGGAGACAGGCATCGTCTGCGAGCGCTTCGGCAGCCTGGATACCGCCGGCTGGCTCTACTGCTTTGCCCCGACCAGGGACGGCGCCGTCTTTCTGGGGGGATTGAGGCTAGAGATGTGGCAGGCCTTCGCCGATATGCTGGGCAAATGGGAGGAGTGGGGCGCCGCCGGCTGGACCACCCTCCAGGTCTTCATGCGCAAGGAGGAGCAGCTGAAATGGGCACCGCTGGTCTTCGCCGAAACTCGCAAGTACACCAATGATGAATTGGTGAGGATGTCGGTGGAGTACTCCAGGAAGGGCCGGCTGGCCCCAATCACGCCGGTGGTGGCGCCGGTCTGCTCCCCAGATGAGCCGATGAAAGACGCCAACTGGCTGGACAGGGGAATGTTCACCCCGGTCAAAGACCCTATATATGGGGAGGTTATCGTCGCCCAGGCGCAGCACAAGATGACGGAAACGCCGGTACGGACAAAATGGGTGTGCCGCCCGGCAGGCCATGACAATGAGACGGTCTATTCAGAATATCTGAACCTTGACCCAAGAAGGCTGGACGAGCTGAAAAAGGCGGGAATAATCTAGCCGGTGGCTAGGAAGGGGTTGCCGCCTCCTTTTTCATCATCGCCTCGATTTCGGCAAAGGGTATCTTCACCCTGGGCAGTATCGGTTTCCCGTCGGGCCCCATCTCGATGGCGCCGGTAGGGCAGACGAAGGCACAGTCGCCGCAGCCGATGCACTCCTCAGTTAGCTCATAAGCATAGAAGGGGGCGGCCACCTCCCGGTAGATACCGCGGTTGACCAGGCTTATCGCCGACTTGCCGATTATCTCCTGGCAGGCCCGGACGCAGAGGCCGCAGAGGATGCAGTCCTGGTCCCCCAGCACGAACCTCGGCTTCTCTACCCCGTACTCCTCGGCCAGCTCCTGTATCCTCTTCACGTTGGGGCACCGGGCCAGCATCAGCTCGATTATCCCCTTGCGCAGCTTCTTAATCTTCTCGGTGTTGGTCCTGACTATCAGGCCGTCTTTCACCGGGTAGAGGCAGGCAGCGACGAACTTGAATTTATCGCCGCCGTCCTCGCTTACCTCGACGGTGCAGAGCCGGCAGGCCCCGTAGGGTTTGACCGCCGGGTGATTACAGAGCGCCGGTATATTGCCGATCCCGTTTATGCGCTGCACCGCCTGAAGGATTGTCTGGCCGGCCGAAACTATAATCCCCTTGTCGTCAACGGTAAGGTAAACCGAGTTCACCCCGTCGGCATCCCTCACCTCGATAGTGGTCTCACCATCAATCCATACCTTAGCCATAACACACCTCCTTCACTGCCTTATCACGGCATCGAATTTACAAACGTCGTAGCAGGCGCCGCACCTTATACACAGGCCCTGGTTCAGGGTGTGGGGTTCTCTCTTCTCCCCACTGATGGCGCCCGTAGGACAGCCCCTCAAGCAGCGGAGACAGCCCACGCACTTCTCCGGGTCAATAGAGTACTTTATCAGCTCCCGGCAGACGCCGGCCGGGCACTTCTTCTGCTCGATATGGGCGATATACTCGTCCCGGAAGTATCTGAGGGTGCTCATCACCGGATTGGCCGCCGTCTGGCCCAGGGCACAGAGGGCACCGGTGCTCAAAACCCCGGCCAGGTCCTCCAGCGTATCCAGGTCTTCCGGTTTACCCTTTCCCTGAGTGATATTGGTCAATATTTCGCTCATCCGGTTGATGCCCTCCCGGCAGGGAGTACACTTGCCGCAGGACTCCCCCTTGAGGAACTCAACGAAGTAGCGGGCGACATCAACCATGCAGGTATTCTCGTCCATGACTATCATGCCGCCGGAGCCCATCATCGAGCCGAGCTTGGTCAACTCGTCAAAGTCCACCGGCGTATCCAGGAACTTTTCCGGGATGCATCCGCCGGAAGGCCCGCCCGTCTGCACCGCCTTGAACTTCTTGCCGTTGGGGATGCCGCCGCCGATATCAAAAATCATCTCCCTCAGGGTTATCCCCATGGGCACCTCCACCAGGCCGGTGTTGTTGATATTGCCCACCAGGGAGAATATCATCGTCCCCTTGCTGCCGGCGGTGCCTATCCTGGAATACCAGTCCGCCCCCTTGTTGATTATCAGGGGCACGTTGGCCCAGGTCTTGACATTGTTCAGCAGGCTGGGGCTGTTCCAGAGGCCCTTCTCCGACATGTGGACATATTTCGCCCTGGGTTCACCTATCTTGCCCTCAAGTGAGGCCATCAGGGCGCTGGACTCGCCGCAGACAAAGGCGCCACCCCCCTTATTTATGGTTACGTTGAAATCGAAGCCGGAGCCAAGTATATTCTCCCCCAGCAGCCCGTAGTCCATGGCCTGCTCGATGGCGATGCGGGCGTGCCTTACCGCTAAAGGATATTCGTTGCGGACGTAGATATAACCCCGGCGTGAGCCGATAGCATAGGCGCCGATAATCATCCCCTCCAGAACGCTGTGGGGGTTGCCCTCGAGGAGGCTCCTGTCCTGATAGGCGCCGGGGTCACCCTCGTCGGCATTGCAGATAACATATTTAATATCAGCCTTGGCGTCGAGGCAGGACTGCCACTTCTTCCCGGTGGGGAAGCCGCCGCCGCCCCGCCCCCGCAGTCCCGACTTCTTAATCTCGTCAATAATTTGCTGGGGCTTCATCCCGGTAAGCACCCTGCTCAGGGCGGAATAGCCGCCGCTGGCGATGTAGTCTTCAATATTCTTGGGGTCAATCGTGCCGTTGGCGCCGAAGATAGTCCGTGTCTGCCTCTTGTAGAACGGGACATCAGGTTCATAAATAATCTTTTCCTTGGTTGCCGGGTCTACATAGAGCAAACGCTCGATGATGTTGCCCTTGAGCACAGTCTCGGCGATAATCTCCGGGATATCCTCAGGCTTCACCCGCTGGTAGAAAATCTGCTTGGGCCTGATGACCACCAGCGGTCCCCGCTCACAGAAACCGTGACAGCCGGTCTCTTTCATCTCCACCTGCACCTGAAGCTCCCGCCTCTCGATTTCATCCAGGAAAGCCTCGACCACCGCCTCAGCTCCGGAGGCACGGCAGCCGGTGCCACCGCAAACGGAGATACAGGTCCGGCTGGTGTCTCTTTTATCAACTATTGACTGCCGCAGGCTCTCCAGCCCGGCGGCACTCTCCACCCTTTTCTCTAACAGCCTTCTTACCTGCTCTACCATATCACGCCCCCTCCCGTTTATTTGTAGCCCCTCAAGACGCGGTCGAGCTTATCCGGGGTCATCTGGCTTTCATATTTGCCATCAACAACCACCACCGGGCCCAGCGCGCAGCAACCCAGGCAGTTAACCGCCTCCAGTGTGAACCTCATGTCCCCGGTGGTCTGGCCCGGTTTTATCCCGTAGTCCCTCTCCATCTTGTCCACCAGCCTCCGGCCTCCCTTGACATGACAGGCGGTGCCCAGGCAGACGGTTACCACATGGCGCCCCCTCGGCTTGAGGCTGAAAGCGCGGAAAAAGGTGGCCACGCTGAAGACCTGGCTTAAAGGTATATCCAGCCTCTGGCTTATCTTTACCAGCACGTCCTGGGGCAAATAGTTGAATTCAGCCTGTATATCCTGCAGCAGCGATATCAGCTGTTCTTTGTTATCGGCGTAGCTGTCGATAAGAGAATCAACCTTTTCCGTGTAGCTCTCAACGATAGCCTTCACTCTGGGAAAATCAAGGGTTAAGTCCATCAGCTATAACCTCCTTCACAACCGCTAATTTTATGTTAATACTTCTAGAGCCCGTCTCCATCCGTTATCACGCCCGTTTTCACCAGTGGTATTGACTCTATTGGGCAGGTATTTTCCAGCGCTGACTACGCCTAGCTAGTAACGCAGTATCAAGTGTTAATACGCAGGTGTTTCCACCTAGTACCAAAGATAAACAGCTTCAGGCTGTGGCCCCGCTTGAACAGGTGCACCCGGCTTTGATATGATTACATACGGGGGTTAGATTATGAGCAGTATTAACGTACTCCTGGCTGAGGACCATGTGATAACGCGGCAGGGCATCCGCCGCCTTATCGAGGATGAGAAGGGGGTGACCGTTATCGGCGAGGCCAGCAACGGCGAAGAAGCGGTGCAGATGACCACCGAGCTTAAACCAGATATAGTCATCATGGACATCGCCATGCCCAAGCTCAATGGCATCGAAGCCACCCGGCAGATAAAGCTAATCAGCCCCCGCACCGCGGTGCTTATCCTAAGTGCCTACGACGACGACGAGTACGTCTTCGCCCTGCTCAAGGTGGGCGCCGCCGGTTACCTGCTGAAGAATGTCAGCGGCGACGAGCTCACCCGCGCCATCCGGGCGGTTTACAAGGGCGAGCCCGTCCTCGACCCTATGGTCGCCCGCAAGGTCATGAACTACTTTAAACTGCCGGACAAGACGCGGGGGCTGGAAAGGCCCTCCGAGCACTTGAGCAGCCGCGAAACCGACATACTCAAGCTGGCGGCCAAGGGTATGACCAACAAGGACATCGCCGATAAACTTCACTTAAGCAACCGCACCGTTGAGGGCCACCTTAGGACCGTCTTCAACAAGCTTGGAGTCGGCTCCCGCACCGAGGCGGTGCTCTACGGCCTGAGA